>Ga0164243_10007169_pt1 | contig 16699 bp, 15 predicted proteins | sample OricompcompostOP_FD_108781 | JGI IMG/M metagenome (GOLD analysis project Ga0164243, IMG submission 108781) | Organic Plus compost microbial communities from Emeryville, California, USA - Original compost - Organic plus compost (OP) | ecosystem: Engineered > Solid waste > Mixed feedstock >... | reverse complement strand
GGTCTGCTTCATGTCGATGCGCGTTTGCGTCTCGGCCGCTTCCTGGCCTGGCACCTGGTAAAGGCTGTCCATGGTCGAGATCGCAACACCGACAAAGCCGCGATCGAAGATGTACGAGCCGCCGATCGAATTGCCGGTAGAGCGATGCGCCGAATTCGGCTGCCACCGGCCGACGAATGGCGCCGGTTCTTCCGGATTGAGATACGGATAGGACGGGATCTGATAGTCGCCCGCCGAACGGCCGAAGGCGTCGGCATGAAGCGCGAAATTGCCGCCGCCGGCATCCAGCAGCGCGGCGCCTTCGCGTCCTTTGTCCACCGTCGTCACGGCGCTGCGAATCTCACCGCTGACACCGCGCGGCGGGATGAAGGTCGGAATGCGATTGTTGTCGGCATTGACCACACCGCCGATGGCCTGCGAGCCGTAGCGCAATGTCGCCGGCCCCCGAATCACCTCGACTTGCTGTGCGACGAGCGGATCGACCGGTACGCCGTGATCTTCGCCGAGCTCCGACACGCCGCTCGAGCCGAGGCCGTTTTCCTGGATGCGGACTCGGTAGTTATCGAGGCCGCGCACAATCGGCCGGCTGGCCGCGCCGGGCGCGAAGCCGGACGAGGTGATGCCGGGTTTATTCTGCAGCACATCGCCCAGCGTCTGACCGGTGCTGTTGTTGATGTCATCACGCGTGACCACGGTCACGGTAGCGAATTCATTGGTCACGATCGGCAAGGTGCCGCGATAGAGGATTTCTGGGGCAGGCTCCGGCTGTTGTGCGGGCTCCGCCGGCTGGACAGGAGGGTGGGCCGGAGCGCGCGAGCGGCGGATCGGACTGGTGACGGTGATTTCCGGCAGCGCTTCCTGTGCCAGTGCCGATGTGCCAGCAGAAAGGTCCAGTCCAAACAACAAGATGGCTGTCGATGACAGCCATCGGTGACGAAGAAGTCTCATATCAGTAACGTCTAATCCCTGTAATGTTATAATATAACATTGCTGGGTCAGCCGAAGCCTGTCAACGGTGAAATCGGTTGGTGCATCTGTTTTGCACCAGGGCTGTCAGGTGCGGACAAGCACGGCCCTATGTTGTCGCCCCCGCGAAAAGCGGGGGGCCCATAGGCACCGCCGGGAGAGTCCCCGCTTTCGCGGGGATGACCGGACAACGAAAGCTGGCGCGGTTACACGTCACGCTTGCCGCGTGGCGGCCCACCGCGAATCTTCGATCACAAAATAAACCGGCTGAGATCGGCGTTCTTGGCCAGGTCGCCGATATTCTTCTCCACATAAGCGCCGTCGATTGTCAGCGTCTCGCCACTGCGATCGGTCGCGGTGAAGGAGATTTCGTCGAGTACACGCTCCATCACCGTCTGCAGGCGGCGCGCGCCGATATTCTCGACGCTGGAATTCACCGACACAGCGATATCGGCAATGGCGTCGATCGCGTCATCGGTGAATTGCAATGTCACGCCTTCGGTGCCCATCAGCGCGACATATTGCTTGATCAGCGAAGCTTCGGTGTCGGTGAGGATACGGCGGAAATCCTCGCGCGTGAGCGCACGCAACTCGACGCGAATCGGCAAGCGGCCCTGCAATTCCGGCAAGAGATCCGATGGTTTCGAGACATGGAAGGCGCCGGACGCAATGAAGAGGATATGATCGGTCTTCACCGGACCATGCTTGGTCGACACGGTGGTGCCTTCGATCAATGGCAGGAGATCGCGCTGCACGCCTTCGCGCGAGACATCGCCGCCAACGCGGCCGTCGCGCGCGGTGATCTTGTCGATCTCGTCGAGGAAAACAATGCCGTTATTCTCAACGACCTTGATGGCTTCCTGCACCAGCGTTTCGGTGTCGAGCAGTTTGTCGGCTTCCTCGTTGACGAGGATGTCATGCGACTCCTCAACGGTCACACGCCGCGTCTTCGATTTGCCGCCGAGTTTGCCGAAGATATCGCCGATCGAGATAGCACCCATTTGCGCGCCCGGCATGCCCGGGATGTCGAACATTGGCATGCCGCCACCGCTCGATTGCACTTCAATCTCGATTTCCTTGTCGTTCAATTCACCGGCGCGCAATTTGCGGCGGAACGATTCCTTCGTTGCCGAACTCGATGTCTCACCGACCAGCGCGTTGATCACACGCTCCTCAGCGGCGAGCTGCGCGCGGGCCAGCACGTCCTTGCGCTTCTTCTCGCGGGTCTGTGCGATGCCGACTTCGACGAGATCGCGGACGATCTGTTCGACATCGCGGCCGACATAACCAACTTCGGTGAATTTTGTCGCCTCGACCTTGATGAAAGGCGCGCCGGCAAGCTTGGCAAGACGCCGTGAAATCTCGGTCTTGCCGACGCCGGTCGGTCCGATCATCAGGATGTTTTTGGGCAGCACTTCCTCGCGCAGCTTTTCGTCAAGCTGCAGGCGCCGCCAGCGGTTGCGCAGCGCGATGGCAACAGCGCGCTTGGCATCGGCCTGGCCGATGATGAAGCGGTCCAGCTCGGAAACGATTTCACGGGGAGAGAAGTCGGTCATGTTATCTCGTTGCATCCGGATCATGCTGCATAATCAATACGTCACCGGTTTGGCCGTCCAGATGGGGCACCGGCCGGAAACCGGCTTTTGTATAGGCCCGCACAGCACGCCTATTATTTCGGTCGGGATCGATAATGATGGTGCCGTAACCGTCTTTGCGCAAAGTGGCAACGAAGGCGGACAGAGCTTTCGAGCCGATTCCCTTCGAAAGCTTGTCCGGATGACCGATCGACAGGTCAACGCCGATTGTTTCTGACGGCAATTCCTTCAACCACGGGTTATCGGCGATCCATTGCTCATTCTGGTGATGGCCGATGAACCAGTACTGGATATAGCCGATCGGAACCTCGTCCAGAATAATCAGAAAAGGGCGCGTGGTATCGCGTCCTTCGACCATGTCGCGGATGAAGCCAAGCTCTTCCTCCGGGTCACCCCACCATTCCTGCATGTGCGGTTCGTTCATCCACTGATGCAGAAGCGGAAAATGTTCCGATTGTATCGGGATGAAGCTGATCAGGCTGGAATCACAACATGGCATCGCGGCAGTCATCTGTCGCCTCATTGATTCGGCAGTGCCGCCTGCCAGTCGCGGATGGCATCAAGCGGATAAAGCAGCATCACGATATTTAGGGCGAGATTGTCGCGAATCCAGAATGCGGTGAACGCTTCCAGTGTGACCGCAAGTAGCACACAAAATATGACTGGCAGCCGCGCGGCGAGCAAAAAACCGAACATCATGGACAGCGTATCGGACACAGAATTGAGAACGCTGTCGCCGTAATAATTGAGCGAGATCGTGCCGGCACGGTATCGATCGATGATCAGTGGCGTGTTTTCGATGATCTCCCACGCAACCTCGATGCCGATCGCGACCGCAAAGCGCTGCATCACCGGTGTTTTCGGAAACACCAACCAGAGGGCAAAATAAAATAGCAACCCGTGGATGACATGCGAGGGCGTATACCAGTCGAAAATCTGCTGCGAATTCTCCGATGAGTTGACCGCGCCTTCCCACAGTTTGATGTGACCGCACGTGCAGATCGGTACACGGCCAAGCGCGAACAGAATGATCGCCTGCAAAATAACAAGGCCGAGCGCGATCAGGAGATAATCGCGCGTGGAAAGTCTGCGGACGATGCTCAGGCTGGTCACGCGGTCAGCGTTTCGATAGTCACGTTGCGGTTCGTATAGACACAGATATCGGCTGCGATATCGAGCGACTTGCGAACGATTTCTTCGGCGCTGTGCGCACTATCGGCCAGCGCGCGCGCCGCGGCGAGGGCGTAATTGCCACCGGAGCCGATGCCTATGATACCGGCTTCCGGTTCCAGCACGTCGCCGGTGCCGGTCAGCACCAGGGATACCTGCTTGTCGGCGACGATCATCATGGCCTCCAGCCGTCGCAGATAGCGGTCGGTCCGCCAGTCCTTGGCCAGTTCCACGGCCGCGCGCAGAAGCTGCCCCGGATATTGTTCCAGCTTGGCTTCGAGGCGCTCGAACAGGGTGAAAGCATCGGCAGTGGCGCCAGCAAAGCCGCCGATCACATCGCCCTTGCCGAGCCGGCGGACCTTTTTGGCATTGGCTTTGACCACGGTCTGGCCGATCGAAACCTGACCGTCGCCGCCGATGGCGACGATGCCGTTCTTGCGGACGGTCAGGATGGTCGTCCCGTGCCAGATGGTGTTCTGGGACGGCGTTTCGGATGAGGACATGCGTTTAAAAATCCTTTGCGGCCGCTGATTTAGGGATGAGTCAGGGTCTTTGCAAACAAAGGCCCGGGCCGGAGCCCATCGCCGGGCGAGAGGGGCCGGCTATTAACGCTTGGTGCTTAAAAGAGCCCTTCGCCCAGCTTCGCGGCAGAAGCCGACGGAGGGAGAAGAGCCGTAGCAGAAGCCGCAAGCCCCTGTTAAAAGGCCCCAAATTCCCCAACCCGAACCGGACAAGACCATGCGCCAAGGCGCGATCAAGCGCAAAACTAACGAGACCGACATCGCGGTCGCCGTCGCGATCGATGGGACGGGTCAATCGTCGATCGAGACCGGCATCGGCTTCTTCGATCATATGCTAGACCTGCTGGCCCGGCATTCGCGCATGGACATCACCATCAAGGCCAAGGGCGATCTGCATATCGATGATCACCACACCGTCGAAGACGTCGGTATCGCGCTTGGCCAGGCGGTCAAGCAGGCGCTCGGCGACTTGAAGGGCATCACCCGCTATGCCGACGTGCATCTGCCGATGGACGAGGCGCTGACCCGCGTCGCTGTCGACGTGTCCGGCCGGCCCTTCCTTGTGTTCAAGGTGGCGTTCAACACCAACAAGATCGGCACCTTCGACACACAACTGGTCAATGAGTGGTTTCAGGCCTTCGCCATGAATTGCGGCCTGACGCTGCATGTCGAGACGCTTTACGGCAGCAACGACCACCATATATCGGAGTCCTGTTTCAAGGGTCTGGCGCGGGCGCTGCGCGCGGCATTCGCGATCGACCCGAAGGCCGCCAATGAGATTCCCTCGACCAAGGGATCGCTCGGCGGGTGAGGTCGTGGTCAATTCAGATTGGAGCACATCGTAGCTCCGCTCATTCCCGCGAAAGCGGGAAGCCAGCGTTCCTGGCTCTGGGTCTCCGCCTTCGCGGGGACGAGTGGTCGTCAGACCGAGGATAGAACGAATGGCCGTTTTCACAGTTCATCAGCCGCCACTTGCCGCGGTCAAGCCGACGCCGGAGCCGACACGCTTCGCTTTCGTACGCGACGGTTTCTACTTCTGGGGCTTTATTTTTTCGGTGTTATGGATGCTGCGCCATCGGCTCTGGCTGGTGGCCGTGCTGTTCGTTGCTATCACCGTGCTGATCCAGATTGGCCTGCGACTGATCGATGCGCCGCCGGCCTTCCAGACACTGACGACGATTGCGCTCTGCTTTCTGGTCGGCCTTGAAGGCGCAACCTTGCGGCGCTGGACATTGGCGCGGCGCGGCTGGACCAATGTCGGTGTTGTCATCGCCGACAATGAGGACGACGCCGAGCGCCGTTTCTTCGTCAATTGGCAGGCGGGCCGCAGACCCAATGTAGCGCCGCCGCCCGAAAATTCTGAGTCCGTTGTTCGCATGGTGCGCCATTCCTCGACCGATGTGATCGGCTCCTTTCCGCAGCCAGAGCCGCCACGATGACAACAGCCATTGTCGATTACGGGTCGGGCAATCTGCACTCGGCCGCGAAGGCCTTTGAGCGTGCAGCGCGCGAAAGCGAGCTGAACGAGACCATTATCGTCACGAGCGATCCAAAGGAGATTGCCGGCGCTGACCGTATAGTGCTGCCCGGCGTCGGCGCTTTCGCCGATTGCCGCCGCGGTCTCGATGCCGTGCCGGGCATGGTGGACGCGCTGAACGATGCGGTCCGCAAACGCAGCAAGCCGTTTTTTGGCATCTGCGTCGGCATGCAGCTCATGGCCGAGCGCGGTCGCGAATACGAAGTTACTGAGGGGCTCGGCTGGATTCCCGGCGAGGTCGATCGGATTCATCCATCCGATCCTAAACTGAAGATCCCGCATATGGGCTGGAATACGCTGCGGGCGCGGGTGTCGCATCCGCTGCTGGACGGCATTGCGGTCGGTGACAATGGCCTGCACGCCTATTTCGTGCATTCCTATCAGCTCAGGACCGCCAACGAGAGTGACCTGATCGCGCAGGCCGACTATGGCGGGCCGGTCACCGCCATTGTCGGGCGAGACAATATGGTCGGCACTCAATTCCACCCGGAAAAGAGTCAAAAACTCGGGCTTGCGCTGATCGCAAATTTCCTGAAATGGAAGCCGTGATGTTCATTTCTCGGTCGCGGTCGTTTTCCCTCCCCCCACGAAGTGGTGGGGAGGGCCGGCGCATAGCATGCGCCGGGGTGGGGGGCTCTTTCTTCAAGAGTTCGAACGAATTTTCCCACCACCCCCGACCCCTCCTCACCGCTGTGCGGGGGGAGGGGAGGCCGGCCGCTTGTTTGCGTCGTTGAAGGCAACAAACGTGATCCTCTTTCCTGCCATCGATCTCAAGGACGGTCTGGCCGTACGCCTCGAACAGGGCGACATGGCGCGCGCGACCATCTTCAATCGCGATCCGTCCGAACAGGCCCAGGCCTTCGAGCAGGCGGGCTTTGAGTATTTGCATATCGTCGATCTCGATGGTGCCTTTGCCGGCAAGCCGGTGAATGGCCGCGCGGTCGATCGCATTCTGGAGGCGACCAATATCCGCGTTCAGCTTGGCGGCGGCATTCGCAACATGGCGACCGTCGAAGGCTGGCTGAGGAAGGGCGTGAACCGCGTCATCATCGGCACGGCGGCGGTGCGCGACCCTGCTTTCGTGAGGAAAGCGGCATCGCAATTTCCGGGCAAGATCGCGGTTGGTCTCGATGCGCGCGACGGCAAGGTGGCCGTGGACGGCTGGGCGGAATCCTCCGAACTCGACGTGACCGATATCGCCCGGCGCTTCGAGGACGCAGGCGTTGCCGCAATTGTCTTCACCGACATTGCGCGTGATGGCATGCTGCAAGGCCTCAACCTTGATGCAACGATTGCGCTGGCGGATGCGATTTCGATTCCTGTCATTGCATCCGGTGGCCTTGCCTCGATCGACGATGTGAACGCGATGCTTGAGCCACGCGCGAAGAAACTCGAAGGCGCGATTGCCGGACGTGCACTCTATGACGGCCGGCTGAATGCCGCCGATGCGCTGGCTCTGATTCGCGCGTCACGGAAAGCGTCATGAGTTTCAAGGTTCGCATTATTCCTTGTCTCGATGTGAAAGACGGCCGAGTTGTGAAGGGCGTCAATTTCGTCGATCTGCGCGATGCCGGCGATCCGGTGGAAGCGGCGATTGCCTACGACGCCGCCGGGGCCGACGAGCTGACTTTTCTCGACATCACTGCGAGTCACGAAAATCGCGGGACGATGCTCGATGTCGTGCGGCGCACGGCGGAAGCCTGCTTCATGCCGGTGACGGTCGGCGGCGGCGTGCGCACTGTCGACGATATCCGCGTGCTTCTGCAATCGGGCGCCGACAAGGTGTCGATCAATACGGCTGCGGTGCAGCGGCGCGAATTCGTGAAAGAAGCGGCGGAGAAATTCGGCGATCAATGCATCGTCGTTGCGATCGATGCGAAGAAGGTGTCGCAGCCCGGCGAAAAAGATCGCTGGGAAATCTTCACCCATGGCGGCCGCAAGCCGACCGGCATCGATGCGATCGAATATGCGAAGGACGTCGTTGCGCTGGGTGCGGGCGAAATCCTGCTCACATCGATGGATCGCGACGGCACGAAAGCCGGCTTCGATATCGCGCTGACACGCGCGATTTCAGATGCGGTCAGTGTGCCGGTGATCGCATCGGGCGGAGCCGGCAATCTCGATCACATGGTCGAAGGCATTCGCGATGGCCACGCGACAGCGGTGCTCGCGGCCTCCATTTTTCACTTCGGCGAATATTCGGTGCGGCAGGCCAAGGAACACATGGCCAAGGCCGGCCTGCCGATGCGGCTCGATCCCTGATCGTCACGGCCAGGCGCGCGGATCAAAATCGGTGCCACACAATAAAAGACCCCGACTTGCGAGTCGGGGCCACCAGGGCGGAGCGAAGATGGGACGTGGAAGTCTCCGGCCCCAGCGCAGGTCAACCCCTGATATCACTCCCTGTTCCTGTTCCTTCGAAATCTTTCGGCTCGCCCGGCGCCCAAAGGAAAAGCCCCGGGGCTGGTTCGTCCCCGGGGCTACGAGGCGGCCATGCCGCCTCCTGTCTCAACTTTCGCGTCGCATGTGAGCGTAACGCGGACGCTGCCGTTAGGTTCCTGCCGTGCTTCGCCTTGTCCACGCGATTGCAGCTTCCAGCCTGTCGTTGCCCCAGAAGAGTTCCCCATCGCCCGTGATGAAACTGGGGGCGCCGAAGATGCCAAGGCGGCCGGCTTCCTCGGTCTGGGTGCGAAGCTGCAGTTTCACCGGGTCGGATTTCGCCAGATCGAGGACGGAGTGGACGGGAGCGCCAATCGCTTTCAGGATGTCCCCAATGACGGCCGGATCGTCGATGCGTCGCCCCTCGCCGAACTGCGCGTGAAACACAGCGCAGCAGAATCGATCGCGCCAGGCTTCGCCGTCGCCGGCCAATGCCACCCGCGCGGCAAGCAGGCTATTCTGAGGGAAAACCGCCGGCTTGCGGAACGGGATGGATAGATCTGCGCAAAGCCGTTCAAGGTCGCGCCACATATAGCGGCCCTTGCTCTCGTAGATGTTGAAAGGCGACGTATCCCAGCCCTGCGCCTTGAAGATCGGCCCCAGCAGAAAAGGGCGATAGCGAAGGATAATCCCATGATCCCTTGCAAGGGCTTCTCCGCGCATGCAGGCCGGATAGGAATAACTCGATGCAAAATCGAACCAGAAATCGACGATCGGTGCGGTGACCACCATTGAGGGCTTTCTTGTTTGACTGTCATGGAACCGGTGCAGGCCGGTATCGTTTGCTTGATCGACCAGAACCGACCGAGGACAATTCCATGCGTAAGATTGCAATTTTCGGAATGTTTGCAATGGGTTTGCTGTGGCTGTCGGCGGCTGGACCCGCCCAGGCACAGATGCGGGAATATCCCTGGTGCGCCCGCTACGACTGGACGACGAGCAATTGCGGCTTCGTCAGTTTCCAGCAATGTCTCGCAACCATCCAGGGTATCGGTGGACGCTGCGAGCCCAATCCGCGCTATGTGCCGCCTCAGACGCGCCGGCGCGCGCCTCGTTAATCGCAGTCCGGGGGCGCGATTTCGCCGTTGACCCCCGGATGATCGAGTAAAGTTGCGCCGCTCCCCGTTCCGCCTATAGTCCCGCCGATTTTGGCGCGCGATGAGGAAAGCCGGAGCGGTTTTCCGTCCGGTCGCGCGCCGATCTTTTGATGCGAACGGGACGGATTTTCATGGCGGACAAGCCCAAAAAGGACGTGAAGAAGGTCGTGCTGGCCTATTCCGGCGGCCTCGACACCTCGATCATTCTGAAATGGCTGCAGACCACCTATGGCTGCGAAGTGGTGACGTTCACCGCCGATCTTGGCCAGGGCGAGGAACTGGAGCCGGCCCGCGCCAAAGCGGTGCTGCTCGGCATCAAGCCAGAGAACATCTTCATCGAGGACCTGCGTGAGGAATTCGTCCGCGACTACGTCTTCCCGATGTTCCGGGCCAACACGGTCTATGAAGGGCAATATCTGCTCGGCACCTCGATCGCGCGGCCGTTGATTGCCAAGAAGCAGATCGAGATCGCCGAGAAGGTCGGCGCCGATGCGGTCTGTCACGGAGCGACCGGCAAGGGCAACGATCAGGTGCGCTTCGAGCTCAGCTATTACGCGCTGAAACCGGACATCACCATCATCGCGCCGTGGCGTGAATGGGATCTGCGCTCGCGCGAGCAGTTGATCGCCTTCGCCGAAATGCATCAGATTCCGATTGCCAAGGACAAGCGCGGCGAAGCGCCGTTCTCGGTCGACGCCAACCTTCTGCACGCGTCATCCGAAGGCAAGGTGCTGGAAGATCCGTCGCAGGAAGTGCCCGACTATGTCTATTCGCGCACCGACAGCCCAGAAACGGCCCCAGACAAGCCGACGGTCATCACCATCGATTTCGAGAAGGGCGATCCCGTCGCCATCGACGGCAAGAAGATGTCACCCGCGACCTTGCTGAAAGCGCTCAACGACCTCGGCAAGCTGAATGGAATCGGCCGTCTCGATCTCGTCGAGAATCGTTTCGTCGGCATGAAGTCGCGCGGCATGTATGAGACGCCGGGCGGCACAATCCTGCTCGTGGCGCATCGCGGCATCGAGAGCATCACGCTCGATCGCGGTGCCGGACATCTCAAGGACGAGCTGATGCCGAAATATGCCGAGATGATCTATAACGGTTTCTGGTTCACGCCGGAGCGCGAGATGCTGCAGGCGTTGATCGACAAGTCGCAGGAGCATGTAACCGGTCGCGTGACGCTGAAGCTCTACAAAGGCAGTGCCTGGGTGATCGGCCGCGAGAGCCCGTATTCGCTTTACGATCAGGAACTCGTCACCTTCGAGGAAGGCGCGGTGGCTTACGATCATCGCGATGCCGAAGGCTTTATCCGCCTGAACGCTTTGCGTCTGCGCACACTCGGCCAGCGCAAGAAGAAGCGGGGGCTTTAGTCGCTCGTCATTTCGGGGCACGCGCGATACAAGCTCCTGGATTCCGGGCTCGCTTGCTTCGCAAGCGCCCTGGAATGACCAAACAAAAAATGGCCGGGCATTGCCCGGCCATTTGCTTTGGTGCTGAGCGTCCGCGTTATTGCGGAGGCGGTGCGCCGGCGCCCGCGTCGGCCTGTCCCTGCTGCAACAGCGGCGTAATACGACGCACGGTGACACGACGATTGGCGCGCTCCGGTCCGTCGGTTGGCACCTTGAGCTGCTGTTCGCCATAACCTTGCGTCGTCAGATTCTCCGGCGGAATCTTGAACTGATCCGTGAGAATGACCGCCACCGATTCTGCGCGGCGATCGGACAGCGACAGATTGTCTTCATCATTGCCAACCGCGTCGGTGTGCCCCTCGATCAGGAACACCTCGTTCGGATTCTGTGACACCGCTCTTTGGATCCCGTCAGCAATCGGGGCCAGACGATTGTATTGATCTGGCGAGACTTCCCAGGAGCCTGTTTCGAACGTGATCGTGTCGAGATCGATGCGCGGCATGCGATTGCGCACCTCCGGACTGTAGCGGATCTCGTCGAGCGTATACGTCCGGGGCAGCGGTTCGACCGGCGGTGCCATCAACGCGCCGTAGATGTATTCCGGCGGCGCACTTTCCGCTTCAACGATGTAGCGATCGCGGGGAATGGCGAGCGCGCCAAGCGCCAGCGCGGGCAGCGCCACGGCGAGGGCCGTCGCGGTACGGCCGCCGCGCGGACGATTGTCGATGATCACCACTTCACGGTCGTTGACCAGACGCGAACGGCGGAGCAGGCGACCGTTGCTATCGGTGACGGTCACGATCCGATGTCCGCCGGGTCCGACAGCGATTGTGCGGATCTCGTTGCCGAAGCGTTGTTCACGCACATCGCCGCCCCAGCGGCGGAAGCGGGACCCTTCATCACGCTGGATGATGGTCGTGTTGCCCTCACGGATGATGGTGCGATCGCCTTCGCGAATGATGGTGCGGTTGCCTTCGCGGCTTTCCCGGCGTTCTTGGCGCAAGTCCTCGAGCCGGCGGGCACGGTCGCGCCAGTCATCACGGCGGTCCTGACGGGATTCCTGACGGTCGTCACGCCGGTCATCCCGGAAATCGCGACGGTCATCACGGGTGTCCTGACGCGGGTCGCGACGGTCCTGACGATCATCCCGGCGATCGTCTCGTCTGTCTTGGCGGCTGTCCTGACGTTGATCGCGACGGTCGTCGCCTGCAGGCGGTTGAGCCGGCTGGGCGGCAGGCGGAATCGGCTTCGCTCCCGGCTGCTGCGTTGGCTGAGCGGCGGGCGGCACGGGCCTGTTGCCGGCCGGTGGCTGTGCCGGTTGCGTTGTGGGCGCTACCGGTTTTTCGGCGGGCTGCTGAGCCGGTTGGGCGGTCGGTGACGCCGGTTTGCCTGCCGGCGGTTGAGCAGGTTGAGCCGCCGGCGGCACTGGTTTGGCGCCTGGCTGCTGGACGGGTTGGGTGGCTGACGGCACGGGTTTGCCGGCGGGCGCTTGTGAAGCCGGACGCTGCTCGCGCTGCGAATCGCGGCGTTCCTGCCGCTGCTCTTGCCTCAAGTCTTGCCGTTGTCCGCGCTGCTGCTGACGCAGATCCTGACGTTCCTGGCGTTGCTCCTGTCGCTGCTGCGTTTGCGCGGGCGCTGCCGGGCGCGCAGCCGGTGGCGTGGCTTGCGCCGGAGCGGATTGCGGCGCCTGTCTTGCAGCCGGCGGAGGCGGCGGCGCTTTCTGCTGTGGCGCAGCGGCAGGCGCGGCCGGTTTCGGAGCGGGCTTTGCGCCAGGTGCTGCTGGCTTCTTCTCCTGATCGGCGGGCGCCTGCGCAAGCTGCAACGGCTTATTGGACTCGTTTGCCATCGCAGGCAATGTCAGGGTCAACGCAGGCACGGCCACGCTGGCCAGAAGAATCGTCTTCAATCGCATCTTCAACTCGCTCTTAGTGGAAAGGCACATGTCGATGAGAAAAGCCCATGGCCTTTGACTCATCCTTGGGTACCGCACGTTTGCAGCCTGGACGAGTATGCGCAGTGAATAAGCGCTGTTACGGCGAGATCATGTCGTTGCCGCGGCGAAATCATTAATGACCATACAGAAGTAGACGCACGACACGGTATTTGCGACGCAATGCAATGAATCCCGTTTTAAACGTGTCGCGATTTCCTGTTGCTCGCCGCCAATGGCGGATAGCCGGTACAGCCCCCGTCACTGTGCTTACGAATTTACCTGACTCGTGGCGTCTTGCGCATCATTCATCCCGCAACTCCCGCTCACGTCCTCTCGGCCAACCCCTCAACACGCCGATGGTAAAAGCGTTCCGCGCGCAATAACGAATCGTCATCCTCGCGTCGCAGGATCGTCGGGCTCCTGTCAGAAAGTGACGGCAATGTTCGGCGATGGCGAAGACGATTCGCAGGCTGCGCCTGTCGCGCCGTCAATTTCTGGGACAGGCTGCGGCGGCTTCAGCGGCGATGGCCATCGGCAGCATATCGCGGCCATATGTCAGCCGCGCTGACGATCGGCCGCTGATCACACATGGTATCCAGTCCGGCGATATATCGGGCGATAGCGCCGTCGTCTGGTCGCGCAGCGACCGGCCGTCGCGGATGATTGTCGATATCGCGACCGGTGACAGTTTTCGAGATGTCCATCAGACGGTGTTTGCTGATGCGCTGCCGGAAAGCGATTTCACCGCCAAGATTTTGATCGACGGCCTGCCGGCCGCGCAAAATGTTTTCTACCGCGTGCGGTTTCAGGATCTATCGTTTCCGACAATCCTTAGCGAAGCCCAGATCGGGCATTTCCGCACGCCCGATGTATCACACCGTTCGGTGTCGTTCACATGGTCCGGCGATATCGTTGGGCAGGGCTGGGGCATCGATGAAGCGCGCGGCGGTATGCGCGGCTTTGCAACGATGCAAAACAACAAGCCGGATTTCTTCCTGCATTCCGGCGACTGCATCTATGCCGATTGCCCGGTGGAGGCAGAGATCAAGCTTCCGGACGGAACGCTGTGGCGCAATGTCGTGACCGAAGAGAAGTCCGTTGTTGCGCAAACGCTCGCGGAGTTTCGTGGCAACTACAAATACAATCTGCTCGACGATCGCCTGCGTGCATTCAATGCGCAGGTGCCGGTGATCGCGCAATGGGACGATCACGAGGTCACCAATGACTGGTGGCCGGGCGGTGTGATCGACGATTCGCATTATTCTGTGAAAAGCACCTCGCTTCTGGCCGCGCGGGGACGCAGAGCCTTTCGCGAATACATGCCGGTGCGTGAGCCGCAGATGAGCGGCGACCGGATTTACCGCAAGATCGAATACGGGCCGCTGCTCGATGTCTTTCTGATCGACATGCGCAGCTATCGCGGTGCCAATCACTACGAGAAGCGTATTACCGACGCGCCGGGGGAGTTGCTCGGGCGCTGGCAATTGTCGTGGCTCAAGCGCGAACTGACGCACTCGAAAGCGTTATGGAAGGTGATCGCCGCCGATCTGCCGCTTGGCTTGGTGAGCGCCGATGCGGTGGCGCAGGGCGATGGACCGCTACAGGGACGTGAGCACGAGATCGCCGATCTGCTGTCCTTCATGCATCGCGCTGGCGTCGTCAATACGGTGTGGCTGACCGCTGACATGCATTACACTGCGGCGCATTATTACGATCCCAACCGCGCGGTCTTTCAGGATTTCGAGCCGTTTTACGAATTTGTCTCCGGGCCGCTGCATGCCGGCACATGGGGGCCGGCGCCGCTCGACAATACCTTCGGGCCGCAAGTGCTGTTCCAGAAAGGTTGCAGCGAAGAGCAAGGCGAGAATCTTGCGCCATGCTTCGGTCTGCAATTTTTCGGCCGGGTCGATCTCGATGGTGAGAGCGGTGTCATGACGGTGTCGCTGAAGGACATCGATGACCGGACTTTGTGGTCGATCCCGATTGCGCCGAAGCGGCGCGAGCGGGCAGGGCTGCCCAAAGCAATCTGACCGGGCGCAATACGGCTGTCATAAAGCCTCCCTAGCGTTGGCCCCAAACGCTTTGAGGGCCTCAAGCCATGCGCCGGATTCTGCTGTCCATCGCTGCGAATGTCGCTTTAATAACAACGGGTTATGCCCAGACCATCTACCCGGTGGATCGGGCCGATATCCTCGCCGGTTCCCGCTTCGACGTGAAAGTGGAGTTTCCGGGACTGGTCGCGGCCGCTGACGCCAAGGTCACGATCAATGGTGCCGACGTCGCGGAAGCGCTCGGTCAGCCGGTCCAATTCATTGAAAAAGAAGACGGCAAGGACCTGTCGTCGCTGATGTTGCGCAATGTCGCGATCGACAAGCCGGGCGCCTACACGATCAAGGTGACGACGCCATCATCCTCTCGCGAGATCGCCTGGAATGTTTATGGCACGCCGGCGCGCAAGGCCAAGAACGTCATCCTGCTGATCGGCGACGGCCTTTCGCCCGCGCACCGCGTGGCGGCGCGGCTCCTCTCGAAGGGCATTGCCGAAGGCAAGGCATTCGGCAAGCTGGCGATGGACGACATGCCGCACATGGCGCTGGTCTCGACGGCGGGCACCGATTCGATCATCACCGATTCAGCCAATTCCGCCAGCGCCTATTCCACCGGCCACAAGTCGGCGGTGAATGCGATGGGCGTCTATGCCGATCGCTCGGCCAACGCTTTCGACGATCCGAAGGTTGAGACGATTTCGAGCCTCGTGAAGCGCCGCAACGGCATGTCCGTCGGCATCGTCAGCAACACCGAAATCCAGGACGCGACGCCGGCTGCGATGATGGCGCATACGCGTCGCCGTGCGGCTTACGATGAAATCACCGCTCAATTTCTCGACGGCAAACCCGATGTCCTGATGGGCGGTGGTGCCGCCAACTTCCTGCCGAAGGGTACGCCGGGTGCGAAGCGTCGTGATGAGGTCGATTATCTCGCCAAGTTCAAGGACGTCGGCTATGCCTTCGCGTCGAACGCCGCTGAATTGAAAGCCGTGCCGCAGGAGACCAAGCAACTGCTCGGCCTGTTCAACAACGGCAATATGGATGGTGTGCTGGACCGCAAATTCCTCAAGCGCGGCTCGGTCACGCGATTCCCGGATCAGCCCGATCTCACCGAGATGACCGCGAAGGCGCTCGATGTGCTGTCGCAGAATCCGAACGGATTCTTCCTGATGGTCGAGTCCGGCATGATCGACAAATACACGCATCTGCTCGACATGGAGCGTGCGGTCTATGACACGATCATGCTCGACAATGTCGTGAAGCTGGTGAAAGACTGGGCGAAGGCGCATGGCGACGACACGCTGGTGCTCGTCGTGGCCGATCACAATCATCCGATCAGCGTGGTCGGCACGATTGATGACGACATGACGACGACGCCGAATGTGCCGATGCGCGAGCGCGTCCGCATCTACGAGAAGGCCGGCTTCCCGAATTATCCGAAGCCGGATGCCGACGGTTATCCGTCACGCGTCGATGTCAGCCGCCGCATCGCCATGTTCTCGGCGAGCCTGCCGGACCATTACGAGACATTCCGGCCGCGCCTCGACAATCCGAATGCACCGACCGTGCCGGGTAAGGAAGCAGGCACGTTCGACGCCAATGAGCGCTACAAGGATGTGCCAGGCGCTGTTTTCCGTCTCGGCAATCTGCCGCGGCTGGCCAATGCCAGCGTCCATTCTGGCGAGGACGTGATTCTCACGGCCACCGGCCCCGGCAGTGAGCGCGTGCACGGCCAGCTCGAAAACACGGACGTGTTCCGCGTCATGGCGGAAGCGCTGGGTCTTGCCCCGACCGCAACGTCGGGCTCGGCTGCGACGAAGTAGGGCGCGGCGTGCTTGCACGCCGCCCCAAGTGCGCGGCGCCTGCGTGTAGAATGCTTTCGAACGCGCATAATCGGAGACCGGGAAGCCGATATGGTCGATCATCGTCCACTCCGTCATTGCGGGCGGTGGGCTCGAAATAGCAAAATGGGCCCGTGACC
>Ga0164243_10007168_pt1 | contig 16699 bp, 16 predicted proteins | sample OricompcompostOP_FD_108781 | JGI IMG/M metagenome (GOLD analysis project Ga0164243, IMG submission 108781) | Organic Plus compost microbial communities from Emeryville, California, USA - Original compost - Organic plus compost (OP) | ecosystem: Engineered > Solid waste > Mixed feedstock >... | reverse complement strand
GGGGCTGGGTCAGCGGGAGGTGGTCTCCCGCACCCACGGCAGCAGCAGCCGCTCGGCGACGACGAGGGCGAAGTAGAGCAGGATGCTCATCAGGGCGACGAGGATGATGGCCGCCCACGCGGTGGCGGTGTCGCCGACGCCGCCGGACTGCACGATCTCGTAGCCCAGGCCACCCTCGCCCGCCTGGAACTCGCCGATGACCGCGCCGATCGCGGCCAGCGGCATGGCCACCTTGAGGCCGACGAAGATCTGCGGCAGCGCGGCGGGGAGCCGCACCTTGCGGAACGTCTGCCACCGTGACGCCGACAGCGACCGGGCCAGCTCCGCCAGGTCCGCCGGCGTCGACGTGAGGCCGGTCGCGGTGGACAGCACGATGGGGAAGAAGCACAGCAGGAAGACCATCGTCAGGATGGGCTTCTGGCCCCAGCCCATCGACACGACGAGCAGCGGCCCGAGAGCGATCTTCGGTACGGCGTTGACCGCCACCAGCAGGGGCGAGAACATGCGCTCGACGGTGCGCGACGCGGCAAGCGCCAGGCCGATCAGGACACCGGCCACCGTGGACAGCAGAAAGCCGATGAGCGTCTCCAGTGTCGTCGTCAGGGTGCTCTCGAGGAGCCGTCCGCGGGCGGCCTCGAACGCGTCGAGCACCGCCGACGGCGGCGGCAGCACCACCGGGTGGACCAGCTGGAGTCCGGAGGTGATCAGCCACCACACCACCACGGCGACGACGACGCCGGCCGCGGGCAGGACGACGGCCCCGGCCGTGCCGCGCGATCGGCGTTCCGGTCTGGCGTCGCGGTGCGTCGCCGGCGTCTCCGGCGGCGCTGCCAGGTCGGTCCCGGTCATGGTTGTCTCTCCTTAGTGGTGCCGGGGCCCGATACGGCACCGGGCCCCGGCTACCAAAGAGGCGTCAGGACGCCGCGGGAACCAGGCTGAAATCGATGATTTTCTCCGGCGTCATCCCGTCCGGGATGGCACCCGCGCCCTGCAGGAGCGCGATGCTGCGGGCGACCCGCTGGCTGTCGAGGGCACCGGACGCCGCACCGGCCGTGTTGCCCTTCACGAACGCGGCCATCAGCTCGAGCTCCGCGGCGGCGGCGGCCGGGATCGCGGTCGGCACGTTCTTCTTCAGGATCTCGCCGGCCTCCTGCGGGTGGGCGATCGCGTAGTCGAGGCCCTTGAGGAGCGCCGCGGTGAACTTCTTCACCATCTCCGGCTTCTCCTTGGCGATCTTCGTCGAGGTGATGAGCACGTTGCCGTACAGGTCGGTCATCACGTCGCTGTAGGGAAGGATGACCGCCTTGCGGGTCTTGGCGACCGACTCCACGGTCGGCTTCCCCACGACGAACTGGCCGATCGCGTCGACCGAATTCGAGGCCAGCGTGCCGATCAGCGTCTGTGCGTCACCGTTGACCCACTCGACCTTCTTGTAGTCGACACCCGCCAGCTGCGCGTAGGTCGGGAAGAGGTTGCGCACCACGGACCCGGGGGTGTCCGCGATCTTCTTGCCTTCCAGGTCCTTCGGCGTGGTGATGCCCTTGCCCTCCAGCGTGACGATCGCCGCCATCGTGCGCTGCTGGATCGCGGCCACGGCCACGAAGTCCTTCGCCTGGCCGTTGCCGACCTGGAGCAGCCCGCCGGTGAGGTCGATGGGCGTGAACTCCGCCTGGCCACCGACGATCGTCTGGATGTTGCCGCCCGTACCCTGGCCGGGCTTGATCTCGACATCAAACCCGGCTTCCTTGAAGAAGCCCTTCTCCTTGGCGACCCAGGCGTACGAGTCACGGCCGAAGTTGCCGAACGAAGTGAGATACGTCACTTTCTCGAGGGGTGCGCCGGCGTCCGCCTGGCTCGTTCCGGAGGGCTCGTCGGAGCTTCCACTGCAACCGCCGGCGATCAGGAGCGCCGCGGTGAGGGCCACGGCACCCATCGAGCGGGCTAGCAGTCTCATGGGGGATCGTCCTTTCGGGGCAGAGAGGCCGGTGGAGGCGGCCCGCATCGACCGAGGGGTGATCGATGCTTCTCGGGGTGAGAATTCTTCGCGCCACAGCGTACGAGAAACCGACGTTTCCGGTACCCGTGCCGGGGGGTCACGGAAGGGACACAGAGTCGCCTGGTGCTTTTGGCGGACATACCGGCTAACCTGTGCGAGCCATCTTCACGAACGGATGAGAAACCGTCGATGATCCAGCTCAACGGCGTCGGCCGTACGTTCGCCGGGCGGTCCGGCCAGGTGGAAGCCCTCCGCGACATCAACCTCGACGTCCGCGACGGCGAGTTCGTCGCGCTCGTCGGTCGTTCCGGCTGCGGCAAGTCCACGCTGCTCCGCCTCGTCGCCGGGCTGCTGCCGCCCACCTCCGGTGAGATCACCGTCGCGGGCGAGCGGGTCACCGGCACCCGGCGCGACATCGCGATGATGTTCCAGCGTCCGGCGTTGCTGCCGTGGCGCAGCGTGCTCGACAACGTCCTGCTGCCACTGGAGATCTACGGCGGCGCGGACCGGGCCGACCGCCGCGCACGCGCGCTGGGGCTGCTGGAGATGGTGGGTCTGGCCGGCTTCGAGAAGCGGCTGCCGCACGAGCTCTCCGGCGGCATGCAGCAGCGAGTCTCGCTGTGCCGGTCGCTGATCGCGCGGCCGCGCGTGATGCTGATGGACGAGCCGTTCTCCGCGCTCGACGCGCTCACCCGCGAGGACCTCTCGGTCGAGCTGCAGCGCGTCCACATGGAGAACCGGGCCACGATCGTGTTCGTCACCCACTCGATCGACGAGGCGGTGCTGCTCGCGGACCGGGTCGTGGTGCTGAGCCCGCGGCCCGGCCGGATCGCCCGGATCGTCGACATCGACATCCCGCGGCCCCGCACGCTGGGCCGCACCGCCCACTTCGAAGAGGTCGCGCGGGCCAGCGCCGAACTGCACGAGCTGCTGATGCGGCGGGACGTGGCCACGGCAGGAGGTCGTTGAGTCGTGCGGGTGTCCATCTTCACCGAACCGCACCGTGGGTCCACATACGACGCCCAGCTCGCGCTCGCCCGGCTCGCCGAGGACGCGGGCTTCGACGGGTTCCTCCGCGCCGACCACTACCAGGCGATGGGTGCCGATCCGGGGCTGCCGGGCCCGACCGACGCGTGGCTGACGCTGGCGGGCCTGGCACGCGAGACCTCGCGGCTGCGGATCGGCACGCTGGTCACGTCCGCGACCTTCCGCCTGCCCGGCCCGCTGGCCGTGATGGTGGCCCAGGTCGACCAGATGAGCGGCGGACGGGTCGAGCTCGGCATCGGCGCCGGGTGGTACGAGCGCGAGCACACCTCCTACGGCATCCCGTTCCCGACGGCGCGCGAGCGGTTCGACCGGCTCGAGGAGCAGCTGGAGATCGTCACCGGGCTCTGGTCGACGCCGGTCGGCGCCAGCTACGACTACACCGGCAAGCACTACCAGCTCGTCGGCGCACCCGCGCTGCCCAAGCCGGTGCAGCGGCCCGGCCCTCCGATCATCATCGGCGGCCGCGGTGCCCGCCGCACCCCCGACCTCGCCGCGCGCTACGCCGACGAATTCAACATGCCGTTCAAGACCGTCGCCGAGACGGCGGACGCGTTCGCGCGGGTACGCGAGCGGTGCGCCGCCATCGGCCGCGGCCGCCCGATGACGCTCTCGGCCGGCATCGTGGTCGCGGTCGGCCGCACGGACGCCGAGGCGGCCCGGCGGGCGGCACCGCTGCACGTCAAGAGCGCGCTGCCGCCGGAGGACCCGCTGGTCGGCTCGCCGAGCCAGCTCGTCGACCGGATCGGCGAGTTCGCCGCGATCGGCGCGACCCGGGTCCACCTGCGACTGATCGAGATCGACGACCACGACCACCTGTCGCTGATCGCGTCGGAGGTCCTGCCGCAGGTGGCCGGCCTGTGAGCGAGGCGCTGGGTCCGGTGGGCCAGGAGATCATCCTGGAGAACGACCTCGTCCGGGTCTGGAGCATCCGCCTCGAACCCGGCGAGACGCAGCCGCTGCACCGCCACGATCTGCCGTACCTCGTGATCGCGATCGAGGGCGGCCGGAACGTCATCGAGACGGCGGCGGGCGAGAAGATCGGCGTCGAGGAGCCCACCGGCGGCGTGGTGTTCCGCGACCCGGGTGCCACGCACATGCTCACGAACGTCGGCGACACCGTCTACGTGGCGAGGCTCACCGAACTGAAGATCTGAGGCCCTGCGGCAGGATGGAGACATGAGCGAGCAGGGCACCTACGTCAACCCCGGCGGCGAGTTCACGCGTGACCAGCGTTACATCGCCACTCGGATCACCGCGGACGGCCGCGACGGCTACCCCGTCGAACCGGGCCGCTACCGGCTGGTCGTCAGCCGGGCCTGCCCGTGGGCGAGCCGGGCGGTGATCGTGCGCCGGCTGCTCGGGCTCGAGGACGCGCTCTCGATGGTCGTCGCGGGGCCCACCCACGACAAGCGGAGCTGGACGTTCGACCTCGACCCGGGCGGTCGCGACCCGGTGCTCGGCATCGAACGGCTCCAGGACGCCTACTTCAAGCGCTTCCCGGGCTACGACCGGGGCATCACCGTGCCCGCGATCGTCGACACGCGCACCGGCCAGGTGGTCACCAACGACTACCCCTCGATCACCATCGACATGTCGCTGGAGTGGGGGGCGTACCACCGCGAGGGCGCCCCTGACCTGTACCCGGAGCACCTGCGTCCGGAGATCGACGCGATCAACCGCGACGTCTTCACCGACGTCAACAACGGCGTCTACCGCTGCGGGTTCGCCGGCTCCCAGGAGGCGTACGCCGCCGCGTACACCCGGCTGTTCGCCCGGCTCGACCTGCTCTCGGAGCGGCTCGCGACCCGCCGCTACCTGGTCGGCGACACCATCACCGAGGCCGACGTGCGGCTGTTCACCACGCTCGTCCGGTTCGACGCCGTCTACCACGGCCACTTCAAGTGCAACCGGCAGAAGCTCAGCGAGATGCCGGTGCTCTGGGCGTACGCCCGGGACCTCTTCCAGACCCCCGGGTTCGGCGACACGGTGGACTTCGACCACATCAAGCGCCACTACTACGAGGTGCACCGGGACATCAACCCGACCGGCATCGTCCCGCTCGGCCCGGACCTCTCCGGGTGGCTCACGCCACACGGCCGCGAGGCGCTCGGCGGCCGGCCGTTCGGCGACGGCACGCCGCCCGGGCCGGTGCGTCCCGAGGAGGTCGTGCCCGCCGGCCACACGCCGCTCAATCTCGGTTGACCTGCACCGGGGTTGAGGTTCGATCATCGTGCGGTGACGGCGACTCTCGACCCCCCACGCACGCACGGCCTGCTCGACCGGCGGTACGCGCTGGCCACCGTCGGCTCGACGAGCCTGGTGTTCCTGGCGGCGTTCGAGGCGCTGGCCGTGACCACGGTGATGCCGATCGTCACCGCGGACCTCGGCGGCCGGGCCCTCTACTCGCTGGCGTTCGCGGCCACCGTCGCCGCCGGCGTGGTGGGCATGGTGGTGTCCGGCGCGTGGGCGGACCGGCAGGGCCCGCGCCGGCCGCTGCTCGTCGCGATCGGGGTGTTCACCGCCGGTCTCGCGGCGGCGGGCCTCGCCCCGTCGATGGTGGTCTTCGTGGCGGCCCGCTTCCTCCAGGGCCTCGGCGCCGGCGGCATCACGGTGGCCCTCTACGTCCTGGTCGCGCACGTGTACCCCGGCGCACTCCACCCGCGGATCTTCGGCCTGTTCGCCGCCGCCTGGGTGGTGCCGTCGATGGTGGGCCCCTTCCTGGCGGGCCTGGTCGCCGACGTCCTGAGCTGGCACTGGGTGTTCCTCGGCGTGGTCGTCCTGGTCGCGGCGGCGACGGCGGTGACGCTGCCGGTGCTGCGCACCATGCCGCCCGCGGCCGGCGACCGCGCGCCGGCTCGCTCCGGTGACGGCCGGCGGGTCGCCGCGGCCGTGGTCGTCGCCGGCGCGGCCGCCGTGCTGGGCCTCACCAGCGAGCTGCCCGACTGGCGCGGCTGGCTGGTCGCGGCGGTGGCGGTAACGCTGGTGGCGGCCACCGTCCGGACGCTCCTGCCGGCCGGCACCTTCCAGGCACGGCCGGGCCTGCCGGCGGCGGTGCTGCTGTGCGCGGCGGCGGGTGCCACGTTCTTCAGCACCGAGGTCTACCTGCCCCTGCTCCTCCACGACGGGTACGGCCTGCCGAGCTGGCTGTCCGGCTTCACGCTCACCGTCGGGGCGGTCGCGTGGGCGGCGGGCTCGCACGTGCAGTCCCGCCTGCCCGCCGGGGTCGGCCACGGCCGGGTCATCACCGCCGGCGCCGCCCTCCTCCTGGCCGGTGCCGCGGCCGAGCTGGTCACCGTCCTCCTCCGTCCCCATTGGGTCTTCGCCGGCGCCGGCTGGCTGCTGGCCGGATCCGGCATGGGCCTGATGTACCCGCGGGTCGGCACGCTCGTCCTGGCCCGGTCCGCTCCCGGCACCGCGGGCTTCAACACCGCGGCGAAGAGCATCTCCGACGCGGTCGGCGCCAGCGTCGCGCTGACCGTGTCCGGCCTGCTCTTCCAGTCGCTGGCGGTGGCCGGCGAGCACGCCTCGTACGCCGGCGCGCTCATCCTCTCGACCCTGCTCGGCGTCGCCGCCGTCGCGGTCGCGCGCCGCATCGGCGACTGAGGTGAAAGGAAGGGCCCCTTCCTAACGGCTAGCCGTTAGGAAGGGGCCCTTCCTTCGCTTCGGGTCACGCGGTCACGGCGGGCAGCCACGGTAGGGCCAGCCGCTCGACGGCCAGCAGGGCCGCGTACAGCACCACGCTCATCGCCGACAGGACGGTCACCGCCGCGAAGGCCAGGGCCACGTCGCCGGTGCCGCCGGAGGCGGTGATGAGGTAGCCCAGCCCGGCGTCCGCCGCGAACAGCTCGCCGACCACGGCGCCGACCGGAGCCAGCGGCAGCGCCACCTTGAGCCCGACGAAGACCTGCGGGAGCGCGGCCGGCACGCGTACCTTCGCGAAGGTCTGCCAGCGCGACGCCGACAGCGAGCGGGCCAACTCGACCAGCTCCGCCGGCGTGGACCGCAGCCCCGCCGCGGTCGCGAGGGTCACCGGGAAGAAGCAGAAGAGCACCGCGAGCACCACCTTCGGCGCGGCGCCGAAGCCGAGCCAGATCACCAGCAGGGGTACGACCGCCGCCTTGGGTGCCGCGTTGAGTGCCACCAGCAGCGGGTAGACCGCCTGCTCGACGGTGCGCGAGCCGGCGATCGCCACGCCGCCCAGCACCCCGCCGGCCACCGCGAGGCCGTAACCGGCGAGCGTCTCGCCCAGCGTGACCGCCGCCTGGGACAGCAGCTCGCCGGGCATCGCGGCGAAGACCCGCGCCACGGCGGCGGGCGTGGGCAGGACGTAGGGCGGGATGTCGAAGACGAGCACCGCCGCCCACCACAGCGCGACCGCCGCCGCGCCGCCGGCGAGGGGCAGCACGGCGGCGGCGAGCGTGCGGGTGCCCGGCTGCCGGTCGCGCACGGCGCCGGCCGTCAGGCGGGCGGCCGCGGGACGAGCCCGAAGGAGATGACGTCGTCGGGCCGCAGCCCGTCCGGCACGGCGCCGGCTCCCTGGAGGATCGCGATGCTGCGGGCCGCGCGTACCCGGTCGATCTGGCCGAGGCCGGCGCCGAGATCGACGTACGGCCGCATCAGCGCCATCTCCGCCGCGGCGACCTCCGGCGGCTGGGCCTTCTGGTGGCGCGCGTAGATCCGGCCCGCCTCCTCCGGGTCCCTGATCGTGTCGTCGAGCCCCCGCAGCAGCGCGGTCATGAACCGGCGCACCTGGTCCGGGTTGTCGCGCGCGGTGCTCCGCGACACCGCGACCGCGCCGCCGAAGAGGTCGGTGATGACGTCGCTGTACGGCAGGACGACGACCGCCCGCCCGCCGGCGGCCCGCTCGACGCCGGGCTTGCCGACGGGGAACTGGGTGATGACGTCGACCTGCCCGGCCGCGAGCAGCTGCGGCTGCTGCTGCGGGCCGACCGCGCGCCAGCGGACCTTCCGGGCGTCGATGCCGGCCAGCCGCGCGTACGTCGGGAACAGCACCTGGTTGACCGAACCGGGCTGTGCGCCGATGGTCCGGTTCTCCAGGTCGCGCGGCGTGCTGATGCCGCTCTCCGCCAGTGCCATCAGGGCGGTGAGCGACCGCTGCTGCACGGCGCCGACGACGGTGAAGTCGCGGATGCCGCCGGCGCGCGCGTACTCGATGAACGCGCCGGTCAGGTCGACGGCCGCGTACGCCACCTGGCCGGCGGCGAGGGCCTTGAGGTTGGGGTTGGTGCCGGTGCCGGGCTTGACCTCCACCTCGAGCCCCGCCTCGCGGAAGTAGCCCTTCTCGATCGCGGCGTACACATAGGACTCGCGGCCGAAGAGGCCGAAGCCGCTGAGGTAGACGACCTTCTCCAGCGGCCGGGTGGTGGTCGAGCCCTCGGCGGCGGTCCGGCCGCCGGAGCAGCCGGCGGCGACCAGGAGGGCGGTGGCTCCCGCCAGCGCGCGGACGGGCAATGACATGGCTGACCTGTCCCTTCAGGGATATCGAGGGGTTGAAAGGTGTAATCCAGTCGTTACCGTGCAATAGCGGTGAAATGGATAACCTGGCCCGGACTTAGGACCACGAACACGGAGGGCAGAAACCCATGCGGCTGCGAATCTTCGCGTCGACCGCCGGCGGCACGACCTATGAGGACGTGGCGCGGCTCGCGCGGCACGCCGAGGAGTGCGGGTTCGACGGTTTCTTCCGGCCCGACCACTACGTGCCGGTCGGCGGGTCGCCCGCCGGCCCCGCCCCCAGCGACGTGTGGACCACGCTCGCCGGGCTGGCCCGCGAGACCCGCCGCATCCGGCTCGGCTCGCTGATGAGCGCGGCGACGTTCCGCGGCCCGGGCCCGCTCGCCGTGACGGTCACGCAGGTCGACCAGATGAGCGGCGGCCGGGTCGAGCTGGGCCTCGGCACCGGGTGGTACGCGGCCGAGCACGCCGCCTTCGGCATCCCCCTGCCGCCGACCGGCGAGCGGTTCGAGCGGCTCGCCGAGCAGCTCGCGATCGTCACGGGGCTGTGGGCCACGCCGGTGGGCGGGCGGTTCCGGCACGTCGGCCGCCACTACCGGCTCGACGGGGCGGTCGCCCTGCGGGCCGTCCAGCGGCCCCACCCGCCGATCATCATCGGCGGCCGGGGCCCGCAGCGGACGCCGCGGCTCGCCGCCCGCTTCGCCGACGAGTACAACGTCCAGTTCGCCAGCCTGGCCGACACGAAGGCGCTCTTCGAGCGGGTGGACGCCGAGGCCGCGGAGCTGGGCCGGGGCACGCCGGGCAACCGGCCGGCGGTGCTGCGCTCGGTCTGTGTCTCGGTGGCGGCCGGCCGCACTGCGGCGGAGGTGGAGCGGCGGGCGGCGACGCTCCGGCCGCTGGTGGCCCTGGGGCGCCAGGCCGGCGCGCCGTGGCCGGTCCGCTCGACGGAGGCCGGGGCCTACGGCTCGGTGGCGCAGGTCGTGGACCACCTCGGCCGGTTCGCCGCGATCGGCGCCGCGCGGGCCTATCTCCGGATCGCCGACACCAGCGATCTCGACCATCTCGATCTGCTCGCGGCCGAGGTCGCACCACAGCTCCACTCGTAAGGCATTCACGGTTGCCCAACTTACCATGGTTGCCACTGATGGGATGGTCAAGATGTGACAGGCCAAGCTTGCCCTATTCGCCTTTTATGCGAGGTTTTCCTGCATATAGTCGCGCAGGGAGCGTTCGTGAAGGGAGATACACATGGGGAACCTGCGCATGAGACTGGCTTTGGGTGCTGCGGTGGTCGGGCTGGGCGTCGCGCTTGGCGCGCCGGCGTTCGCGGACGGCGGTGGCTTCACCATCACCAGCCCGCAGAGCGGCTCGACCATCCCGAGCAACCCGACGATCAGGGGCACCGGCACACCGGGTGACCGGGTCGCGGTCGACGCCGTCAACCAGCAGAGGAACGAGGTGGAAGGCACCTGCCACACCACGGTCGGCGCCAACGGCACGTGGGCATGCACGATCTCACCACCGCTCAAACGCGGCACATACCGGGTCGTCGCCTTCGAGATCCCGCCGGGCAGCACCAGAGGCGCCGAGGACAACGAGGTGGCCGAGGTGCGGAACCTGACGGTACGCGGCCAGCTGCCGGTCACACCGGGAGCCGACCCGATGCCGGCCGCCACGGCCGGCCTGGTCCTCCTGACCGGCGGCGGCATGGTCGTCGCCGCGACCCGCAACCGCCGCCGGGGCCGCCACGCGGCGTGACCCATCCCGGGGGTGGGGTCCCGGCCCCACCCCCGTACCCGGCTCCGCACTCACCCACGCGCCACCGGTCGGCCCGCCACCGGTGGCGCATGGCATCCGTCAGGCGGTCGGGCCCGCCGGTGGCATCCGTCAGGCGTGGACGCCGCTGAGCGCGGCGATCGGGCGGACGGTGCCGTCGAGCCACGCGAACTGCCGGGCGTGGTAGAGCGTGCGGGCACCGATCTCGCAGTGGTCCCCCGCGCCTTCCGCGACCGTGAAGTGCACCAGCTCCTTCACGCCGGTCATCGCGTCGTAGAGCTGCGGCGCCTGCGCGCCGAGCGGGTCGCCCTCCGCGTAGCAGACCCAGGTCGGGCAGGTGATCCGCGCCGCCCGGCCCTTCATCGTGTAGTCGCGCAGCATCTCCAGGTACGTGACCGGGTCGGCGGCGCCGTGCACCAGCATCCCGCGCCGCAGCGACCAGCCGGCCGTCGGGCGGCGGGCCACCTGGGCGAGCAACCGGCGCAGCACCGCCGACGACGCCCCGCGCCGCCCCTCCGAGAGGCCGGCGGCGAGCGGCCCGGGGAGCCGTTGCAGCGCGGAGTCGAACAGGTCGTACTGGCCGCCGTCGGCCACGCACGCCGCCAGCCGGTGCTCCCCGCTGGCCCCGCGCGGGGCCAGGTAGCCGCCCAGGCTCAGCCCGATCAGCACGATCCGGTCGACGTCGACGCCGTGCAGCCCGCGGGCGAAGTCGACCACGGGGGTGATCACGTTCTCCCAGTCCGGACGCATCACCATCCCGCGCTGGAGCAGCGCCGCACCCTGCCCGGGACCGTCGAACGCGAGCACGTGGTACCCGCGGGCCAGCGCGGCCGCCCCGTTGAGGAAGTACAGCTCCTCCGCCGTGCCGTCGTACCCGCCGCAGAGGATCACGAGCGGTCGTGGCGGGTCCGGCTCCGGCGCGGCCCGCATCATGTAGCCGGGCAGGGTGGTGTCCTCGTACGGGATCTCCACCTGCTCCGGCGGCGCCGCCAGCAGCGCGCCGCCCCGGCGGAACGCGTCGGTCTGCCGCAGGTTCGCCTCGACGGCCCGCCGGTCCAGCGGAGCGCCGATCAGCAGCGTGCCGGCGGTGCGGAAGTAGTTCGACGCCCGCCAGTACGCGAGCCTGGCGCTCTCCAGGTGCCCGGCCGCCTCCTCCCGTTCGGCCAGCTCCAGCTGCCGGTTGGCGGTCAGGGTCCACTCGGCGTACCAGCTGTCGAGGCTCGTCCCGCGGACCCGGGCCAGCGTGGCGAGGCACTCGCCGATGTCCGACCCGCCGTAGGGCGCCGCACCGAGGACCCGCAGCGTCTGCGCGCCGAACAGCTGGTCCTTGGCTCCGACCTTGGTCATCACGACCTCCACCTCGGCTGGACTTCAAATCAGCGTCGCACGACCCGGCCGCCGAGCCGGGCGAAAAACGGAGGAAGGGTGGAGATCACCGCCACGGAGATCAACGGGTCGTCCCGGCCCGGGCGGGCCATATCGGTCCTAGCGTGGAGGGATGGCCGCGCAACGCCCGCACCGGCTGACGCGGCGGCAGGCGACCGCCGTCGCCGCCGCCGAGATGCGGGCGTTCGGCGACGTGCTCGCCAGCCTCGACGGCGACGACTGGGACCGCGACACCGACAGCGCCGGCTGGACCGTCCGCCACGTCGCGGCCCACGTCACCGGCCAGTACGAGGAGCTGGCGCGGCCGGCGGTCCTGCTGCGCCGGCTCGGTGCCGCCCGCCGGCGGTACCGGGACCGGAGCGTGCTGGACGGGCACAACCAGGTGCAGATCGACGACCTCGGCGGCCTCGGCCCGGACGGGCTGCGCGCACGGTACGCGAAGGTGGGCCCGGCGGCCGTCCGCATGGCGCGGATCATGCCGGGGTTCGTGCGGCGCGTACCGTCCCGCAAGCTCTTCCCCGGCGAAGCCCTCGCCGAGCCCGACCTCGGTTACCTCATCGACGTGGTCGCGCCGCGCGACACCTGGATGCACCGGCTGGAGGTGGCCCGGGCGACCGGCGTCGTGTTCGAGGTCGACGCGCACGACGAAGCGATCGTCGGCCAGGTGATGCGCGACCTCCACGCCGGCTGGCGCGGCCGCCCGCTCCACCTGGAACTCACCGGCCCTGCCGGCGGCACCTGGGCGATCGGCCGCGGCCCGGCCCTCGAGTCGGCCCAGGTGGACACGCTGGCCCTGATGCGCCACCTCTCCGGCCGCGGCGGCCTCGACCTGCCACCGGACAGCCCGCTCGCCGACGCCCGGGTGGTGTTCTAGGGTCCGGGCGTACGCCAAGGCATACACCTCCGAACCGCCCGCCGAGCCGCTCTACCCGCCTGGCTCCATGCCTACAATCACCACCGAGCCCACACCGCACTCGGCGGCCACCCACCCGCCAGCCGCGTACCCAACCTCTCCGGGCAGCACACCTAGCCCGCGACCATCCGCAGCAGCAGCGGGATGCGATCGCGCAGGGCGGCGTCGATGCGGGTGGCCAGGGCCTTGGCGTCCGGATGCCGGCCGCCGGCCGTCTCCATCCGCATGAGCTCGACCGCGCCGTGCTCGTGGCCGATCAGCATGTTGAGGAACGCGGTGTCGAAGTCGGCCCCCGTGCGGGCGGCGAGCGCCGCCAGCTCCGCGTCATCGAGCAGCGGCAGGCCGCCGTGCGCGGCGTGCGCGTCCGGATGGGCGTCGGAGGTGAGCGGCTCGCCCCACGACTCCAGCCAGCCCGTGATCGTCGCGGTCTCCTCGGCCGTCGTCGCGGCCAGCTCGCGGGCGAGCGCCGCCACCTCCGGCCGCGACGCCTGGCGGGCCCCGAGGTCGAGCAGCTTCGCCACGGGCTCGTGGTGGGCGAGCATCATCTGCAGGAACATCACGTCGGTGGCGTTGTGGTCGGCCGGCTTCGCCGCCGCCGGCGCCGCCGTCCCGCCGCCCTCGGCACACCCCGCGAGCGCCAGCACCGCCACCGCCGCCACCACCGCCACCACCGCACGCCGCCACGCCACGGCGAACCCCCTTTCAGAAGCAAGGGCCCCTTCCTAACGCTTCGCGTATAGGAAGGGGCCCTTCCTAACGGTTCAGCAGGCGCCCTGGTCGCGCCAGACGCCCCACTGGCCGGTGGTGCCGGGGGCCTCGCCCTGCGTCCACCACTGGGCCTGCCACTTGCGGCCGTTGTAGGAGACGACGGCGCCGCCGTTGTAGACGGTGCCGGCGTTCCACGGGTCGCCGCACGTCGGCGGGTCCGGGTCGGGGTCCGGGTTGCCGCCGCTGCCGCCGACCTGGAGGTCGACGCAGGCGTAGAACGCCATGGGTGTGTCGGCGACGTTCCACCGGGCCAGGACGGTGATCCGTCCGGTACGGCCGCCGAGGTTCACGTTGTGCGCCTTGGTCGAGCCCGGTTGTGCGCCGCGGTCGTCGAAGACCGCGATCCGGGTGTTGCCGACGAAGTACTCCCAGGTGCTCGTGGCGTGCCGGGCGGTGATCACCCAGTTGAACGTCACGTTCTGGCCGACCGAGGTCGCCGGCCAGTTGCGGCTGTTGTCGTTGAGCACCGCGAACCGGCTCCCACCGCCGTTGCACTGCATCGAGCCCTTGGGTGCCTCGACGCTCTGCGGCTCCCAGATGATGTCGCCGCAGTTGGCGACGCGGCCCTGTGCGCACATCGCCTGCCGGCTGGGCGGGTTGGAGATGTAGCCGTGCGCCTGGGCCGGTGCGGCCAGGAACATCGAGACGAGCAGCGCCGCGACGGTCAGCACGGGGAGGGTGATGCGTCTACGCATGTAGGTCCTCCACTTCTTGACGAGGGATTCACATGTGCCGATCCTGTGAACCACCACGTTAAGGTAAAGAAACCTAACAGTAAATAGACCTAACCAAATTTTTAGTCGGCCCACCGCCGGGCTTGCCGGCTCACGGCCGTGGCTTGCCGGCTCACGGCCCGGGCTGACGGCTCACCGCCGTGGCCCGCCGCCTTACCACCAAGGCCCGCCGCCTCACCACCGGCGCTTGCCGCCTCAACGGCCACGGCCTGCCGCCTCACCGCCGGGGCCCGCCGGCTCACCGACCAGGGCCCGCCGCCTCACCACCGGGGCCCGCCGCCTCACCACCGGCGCTTGCCGCCTCATCCGCCAGGGCCTCCGGCTCACCGACCAGGGCCCGCCACCTCACCGCCGGCTCACCGCCGGGGCCTGCCGGCTCACCGACCAAGGCCCGCCACCTCACCACCCGGGCCCGCGCCCCACCACCGGCGCTTGCCGCCTCACCCGCCAGGGCCTGCCGGCTCACCACCGGGGCCCGCCGGCTCACCGACCAGGGCCCGCCACCTCACCACCCGGGCCCGCGCCCCACCACCGGCGCTTGCCGCCTCACCGGCCACGGCCTGCCGAGTCACCGCCGGGGCCTGCCGGGTCACCGCCGGGGCTTGTCCTCCGGGTAGGACGCTCCGCCGTCCGACTCGCGGGTGAATGGCTTCGCGCCGCCCTCCGGCGGCCCGGCGATCGACTGCGCGCCGGCCGCCAGTTCCGGGAACTTGGCGTCGAACGCCGGCCGCTCGGAGCGGATGCGCGGCATCCGGTCGAAGTTGCGCAGCGGCGGCGGCGAGGAGGTCGCCCACTCCAGCGAGTTGCCGTGCCCCCACGGGTCGTCGGCGATCACGACCGGCCCCGCCCGGTACGTGCGCCAGACGTTGTAGAGGAACGGCAGCGTGGAGGCCCCCAGCACGAACGACGCGATGGTCGAGACGGTGTTGAGGTCGGTGAACCCGTCGGTCGGCCGGTAGTCGGCGTACCGCCGGGGCATGCCCTCGTTGCCGAGCCAGTGGTGGACGAGGAAGGTGCCCTGGAAGCCGATGAAGGTCAGCCAAAAGTGGATCTTGCCGAGGCGGTCGTTCAGCATCCGGCCGAACATCTTGGGGAACCAGAAGTAGACGCCCGCGTAGACGGCGAACACGATCGTGCCGAAGAGCACGTAGTGGAAGTGCGCGACGACGAAGTACGTGTCGTGGACGTGGAAGTCGACGGGCGGGCTGGCGAGCAGCACGCCGGTGAGCCCGCCGAGCAGGAACGTCACGAGGAAGCCCAGCGCGAACAGCATCGGCGACTCGAACGTCAGCTGGCCGCGCCACATGGTGCCGATCCAGTTGAAGAACTTGACGCCGGTCGGCACCGCGATGAGGTAGCTGAGGAAGCTGAAGAACGGCAGCAGCACCTGCCCCGTGGCGAACATGTGATGGGCCCACACGGTCATCGACAGGGCGGTGATGGCGATCGTCGCGCCGACCAGACCCTTGTAGCCGAAGACCGGCTTGCGACTGAAGACGGGGATGACCTCGGTGATGATGCCGAAGAACGGCAGCGCGATGATGTAGACCTCGGGGTGGCCGAAGAACCAGAACAGGTGCTGCCACAGCAGCGGACCGCCGGTCTGCGCGTCGTAGACGTGGGCGTCGAGGCTCCGGTCGGCCAGCAGCGCCAGCAGCGTCGCGGCCAGCAGCGGGAACACCAGGACGACCATGACGCTCGTCAGGAGGATGTTCCACGTGAAGATCGGCATTCGGAACATCGTCATGCCCGGCGCGCGCAGGGTGACGATCGTGGTGATCATGTTGACGCCGCCGAGGATGGTCCCGAGGCCGGAGATGACCAGGCCGACGATCCACATGTTCGCGCCGATCTGCGGCGTCGACCTGATGTCGGAGAGCGGCGTGTACGCCGTCCACCCGTAGTCCGCCGCGCCGTTCGGCGTCAGGAACGAGATCAGGACGAGCGAACCGCCCAGCAGGTACAGCCAGTACGCGAGCGCGTTGAGCCGCGGGAACGACACGTCCGGCGCGCCGATCTGCAGCGGCACCACGAAGTTGGCGAACGCGAACACGACCGGCGTCGCGAACAGCAGCAGCATGATCGTGCCGTGCAGGGTGAACAGCTGGTTGTACTGCTCCGGCGAGAGGAACTGCAGCCCGGGCCGGGCCAGCTCGGCGCGCATGAGCATCGCCATGATCCCGCCCGCGATGAAGAACCCGAAGCTGGTCGTGAGGTAGAGGATGCCGATCTGCTTCGCGTCGGTGGTGCGCAGCAGCCGCCCCAGCGCCGAGCCGCGGATGCCGCGCCGGACCGGCCACGGGCGGGTCACGATCGGCTTTGGAACTACGGACGTCACAGCACTGCCCCCGGGATCGTCTGCCAGCCAGCCGTATGGCCAACGATCCGGACGCCACCCCGAGACGGCCTCCAACGGATGAACCGGACAAACCGCCGCCACCACTGGCCGGCGATGCCGGGCAGTGAAACAGTGGAGAAAACCGGATAAGTCGGGAATTGTTCCAGCAAGGAGGGTAGCAATGACCGAATCCCGGCGGCGACCGCGCGGTGAGGGGAGGCCACCATGGCAGACATCAACATCGACGCGCTGCTGTCGGAGCAGCG
>Ga0164243_10007167_pt1 | contig 16699 bp, 15 predicted proteins | sample OricompcompostOP_FD_108781 | JGI IMG/M metagenome (GOLD analysis project Ga0164243, IMG submission 108781) | Organic Plus compost microbial communities from Emeryville, California, USA - Original compost - Organic plus compost (OP) | ecosystem: Engineered > Solid waste > Mixed feedstock >... | reverse complement strand
CTGCATTAATCTCTTCTTGCTATTTCTATCCAGCATAATTTTCCTTTCATCTTTATGCACTTTGAATGCATATTCATGTTGTTCCAACAAATCATCATAGGGGCCGCGGGTGGAAATTAATTTTACAAAGACCGGGGCTGTTTCCAAAGCAATAAACAGCAGCATGATAAACCAGTTGGCCCAGCGGATCGGAACACTATTTTTAGTGAGAGTACCGAGTGCATCTAACCTTGAGGCGAAGCCATCGAGGCGGTCCCTTTTCAGGTCCTGGATGGTTTGTTGAATCGAGCTATCAGCCTGCGCTATCAATATATTATTAGCATCGATGCGGGCATTATTTCTTTGGCTAATGGCATTTAAGCGGGCAGTGGCGCTATCTGCATCAGCTTTTTTAGCTTTATAAATAGGTCCGAGGTTTTTTACCCGGGAGCCGCCGGTACCATCAGCTTCCTGTTGGGCTATTAACAATAAAGTGTCGCGTGTGGCAGCCTGGAGATCCATTTCGGATTTCAGCAAGGCATTTTCACTTTTAAGGGAGTCTATCTTTGATTGGAACCTTACTTTTACAAGATCTTCTTGTTCTTTAAACTTCTGTTGTTCCATCACGATCAGTTCGGCTTGTATTTCCTTGTTGAAGATTTGTAACTCCAGGGGTTTAGAAATCACGGTAGCAATCAGTATTGCCATGATAATACGGGGAATAGCCATTTTGAATTCATCCCAGGCCCTTTCCCTTTTACGCATACTGGAAACGATATACCTGTCGAGGTTGAAGATCATCAATCCCCATATGATCCCAAAGAGTAAGGCTGCCCACCATTGACCAAAAACAGTCCACATGGCATAACCCCCGGCCAGTGCAGCCAGTAACCCGGTGAAAAATATCGTTCCACCGATGCCGGCATATTTATTGGCTTCCGATGGAGCCCTTTTAATAATGGGCAAATAAGCGCCGGAACATAGAAGTAAGAAATGTTGTATTCGTTGCATATTCTCTAGGTATAATATATTGTGTCAATAGAATATTTTACCCGCAACTAGCACAGATAGGTATTATATAAGGAAGGATGTAATGTAAAGGTATTACAATATTGGAATATAAGTTAACATGCGCACCAAATATCTACATGATAGGGTTAAAAGGGTTACCAAAGGTGAAGCGTATTAAAAAAGCCGCACCGAATGAACGGTACGGCTTTTATGTATGCTGATAAGTTAAGATTAAGCTTGAACGGCTTTTTGAACTAAAGCGGCAGCTTCGCTCAACAAGATGGCGGATTGTACTTTCAAGCCGCTTTTCTCGATCAGTTCTTTTGCTTCGGCAGCATTGGTGCCTTGCAGGCGAACGATGATCGGCACCTGGATATTACCGATAGAGTTATAAGCATCGATAACACCTTGCGCTACGCGGTCGCAACGAACGATACCACCGAAGATGTTAATCAGGATTGCTTTCACTTTCGGATCCTTCAGGATGATGCGGAAACCGGCTTCAACAGTTTGAGCATTCGCGGTACCACCAACATCCAAGAAGTTAGCCGGTTCACCACCGCTCAACTTGATCATGTCCATCGTAGCCATTGCCAAACCGGCGCCGTTTACCATGCAACCCACGTTACCATCTAATTTAACGTAGTTCAGGTTGTATTGACCGGCTTCTACTTCCGTAGGATCTTCTTCGGTGATGTCGCGTAAAGCTACCAGGTCAGGATGACGCATCAACGCGTTATCGTCCAGGTTCAGTTTACAGTCAACCGCGAGGATTTTCTCATCGGAAGTTTTGAACAGCGGGTTGATTTCCAACATGGCTGCATCCAAACCTACGTATGCGTTGTAAAGGTTGGTTACGAATTTTACCATGTTTTTGTGCGCTTCACCTTTCAAACCTAAATCGAAAGCGATTTTACGGGCTTGGTAACCTTGCAATGGCAAGTTCGGCGCTACCCATACTTTGAATATTTTCTCAGGGGTGTTATGAGCCACCTCTTCGATGTCCATACCACCTTCTGTAGAGTACATGATTACATTTTGTCCTTTCGCACGATCCAACAAGATAGACAAATAAAATTCTTTCACCGGGTTAGGGCCGGGATAATATACGTCTTGCGCTACTAAAACTTTGTTTACCAATTTACCTGCATCACCGGTTTGGATGGTTACCAAGGTGCCACCCAGGATGTTGCCGGCGATAGTTTTGATATCTTCAGCGTTTTTGCCTACAGCAACACCGCGTTGTTCCGTGCCCCTGATTTTACCTTTACCACGGCCACCAGCATGAATTTGCGCCTTCACAACTGCAAATTCGTTGCCATAGGTCACCTTCAATTGCTTGTATGCTTCTGCTGCCGCCTCGGGGGTATCTACCGGGATACCTTCCTGTACTGGTACGTTATATTTCTTCAACAGTTCCTTAGACTGGTACTCGTGTAAGTTCATCGGAATAAAATTTGCCGCTAAAATAGTGCATATTGGATGAAAAGCCAATAACAAATATCATAAATCGCCCTTTAGTGGCTTGTATCCTAGTAGAATAGGCCGTTTTCAGTATATTAACTAATTTTTATATGATGAGTTCCCAGGCAGAAACGTAATTGTTATCTATTATAGGATTAACTTTGCCCGCGTATAATTTCTGAATCTTGCCCGGTAAAAGTATTTAAATGGGCAAATTGGAACCTATCAAAATATCTACCAGGATGAGTCAATTATTGCAAAAGATTGCCGAAGCGAAGGCTTTTATCGAGGGGAAATCAGGACTGAAAGCTACCACGGGTATCGTGTTGGGCAGCGGTTTAGGAAATTTAGCCAAAGAGATCGAGGCCGAGCTTGCCATCCCGTACCACGAGATACCGCATTTCCCACCGGCCACGGTAGAGGGGCATAGTGGGAAACTGATACTCGGTAAACTCAACGGCAAGCCCGTGATAGCTATGGCCGGAAGGTTTCATTATTACGAAGGTTTGTCAATGCAAGAGGTGACCTTTCCTATCCGGGTAATGAAGGCGCTTGGAGTTGAAACGTTGTTGCTCTCAAATGCCGCGGGCGGTATGAACGAGAACTACCGTGTCGGGGATTTGATGATCATCACGGATCATATTAACCTGCAACCGGAACACCCGCTGCGGGGGCCTAACATGGATGAGCTGGGACCGCGCTTCCCCGATATGAGTGAACCTTATGCCAAGCACTTGGTAGGAAAAGCGCAACAAATAGCGCAACAACATAACATATTCGTCCATAACGGCGTTTACGTAGGGGTGCAGGGACCTACCTTTGAAACCCGGGCGGAATATAAATTTATGCGCATCATCGGTGGAGACGCCGTGGGAATGAGTACCGTGCCTGAAGTAATCGTGGCGGTACATGCGGGGATGAATGTTTTCGCGATGAGCGTAATTACGGATATAGGCATCCGCGAAGAGGAGAATGTTATTACACACGAAGAAGTACTGGCGGCGGCCAAAGCGGCAGAGCCCAAATTGACCTTGATTTTTAGCGAATTGATCCAGCAATTATAATTTTTAGTTACCAACAGGATGAGGCATTTACTCTTTTGCATGATCGGTGTTTTTTGTATTTCATTGTCGGCAAATGCTCAATTCAACCGTAATTTCGGTGGAATGGGCGGCGGCAAGATGCAAATCGATACCTCGAACCACGAGCACGAACCGGATACTTTGACGATTAGATATACTTTTTTAGGTGAGCCTACTGAATACATGATAGATTCGTCTATCTTGGACTTTACCAAGAATTACCTGGGGGTACCCGCGACTTATATATCAACCGGAAATTATGGCGGCGCCGCGCGTAACCTGTTATTTAGCCCGAGGATGAAAGCCGGTTTCGATGCCGGTTTCCATGCTTACGATGTTTACGGGAATTACCATGAAACGGCAAAATTTTATAATACCAATAGACCTTATTCGGAGTTGTACTACATGATCGGTAGTAAACAAGAGCAGGTCATCGGGGTTTCCCATACCCAAAACCGGACGGAGAAGTTCAACATCGCTTTCGATTATATCAAGATCAATTCGCCCGGCTATTATAGAAGCCAGGTTACCAACCACGACCGCTACCGTCTTACAAGCCGCTACCATACACCGAATAAACGCTATAATATCCATATTAGCTATTATTTAAATAGGTTGAACGGCGGTGAGAACGGGGGCATTGAAAACGTGGCATTATTGGATGATCCTGCATATACGGATTATAAAACAATTCCTACGAACCTGGGCGGTTCAACGATCAGCTCAAATGCATTGTTCAGCACCAATATCCCGACCAAATCCGATTACCAGGAAGGTAGTTTTTTATTCCAGCATAGCTACGACTGGGGAAGAGGCGACACGATTCATGTAAATGATACGACCGATTATTGGAAATACGACCCGCGCTTCCGCATTCAGCATACTTTAACCTATACACAGAACACCTACCGTTTCTTGGATAGCAATCCCGATACGGTATTCTATCCGCAACACTACGGTTTTTCCGTTTCTGACATAGATACGCTGCGTTCTATGCAACGTTGGAAGATCATGAGCAATGATCTCTCGATCATCTCTTTCCCGATCTTGGGCAACCAGGCGCATTTCTTGAATTTAGGCGCAACCATTGACAACGTAAAAGGTGAGCTGACCGATGCGATTGCCGATTTTTACAACTTCAGGGTACACGGAGAATACAGGAATAAAACACGCAACAAGAAATGGGATCTCTCTGCTAAAGGAGAATTCTATGTTCTGGGAGCCAATTCAGGGGATTATACCCTTAGCGGGAGCTTAAGCAGGTATATTAACCCGAAATTGGGAAATATAACCCTCGCCGTGAAGAATACGAACCAAGAACCTTATTATAAGTACAAGTTTTTCAGTACCTCTGAAAAGTTTTGGCTCAATACATCCTTTAACAAGGAAAATATTACGAAGTTATCCTTCATCGCCAACAGTGATTTGTGGAAATACAACCTGTCATTGAATTATTTCATCGTAACCAATTATACCTATTTCTCCGATTTCCAGACCAGCGCACAATACAACGGTGTATTCAACGTCTTGCAGCTTTGGGTAGATAAGAAGTTTAAACTGAAGAGCTTTACTTGGTTGGCGGAAGCCGCTTTCCAGCAGATTCACGGCAGCGCTCCCCTGCAACTGCCCACTATCTGGACCCGTCACCGAATCGGCTACGAAGGTACCTTGTTTAAAAACCTGAACCTGTTTACAGGTATTGAAGCTAAATATACGACGGCTTATTATGCCGATGATTATTCCCCTTTATTCGGGCAATTCGTTTACCAGGATGTTAACAAGATTAATAATAAACCGGATCTTGCCGCATTCGTTCATTTCCGGGTGAAATCTTTCACCGCTTATGTTCGCGGGGAGAATCTGAATGCTTTCTTGTGGACGAACAACCTGAATGCTCCCTTATATCCAAGCAACAATTTTGCTTTCCGCCTCGGCATCCGGTGGTGGTACATCAATTAATGGCTGCCAAAATGCAATATGAAATCGTACGTCTACCAGCCTTTGTATGATGAATTGTTAAAATTGATGATAGGTTCGGCGCGAAAAAAGGATATGGCGAAGATTTTGTATTTTTGTAGCCAGGATTTATGAAGAAAATACTTACCATATTAATTGCTTTGCTGTACACCGCTATCACGAGTGGTTTTACGGTGAATGTGCATTATTGTATGGGGAAATTGGCTGCTGTTAAATTTATTCAATCCAACAGTGCCGCCTGCCCGAAATGTGGTAAGAAAGATGGCAGTAATAAATGTTGCCGGGATGAAGCTAAGTTCTTTAAAATGAAGGAGCTGCACCAAAATGTGCAATTGAATGTAGACTTGGTTAACCAGCTTCCGGTTGCAATCCTGGATACTTCGTTTCCGAGTTTGTTAATGCCGGAGATAGAAATTGCGGAACGCAACCCGATGGCACGTCCTAATGCTCCGCCACTGATAAAACCTACCCCTCTTTACTTATTGCATGAAAGTTTCTTGATTTGATCATTCCTTGACCTACCCGCTTTTGGGTAACGGGGAAGCTATTACTGAATGTCAACATATTGTTGCGTATTTATCAATAATAATTATCAATTTCATGAAACATATATTCATTTTTTTTACCTGTTTATTAAGCCTGCAATTTACCGCCACACAAGCCCAGGTTAAGAAAGCCGCATTACAGGCAAGTGGTCTTACTTGCGCGATGTGTTCCAACGCCACGCTGAAGTCTTTACAAACATTACCCTTTGTAGATAAGATTGAAACAGATCTGAATACGACAACTTTTAATATCTATTTTAAAAAGGATGCCGCCGTGAATGTAGATGCGTTAAAAGAGAAAGTTGAAGATGCCGGTTTTTCCGTTGCTAAGCTCGTTCTAACGGCCGACTTCCATCAAACGAGTATCAAGAAAGATGCACATATAGATTATAACGGGCTGGTGTTGCATTTTGTGGGTGTAAAAGACCAGGTATTAAATGGTGAACAGCAAATCACCGTAGTCGACAAGAATTTTGTACCCAATAAAACGTATAAGAAATATGCAGCTATGACGGATATGACTTGTATCCAAACCGGTCATATGGGTACTTGCTGCAATACTGCTGCAACTTCTATTGCCGGATCCAGGGTTTATCATGTTACCATTTAATAAATCAACCGGGAAAATAGATTGTTATGAAGAGAATTTTAGCCATCGGGATATTGATTTGGTTGAGCGGGACTGTATCTGCGCAGGAACTTTACGTAAACTCTGAGCCGGCCAGTAATATGCCTGCAAAGGCGCTCGGCTTCCGGCTGACAGATAAGATATTTAAAATATCAACGGATGGTCGCGTGGCCACCAGGCTTGAACCCGAAATCATGTTCGGGATCAGTAAAAATTGGATGGTACATGCACAAGCGTTTTACGGGAATGCCATGCAAGTGTCTAACCGTTTTGAAGGTGCGGGTGTTTATGCGAAATATAGATTTTATTCTAGCGACCAACCACATGCACATTTCAGGATGGCGGCATATTTGAGAGCAAGTGTTGTAGATAATCCTTTTATTCAGCAAGCTGGGGAAGATTTGAATGGAAAAAATGTAGTTAATCAAGATTTGGATTTGGAAGGCGGTGTTTCCGGTGTAAACGGCGGGGTTGTAGCGACACAGTTAATACATAAGTTGGCTTTGTCATCGACCGTTGGATATAATCGTTACATGAATAATGTGAATCACCATTTAGATACAGAACTTGGCCTGCCTGCACAAGCCATGAATTACAGTTTGTCCGCAGGTTATTTGTTGTTGCCTAGGAAATACAAAAGCTATGAACAAACCAATTTGAATTTGTACGTAGAGCTGTTAGGTAAATCAAATATGGGCGGCCTCGCTAACGGTACTTATTTAGATCTTGCGCCAGCTATACAGTTTATATTTAATAGTACCACCCGCTTGGATGTATCATACCGGACGGAGCTGTATGGGAATATGAACCGCATGTCGCCGTATAATAATTTTTTAATTAGGGTGGAACATAATATATTCAATGCATTAAAACGAAAATCTTAAAGACATGGATAGCACTACTTTGTATATCAAGAATATGGTCTGTCCTCGTTGTATAAAAGTTGTACAGGAAACAATTGAAAAGAGCGGATTGAAGGTCGGGCATATTGAACTCGGTAAAGTAACCTTGGATGGAAATATTGACCAGGAAGCAAAGGATATACTGTCAAACCGGTTGAAAGGAGAGGGATTTGAATTACTGGACGATCGTAAGCAGCAGTTGATAGAAGCGGTGAAAAATATTATTGTTGAGCTGGTGCATTATGGAGATTTGGACGAATTGAAAGAAAAGTTTTCAACGGTTATCACGCAGAAGTTAAACAAGGATTACCATAGTATTTCAAAGCTGTTTTCAGAGATCGAAGGAGGTACGGTGGAGCAATTTATCATACAGCAGAAAGTAGAAAGGGTAAAAGAGTTGATCGCTTACGGGGAACTAACTTTGAGTGAAATTTCGTTTAAGATGGGATATAGTAGCGTTGCTCACTTGAGCGCTCAATTTAAAAAGGTTACCGGGATGACACCCAGCCAGTTCAAAGCGGATCCCGGTTCGTACCGGAAACCGATCGATGCCATTTAAAATTGATATCATGAAATACATCATAAAGTTTTTACGTTGGATACCAACGTTATTTGTTAAAAAAAACTGTTGTAAGTAATAAGGAACGGGTGCGGAATGTACCCGTTTTTTTATGATGCCAGCCGTTAGCTAATTATTAACAAATGACTGGAATCAGTTATTCGTAATTTGCTGTACTTTCGTTTTGAATTATGATGATGTTATCCTCGAATATAAGAACGAATACATTACTTTGTTGCCTGCTGATCTTCGCTTCTTGCGGCCACCCGAAACAAGCCCCGAAGGAACAAGAGATCGTGCAGGATACCCGTCAATTAGATGAAATTATCCATGAAAATATCGCGGAAAGAATCGAGTATATAAACGCCAACCACGGTGTTATGGAAGATAGTATCGCAAGTTTTCCGGGTAATATATTGATACGGGTATATGAAGGTAATCAGTATAAACCCAAATGGTCATCAAATGGCTTTCCCAACAAATCTTTACCGGAGCTTATTCAAAAGATTAATACGGCGGATTTGCTCGGCTTGTTTCCCGGCAATTACCACCAGCAAAGCCTCTCTAAAGCCTGGCAAAAAATAGAAAGCGATTCTATTGCAAGGAAAGATGCTGCCTTATGGGCAAAGGTAGATGTTATGGCTTCCGATGCATACCTGAAGATGATGCAAGATTTGCATTTCGGTATGTTTCCCAGGGACAGCAATACACTAAGGAAAGATTCCACCTTCGATGAACAACGATTAATGGAACAATTGCAAATTGCCAGCTCAAATGCGGGGTTGCAAAATACCCTGGACTCTTTAGAGCCGAAACATCCGGGATACCGGGATTTAAAGAACGCATTTTCGGCATTCAAGACCTATTATCAAGGTTTGCATTGGGATACATTGCCCTTAGAATATTCCGATACGGTGGCATTCCGGATATTGTTAGCCAATAGGCTGGTTCAAACTTTCCACCTCGATACTTCCGGTGGAATAGGTTATGATTCTTTGGCCATCGTAAAAGCCGTCAAATCATTCCAACATGAATTTAGTTTATACCCTGATGGCATCGCGGGAAAGAAAACCATCGATCTATTAAATAGGAAATATACAGGCTGGTTTTTACAATACGCCGTTAATATGGATCGTTGGCGCAAGTTGCCCGATTCTTTGCCTGCAAGGTATTTATGGGTGAATGTTCCGGCTTACCAATTAGATGTCTATGAAGACAGCATCCCGGTGGTGCATTCGAGGATTATCGTGGGTACTTCCAGGAATAAAACACCTTTATTGGCCTCTTCCATGACCAACTTTGTATTATATCCATACTGGAGAGTGCCTTACAGTATTATTTACAAGGAAATGTTGCCGAAGATAAAGAAAGATGTGAACTACTTAATTGAAAACAGGCTGGAGGTAATTGATAGGAACGGGGAGATCGTGAATCCTCATGATGTGGATTGGCAACAATTGAATAAAAAGCATTTCCCTTACGTGTTACGGCAAGTGGATGGGGAAGACAATTCCTTGGGGATTATTAAGTTTAACTTCAGTAATAGGCATAGCGTTTATTTGCATGATACGAACAACCGGAATTTATTCAAAAACTCTTTCCGCTCCTTGAGCCATGGTTGCGTGCGGGTGCAAAATTGGGACACCTTGGCCATGTACCTGGTAAAAGATGATACCAGCCGTCTTGCAAGGAGGGATAGCGTTAGGACCTGGTTAGTAAGAGGTGCGAAAAAGCAAGTGAATTTTAAAGATCGCCTACCGATTTTTATCCGGTATTTTACTGCCGTTGCAGAGGATAAGCATATCAGGTTTTACGAGGATATTTACGGCATGGATCGTTCGATTATTGATCAATATAAATTGATTCATACCAAGGGGAAGGCGATGTTTTAAATGTATTCCCCGCGGTGATAAACGTGTAGAGCCAAGGCATGCCTTGGCTCTACATAAAATAAAATATCAAAAATTCTTCTTACGCCAATTTCGCTTTCAAGCCGTTATCGATCGCTTCCAAGAATTCTTCGGTATATAAATAATCTTTACCGTGTTCTACTTTACTACCGTGGATACAAACGGCCAAGTCTTTCGTCATTTTACCGCTTTCAACAGTTTCGATACAAACTTGTTCCAAAGTTTGGCAGAAATGAATCAACTCTTGGTTGTTATCTAATTTGCCACGGAATTCCAAACCGCGGGTCCATGCAAAGATGGAAGCAATCGGGTTGGTAGAAGTTGGTTTACCTGCTTGGTGATCGCGGTAGTGGCGGGTAACGGTACCGTGGGCAGCTTCCGCTTCCATGGTTTTACCATCGGGCGTAACGAGGGTAGAAGTCATCAAACCGAGGGAACCGAAGCCTTGTGCAACGGTATCGGATTGAACATCTCCATCATAGTTTTTACAAGCCCATACGAAGTTACCATGCCATTTCAAAGCGCTGGCCACCATATCATCGATCAGGCGGTGCTCGTAAGTAAGCCCGTTCTTATCGAACTCGGCCTTAAATTCATTTTGGTAAACATCTTCAAAGATATCTTTAAAGCGACCATCATATTTTTTAAGGATCGTGTTCTTAGTACTGAGGTACAGGGGCCATTTTTTCATCAAGGCTTGGTTGAAGCAAGCCCTTGCGAAACCACGGATAGATTCATCGGTGTTGTACATGGCTAATGCAACGCCATCGCCTTGGAAGTTATATACTTCGTGTTCGATTACTTCACCGTTTTCACCTTCAAATTTTATAGTGAGCTTACCTTTTCCCTTGGTAAGAAAATCTGTAGCGCGGTATTGATCACCGAAAGCATGACGACCGATGCAGATAGGCGCAGTCCAGTTAGGCACTAATCTCGGAACGTTGCTCATCACGATAGGCTCGCGGAAAACTGTTCCATCCAGGATATTACGGATGGTACCGTTAGGAGATTTCCACATTTGTTTCAGGTTGAATTCCTTCACGCGGGCTTCGTCCGGGGTAATGGTGGCACATTTGATACCAACGCCGTATTGACGGATCGCATTTGCCGCGTCAACGGTAACCTGGTCGTTGGTAGCATCCCTATGTTCCATACCTAAATCGAAATACTTGATATCGAGATCTAAATATGGTGTGATCAATTTGTCTTTGATAAACTTCCAGATGATGCGTGTCATTTCGTCACCATCCAATTCTACTACAGGGTTTGCAACTTTAATTTTTGTAGACATTTCAGGATTTTTAATAAATTATATGATAATAACAAGGCAGAACCCCTTTTCCGCCCTCCAGTTTAAACCCGTAATATACAAAGTAGCTATGTAATAATCAAACTATTACATATGTTTGATAATCTCGTCTGCGAACTCGCTACATTTCACGAGGGTGGCATCGTCCATCAATTTGTAGAAGTCGATCGTAACGCGCTTTCTCATGATGGCAGTACTCAAGCCTTCAACGATAATGTTCGCAGCTTCTTTCCAGCCCATGTATTCGAACATCATCACGCCGCTTAAAATCACGGAGGATGGGTTCATGGTATCCGTGTTGGCAAAACGTGGGGCAGTACCGTGCGTGGCTTCGAATACGGCATGACCCGTGGCATAGTTGATATTAGCACCCGGCGCGATACCAATACCGCCGACTTCCGCGGCCAATGCATCGGAGATATAATCACCGTTGAGGTTCAAGGTTGCCACGACGGAATAATCTTGCGGCGCCAGCAGGATTTGTTGCAGGAAGTTATCAGCAATAACATCTTTGATCAAGATTTTACCGTGGGCTAGTGCGATGTTCAGCTCCTTGTTGGCAGCTTCTTCACCTTCGGCTTTCTTGGTCGCTTCCCATTGTTCCCAGGTATAAACAGCATCGCCGAATTCCCTGGCAGCCAGGGCATAACCCCAGTTTTTGAAACCACCTTCGGTAAATTTCATGATATTACCCTTATGAACGAGGGTAACAGAAGGTTTTTTGTGATCGATGGCATATTGGATAGCCGCGCGGATCAATCTTTCAGAACCTTCAACAGATACCGGCTTGATGCCGAATGAAGAAGTTTCAGGGAAACGGATATTCTTAACTCCCAGCTCGTTTTGCAGGAAGTGCAATAATTTTTTAGCTTCCGGGGAATCGAACTTATACTCAATCCCGGCATAAATATCTTCCGTGTTTTCGCGGAAAATCACCATGTCAACCAGTTCCGGGTGCTTCACGGGTGAAGGCACCTTGTTGAACCAACGGATCGGGCGAACACAGGCATATAGATCCAAGGTTTGGCGCATGGCTACATTCAGGGAACGGATACCGCCGCCTACGGGGGTAGCCAATGGTCCCTTGATAGATACGATATATTCGGAAAGGGCGTCTAAAGTAGCTGCTGGCAACCATTCCCCTGTTTGTTGGAATGCTTTTTCACCTGCTAATACCTCTTTCCACGCTACTTTTTTACTGTCGCCATAAGCTTTCTTTATAGCTGCATCAAATACGCGAACGCTGGCACGCCAGATATCTGGGCCAATGCCATCGCCTTCAATAAATGGAATAATTGGATGGTTCGGAACTATTACCTGGCCATTATTCATCGTGATTTTTTCTCCCGGCATAAAACACTTTATTTACACTTTACGAATGTATGTTTAGCACCGCAAAGGTAAAACATTTAAAACTAAGAAGCTGTTAAATATAAAGGGTAATAAAATCTCTTGATCCTTATTGGTGGCTAATTTCCTCGTATTGTTAAAAAAAATATGGCTTATGTTTCAATTCATCTTATTTTGGGGGCTGATTTTACAACCAACCATAAATTCAACCGTTATGAGAAGCGAACATGAGCAACATGAACTCAGTTACCTGGCCCTTGGCGATAGCTATACCATCGGGGAAAGCGTTGCCGATACCGAACGTTTTCCCATGCAGACTGTAGAATTGCTTCGCAGGAAAGGCCTGTCGGTACAGCAGCCCAGGATCGTAGCTACTACCGGCTGGACAACGGACGAGCTGGAAGCGGGGATCGTCTTAGCCGGTATTGAACCGACATATGACCTCGTGACACTGCTGATCGGCGTTAATGATCAATACCGTGGCAGGAGCGTGCAGGAATATGAACCGGCATTCGAAAAGCTGCTCCGGGCAGCTATCGCATTCGCAGGCGGGGAACGTAACCATGTCTTCGTTCTGTCCATACCCGATTGGGGTGTAACGCCCTTTGCAGAAGGGCGCGATCGCCAGCAGATTGCCTTCGAAATCGATGCTTATAATGCCGTCAACAGGAGGATTGCCCAAAAAGAGGGGGTTGCTTACCTGGATATTACCCCCGGTACGAGGCTAGCTACTTCGGATCCATCGTTGGTAGCAGGGGACGGGCTGCATCCTTCCGGCAAGGAATATACCGCCTGGGCACAACAGTTGGCGCCGATGATCCTGAAAGTTATGCAACGGTAAAACTATATATGATACAAATTGTTTACATTGCTGAGAGTCAAAAAATATCCATTTATGGAAGCACATGTAGTTAAAATCCTGAAAATCGATCAAGTTACGCACAACGTAAAGCGTTTCAAAGTTGAAAAACCGGCTGGATATAAGTTTATACCCGGTCAAGCTACGGATGTTTGTATTAACCAGCCGCGTTGGGACGAACAATTGCGTCCTTTCACGTTCACGGCCCTCAACGATTGGGATCACCTCGAATTTACCATCAAGATGTATAAAGATCATGATGGGGTGACCCACCACCTCGATAGCCTGAATGTTGGCGATAGCCTCATCATCCATGATGTTTGGGGAGCAATCCAATATAAGGGAGAAGGGGTTTTCATCGCCGGGGGAGCCGGTGTTACTCCTTTTATCGCGATCTTTCGCCAACTATACAAGGATGGCAAAGTGGGTAATAATAAATTACTGTTCTCCAATCAAACGGTTAATGATATCATCCTGAAAGATGAATTTCAAAAGATGCTCGGTAAGAATTTTATCAATATTATTACCAAGCAGAAGGTGGATGAATACGATTATGGTATCATCAATGAAGATTACCTCAAAAAGAAGATCAGTAACTTCAACCAACCTTTTTATATCTGTGGCCCAGATACCATGGTAACTTCATTGTCCAAAACCTTGGAAAACCTTGGCGCTGAAACGGTAGTGGTTGAAATGTAACATTATCATTCTCCTGATATAATCCCCCGTGAATGTGAAAGGTACATTTTCGGGGGATTTTTATATGTAATTGCTGCCGGCTCATCAGAAGCCGGTACGGGGTAATAAAAAAGCTTTCTATGAGCTGGAATCCGGCAATTCACCGGTTATTTTCCGGGCAGTGGAAATTTCACCGATGATTTACCTGCTTTTACCTAGATTCTGATCTATTTAGCCTAAGCTGTATTGCCTGGGCTTTACCAGGATCCTATTTTTGTTGTACAAATTTAAAATATATGAACATGGAAGATCGTCATAAAGAGTATAACTACGAACGTAACATGCGCAAGCGTAATGGTAATAGCAGCCTTTGGGGAGGACTGGTGCTGGTATTGATAGGCTTGTTCCTGATCCTTAAGAGGTTGAACCTTCATCTACCGGATTGGTTATTTTCCTGGGAGATGATCCTGATCGTAATAGGTGTGTTGGTAGGTTTGAAGAATAATTTTAAAGGCTCCGGCTGGTTAATCTGTATCGTTATCGGCGCCGTATTTATGCTTCACGATGTCCTGCCATGGTGGCCTGATGAAATGAGGAAATTTACCTGGCCTTTACTGATCGTCCTGGCAGGAGTATTAATTATCGTGAATGGCACTAAAAGAAACGTGACCAGGTCGATGGTAATAGAAGGGGGCAACGCGGAAGATTATATCAACGCCACCGCGATTTTCGGTGCAGCCAATAGGAACGTGATGTCAAAAAGTTTCAAGGGAGGACAAATTACGGCAATCTTCGGCGGTGTAGATGTGAATTTTAATAATGCAGATTTCGAAGGGGAGGTTGTCCTGGATATATTTGCAACGTTCGGTGGTGTCGATATAGTTGTGCCCGCCAATTGGGAAGTTGTGATGGAAGTAAAAACATTGTTCGGCGGTGTAGACGATAAAAGGCAGCCCGCTTATGCCCAGGAGCCATACACAAAACGCTTGATTATTACAGGTAACTGTACGTTCGGCGGTATAGAATTGAAAAGTTATTAATACGGTACCCCGCTGTATGTGGCGGGGACTGATCCATCCTTAACAAGACTAAAATTTATTTTATGCAGTGGTTTGTAGCAAAGGTGGTGTACCAGGTAATATGTGGCAAGGGAGATCATGCAGCACAGTTCGATGAACAACTGCGTTTGATCAGCGCGGAGAATAAAACCGAGGCTTGGCGAAAGGCTAATTCCATCGGTCAACAAGAGCAGTACGCATTTAAAAACCAGAAGCAAGAACTCGTGGAATGGCGTTTTATCAATGTTCCGGAGTTAGTGAACCTGGTTGAACTGAAAGATGGTATGGAGCTTTATTCCCGCGTGGAAGAACCGCAAGATGCCAATACTTACATGGCACTACAACAAATGAAAGCAACACAATTGCAAGAGCAAAAGTTCTTAGACATCAATATATAATACCTATAAATCCTAACTGTTTTGGCAAAACGCTTATTTGCATTTTCAACATCGCGGTGGAGCTTCGGGATCATCTGGCTATTGATTACTATCTGCCATATAGCCCTGTTGTATTTTTGGTTCGGACTTCCCATCTCCGTCGCGGTGGCCGACAGCGCCATTCATAATATACTGTTGGCATGGACGATCATAGGCATGAGCCAATATTTTGCTTATTACAGGCCAGTTAGGGGCAGATATCTTTTCCTGGTATCCGTCAGTGCAGCCCTTTCCGCCATTTGGGTAGTGCTCTGTTCATGGATACTAGGTAAGATATTTGCGATGGATTTGTATTACCTCGAATGGTTGAATAATTCGATGCCGATATTTTTCGTGTATTGTTGGATATTGAACCTCTCAATGGGCCTACTAAGTACCTTCTGGTATGAAATGCAGGAAAAGCAAGAAGCGCTAGCCAGGAAGGAAACGAACGAGAAGATGGCGCGCGAAGCGGAGCTATATAAATTGCGGCAGCAGTTACAACCGCATTTCCTGTTCAATAGCTTGAACTCGATCAATGCTTTAATTGCCATGCGCCCGATGGAAGCCCGCGAGATGATTACGAAGTTATCCGAATTTTTACGGGGAACATTGAAGAAAGAAGATCAACAATGGGTAAAGTTTGAAGATGAAATTCAATACCTAACTTTATACCTTGATATCGAGAAAGTACGCTTTAGGCACAGGCTCAAAACGGTGATTGAATTTCCACCGGAAGCATCTACCATGTTGGTGCCACCGATGATTTTACAACCCGTTGTTGAAAATGCGATCAAGTTCGGATTGTATGATACCACGGAGGAGATTACGATCAGCATTCAAGCAACCGTGGCAGAGAAAGCGCTGAGCGTACATATTACGAATCCCTTCGATGAACAATTACATAAAAGCACCCAGAAGGGAACAGGATTCGGCTTGAAATCGATCGATAGGCGCTTATACTTGTTATTT
>Ga0164243_10007166_pt1 | contig 16699 bp, 13 predicted proteins | sample OricompcompostOP_FD_108781 | JGI IMG/M metagenome (GOLD analysis project Ga0164243, IMG submission 108781) | Organic Plus compost microbial communities from Emeryville, California, USA - Original compost - Organic plus compost (OP) | ecosystem: Engineered > Solid waste > Mixed feedstock >... | reverse complement strand
TTCGGCGACGAGACCGACACCTTCCGCACCGTCCGCACCTACGAGGACGCGGGCGCGGCGGCCCGTCCGGCTCGAGGACCAGGAGTTCGCCACGCGGTGCGGCCACCTCGACGACAACTCCCTGATCCCGGCCGACGAGTCGTGCTCAAGATCCGGGCGGCGCTGGCTGCCCGGCGCCGGGAAACCCTGATCGCGGCCCGCACGGACGCGATCGCCGTCGAAGGGTTCGGCGCCGCGATCGACCGGGCGAAGGCCTACGTGGCGGCGGGCGCCGACGTGCTCGTCGTCGAAGCACCGCAGACCCTCGACCAGGTCGCGGCGGTCCCTTCCGCGATCGACGCGCCGGTCATCGTCAACGTCGTCCCCGGCGGCACGTCGCCCGAGGCGTCGCGGGAGCAGCTGGAGCGCTTCGGCTACGCCGGCGCGATCCTGCCCGGTGCCACCGTCAGCGCCGCGTTCACCGCCGTGACGAAAGCCCTGTCCGGCACCGCCGGTGGGGCCCTCGCCGCCGGCTCCGTCGCCGGGCCCCGCGCTCTGTTCGAGGCGGTCGACCTGGACGAGTGGTCTCGTCGACGAAGGAGACGTTCTCGCGATCGCCTCTCCTACGCCCAGCTCGACGCCGCGTCGAACCAGGTCGGTCGTCCCGCTCAACGTGCTGCTGAAGCCACGCGAGATCGCCTACCACCTCGACGGTTCCGGCGCTGCCGCGTACTTCGCGTTCGAGGGGAGCGCCGACCTGCCGACCTGCCGGTCGGCGAGTGGGCGACGGCAGCCGTCGAGCAGGCGGACGGGTGTCGATCGTTGTTCCGCGTCCCCGCTGCGGCGCCACCGCCGTGGGCGGAGGAATCCGCCGGATTCGCGACCACCGACGTCGATGACGACGCCACGGCGGTGATCCTCTACACCTCGGGCGCCACCGGCCGGCCGAAGCGTGCGACACTGCGGCACGGCACCATGCGCGACAACGCGCTCGCCGGCCGCGACCTGGTCGACGCCGACGCCGCGCGCCCGGACACTACCTGAGCGTGCTGCCGCTGTTCCACTCGTTCGGGCAGGCCGTCACCCAGAACGGTGCGATCGCCTTCGGTGGCACCATGGTGCTGTTACCGCGGGTCGACGCGCGGGCGGCGCTCACGCCGATGCTCCAGGAAACCGTGACCTTCTTCGCCGGCGTCCCCGACCATGTTCCGGGGGCTACTGGGCACGCTCGACGACGGCGTCGACGTCTCGGCCCGGACTGGTCCGACGTGCCGGACGATCAGGGGGGCACAACGTCATGAAAAGTTACCGCGGCAGGCCGGGGGCGACCCGGAGGCGATCCGCGACGGCTGGTTCCGCACCGGTGACCTGGCCTGCCGGGACGCCGACGGCTTCTACTACATCGTCGACCGGTCCGAGGACCTGGTCATCCGTGGTGGGTTCAACGTGTACCCGCGCGAGATCGAGGAACTGCTGATGACCCACCCGGCCGTGTCGCTGGTCGCGGTGGTCGGCGTGCGGCGTACCAGTACCCGCGCCACGTCGAGTTCCGCGACGCGCTCCCGATGACCGCGACCGGCAAGATCCTCAAGCGGGAGATCTGATCGTCGTGCTCGTGCGGGCCCACGCGGCGCGGAACGTGCGCACGACCGGGCGGGACGGGCCGACGCCCACCCGGCCGTGCGTCGCTCACGCCGCCGGGGTCGAGATCATCCCGGCGAGCGTCGGCGTGGGGTGCGCGGCGGGCACGACCGCCGAGTACACCGCCGTCCAGCAGGACGGGCAGCAGTACTGCCGGAAGACCACCGGGGCGTCCACGTAGTCCGCGGCGTTCGCGATGATCTGGGGTCCGGCGTCGGTGGCCGGACCTTCGTAGACTGCGAGGGCGACCTCGGCGCCGTCGGCGGCGCCGAGGATCTCCTGGCAGTGGCGGCACGCCACCGCGCGGCGCGCGCCGTCGGCGACCTCGACGAGGTTGTCGTCGAGGCGTTTCGCCGAGGTCGCATCGGTCTTGCGGCCGCTGGGCACCTGGAGCAGCCGCGAGCGTTGCCGTCGTGCCGAGCGCAGGCGGTCGCGTTCGGCCGCGGTCGCCGCCTCGTCCACGACGTCGCTCTCGACGACGACGCCGTAGACGGACCGGGCGGCCCCTGGGGTGATCTTCTGCTCCCGGAGGTCGCGTGCCACCGCCTCGGGGTCCCGGTTGAGCGGGTCGCCGTAGCCTCCGCCACCTTGCCAGGTCATCACGAACACCTCACCCGGCGCCAGATGGCCAGAGGCGTAGTTCTGCGCCGGTTCGAGGTGCTCGCTGATCTCCGACAGCGCGCTGGGCATCCGCCCGGAGGCGAGGTGATCGGCCACTCGGCTGTGCCGGGCCAGCACGTCGAGTCCGGTGTTGCCCGGGTGCCCGCCCGCAAGGCCGCCGTTCTGGGACACCGCCTTGCCGTTGGACGCGAGGACGAGTCCCATGGGGACACTGGTTCCGTGCGGGGTGATGGCGATCGATGCCCCGACCCCGCCGCGGTGCCGGCCCGGGCCGCCGGAGTCCGGAACCTCGCGCCGCCACAGGGCCAGGACCGGGTAGAGGAACTCGGTCATCTCGACGTCGGGAATGCGGCCCATCGGGATGCAGAAGAGCCCACCGGTGTCGATGCCGTCGGAGTGCGGGCGCGCACCGTAGCCGCCCGACATCGGCTCCATGAGGATGTTGAGGAACGGTGCTGGTCGGTCGCCGCGCTCGTCGAGCCCGGCGATGACCGCGGTGTCCCAGGTGCCGCAGCAGGTGGCCTGGACGTTCTTGCCGAGTTCGAGGTCGCGGTCGAGCATCTGCGCGAGACATTCCGCGACGAGGTTGCCGGTGAGCCAGGCCGGGCCGATCGGACCCCGTCCGACGGCGGCCGGGTAGGTCGCGTTGTTGAGCGTGCCTTCGTCGGTGATCAGGTCGAAGCAGCGCATGAGCCCGCCTGCCGACCACGGGATGTCGCCCGCCAGCACGGGGAGGAGTGCGAGCATGACGCCGCCGCGCATCCCGGCGTAGGTGCAGTTGACGACGCCGGATTGGGGGTCGGTGCCGGTGAAGTCGAAGCTGAGGTGGTCGCCGGTCTTGGTGGTCGTCACGGTGATCTTGTGCAGACCGCGGTCACCCTCGTGGGACTGGTCCTGGTAGCCCGTCGCGGTCCAGCTGCCGTCGGGCAGGGCGGCGAGCTTGCCGCGCAGACGGGCCTCGGCGTCGGCCATCATCCGCTTCATGACCGCTTTGACCGTGTCCGCTCCGTACTGCTCGATCAATGCGTGCAACCGTTCCCGGCCGACGTTGTTGGCGCCGACCTTGGCGCGCAGGTCGAGCGCGACGAGCATGGGCACCCGGGATCGCCGGACCCACAGATCGGCCACATCGCGTTGCAGCTGGAAATCACGGACCACCTTGACCGGCGGGGTGGGCAGGGATTCGGAGAACACGTCCTGCGCGGCGGGGGAGAAGGACCCGAGCCCGACCCCGCCGAGGTCCGGTTCGTGGCAGATCGCGCTGGTCCAGGCGAACAGCTTGCCGTCGTGGAACACGGGCTGGTAGACCATCACGTCGTTCTGGTGCAGCCCGCCGCCGACCCACGGGTCGTTGGTGAGGAACATGTCACCGGCGGCGATACCAGGGTTGGTGGCGCGGTTGCGCAGCGTCCAGTAGATGGCCAGGTCGACGGCGCCGACCAGCATCGTGTTGTACAACCCGACCTGGACTTCCTGGCCGAGTTCGTCGGAGATGGCGAAGTCGAAGTCGTTGGCGTCGGTGACGATCGGCGAGCCGGACATGCGCTTGAGCGCCTCGCCCATCTCGTCGGTGACCGACCACAGCCGGTGGCGCACGACCTCGTAGGTGAGCGGGTCGAGCGCGTCGATCTGCTCCTGGGTGACGGTGTGGGCCGGCAGGGTGGCGGGCAGCGAGCGCTGCAGTTCGTCGGGGTCGACGGGGCGGCTCGCGAAGACCTCGGAACCGGGGATCGGCATGCTCATGAGGCGCTCCTGGCGGAGGTGCGGCGGATGGTCAGGTTGCCGAGCGAGTCCACCGTGCCGGTGGTGTCCTCCGGCACGACGACCGTGGTCGTCGGGACTTCGACGATGGCGGGGCCGGCGAGGCGGTGCCCGGCACGCAGTTCGCGGTAGTCGTAGACAGGCGTGTCGACGTAGCCGGTCGCCGCGTCGAGACACACCGGGCGGTGACCCACTCGCGCCCCGGACGGGTCCGGTGTGGTGGCGGCGGGGATCCCGGGCAACTCCGGTGAGAACGGCAGTACACCGATCCCCCGAACCCGGAAGGTGATGGCCTGGATGCCGGCTTCCCGGAACCCGGCGTCCTTGCCGTAGAGCGCGGCGTAGCGCTCCTCGAAGGCCGCCGCGGCTTCCTCGATCGCCGCCGTGTCCAGCGGTCCGGCGGCGACCGGGGTGGTGACTTCCGCGAGCTGCATCGAGTAACGCATGTCGATCTCGCGGTGAACCTCGACGGTGTCGAACCGCACCCCCTGGCGGTCGAGCCCCTCGCGAACCTGTTTTTCGAGGTCCCGGAAGTTCCGTTCGGCCCGATCCGGGGCGAACGGCACGACGGCGGGATCGGACAGCTCGGCGGCGAGCGCGATGTTCGAGGATGCGAGGCCGTAGGCGGAGAACGCGGAGGCGACCGGGCCCAGCGGAACCACGACTTCGTCGACCCCGACCTCGGCGGCGTAACCGGCGCAGTGCGCGGGACCGGCGCCGCCGAACGCGTACAGCACGAACTCGCGTGGGTCGTGACCGGCCTCGACGACGGTCTTGCGCAGCAGGTCGCCCGTCTGTGCGTTCTGCACGGTGTGGATGGCGGCCGCGGCTTCCTCGACCGACAGCCCGAGCGGTTTGGCGATCTGGGTGTCGATGGCCTGCCTGGCCAGCTCGAGCGAGAGCGGCTTGCGCCCGCCCAGCAGGCCGCGCTCGGGCAGGATCCCCAACACCAGGTTCGCGTCGGTGTTGGTCGGTTCGGTGCCGCCGTTGCCGTAGCAGGCCGGGCCGGGCACGGCCTGTGCGCTGCGCGGTCCGATGCGGAGGTTGCCGCCCGCGTCGAGCCAGGCGATCGCGCCACCACCGGAACCGATCGCGTCCACCCGCAGCGTGGGCACGTTGATCGGGTGGTGGTTGATCACGGTCGTGGTGTCGCGCACCGGTTCACCGTCGACGACCAGGCCGGCGAGGAAGGTCGTGCCCCCGACGTCGGTGGAGATGATGTTGCGGTGCCCCAGCTGCCGTCCGAGCGCGACCGAACCGACGACGCCGCCGGTCAGCACGGAGCCGACGGTGCTGATCGCGGTGGCCGGGGCCTCCTTGGCCGCGACCGCCCCGCCGTTGCTTTGCATCACCAGGAGCGGGCCGGCGAGGTCGTTCTCCCGGAGGGCGTCCTCCAGGGTGGTGAGGTAGTCCCGCAGACCGGGGCCGATCTGAGTGCTCATGATGGTGGTGGCGTTGCGGGCGAATTCCCGGATGCGGGGGCTGACTTCACTCGACAACGCGACGAAGAGGCCGGGGTCCTCCTCGGCGACCAGTTCCCGCAGGCGCCGCTCGTGGACCGGGTTGCGGAAGGACCACAACAGCGACACGGCGATCGCCCGGACGCCGCCGGCGACCAACGCCCGGATGGCGGAGCGGGCCTCGTCCTCGTCGAGGCCGACCACGACGTTGCCGTCGCGGTCGATCCGCTCGGTCACCTCGAGCGCGAGGCGTTTCGGTAGCAGTGTGTGGTCCTTGGCCTGTCCCAGAACGTTCTGCAGTTCGTGCGGGGACCGGCCGAGGTAGCGGCCCTCGACGTTCATGATGAAGATCGAGTCCCGGTGCCCCTTGGTGGTGAGGAAACCGACCGGCGGCACGTTTCCCATGACCAGCGCGTTCAGGGAGGACGTGGTCCCGTGCGCGATGTGGTGGGTCTGCGCGAGCATGTCCCGCAGCGGTGTGCCGAGCTGCTCGGCGAGCAGCTCCAGCGCGTCGAGGACGCCCCGGGAGTAGTCCGGCGGGGTGGACGGCGACTTGGCCGCGAGTACGGTGCCCGCGTCGTCGTCGAGAACGGCGTCCGTGAACGTACCGCCCACGTCCACGCCGATGACATACGCCATGACTCACGCTCCTTTGCGTGGATTGAGGCCGCAGCGGCACCGACGAGGTGGGCGCGCGCAGGCTCCACGAGTGGTTACGAAGAAGTAGACTATTAAACGCTTGTGTTTGACGTCAAGCCGGATCGCGCTTGACTTGTCGTCTTATGCGTCGAATACTCTACGTTTGAGTCAAGTAGCCGAAGTCTTGTCAAACCTGGAGGTCGGGATGCACGTACGCCGCGTCGCGGTGCTCGGCGGAGGCCCGGGGGGCCTCTACGCCGCGCGTCTGCTCAAGCTCGCCCAGCCCTCGTGTGAGGTGGTCGTGCACGAGCAGGGTGAGCCCGACAGGACGTTCGGCTTCGGAGTGGGACTGGCGGCAGGCACGCAACGCAAGCTCGAAGCGGCCGACCCGGACACCCTTCGCGACATCCTGGCCGCGGGTCACCGCCACGACATGACGATGTCCGTCCGGGGCCGGGGAGTGCGGGTGCGCAACGACCGTCTGATCGGTATCGCCCGCACGGAGCTGCTCGCGGTGCTCCGGCGGCACGCCGAGAAGGTGGGGGTCCGCATCGTGTACGGCGTCCGGCGCGCGGCCGACGAGCTCGACGCGGACATCGTCGTCGCCGCCGACGGGATCAGCAGCACCACCCGGAGCACCGGTGCCTTCGGCGAGGACATCGAGGTCGGTCGCGGGCTCTACCTGTGGTGTGGCGCGGAGTTCGCGTTGCCGGACGCGGTGTTCGCGCCGGTGGACACCGAGCACGGTGTGTTCGTGACCCACGCCTATCCCTATTCCGGGAGCCGCAGCACGTTCCTCATCGAAACCGACGAGGACACGTGGCGACGTGCCGGGTTCGACCGATCCACGGAATCGACACCGGCCGACGCGTCGGACGTCGACTCCCTGCGCTACCTGGAGCAGGTGTTCGCCACGCACCTTCGCGGGCACTCGCTGATCGGCAACCGGACCCGCTGGACCCGGTTCCGCACCGTCCGGTGCAAGCGCTGGTCGTCCGGGCGGGTCGTGCTGCTCGGCGATGCCGCGCACACCGCTCACTTCTCCATCGGCTCGGGGACCAAACTCGCGATGGAGGACGCGATCGGACTGGTCGAGGCCCTGGTCGGTGAAGCCGACGCAGCGGCTGCGTTCGCGCGGTACGAGGCGCGTCGCCGTCCGGACGTGGAGCGGATGCAGGAGCTCGCCCGGCGCAGCCGACTGTGGTGGGAGTCGTTCCCGTCGCGCTTGCACATCCCGGTGGAACGGCTGATGGTCGCCTACATGACCAGAGCGGGCAACGTTCCCCTCGATCGCTTCGCCGACACCAGCCCGGACGTCGTCGCCGCCGCGGCGCAACAGTACGCGAACTCGGTCCCCCCGTCGGGGGGCATCGTCGACTGGGTGCTGGACCAACCTCTGCGGCACGGGCGGGCCGAGTTTCCGCGACGCGTTCTCCCGGCCGTTCCCGCCGGTCTCACGCTCACGACCTTCGCCGATGCGGTCGCCGACCCTTGGGACGACACCGGAGATGCGGTCGTCGCGCGGGCGCGTCGAGCTCGACGGAACGGGGCCGACGGTTTCCGGTTCGCGGGCCCCGCCGACCGGCCTGCCGTGCTGACTCGGCTCGACCTGGCCGAACGGGTCCGCACGGAGGCGGGCGGACTGGTTGTCGTGGAGGGTCCATCGAGCTCGCGCGGCGATCTCGCCGCCGGGTTGGTCAGCGGGCGATGCGACCTGGTCTCGTTCACCGAGGAGGCGGCATGAGGGCAGGCCGGTGGGGCGAGCGGCTCGTCACGTACCCCGGCGACGTGGTGCGCCGGTACCGGGAGGCGGGCCTGTGGGGTACCGCCACGATCGCGAACGAGTTGCATGCGGTCGCGGCGGCCCATCCGGAGCGCGACGCGGTCGTGGCGCTCGACGGCCGGGTGACCTTCCGGGAGCTGGACGAGCGCACTGACCGCATCGCGGCGGGCCTGGCCGAGCTGGGCTTGACACCCGGTGATCCGGTGCTGTTCCAGGTCTCGAACCGGTTGGGGGCGATCCTCGCCTGGTACGGGGTGCTCAAAGCAGGGCTTGTTCCCGTGTGCACCCTGGCCGCGCACCGCGGTCACGAGATCGGTGAGATCAGCAGGCGGGTCGGCGCGGTCGCTCATCTGGTGGAGGCGGACAACCGCGGGTTCGACCTGGTCGGCTTCGCCGTCGAGCAGCAGCGGGACCACCCCACGCTGCGGCACGTGCTGGTCCTCGGCGCACCCGGCGGCGCCGCGGGGGTCGCGATCGAATCGCTCGGGGCCGAGGTCGATCCCCGGAGCGCCCGCGGGACGGTCGAGCGGATCCAACGGCAGATCGACCCCGACGACGTCGCGGTCTTCCAGCTCTCCGGCGGCACCACCGGGGTGCCGAAGGTCATTCCACGGCTGCACGCCGAGTACTGGTACAACGCCGTGGCCTACGCGCGTTCGTGGGGCTGGAATCCGGACACCCGGGTGGCACACCTGATCCCCGTCATCCACAACGCCGGCATCGTGTGCGCGGTCCACGGCCCGCACAGCGCCGGGGCCTGCCTCGTCCTCGGCGTCGCGGACCTGGAGGTCTCGTTTCCGCTGATGGCACGGGAACGGGTCACGCACGTCCTGCTGGGCCACGGGCACTTCACGGCGGCGGACCTGCCCGGCTTCGCAGCCGCGACGGCAGCGGTGACCCAGGTGGTGTTGTCAGGTACGAAGGTGCCGCCCGCGCTCTTCGACCGGCTGGAACGTCGAGGTTTGTGGTCGGGCCAGCTGTTCGGCATGGGCGAAGGGTTGTTCCTCACCACGCGCCCGGGCGCTCCGCGGGAAGCACGCGCCGAGACGGTCGGTACCCCACTGTCCCCTTCGGACGAGGTCCGGATTCTCGAGCCCGGCACCGAGACGGAGGTGCCGGACGGGGAGATCGGCGAACTCTGCTGCCGCGGCCCCTACACCCTCCGCGGGTACTTCGACGCACCCCAGCACAACGCGACGGCGTTCACCCCCGACGGCTTCTACCGCACCGGGGACCTCGCGGCGATCCGGGAGATCGACGGGGAGCGGTATCTCACGATCGAAGGCCGGATCAAGGATCTGATCAACCGGGGCGGGGAGAAGATCAACGCCGAGGAGGTGGAGTCGTTGCTGCTCCGCCATCCCGGCATCACCGCCGCGGCCGTGGTCGCCATGCCGGATCCGCGCCTGGGCGAGCGCACATGCGCCTACCTCGTCGCGCCGGGCGAGCCGGTCACCCTGCGCGAGGTCCAGGACCATTTCGCCGCCTTGCAGGTGGCGAAGTTCAAGTGGCCCGAACGCGTCGAGCTGATCAGCGACATTCCGCGCACCCTCGTGGGGAAGATGGACAAGAAACGCTTGCACGCCGACATCACCGCCAAGGTCGCGGCCGAACGCGCCGAGACCGTGCCGCCGCACGAAGCCACCCCCGCCGGCACCGCAGGAGGAAACACGTGACCACCCACCGAATCGGGCTCGTCGTGCCCAGCTCCAACGTCACCGTGGAAACGGAGGTTCCCGCCCTGCTCGGCCGTCACGCCGACGCGCGGTTCTCGTTCCACTCCAGCCGGATGCGGATGCACACGGTGTCTCCGGAGCAGTTGCGGGCGATGAACGCGCAACGTGCACGGTGCATCGACGAACTGTCCGATGCCGACGTGGACGCGGTGCTCTACGCCTGCCTTGTCGCGCTGATGGCGCAGGGGCACGGGGAACACCGCCGCGCCGAGGCCGCGGTGACCGAACAGCTCGCCGACGCCGGGCGACGCGCCGTGGTGCTGTCCAGCGCCGGTGCGCTCGTCGACGGACTCGTCGCGCTCGGTGCGCGTCGCATCGCGGTGGTCACCCCCTACCTGCGCCCGCTGGCCGAGCAGGTCGTGTCGTACCTGGAGTCCGAGGGGCTCGACGTGGTCGACTGGGTCGCGCTCGAGGTGGGGGACAACGCCGAGGTCGGCTGCATCCCGGGCGAGCGGGTGATGGCGGCCGCGCGCGGTCTGGACCTGTCCGGTGCCGACGCGCTCGTCATCTCCGCGTGCGTGCAGATGCCGTCACTGGACCTCATCGACCCCGCGGAGGCGGAGTTCGGGATTCCCGTCCTCTCCGCGGCGACCGCGGGTGCGTTCGCCCTGTTGCGCCACCTTGGGTTGTCGACCGAGCTGCCCGGCGCGGGCCGCCTCCTGACGGCCGAGCACGCGGCGACGCGGTGAACCCGGCGCCCGGGCCGGTTACCTTACAATGGCGGCCATGAGCAGTGGTTCGCGGCGAACACCCGCGCGGCGGAAGGCCGAGCCGTCATCCTCGCGCGCCCGGCGCGACGGCGCGGCGACCGGCAGGCCGGTACGCGCCAGCACCGCCCGCCGCGAGCTCGTCGAGAACGAGATGTACGAACAGGCCACCCGTCTCTTCGCCGAACGCGGATTCGCCGGAACGAGCCTGCAGGACATCGCGGACGCGATCGGCATCACCCGTCCGGCCCTCTATTACTACGTCAAGAGCAAGGACGAGCTGCTCGCCAAGCTGGTCACGGAAGTCACCGATGGCCCGATGAACGAGCTCAAGGAACTGGTCTCGCACACCGACCTCGACCCGGCCGGGCAGCTCCGCGCCGTGGTGGAGATCATCGTGCGGCGCCGTGCGACGCAACCGGCGCGGTTCCGGCTGCTCATCCGCTCGGAGGCCGAGCTGCCGGACGAACTGACCACCGCCTACGCCGACAGCCGCCGCTCCGTGCTGAAGACGATCGCCGAGGTCGTCGAGGACGGGATCCGGTCCGGGCAGTTCCGACCGGTCGACGCCCGCGTCGCCGCGCTGGGCGTGCTGGGCATGTGTAACTGGGTGGCGTGGTGGTTCCGCCCCGACGGCCGCGACGACGTGGAGACCGTGACCGACCAGCTCGCCGAGATGGCGATCGCGGCGCTGCGCCGCCCCGAGCACCACACCCCTGACGGCGAGGGACCTGAGGCGGCGCTGAAAATGCTCCGTCAGGACCTCGACCACCTGGAACGTCTTCTCAAGGACTGACTCCCGCCGCGGCGGGTCTCCCGTGGCTCTCCGTCGTGGGCGGTCGTGGCCTCGATCCACACCTGGTGCGCACTGCTTCACCTGCCCCGGCCGGGCAACCCACCCCTCGTTCCACGCGGCTTCGACGTGCCCAGCGCCGCGTGGTTCGTCTAGTGAGTCAAACTGTTGACTCAATCGTCAACGGAAGCGTAACGTCGGTGCGGTAAGGCGCATTCCACTTTGGCAGGAGGCTGGTCATGACGGAGTTGGGCCACCGCGTTCAGGGGGTCGACCACGTCGCCTTCCCGACGTTCGACCCGGCCGCGACGGTGCGGTTCTACCGGGACGTCCTGGGATTCCCGGTCGTGCATTCCATCTGCGCTGCGGGCTGGGGTCCCGAGGACCACCCGGACTTCATTCACTTCTTCTTCGACATCGGCAATGACGACCGCATCGCGTTCTTCTACTACTTCGGTGCCGGCCGTGACATCGGTGGCGAGCCGGGTGTGAAAGGCGATGTCTACGCCCGGTTCGGTGCCGACGTTCCGGAGTTCTTCGTCCGCTCCCGCCACCTGGCGATCCACGTCGACGACGAGGAGGACCTGCTGGAGTACCGGCGGCGCCTGGACGCCAGTGACTGGCCGGTGGAGATGCAGATTCAGCACGAGACCATCGAGTCGATCTACACCCACGACCCGAACGGCTACATGTTCGAGATCACCCGCGCCATGCGCCCGGTGACGCCGCAGGAGGACCTGGACGCGAACCTCACCATCGACGCGTTGATCGACGTGGTGAGCGAGCCGGAGCCGACCTTCGGCAAGCTGCTGGCGCGCAAGGCGGAACTCATCGTCGAGCGGGCTGCGGACTGGGAACTCGCGCAGGAGACCGGGCGATGACGACGCTCTACATCCTGGACGTGCCGGAGAACACGCCGGTGGCGAAGGTTGCCGCCGAGGATCCGTCGGTGACCGTCGGCCGGACCGGACCGTACTTCGAGATCAGTGCGGCGGGGGCGATCGTGGTCGACCGTCGCGCCACCGGTTGCCGTCACGCGGTCTGGTACTCCGCCGTCGGCGGGGTCGCCCGTGACAGCCGCATCACCCAGCACGACAAGGACGCGTTGCGGGTGGAGCCGACGTGACGGAAAGCCCTTCCCGCCTCGGTGCGGGTCGTTACCTGGCCGCGGGGGAGCGGCCGGGCTCGGCCGTCACGACGGTGCACGAGTTGACCACCGCCGACGGCGCCACCGTGCGCGGCGTGCTGACCACGGTGCCCGGCGCCCGCACCGTCGTGTGCCTCATGCACCCGCGCCAGGACGTCACCCACCACCCCCTCGTTCCGCTGCTGTTGCGCGCCGGGGTCGCGGTGTGGACCCAGCACACCCGCTCGGTCAACAACGACCTGACCCTGGTGCACGAGCAGGCGCTGCTGGACGTCGCGGCCGGGCTGGTCTTCCTGCGGGAGCGGGACTTCGACTCGATCGTCCTGCTCGGACACTCCGGCGGCGGCACGCTCTACGCCTTCTACCTCGAGCAAGCCGCGCTCCCGCCGTCGGCGCGCGTGGCGGCCACCCCCGGCGGTCGCCCCACCCGGCTCGCGGACGCGACCATGCCGCTCGCCGACGGCGTCGTTTTTCTCGCCCCGCACCCCGGGCAGGGCAAGCTCCTGCTCGCCTGCATTGACCCGTCGGTCGCCGATGAGTCCGATCCGCTGTCGGTCGTGCCCGAATTGGACCCGTTCAACCCGGCCAACGGATTCGTCGAGCCGCCCGCGAGTTCGAACTACGGACAGGAATTCCTCCAACGCTACCGGGCGGCCCAGCGTGAGCGCGTTGCGCGCATCGATGCGGTCGCCCGCGAGCACCTGGCCCGTACGGCCGAGGCGCGGGCCGCGTTCAAGGCGGACGGTCGCGCGGCGGACCGCCGCCGTTCGCTGGCGCCCCGGATCATCACCGTCTTCCGCACCGACGCCGACCCACGCACCGTCGATCTCTCACTCGATCCCAGCGAGCGCCCGTACGGTTCGCTGTTCGGCGCCCGGCCCGATCTCATCAACTACGGTCAGATCGGGTTCGGCCGGCTCACGACTCCCGAGGCGTGGCTGTCGACGTGGTCCGGAATCAGCTCCAACGCCGATTTCGTCCGGTGCGCGCCCGGGGTGACCGTCCCGACCCTGTTCATCGAGCTCAGCGGTGATCAGGCCGCGTTCCCGGCCGATTCCCGGCGGATGATCGGGGCGCTCGGCGCGGTGGACCTGAGCACCGTCGTGGTGCGCGGCCTGCACTTCGGCGGTGCCGTGGGCGAGGGCGAAGCCACGGGCAACGAACTGGCGGCCGAACAGATCGCCGGCTGGCTGGGCGACCGATTCGTACTCGCCGGTCCCTGACCTCGCAGGAAGACGAACGCCGCCACGTCCGCCACCGTCCGTCGTGGGCTCGGGTCCGGGTTCGCCAACGGGGGCAGCCGCCTTGCCGGGTTCGGTGACGCCTTCGGATCGCCGGCGTCGCCGCGGCCGCCGGCTGGAAGACATCGGCGAGAACGTCCACCGACCGGGCCGTCTCGTCACTCCTGTCCGCCGTCCTGGGACGGCATGACGTAGCCGCTGATGAAGCCGACGAGGCCGAACACGACACCCGCGGCGATGCTCGGGGTGAGGAGGTGGTCGGCGGCCCACGTGACCCAGCCGGGTTGCATGAGCACGGCACCGGCGAGCTGAACGCCGACGAGGACCGTGGCCATGGCCAGGAAGACCAGCAGGGTGACGATGAACGCGGCACGGCAGGTGGCCCGCGCGCGGGACAGTGTGGTGGTCATGGGGTTTCCTTCGAGTCGGGCGGCTCAGGAGAGGACGGGCAGAACGCCCCAGGCGATCAGGCAGCCGATGAGCATGATCGGCACCATGTAGTAGGCGATCAGTGGCAGGAAGGTCTTCTCCGGTTTCGCGCCGGTGAGACCCGCGGCGACGAAGATCGAGCCGGAGGCGGGCGGGGATGCGCCCTCGGTGGAGGCGAACACGAGGATCGCGGTGACGGCCGCTACGGGGTGGACGCCGACGGAGACGAGCGCGAGCAGCGAGACCTGACCGACCGCGGTGAGGGTCGCCGTCGACGACAACGGCCCGGCGACGACGGCCACCAGCACACCGACCAGCACCGCCATCACGTACTTGTTCAGCTGGAAGTCGGTCAGGATCGCGTCGATATCCTCGGCCAGCCCGAGTCCGCTGAGCACCTCGCTGGCGGCCACCGCGAAGTACAGCAGCGCCCCGATGCTGGCGAACCGCGGCATCGAGTCGGTGATCCACTTCGCCCAGTGCCGCGCACCGCGCGGTAGGGCGCGCCTGCCGACGATCAGTGCGAGCGCGGTGACCAGGATGGGGATCCAGGTGAGGATGGAGATGTCCTCGACGGAAGTTCCGAGCGGTGTCGAGCCGGTCAGCAGGTTCGCCAGCGGACCGACGGTGATCAGGATGGGGATGAGCGCGCCGAGCACGATGATCAGCGCGGTCCCTCCCTGCCGGAGCGCGCGGCGGAGCGGCTGGAGCTCGTCGTCGGGTGAGCGCTGGATGCCGTCCCGGCGCACGAAGTAGGCGACGAGCAGGACCCGCCAGACAACCTGGTAGAGGCCCGCGCACAACAGGGCGAGGTAGATCTGGCCGGTGGTGACCATCGAACCGGCGAAGCCGATCATGATGACCATCGAGGCGCTCGGTGGAAGCGCGGACCCGAGGCCGCCGTTGCCTGCCAGGACGGTGGCGCTGCGCTCCGGACTCCACCCGGTGCGCACCATCCAGGGCCCGGTGAAAGCCCCGGTCGCGGCGGTGTTGCCGGAGTTCGATCCGGACAGTGCTCCCATGACGGCCGATCCCGCGGTGTCGACCAGCGCCGGGCCGCCGCGCACCCTCCCGACGAGCGAGTTCAGGATCGCCAGCAGCTTGGAGATGAGTCCGGTCCGGTCGACGACGTAAGCCATGAACACGAACGCCAGCGCTGCGTAGAGAACTTCCTCGTCGAGTGCGTCGCGCAGGCCGCCGAGCAACGCGCCGGGGGCGCCGGTTCCGGCGAAAACCGCGGTGACGAGCAGGCCGAACAGCATGGCTTCGCCCATGTTCCGCTTGAGGACGACGTTGCAGACGATGATGACGGCGATGAAGGCGCCGAGCGCGATGAGGCCGGTGGGCACGGGCATTCCCCTCTGCGACGGTGGAGTGGGGGTGGACGGGAGACGGTCAGGACGTGCGGTCGGCGAGGATGCGCTCGAATCGAGCGTTTTCGTCGGCGACCACGGCGCGGGAGTCGGTGAGTACGCGTCCGGCGTCGGCCAGCGCGACGACGGCGACTCCGTCGTCGTCGGCCACCACGATGTCGCCGTTGTGGACGACGACTCCGCCGAGCGAGATGTCGGTGCCGATCCGGTACGGACCGGACTTGTAGGGGCCGGCGGGCGACACACCCACCGCCCAGACGGGAAACTTCGCTTCCCGCAACGCGGCGACGTCCCGCACGGCACCATCGACGACCATGCCCCGGATTCCGCGGTTGATCGCGCGGTGTGCGATCAGTTCGCCGATCAGGGCGCGGGAGGGATGGCCGCCCCCGTCGACGACGAGGACATCGCCGGGACGGGCGCGGGTGAGCGCTTCGTGGATGCCCTTGTTGTCACCCGGTCGGCACAGCACGGTCAGGGCGCGACCGGCCAGGCGCGGGCCGGGCCACACCGGCCGGACCCGGGGGTCGACCATGCCCAGGCGGTCGCGGGCATCGCCGATCGCCGCGGTCGGAAGCTCGGCGAAAGCGGCGGTCAACGCGTCGAGGTCGGCGTCGGGGCGCCTGCTCAGCGCGTGGTGCCTGCTGGCCGTCGCGGTGGTGACCAGGGGTGGGACGCCGAGTGCGGTCAGCAGGTCCACCGCGGCATCGGACTCGTGGGCGCGTCGCAGGGCGTGCTTGCGGGTCCCCTTGTCGAGGCGGTCCAGTGCCTGCTCGCCGCCGGTGAGCGCGGCCGCGATCTGCGCCCGGACCCACTCGGTGTCGCCCGCCGCCACGCCGGCGTCCACGGCCTCGGTGATCAGGGCGCCGAGGCCCTTCATGAACACGGTCCGCAGGATCTTGCGCCGGGACGCGGTGCCGGGCGCACCTGCGAGCACATCGACCTGCGCGCCGAGAGTGCGGAACGCGGCGGCGACCGCGTCGGCAGCGGGGCCGGACACCAGCAGCGCGGTCCGGGCACCGAACTGCGGAACGGATCCGATCACCGCGACGTCGGCGAAGCGGTCCCCGGCGCCCCCGAGCGCCGCGGCGACGTCCTGCTTGCGTTCCGGAGCCGCCGCGTTGAGGTCGGCGTAGACCGCGGTGGGCTCCAGGTGCCCGGCGACCTCCCCGGCGACGGGGACCGCGTGGGCGCCGGTGACCAGGCTCAGCACCACGTCCGCGCCGCGCACGGCATCCGCCGCGCTGGGCATCCGGGCGACGCCGTCGGGTGTCGGCACGTCCCCGGGGTCGTACCCGGTGACGTGGGCGCCGGTGGCGGCGAACGCCGTCGCGTAGATGGTTCCGGCTTCCCCGAGCCCGAGCACTGCGATCCTCATCGATCCACCTT
>Ga0164243_10007165_pt1 | contig 16699 bp, 15 predicted proteins | sample OricompcompostOP_FD_108781 | JGI IMG/M metagenome (GOLD analysis project Ga0164243, IMG submission 108781) | Organic Plus compost microbial communities from Emeryville, California, USA - Original compost - Organic plus compost (OP) | ecosystem: Engineered > Solid waste > Mixed feedstock >... | reverse complement strand
GCGGGCGGCATCTTCGTGCCGCCGGAAGGCTATTTCGACGGGCTGCAGGCGCTCCTCAAGAAATACGACATCCTCCTTGTCTCCGACGAGGTGGTGACGGGCTTCGCCCGCATCGGCGAGATGTTCGGCTCGACCGCGATGGGGCTGAAGCCCGACATGCTGGTCGCCGCCAAGGCGCTGTCGAGCGCCTATATCCCGATCTCGGCGGTGATGGTGAACGAACGCGTCTTCGCGGCGATGCAGCGCCAGAGCGGCGAACTCGGCGTCTTCGGCCTCACCATGACCTATTCCGGCCATCCGGTCGCCGCGGCCGTCGCGCTGGAAACGCTCGCCATCTATGAGGAGATGGATGCGCCGAGGCGGGTGCGCGGCCTCGAGGATGCCTTTCTCGGCGGGTTGCGGCGGCGCTTCGCCGATCATCCGCGCGTCGCGGAGGTGCGGGGCAAGGGGCTCCTCGCCGGGGTTCAACTCGTGCGCTCGCGGGAGCCGCTGACCTTCTTCCCGCCTTCTGCCAGAGCCGGAAATCTCTGGGCGGAAGCGGCGGAGCGGCGGGGCCTCGTCGTGCGGGCGATCGGCGACACGATCGCGCTCTGCCCGCCGCTCGTCATCAGCGAGGCGGAGATCGGCATGCTGATCGACCGGCTGGCACAGGGCCTCGACGATATCGCACCGGCCCTTGCGAAGCTCGACGATTCGTCGGAGCTTGCCGCCCGCCATTCCTGAAACGCCGGAAAGGCCCAAGAAAAAGGGGACGCAATGATCTACGAGCTTCGCACCTACAATGTCACGCCCGGCAAGATGCCGGCGCTTCTCGATCGCTTCGACAAGATCACGCTCGATTTCTGGAAGACCTACGGCTTCCGGCCGATCGGCTTCTGGACCGTTGTGATCGGCGAATCGAACCAGGTCCTCTACTACATGCTGCAATGGGATTCGCTCGCCGACCGCGAGAAGAAATGGGCTGCCTTCCAGTCCGATCCCGACTGGATCGCCAAGCGCGCCGAGACCGAGAAGAACGGCGCGCTGGTGGCTTCCATCAGCAATGAAATCCTGCAGCCGACCTCCTTCTCGGCCCTGCAGTAACTATCCGTCGCCGCCGCCAAAATCGCCGCCGGCCTCTCCGAAGCCGCAATCCGGCACCGTCGGATTGGCTTCGACGGGGCCGCCAAAAGCCGCACGGGCGGAGTTCTCGAAGGCACCGCCCGCCGCCATGTCGTGCAGCAGGAAGCCGCCGGCTATGGCGAGGGCGACCGGCGTGGCGCCGGCCAGAAAGCCGTCGCGAGGCAGACCTGCCTCGGTCGCGGGAGCGGGACGTGTCGCCCTTCGGGCGGGCGTGCCGAATATGCGGGACAGGAAACCGCCCGCGCCGCCGGCTTCCAGCTCCCGGATGCGATCCTGCGCGGCGTTCAGCGCCCATTGCTGCACCAGCACGGTCTGGGCGAGGTAGTAGGGCGCGGCGGGCTGGCGGGCGATTTCCCGGCCGATCAGCGCCTCCGCTTCCGGGTCGCGCGGGTCCCCCGTCCTTTCGGCATCGCGGACGCGGGCGAAGAGATCCTCGATGGCCTGGCGATCGACAATGTTCATCGGCGGTCCTCCCTGAGGAAAAGCGATATCCGCTCTCCTTCAGGGAGCATATGGGGCTTCCGTGCGCGGGTGCCAGCGGTGGAAGGACCGCTCAGGCAGCGTAGCGGCTCAGCGCCTCCGGGCTGAACTCCATACCATGGCCGGGCCGGTTCGGCGGGCTCATCATGCCTCCGACGATCTCGACCGGCTCGACCCAGAGATCGTCCGGGCTTCCCGCGAGATATTCGACCAGCGCCGCGTTCGGGATCGAGACGAGGACGTGGATCGACAGCTCCGGCACGAGATGGGGCGCGATCTTCACATTATGGGCGGCGGCGAGGTGGGAAATCTTCAGCATCTCGCTGAAGCCGCCGGCGCGGTGGATGTCGGGGTTGAGGTAGTGCGCCGCCTTTGCCTCAATGAGGTCGCGGAAGCCGTAGCGGGTATATTCGTTCTCGCCGGTCGCCACCGGAATCGGGATCGACAACGCGACCTCGGCGCATTCGGCGATGTTGTCGGCCAGCACCGGCTCCTCGTACCAGTAGATGTTCTCGTCGGCGATGATGTTGGCAACGCGGATATTGGTGGCGACGTCCCAGCGCTGGTTGGCGTCGACGAGGATTTCCATGTCGTCGCCGAGCGCCTTGCGGATGTCGCGGACGCGGCGGACATTCTCCATCACGTCAGGGTGGCCGATCTTGAACTTGTAGTGGCGGCAGCCTTTGGCGCGGAAGCCTTCGGCCTCGGCGATGATCTGGTCGGTCGTGTAGGGCAGGAAGCCGCCGCTGCCATAGACCGGGATCTTCTCGGCATGGGCGCCGAAAAGCTGCCAGAGCGGGCGGCCGGCGGCCTTGCCGACAATGTCCCAGAGCCCGATGTCAAGCGCGCTCATGGCATAGACCGGGATGCCCTTCTTCCGGATGCCGCGGTCGTTCTCGTACATCTTCTCCCAGAGGCGCCCGACATGGAGCGGGTCCTCCCCGATGAGAAGCGGGATCAGGCTGTCCTCGAGATAGGCGCGGATGGCCGATGAGCCGCCGGGGCCGACCGTCATGGTGTAGCCGAGGCCTTCGAGCCCTTCGTCGGTCTCGATGCGGGCGATGATGTAGGTGTTGGCGGGGTAGTAGGACGAGACGGGCGGGCTGTTGGGGACGCTCAGAATGGAGGTCCGGATGGCGGTTATCTTCATTTTTCCTCCGCTTGTTTTGCCGGGAGATTGCCCTGCCGCCGCGGCTTCGGCAAGGGAGGGCGCTTTTCTTTCGCGCGCCGGCCGCTATAGGTTGCCGGAAGCCGTCTTCAGGGGAGAACAATGAAGAACAAGAAGATCGCGGTGCTGGGGACCGGCGCCAATGGAAGCTGCATAGCCGCTGACCTCACCAATGCCGGGCTCGATGTCGTCCTGATCGACCAGTGGCCCGCCCATGTCGAAGCGTTGCGCGAAAAGGGTCTGCATGTCACCCTCAGGCAGGGCGAAATCCACGCCGATGTGAAGGCACACCATCTCTGCGACCTCGCGGCCATGAACACCGTCTTCGATGTCGTGTTCCTCGTCACCAAGGCCTACGACACGCGCTGGCATGCCGAGTTGATCAAGCCTTATCTGGCCGAGGACGGCTTCCTCGTCGGCGTGCAGAACGCCATGACGGCCGAAATCATTGCCGATGTCGTCGGGCCAGAGCGCACGCTCGGCTGCGTGGTCGAGCTGTCCTCCTATTGCTTCGTTCCCGGCGAGATCAAGCGGAACACGGCGCCGGCGAAGACATGGTTCGGGCTCGGCAGCTTCCACCCTTCGACGAAGGGGCGCGAGGAGGAGGTGGCCGAAGTCCTCCGCAATGCCGGCAAAGTCGACTTCGTCGATGACGTGCTCGCCGCGAAATTCATGAAGCTCGTCGTCAACTCGATGACGCTCGGCACCATGGCGATGATCGGCGGAGACCTTGCCGAAAAACAGCCGGAGGGCATGCGCGAGCTGATGATGAAGCTCGGCACGGAATCGCTCTCGGTCAGCCAGGCGATGGGCTATCCGGTCGTGCCGATCTTCGGCCTCAGCAAGGAGGAGGTTGAGGGCTCGAACAACCTCCTGATGAAGCTGGTCGACAAGCTCAACGAGGATATCGGCCCCGGCCGCGGCGCCAACACCACGCTGCAGGACCATATGAAGGGCCGGCTCAGCGAGGTCGACATGATCAACGGGCTGATCGTCGAGGAGGGCCGCAAGCGCGGCATCGCGACGCCGGCCAATGCGGCGATGGTCGAGGTCACCCGGCGCATCCATGCCGGCGAGCTGAAGCCCGATGTTGCCAATCTGAAGCTCGCGATCGAGCTGGCGGGAGGAGTCTGAGCATGGCCGACGGAACCGGGATCAACCGCAGGATCGCCGTCATCGGCACGGGCGCCAATGGAAGCTGCGTCTCCGCCGATCTCGTCAACAACGGCTACGATGTGACGATGATCGACCAGTGGCCGGCGCATGTCGAGGTGATGCGGGCGAACGGGCTGCACATCTCGCTCGCCGACGAGGAGTTGCATGTCCGCGTCAAGGCCTTCCACCTCTGCGACGTCGCCACCTTCCACGAGAAGTTCGACATCGTCTTCCTCGCCATGAAGGCCTATGACGCGCGCTGGCCGGCGGAACTGATGAAGCCGTGGCTCAAGGAGGACGGCGTCTTCGTCGCCCTCCAGAACGCCATGACGGCGGAAAGCGTCGCGGAGATCATCGGGCCGGAGCGGACGCTCGGCTGCGCCGTCGAGCTCTCCTCGGAAATCTTCAATCCCGGCATCGTGCGGCGGAACACCTCGCGGCAGAAAACGTGGTTCGGGCTCGGCAGCCTCACCCCGGCGACGCGCGACCGCGAGGCCGAGATCCAGGCGATCCTCTCCCATGTCGGGCGCTGCGACCTGCAGGAAGACGTGCTATCGGCGAAGTGGATGAAGCTCATCGTCAACACGATCTGCCTCGCGCCCTTCGCCATCGTCGGCACCAAGATGTCGGAGGCGCCGAAGCTGCCGGGCATGCGTGAGCTTATGATCAAGCTTGGCGGCGAGGCGCTCGCGGTCGGGCAGAAGCTCGGCTATGAGCCGGAGCCGGTCTTCGGGCTGACGCCGGAGGAGATCAAGGGCACCAACCAGCTTGTCGAAAAGATCTACGAGAAGCTCTCGGCCGATATCGGCACAAGGAGCCTTCGCAACTGCTCGCTGCAGGACCTCATGAAGGGCCGCAAGAGCGAGGTCGATCTCATCAACGGCCTCGTCGCCGAAGAAGGCCGGCGTTTCGGCCTCGATACGCCGGCGAACCGCGTCGTGGTCGAGCTCACCCATGAGATCGAGGCGGGTCGGCTGAAGCCCGATCCCGCCAATATGGCGCTGCTGATGGAGCGCCTGGCGGCCGCCGAGCCTGCCTGAGTCGGAGCGCCGTGGCGGCGATCATCCCGGTTTCGGACGCGGACGATCCGCGCATCGCCGCCTATCGCGATGTCCGCGAGCGCGACCTGCGCGGTCGCGACGGGCTGTTCGTGGCCGAGGGCGAGGTCGTCGTCCGGGTGCTCCTCACGCAATCGCTGCAACCGCCCGTCTCGCTGCTGCTGGCCGAGAAGCGGGTGACGGCGCTCGCCCGCGAGATCGCCAGCCTGCCGGAAGGCGTTCCGGTCTTCGTCGCGCCGCAGGCGGTGATGGACGGGATCGTCGGCTTTCCGATCCATCGCGGCATCCTCGCGCTCGGGCGGCGGAATCCGGCGGGGTCGGCAGACGCGTTGCTGCGCGGGATCGATGGCCCCTCGGTGGTGCTCGGTCTCATCGGCATCGCCAATCACGACAATATGGGCGGCATCTTCCGCAATGCCGCCGCCTTCGGGGTCAGCGCCGTCTTTCTCGACGGAGCCTGCTGCGATCCGCTCTACCGCAAGGCCATCCGCGTCTCGGCCGGCCATGCGCTCTGCGTGCCTTTTGCACGGCTAGGGGAGCGCGAGGATATGCTGGCCCTGCTGGAACGGCATGGCTTCGCGCCCATGGCCCTTGCGCCGCGCGCCGAAAGAACGATCGACGAAATCACCCGGCCGGATCGCGCGGCGCTGCTCCTTGGTGCCGAGGGGCACGGCCTGCCGGATGCAGTTCTGCAAAGAACCACCGGACTCCGCATCCCGATGGCGCCGGATGTCGATTCGCTCAATGTGGCGGTGACGAGTGGCATCGTCCTCCACCATTTCCATCGGGGCTGAGAGATGTCAGGCCGCCTTGGCGAGCGCGTCGCGCGCTTCCGCGGCGATCTCAAATGAATGCAGCCGGGCGGCGTGATCGTAGATCTGGCCGGTGACGATGATCTCGTCCGCGCCGGTGCGGGCGACGAAATCGGCAAGGCCTTTCCGCACCATGTCCGGATCGCCGACGACGCGGCAGGAGAGGACATGGTCCAGCATGCCCTTCCAGCGCGGATCGAGGCGTTCCTCGAAGCCTTCCACCGGCGGCGGCAGCCGGCCGGGCTGGCCGCTGCGAAGGTTCACGAAAGCCTGAAGGTGGGAGGAGAAAAGGAGCTTCGCCTCCGCTTCCGTATCCGCGGCGAAGACGTTCAGGCCGAGCATGACATAGGGCCGGGCAAGCTGCTCGGAGGGCTGGAAGCGGGCGCGATAGATCGCGATGGCGCTCTCCATCTCGCCCGGGGCGAAATGCGAGGCGAAAGCATAAGGCAGGCCGAGCGCGGCGGCGAGCTGCGCGCCATAGAGGCTTGAGCCGAGGATCCAGAGGGGCACGCGAAGCCCGACGCCGGGAACGGCGCGGACCCGCTGGCCGGGCTGCGCCTCGCCGAAATAGCGCATCAGCTCGACGACATCCTGCGGGAAGCTGTCGGGACCGCCCTCCAGCGTCCGCCGCAGGGCCTGTGCGGTAAGCTGATCGGTGCCGGGCGCGCGGCCGAGGCCGAGATCGATACGGCCGGGAAAAAGCGTCGCCAGCGTGCCGAAGGCCTCCGCCACCTGGAGCGGAGAATGGTTGGGCAGCATGATGCCGCCCGCGCCGACGCGGATGGTGGAGGTGCCGGCGGCGACATGGCCGATGACCACGGCTGTCGCCGCGCTGGCGATGCCCGGCATGTTGTGATGCTCGGCGAGCCAGTAGCGGCGATAGCCCCATTTCTCGGCATGGCGGGCGAGATCGACGGAATTGCGAAAGGATTCGGCCGCATCGCCGCCCTCGCGGATCGGCGACAGGTCGAGGACGGAAAGAGGGACCATCCGGAAACTCAATGCTTGTTCGGCCGAAGCCGGGGAGGGCGGGACGGCGTCAGCGCGGCCTTCGCCGCGTCTCGCGCCAGAAGATATAGATGCCGCAGGCGATGATAATGGCAATGCCTGCCCATTTGCCGGTGTCGGGAAAATCGCCGAAAACGAAGAAGCCGAAGGCGGTCGAGGAGATGATCTGGAGATATTGCGTCGGCGCGAGCACTGCCGGGGTGGTGTAACGGAAGGCGACCACCATCAGCGAGTGGCCGAGAGCCGCAAAGGCCCCGATGCCGGCGATGATCCCCCATTCGGTCGCCGTCGGCGCGACGAAGCTGATGCTTTCCACGCCGATCGAGGTGCCGAGGACCAGGATGAGAGTCATCGTCACCGTCGCTGCGATGCTGGCGAAGCCCTGCATGGCGATGACGCCGCCAGTGCCGCGAAGCCGCCGGTTGAGAAGCATGAAGCAGGCGAAGCTGACGGCCGAGATGGCCGGCAGAAGAGCATAGGGACCGAATTCGGCGAAGCTTGGCCGGATGACCAGAATGGCTCCCCCGAAGCCGATGGCGATCGCCAGCCAACGTCGCCAGCCAACGCGCTCCCGTTCGAAGATGACCGCGAGGATGGTGAGCACGAAAGGCTGGATGAAGAAGATGGCCACGGAATCGGCAAGGGGAATCCGGGTGAGGCCAATGAAGAACAGCGTGGTGCCGCCGGCCATGAGCACGCCGCGAAGCGCGTTCGCCCATATCTGCTTCGGGATGAGGCTCCGCCAGCCTGTCAGCGCGATCACGATCGGCGTTGTCAGCAGGGCCTGAAAAAGAAACCGCCCCCAGGCGACCTCGCCGGGAGGGATGGTGGCGGAAAGAAACTTTGCCACGCCATCGGTCAGCGGCATCAGCATGATGCCGATCGACATCAGGATAAGGCCCCGGGCTGGCGATGGATGATAGCGCTGCTCCGGTGAGACGGATTGGGGCATCTCGGACGGCTTCATGTGAACCGGATCGTCATCGGTAGGCCGCCAGGATCGCCGCGGCGCATTTCTCGGCGATCATGATGGTCGGGATGTTGGTGTTGGCGCGCGGTATAGTCGGCATGATCGAGGCGTCGATCACGCGCAAGCCATCCACACCGAGGACGCGGCCCTCCGGATCGGTGACCGATCCCATGGCGCAGGTGCCGCCGACATGGAACATCGGCGTCACGGCGTCGAGGATGAGTTCGGCGAAGCGGTCCTCGCTGCTGATTTCGGAGAAGAAGCGCCCCGGTCCCATCATGGCGCGGAGCGCGGCATTTCGGGGGAAGTCGCCCATGCCGAAGACAGCGGCCGAGCCGAGGCTGAGAAGGGCCGAGGAAAGGCCGGGTTGATTGAATAAGCGGACGGGCAGGTTCTGCGAGACGACGAAAGGCTCGTAGGTCACCGCGCGCACGGCCGGATCGTTGAGGAGGTCGCGGGCGACGCGCGCGGCCTCTACAATCCGGTCGGCATCGCGTGGATCACCCAGCGCGTTGAAATCGACGGCGGGACGGCCGTTCGGATCGGCCGGGTCGAGACGCACGCTGCCGCGCGAGAAGGGCGCATAGAGCGAGGGGCCGAGGAGGCCGAGACGGTTGCCCATGCTTCGTCCGCCCGTGCGGGCGATGAAGCTCATGAAGAGGTCGCTCTCGGGCGCGTCTTTCATACCGGAGGAATAGCGGACGCCCACCATGCCGTAGCGGCGAAGCGCCGGGTCCTGCCGCGCGCCCGGCCGGATAACGGCACCGAGATGGACGAAGAAATGATTCTGCAGGTTGGAGCCGACCTCGGGATTTTCGGCAATGGGCGCAATTCCGGCCGCCAATAGGTCCTCGCCCTTGCCGATGCCGGAGCGTTGCAGGAGGGCGGGCGAGTGGATGGCGCCTGCCGATAGGATCACCTCGCCCGCGGGTAGGAAGGACACCGTGCCATCCGCGCGACGGAGATGCGCGCCGGTCGCCTTCCCTCCCACGAAGGCGATCGTGAGAGCTTCCGTCTCCGCGACGATCCGCAGATTGGGCCTCCGGCGAGCGGCATCGGTGAGATAGGCGCTTGCCGATGAAACGCGCTGGCCGTCCTTGATGGTCATCGGAATGGCGAAGACGCCGTCTTCCTCAGTACCATTGAGGTCGGGCCTCGTGTGAAGCTGATGGCGGCCTGCCGCTTCCGCTAACGCTTTTGTGAAGCCTGGCCATTTTGCCGGCGGCACGCGGCTGAGGGTGATCGGCCCGTCCGTGCCGTGGTCGGCGGTCGGAAAATCGAGGTCGCGTTCGAGCTTGCGGAAGAAGGGCAGGACGTTGCTCCAGTCCCAGCCGGTCGCGCCGGATGCGGCCCAGCCGTCATAGTCGGCGGCGAAGCCCCGGAGGCCCCACATACCCATGACGTTGGAGCCGCCGCCCATGATGCGCGCTTGGCTGTAGGGGCGCGGCGGGCTCGCGGTCCGTGTGGCGGCGCGAAGGCCCGGCCAGAAATAGCCGATATTGGCATAGGCGCGCGGGAAGCTATCGGCGACGTCGTCCGGCGTCGCCTCGGGCGGCGTGTCGATGCCCGCCTCGACGAGCGTGACGCGGATGGCGGCATTCTCGCTGAGGCGCGCGGCAAGAACTGCTCCGGCGGCGCCGCCACCAATGATCAGATAGTCCGGTTTTTCCATGGAAGCGTGGCGTCCGGCTGAAGGATGCAGCGGTTCGTCCCGCTGCTTTTTGTGGCGGCATGTGCCGCATCCGCATGATGGCGTGTCATGGCAAACGGATCAATCGGCTTGCGGCGTGAACAGACGAATGCGGTTTCTCTTCTCGAAAGCAAAACGCTTGAGCATGTCGTGCACAAACAATCCACTTGAGATGAAGGAAGGCTTCCGCTAATTGCCCTGCCCCATCGACGATCCCGCTTGAGGGGACAAGAGAGATGGTCGAGTCGCTTTTGCTGCTCAGTTTATGATATATGCAAAGGCGGGACTGCAGATTGCCGAGGATTCTGGGAGGAATGTCTTGGCGCCGGATATACGTTGGCCGACGGTTATGTCGGCTCGTAAATGTGCGCCGTTTTCCAGAAAACCTTAGATGAATTGAGGCGATGAATCGCGGAAATCCGCGGTCGTTGACCCCATTTCAAAAGTCTGCAATCGTGAATTCAATAAGCTGTCCACGCGTTGGACAGAATAGGAGCAAGACGTGACAAGTACAACAAGTGCAAGCGAGGGAGCCGGGAGCGAGTAGACGACATAAATGCGCTGAGGGTCCGACTGCTCAGGCAGTCCAGGTCTCAGCAAGCGCAGAGCCGATAGCAACGCTGCGGCCAGCGTTTAAGCAGGAAAAGTTCATCAAGAACCGAACGATTCATATCCGAGGGAGTTGCGGATTTCGTTCGTTCTGTCGGTTCCAACATTGACAAGGGAAATAGAACAAAATGGCCGCAGAAGCGCAGGCTGTCGTCAATCCAGCCGAGGCCCGTTCGGATGCATCCGAACAGATCGTTATCGAAGCCAGGAATCTTACCAAGGCCTTCACCGAGACGGTGGTGGCGCTTGAGAACGCGACCTTCAAGATCAAGAAGGGTTCGTTCGTCTCGCTGGTGGGACCGTCCGGTTGTGGCAAGTCCACTCTTCTCCGTCTCGTTTCGGCGCTGATCCAGAAGACCTCGGGCAACCTTTCCGTCCATGGTCAGGAGGTCGACAAGCCCCGCAAGGACATCGGCATGATGTTCCAGCGGCCGGTGCTTCTCGAGTGGCGTACTGCTGTCGAGAACGTGCTCCTGCCCAACGAGCTTTCCGGCAAGATCACCAAGGAAGACAAGAAGCGTGCGATGGCCGCTCTCGATCTCGTCGGCCTCAAGGATTTCGAGTTCACCTTCCCGCGCCAGCTTTCGGGCGGCATGCAGCAGCGTGTCGCGCTTGCCCGCCTGCTTCAGACCGGCGCCGACATCATGCTTCTCGACGAGCCGTTCGGTGCTCTTGACGAGTTTACGCGCGAGCGCCTGAACGTCGAACTGATGCGCATCGTCAGCCAGGTCGGATCGACGACGCTGTTCGTCACCCACAACATCAGCGAGGCGATTTTCCTCGCCGACCAGGTCATGGTCATGACCCCGCGTCCGGGGCGGCTGGCCAAGATCATCGACGTCCCCTTCCCGCGTCCGCGGGAGATCGACATTCAGGTCACCCCGGAATTCAACGCTCTGGTGGCCGAGGTCCGATCCGTTCTCGGAGGACACTGATGACCGCGATCACGACAAGTGACGATACCGGCGCCATCCCCGGTGTCATTCAGTCGAAGGAAAGTTCGACTGCGATCCTTATAAAGCACCTTCTGCTTTTCGCCTTCCTGGTCGCGCTGTGGGAACTCGCCGCGCGGATGGGGTGGGCCGACGAACTCCTGTTCCCGGCTCCGTCGAAGATTGCGGAGTCGATCTGGCGCATCTACGTCACGCAGGGGAACATCTGGTTCCACCTCTACACCACCTTCAAGGAAGCGCTGCTCGGCTGCGCGGCGGGTATCGTCATCGGCGTGGCGCTTGCCGTCGCCGCCGCCCTCAGCGAGACCTTCCGCACCTATCTGAAGCCCTACATCATCGTCATCGAGGCGACCCCGCGTATCGCGATCGGCCCGCTCTTCGTGGCATGGCTGGGTTTCGGCCTCAGCTCGAAGGTGGCGCTTGCGGCGCTCGTCTGCTTCTTCGCCCCCTTCGTCAACACGCTGACTGGTCTTCTGCATGTCGATGAAGAGGCCAATGAGCTGTTCCGCTCGCTGGGCGCCAACAAGTGGCAGACCTTCTGGAAGCTTCGTGTGCCGACAGCCTCGACCATCATCATGGCCGGCTTCAAGCTTGCGGTCGGATCGGCTTTCGGCGGCGCGCTGGTGGCGGAGTTCATCTCGGCCAATGAAGGCCTCGGCGTGCTGATGTATCGCTACACCTACACCCTCAACATGGCGGGCGCGTTCGCGACGCTGCTGTCGATCACCTTCTTCGCCTTCTGGCTCTACCGGGCGGCGGAGATTGCGGACTACCGCATGATCTTCTGGCGGAGCAACGAACTCATGGAAAAGAAGAGCCGCAAGCGCAAGCAGGCTTTTCTGAAAAGCATCGCCTGACCATACGGAGTTGGAAGAATGACAACGGTTACAACCGAGCCGACGGAAATTCCCGGCTCCGAGTCGAGCGGTGGCGGTGGACTGATCAGCATTGCCAAGCACCTGATCGTCTTCGCGATCATCATCGGCGCGTGGGAACTTGCCGGCGTTTTCGGGCAGCTCAACAACCTGCTGCTGCCGCCGCCGAGCTGGATTCTCTCGGCGCTGTTCAATATGTGGTTCGTTACCGGAACCATCTACTGGCACTTCTTCGTCACGCTGTTCGAGGCGGTGATGGGCTTCATCATCGGCGTCAGCATCGGCCTGGCGCTGGCGGTGGCCGCGGCGATCAGCCCGACCTTCCGGCGCTACATCGCCCCCTATGCCGTGGTGTTCAACGTCACGCCCGGCATCGCGGTGACACCGCTCATCATCGCCTGGTTCGGCTTTGGTTGGTCGTCGAAGATCGCGCTTGCCGCGCTGGTCTGCTTCTTCCCGCCTTTCGTCAACACGCTGACGGGCCTTCTCTATGTCGATGAGGATGCATCGGACCTCTTTAAGTCGCTCAGGGCGAACAAGGCCCAGTTCTTCTGGAAGCTCCAGCTGCCGACGGCGTTGCCGATCATCATCGCGGGTCTCAAGCTCGCCCTCACGGGCGCACTCCTCGGCGCGATCGTGGCGGAGTTCGCCTCGGCGAGCGAAGGCGTCGGCATCCTGATGCAGCGCTTCGCTTTCCGCCTCAACGTGTCGTCTGCGCTGGCCACCCTTCTCACCATGTCCCTGATGGGCCTCATGTTCTTCACGATCATGGAGATCATCGACAATCGGGTGGTTTACTGGCGGCGGGATTCGCGCATGATTGCGGTGAGCAAGAAGCGCAAGGCCGCCTGGAAGATCGACTGATCGAATAGGATCGGATCCGCCGGGCGGTGGCCGGAAAACCCGGTCGCCGCCCGGCTTCGTTTGTAAGGACAAGAAGAGAGGGAAAGCTCGGGATATGAGCCATAGCGTTATCGACACCGCCGAACTCGGCAGCGCCATCAACCGGTATGGGCCGACTGCGGCCCGCAAGGTCTCGACCAGTCCGATCCGGCTGAAGACCAAGACCGTGGATACGCACGCCCACGTCCTCATTCCGGAGGCGGCGGCCTATATCGCGCCGCTCTACGACCTCGGCAACAATCCCTTCGCGCGCCATGCCAGCGAGGAGACCCGCAAGACCCAGGTCCAGCAGGATATCGACCGCACGACGGCGCTTGCCGACATCAATGACCGTGTCGCGGTTCTCGATGCGCAGAACATCGACATCCAGGTTGTCGCTCCGGTGCCGAACCAGTGCTACTACATGGCACAGGGAGAGCACGCCGCGAAGGTTTCCCGCCTCGTCAATGACGGTATCGCCGCCTGGGTAGCGAAGCGTCCGGACAGGTTCGCCGGCCTCGGCACCGCGCCGCTGCAGGACGCCGACCTTGCCGCCTCGGAACTCGAATATGCCGTGAAGACGCTTGGCCTCAAGGGTGTCCAGATCCTCACCAGCATCGACGGCGGTGAGATTTCGGCGCCGCGTCTTGATCCGTTCTGGAAGAAGGCCGCCGACCTCGGCGCGGTGATCATGCTCCACCCGCTCGGCTTCTCCGGTGGCGAGCGGTTCCGCGACCACTACTTCACCAATGTGATCGGCAATCCGCTCGATACGACAGTCGCGCTCCACTACATCATTTTCTCGGGTCTGCTCGAGCGTTATCCGACCCTCAAGATTTTTGCCGTGCATGGCGGCGGCTTCCTGCCGGCCTATTCGGGGCGCATCGATCATGCGTGGGGGGCGCGCAAGGATGCGCATGGCTCTCTGCCCAAGCCGCCGACCACCTATCTGCGGAAGATGTATTTCGACACCACAGTCTTCACCAATTCGCAGCTCGAATATCTGGTGAAGAATTACGGCGAGGACCACATCGTCCTCGGCACTGACTATCCCTATGACATGGCGGAATATTTCCCCGTCGAGCACATCGTCTCGTCGGACCTGACCGATGCGCAGAAGGCGGCGGTCGCCGGAGAGACCGCCATCAAGCTGTTCGGGCTGTAGGCCTCGCAGGTATCGATCGCCGGGCCGGGTGATCGCGACGATCGTCCGGTCCGCCGAACAATGGGAGGGAGAGGAATGAGGATCGGGATAGCCGGCCTCGGCAAGATGGGCCGGGTCTTTGCCGAAAACCTTCTGGCCTCCGGTCATGAGGTCGTTGTCTGGAACCGCTCTCCGGAGCCGGTCGAGGAGGCGAGGGAGAGGGGCGCGTTGGTGGCAGCGGCCCTGTCCGACCTCTCCCAGGCATGTGAAATCGTCATCTCCATCGTGACCGATGCGAAGGCGCTCGCCGACGTCTATTCCCGGTCCAGCGGGCTCCTTGCCGGGGAGGTGCCGGGCACGCTCTTCATCGATATGAGCACGGTCGCTCCAGAGACTCACATCGAGATCGCGAAAGAGGTCGAGGCGGCGGGCGGGCGTTTCATCGAATGTCCGGTCAGCGGTTCCGTCACCGTTGCCAAGGAAAGGCGGCTTCTCGGTTTTGCCGGCGGTGCCGCCGACGATGTCGAGCAGGCCCGTCCGGTGCTGGAGCAACTCTGCCGCAGGGTGGATCATGTCGGCCCGCTCGGGGCCGGTGCTGCCCTCAAGCTCGCCATCAACCTTCCTCTCATCATGTATTGGCAGGTTCTCGGTGAGGCGCTTGCTCTTTGCCAGCCTTACGGCTTCGACCCGAAGTGGCTGATCGAGCTGTTCTCGGAAAGTTCCGGGGGACCCAACGTGCTCAAGGTTCGCGGCCCGAGCATCGTCAAGGCCATGGAGGGCGAGGAGGTTCCGGTTTCAGCCGATTTGAATACCTTCCTCAAGGATTGTAATCTGATGGTCGACGCCGCGCGGGCCCTTGGCCATGAAAGCCCCATGGTCGAGCAGGCCAAGCGGCTTTTTGCCGAGGCTCAGTCGCAGGGGCTGGGCGGGATCGACTGCTCCGCCTATCCGCCTTTCTGGGCGAAAACGGGCAAAACCGCCCTTATCAAATAGTGGCTTTGGCGAGCATTTTCGCCGATATGTCACTATCTTTATGCGGGTGTGTCCTCCACATCCGGGACAATGGGCAGAAGGAAAGTGATTTTACCTTTCCCGCCATTGTGTTAGCGCCAGGCCCGGCAGGGGCGGTGTGCTTGCCATAGATCAAGGCCGTGTGCTCGTGCGGCCCCGATAATCATTCGGCTTTCCGGTCTTCGGACCGGGAGACAGGAGAAGACCATGTACGCTCCCGCGGGTGTCAAGACGTCGCCCGAATTCCCCATTCCGGCCGAGATGAAGGCTTGGACCCTTGGCGATCCGAACGAGCTGAAGCTCGGAACCAAGCCGGTGCCGGTGCCGAAGAAGGCCGAGGTTCTGGTCCGGGTCGATGCCGTCGCCATCTGCGCGACCGACCTTGAGATCATCGAGTTCGGCCCCCCGGCGAAGATTCAGGGCGGCCTGCCCTTCAACAAGGGTTTCACGCCGGGCCATGAATATATGGGAACCGTGGTGGCGCTCGGGCCGGGCGTCGACGAATTCCGCATCGGCCAGCGGGTGGCGGTCGAGATTCATGCGGGCTGCGGGCAGTGCAAGCGCTGCCGCCAGGGCATGTATACCTCCTGCCTCAATTACGGGCTGAATTACGGCGAGTTCGACAAGGGCCACCGGGCGAACGGCTTCACCACGGATGGTGGCTTCGCCGAATATGCCATCAATAACATCAACACCATGGTGCCGGTGCCCGACGACATGTCGGATGAGGAGGCGACGCTGATCGTCACTGCCGGAACGGCCATGTACGGGCTGACGGAACTCGGCGGGCTGCTCGCCGGCGAGAGTGTCGTCGTCATCGGCCCGGGCGCGATCGGCCTCCTGGCTGTGGCCGTGGCGAAGTCGCTCGGAGCGAGCCCCGTCGTGTTGACCGGGACGCGCGACAACCGCCTCGCCATCGGCAAGAAGCTCGGCGCGGACCGCGTGATCAATGTCCGCAACGAAGATGGCGCGGCTGTCGTCCGGGAAATGACCGGCGGCATCGGCGCGGACTATGTGGTCGAATGCGCCGGAACCAGCGCCGCGATCGATCAGGCCGTGCAGATGGTGAACCGCGGCGGAAAGATCTGCCTCGCCGCTTTCCCGCACGATCCGGTCACAGTCGATATTCCCAATCTCGTGCGCAACAACGTCTATCTCTACGGAATCCGCGGCGAAGGAAAGAGCTCGACCCGCCGGGCGCTCGCCTTCATGGCCGAAAGGCGCTTTGACGCGAGCCTGATTCATACGCATACCTTTGACCTTGACGAACTGCCGACCGCGCTCCGATATGCAAAGGACCGGGTTGAGGACGCGATCAAGGTCGTGGTCAAGGCACGCTACGCGGCCGAGCAAAGGGAAGCCGCGGAGTAGCAAGACGGGGCTTTATGCCCCAACTCGACAGGTGAAGGAGGATGTCATGCTGAATGTCGAACAGTCCCGGGACCAGAAGAGCGCCGGCAATCCGCGCGCGAACTGGCCGGAAGGTCTGGAGAAGGACATGCTCGAGAACGAGTACAATGGCTGCGTCGGCAGCGTGCTCGTCTCCGAGACGGACAAGGTGCGCGTCTGGCATCTTTCCATCCCGAGGGGAAAGCGCTGCAACTTTCACCGCCACGTCCTGACCTATTTCTGGACCGCCCATAATCCCGGCAAGGCCCGGAACTATTACGAGGACGGCAGCACTCGGGAGACCGAGCATTACAAGGGCGAGACCAAGCACCTGAAGTTCGGTCCGGGCGAGTATATGCTCCATTGTGTCGAG
>Ga0164243_10007164_pt1 | contig 16702 bp, 18 predicted proteins | sample OricompcompostOP_FD_108781 | JGI IMG/M metagenome (GOLD analysis project Ga0164243, IMG submission 108781) | Organic Plus compost microbial communities from Emeryville, California, USA - Original compost - Organic plus compost (OP) | ecosystem: Engineered > Solid waste > Mixed feedstock >... | reverse complement strand
GGGGGAGGAGGGGGAGGTGCGGGAGACGGACATGGCTCCAGGGTGCCAAGCCCGGCACCCGGCGTACGCCCGAGGGCGCCGCGAGCGGAACGCTCCGCGGCTGCGGCGGGACTGTGAGCGGACAGCGGGCGGGGCTGGGGCCAGGCTGCGGGCCGGTGTGCTCACCGGAAGGCGGTTTCCGTGCCCGCGCTGCTACCGTCGGTCCGACGATCTCCAGGCGTGCACGGCGGAAGGGTTCGAGTGCAGTGAGTGAGGCGGGCACACAGCGGGCGGACCGGACGGGCCGCGCGTACATCGGTTCCTTCACCTCGGCAGGCGGGCGCGGCGTCACCAGCGCGGCGGTCGATCCGGACGGCGGCGGGCTGACGGCCCTGCACCACACGGACGCCGCCGTCCCCAACCCCTCGTATCTGGCGCTGAGTTCGGGGCGCGACTCCGCCGGTGCGCTGCTGTACGCGGTCAGCGAGACCGGCGAGGGCGCCGTCGCCGTGTTCTCGCTCGCCGACCCCGACCGGCCCGTGCCGGCCGGCGAGCCGGCGCCGGTGAAGGGCGCGGACCCGACCCATCTGGCGGTCGCCGCGGGCCAGGTGTTCACCGCCAACTACGGTTCGGGCGGCGTGAGTTCGCTGCCGCTGCGGGCGGACGGCACGCTCGGCGGGCAGGCGGCCGTGCACCCGCACCGAGGCGGCGGCCCGAACGCCGGGCGCCAAGAGGGCCCGCACGCACACGCCGTGGTCCCGGACCCGTCCGGACGCTGGCTGCTGTCGGTGGACCTGGGCACCGACTCGGTGTGGGTCTACGCTCTGTCGCCCGCCGGCGGAGCCGAGGCGGACGCGGGCGGCGGCCCGGCCGGAGGAGCGCTGCGGCTGCACCGCGAGGTTCCGGTGGGCGAGGGCACCGGGCCGCGGCACCTGGCCTTCCACCCCGACGGCCGGCACGCGTACCTCGTCAACGAGCTGAAGTCCACCGTCACCGTGTGCCGTTGGGACGCGGGGGAGGGGGCGCTCCAGCCGGTCGCCGAGACCCCGACCGTGCCGGAGGGCGCCGCGAGCGGGCCCAACTACCCCTCGGAGCTGGTGGTTTCCCCGGACGCCCAGTACGTCTGGGTCGCCAACCGCGGCCACGACTCCATCGCCGTACTCGACCTCGGCGCGTCCGGCGACGCGCTGCACCTGGTCGGCACCGTGCCCTGCGGCGGCCATTGGCCCCGCGACCTGGCGCTGCACCCCTCCGGGCGCCGGCTCTACGCCGCCAACGAGCGCTCCGGCGACGTCACGTGGTTCGACATCGACCCGGAGACCGGCGTGCCGCGCCGCGCGGGCTCGCTGGCGGTGGCGGCGGCGAGCTGCGTGGTCTTCGGCTGACGGATGCGGTGCTCCGCCCCGGCGGCCGGGTGCGGGGCGCTCCACGGGACGGGTCCGGGCCGGCCGGAACAGACTGAGGTACGGACGCGCCCTACGCGCTCAACTCCCGTGCGGCGGGCGGAGATCCGGGAGTCCGGCGGTCCGCGCGGCCGTGTACAGCACCTCGCGGAGCATCGTGGGCGTCAGCCGCCCGGTGTGCGTGTTGCGCTGGCTCGGGTGGTAGCAGCCGTACAGGTGCAGCGCGGGCCCGCTCTCGTCCCGGGCACGCAGCAGCACCTCGGCCCCGTGCCCGAACACCGGGCGCGGCCGGGGCAGTTGCCGGCCCGCGGCCTCCAGCACGGGCAGCAGCGCCTGCCAGGCGAACCCGCCGAGCGCGACGACCGCCCGCAACGTCGGCCGCAGCAGCACCAGTTCGCGGGCGAGCCACGGGCGGCACGTGTCGCGTTCGGCGGTGGTGGGGCGGTTGGCGGGCGGCGCACAGTGCACCGGCGCGGTGATGCGCACCCCGCGCAGCTCCAGCCCGTCGCCCCGGTGGGTCGCGGTGGGCGACGACGCCAGCCCCACCGCGTGCAGGGCCGCGTACAGCGCGTCCCCGGACGGGTCGCCGGTGAACATGCGCCCCGTACGGTTGCCGCCGTGCGCCGCGGGAGCCAGCCCGACGAGCATCAACGCCGCGTCCGGCGGGCCGAATCCGGGCACCGGCCGCGCCCAGTACTCCCAGTCCCGGTACGCGCGCCTGCGGACGCGCGCCACCTCCTCCCGCCACTCCACGAGCCGCGGGCACGCACGGCAGGTGGCGACCTGCTCGTCGAGCCCGCCGACGGTGGCCGCCCGCCCGGCCGTCACCGCGGGGAAGTCCGGATCCTCGGTACCGGGCGGCGCCCGGCGGGAGCCGTCCGCACCGTCGCCGTCGGTCGCTGCCCGCCGCACCTCGCCGTCCTCTCCGCTCTACTGGAGCCGCCGGGACCGCCGGACCGGGCGGCCGTTCCGCGCCCGCGGCCGCCGCCCGCGCGCACCGCCCGACACCCGCCTACCCTGGACGAGTTGGACGTCCGTCCGCCGACCGCCGGCCGCGTCGCCGAAGCGGAAGGAGGCCCCATGGCCAAGCACGTCACCTGGCGCAGAGTGTACGAGCAGCCCGGCAGCCACGACGGCAAACGGATCCTGGTCGACCGGGTCTGGCCGCGCGGCATGCGCAAAGAGGACGCACACCTCGACGAGTGGCTGCGGGACGTCGCACCCTCCTCCGAACTGCGCCGCTGGTACGGGCACGACCCCGACCGCTACGAGGAGTTCCGCCGCCGCTACCTGCACGAGCTGGGGGACCCCGAGCACCGAGAGGCTCTGGAGCGGTTGCGGGACCTCGCCGCGCACCACCGGGTCACGCTGCTGACCGCGACCCGCGACGCCGACCACAGCCAGGCCGCGGTCCTCGCCCGCTGGCTCTCCGACGGCGGCTGAGCCCCGTACCGCGGCGGGCCCGAACTCCCGGGGAGCGCGCGGCGGTTGATCAGCGCACAGGCGCCGTCACCGCACCGGCACCGTCAGCGAACCGGGCCCGTCAGCGCACCGGCATCCCGGGCGCCGCCTGCTGCTTGGCGATGCCCAGCTTGGCGGCGTAGGTGGACGCCACCAGCTTGCCCACCGCGGGGTAGGCGCCCAGCGGTTCGGAGACCGAGCAGTCCGCCTCGCGGGCCGCGGCCTCCAGCAGCCCCTCGGGCACCTCGGGCCCGATCAGGCAGGGCGCGATGGCGACCTGCTGCGAACCCGACTCGCGCAGCTGCTCGGCGGTACGCGCCACCGCGCCGTCCGCGTCCAGCGCCGCCGCGAGCACCGGGACCGCGAGCCGCGCCGCGAGCAGCATGCCCGTGATGCCCGCGGCCTGCACCGCCTCCTCGCCGCCGACCGCCGCGAGCACGATGCCGTCCGCGGCCGTCGCGACCGTGAACAGCCGGGCACGGTCGGCGCGGGCCAGCCCCGCCTCCGACAGCTTGACGTGCACGCCCTCGGCGAGCAGCGGGTGCGGCCCGAGCACGTCGGTCAGTTCGGCCACCGCTCCACTGGACAGCACCGACTGGCGTATGCGGCGCATCTGCCCCGGGTCCGGGCCCACCAGCAGCGGGATCACCAGTACGTCCGGGGCGTCCGTGAACTGCGGCTGCTGCCGGGCCGGTTGAGGCTCCCGGGCGCCGTCGTCCGGGGCCGCCGCCCCGGCGTGCTTTCCGCCGGACGAAGCCGTGCGCCCGGCCTCCGCTCCGGCGCCGTCCGGCTCCGCCGCCCCGTCCTCGGAGCCCTCCGGGCCCACTGTGTCTCCGGCGTCTCCGGCGCTCCCGGGCCCGGTGCCGTCTTCCGCGTGGGCTGCGTCTGCCGCGTGGGCCGAGTCCGCCGCCTGCACGGCCGCCGAGCGGGCCGCCGACTCCTCCGCCAGTACCGTCTCCAGCGACGGGAACTCCTCGCCGTCGCCCTCCACATAGCCCACCTGGGCCCGTAGGCCGGGCAGTTCGGACCGGGCGATGCTCAGGATCTCCTCGGCGAGGCTGCGGACGCTCCCGGACGGTGCGCCGGGTACGGCGAGAACCAGCGAGGGAGCGTTGCTCGGTGCGACGACGGGCTCCGGCCGGCGGTGCCGTCCGGGCGTGCGTGGACGCGGCATTCGTACGGGCAGGCCGTTGTCCGGCCCAGTGGGGGAGCTCATGCGCCCGCATGTTAATGCCTGGGCCAGGGCCGCTGTGCGGGCGGGGCGGCTCGTACCGAGAATGTCCGCAATCGCCCGGCGCACCCGGCGGCGGCGCCCGTCCGACACCCGCAACCGCCCACGCCCGTCCGCCATTTCGGGAGCGTCCGTACGACCGCGTACGCCCCGTCGCAGCCGCCCCGACGCATCGGGTGCGCGGACGGAAGAAGGGTCAGCGGACGGACAGCAGCGCGGGGTCGGCCGGCAGCCGCAGCGCATCCGAGGCGAGCCGGGAGGCGATCAGCAGCGCGCCGTCGAGCGGGTCGCCGGCGGACCGCGCCGTGCGGGCCTCCGGCAGCCGCCGCGCCAACTCCCGCTCCAGCGGCCCGAGAAGCGGCTCGCCGAGGTGCAGCAGCCCTCCGGTGAGCGCCACCGAGGCGCCGCGTTCGGCAGGGCACACGGCCGCCGCGGTCTCCGCGATCTCCCCGGCCGCAGCGGCCAGAACGCCCTCCGCCACCGGGTCGCCCGGCGCGCAGGCGGCGACCTCCGGCGCGAACGAGGCGAGCACGGCGGCCCGGTCCGTACGCGGATACAGCCGACCGGGCAGTCCGCTCAGCGGGGCCCCGAACAGCGACTCGGCGCGCTCGCGCAGCGCGGCCGAGCCGCCCGCGCGCCCGTCGTACGCGCGCATCGCCGCCTCCAGACCCGCGCGGCCGATCCACGCGCCGCTGCCGCAGTCGCCCAGCAGATGGCCCCAGCCGTCGGCCCGCCGCCAGGACCGCAGATCCGTGCCCACGGCGATCAGTCCGGTGCCCGCGGCGACGACCGCACCGGGCTGCTCGCCGAGCGCGCCGGCGTAGCCCGTCACGGCGTCCGCGGCCAGCGCGAGCCGCAGCGTCCCGAACTCCTCGGCCAGCGCGGCGGGAAGCCGCTCGCGCAGCGCGTCGCCGAGCGTGGCGATGCCCGCCGCTCCGACGCACACGGCGCGTACGTCACCGCCGCGCCCCGGCCCGTCCCCGACTCCCCGGGCGCCGCCGTCCGCGTCCGCGGCGGCCAGCAACTCCCGTGCCATGGGCACCACTTGGGCCAGCATGTGGTCGGGGTCGATGCCGGAGGCGCCGGTACGCACCGCCTCCGCCGAGGACGACGAGCCCAGCGGGCGCACACCCTCCGACGCCGCGCGGGCGAGCGCGACCCGCAGCCCGGAACCGCCCGAGTCGACGCCCAGCACCAGGGCGCCTTCCGCGCCGGTGCCGCTCACGGCAGCCGCCAGTCGACCGGCGGCGCGCCCTGCGCGGCCAGCAGTTCGTTGACCCGGCTGAACGGGCGCGAGCCGAAGAAGCCGCGGTCCGCGGACATCGGCGAGGGGTGCGAGGACTCGACCGCGGGCAGACCGCCGAGCATGCCGCGCAGGTTGCGGGCGTCGCGTCCCCACAGCACCGAGACCAGCGGACGGCCGCGCGCCACAAGGGCTTTGATCGCCTGCTCGGTGATCTCCTCCCAGCCCTTGCCGCGGTGTGCGGCGGGCTTGCGCGGCGCCGTGGTGAGGCTCCTGTTGAGTAGCAGCACGCCCTGCTCCGTCCACGGCGTCAGGTCGCCCGTCGAGGGGTGCGGGTGCCCGAGGTCGTCGTGCAGCTCCCGGAAGATGTTCTCCAAACTCGCCGGCAGCGGCCGCACTTCGGGCGCGACCGAGAAGGACAGCCCCACCGCGTGCCCGGGCGTCGGATACGGGTCCTGCCCCATGATGAGGACGCGGACGTCGTCGAAGGGCTGCTGGAAGGCGCGCAGTACGTTCGCGCCCGACGGCAGGTACGTCCGGCCCGCGGCGATCTCCGCGCGCAGGAAGTCGCCCATCGCGGCGACGCGGTCGGCCACCGGCTCCAGCGCCTTGGCCCAGCCCGGTTCGACGATCTCGTTCAACGGTCGTGCAGCCACGGGCGGTTACTCTACTGGCTCGCCCGGCGCCGGATCAGCCGCCCCTTGCCGACGGCTGACGCCGCGTCAGGCATCCTTCAGGGCGTACGGCCGACTCGCCCCGCAGTACCGCCGGTTGGCGCCTGCGCCGGGCGAACGCGCCACGGCGGCAGGGGAGTAGACGTCACTCGCTGCGCACGTCCTCCAGCCGGTCCGGCAGCGGCTGCGCGGGCAGCGGCTCCAGGCCCGCGGGGTGCCGGGCGCTGTGCGGAGGTTCCGCTGTGGGCGGGGTGCCCAGGCCCCAGTGCAGTCCGTACCGCCCGAACAGTTCGGCGCGCAGCCGAGACGCCGGCATCGGCGCCCCGGGCAGCAGCACCGCGACCACCGCACCCATCAACAGCGCCCGCAGCAGCGGGTAGTCGGTGTCCGGGTCGGACGAGCCGTAGCGGGCGATCGTGGTGTGCAGGATCGAGGCGAGCCGCTGCTGTTCGGGGCACTGCACGAAGCCCTCCTGCTGGAGGATCCCCGCCATGTGCGCCCGCATCAGTACGGGCCGGTCGCGTGCCAGGCCCAGCACCGCGTCGATGGCGCGGGCCAGCAACTCCCGCCCCGCGCCGGGGTCTTCGGGCCGGGGCGGCCGCTCCTGGGCGGCACTGAGGGTAAGGTGCATCTGCCGGTGCACGGCCGACTGGAACAACTGCCGCTTGCCCGGGAAGTAGTAGGAGATCAGTCCCCGTGCAGAGCCGGCCCGGTCGGCGATGTCCCCCAGCGTGGTCGCCTCGTAGCCCCGCTCGCCGACCAGGTCGACGGTGGCCTGCAGCAGGCGTTCGCGCGAGCGCCGTCGCAACTCCTCGTTGACCGACGCACTCCGAGGGGACATGCTTCTGCTCCTGGGTTGACTGGCTCCCAACCAATATACTTACATGTCCAACGGCGCGCACACCCGCACCGTGCAGCGCCCGATGGGACAGCCGGTATTGGGCGACGCGGGGGATCGCCCAATACCGGCGCCGTTCCGCCGACTTCGCCCCCGAGCCGGTGAACGCACAGGCGCACCGGGCCTGTTGGGGCTCGCTCCGGACCCGCCGGCGGATTCTCCCGCCCCGCCCTTCGCCTCCGCTCCGCCTCGCGGCACCGTCCGCCGAGCCGACCGCAACGCCAACCCCCTTGCGTACGCGGCCGGTTGGGCCCGCTTCCGCCGACCGCCCGCCACACGGGGTCCCGGTACGGCCGGTGCGTGACCGTACGCGGGAGCCGCCCGGTCGCCGGACACGGCGCCCGAACCGCGGCCGCCCGCCTCCCGATTGGCCGGGTCACCGCCCGGCGGGTACGTTGGCTCCGCGGTGACCGCTCCGGCGGTGGCCGCGGGCGGTGGGGCCCGCCACCTCGAACCGCGGCGACGCAGCCGCCAACGGTCCCTGCTTGTGGCATCAGCCGTGCCCGATTCCGCCGGCCGCCGGCGCACACCGGGCACGCGACGAGCAGGAGGACACCCATGGGAGAGGGCCGGTCACCCGTGGCCCGGGAGCAGCCCATCGACCCCGACGTCGATCTGCACGTGCCCGCTCAGCGGCGCGAACTGCGCCGCGGCCAGGGCCCGTTGCTCGCCGTCATCGCCTGCGGCGGAGCACTGGGGGCGACCGCCCGCTACGCCGCGTCGCTGCTCTGGCCGACCCCCGCCGGCGGCTTCCCGTGGACGACGTGGTGCGTGAACGTCGTGGGGTGCGCCGTCATCGGGGTGTTCATGGTGGTGATCACGGACGTGTGGGCGGCGCACCGGCTGGTGCGGCCGTTCTTCGGTACGGGCGTGCTGGGCGGCTTCACCACGTTCTCCACCTACGCGGTGGACGTACGGACACTGCTGGCGGACGGGCGTCCGGGCCCGGCCCTGGCGTATCTGGCGGCCACGCCGGCGGCGGCGCTGGCCGCCGTCGCCGCGGGCGTGTGGACCACCCGCCGGCTGCTGGCCTGGCGCAGATCGGCGAGCGGGAGGGCGCGATGACCAGACTGACCGGCAAGGCGCAGCGGGTGACGATCTTCGTCGGAGAAGCGGACCGCTGGCACCACAGGCCGCTGTACTCGGAGATCGTGCACCGCGCCCATCGGGCGGGGCTGGCGGGCGCCAGCGTCTTCCGCGGCATCGAGGGTTTCGGAGCGTCGTCGCTCGTGCACACCGCGCGGCTGCTGTCGCTCAGCGAGGACCTGCCGGTGGCGATCGTCATCGTCGACAGCGCGGAGCGGGTGCGCGCGTTCCTGCCGCAGCTGGACGAACTGGTCGAGGAGGGGCTGGTGATCCTCGACGACTGCGAGGTGATCCGGTACGTCGGCGGCGAGGAGCGCGAGGAACGCGGGGAGGGGACGTGAACTGGCTGCTGGTGATCGTCGGGGCCGCGGTCGGAGCGCCGCTGCGCTACCTCACCGACCGCGCCGTGCAGGCCCGGCACGACACCGTCTTCCCGTGGGGCACGTTCGCGGTCAACGTCGCCGGTTCGCTGGTGCTGGGCGCGGTGACCAGTGCCGCCGTCGCCGGCGCCGCCTCCTCCGAGGTCCAGCTGCTGCTGGGCACCGGATTCTGCGGAGCGCTGACGACGTACTCGACGTTCTCGTACGAGACACTGCGGCTGGTGGAGGACGGCGCGCGGTTCTACGCGCTGGTGAACGTGGCCGCCAGTGTGGTGGCCGCTACGGGTGCCGCCTTGATCGGCTTCACCTTCTCCTCTGCACTGGGGCAGTGACCGGCGGTTTCCGCGTGCGTTGCGGCTTCGCTCCGCATTCCGGATCCGTGTGAGATCGGCCCTGGCGCGGGGCGCCCGCGCAGGGCAGGCTGTTCGCTGTCTCCCGCGTGCGGCCGATCCCCACCGGTGCTGTCCGCGTAGTACGACGTCGAGGAGTGGGAGTGGTGTGATGGGCCGTCACCGTCTAGCCGTGTCGCCGGGCGCCGCGCCGCCGCGGTCGGCCGCGGTCGTTCTGCCGGTGCTCGCGCTGGTGGTGTGCGCGGCCGTGTTCGGCGTGGACGCCGACCTGATCGCGGGCCACCACACCTCGTTCCTGGACCGGCCGGCGCTGCACGAGGCCGTCTCGCTGCGGACCAGCGCACTGACCGCGCTGATGAAGGTGGTGACCACGGCGGCCGAGATTCCGCTGCTGGCGGTCTCGCTGCTGACCGGTGTGGTGCTGGGCTGGCGCCGGGCTTCGTGGCGGCCGGTGCTGCTGGTGGTGGTGGCCGGCGTGCTGTCGGTGGCGGCGTCGACCGTGGTGAAGGATCTCACCGACCGCACCCGCCCGCCGACAGGCTATTGGCTGGTCCACGAGACCGACTTCTCCTTCCCGTCCCGGCACACCACGATGGCGGCGGCGCTGCTGTGCATGCTCGCCTTCGTCCTCGCCGAGCGGCTCAGCGCACGTATCGCCGCGGTCGGTCTGTGGGCCGGCGCGCTGGTGCTGGTGGCGTTGGTCGGGGCGAGCCGGATCTATCTCGGGGTGCACTGGGCGACCGACGTGCTGGGCGGGTTCACGCTCGGCTCGGCGGTCGGCTTCGTGCTGGTCGCGGGGGACGTGTGGTGGCGGGCGCGCGCGGGGCGCAGAGAGCCGCGGGTTCCGGGCGGCGGCTACGGCGGCGACCTCGGTACGGGGCAGGGCTATCCGGCCTCGCCCGCCGCCCCCGCCACTCCTCCGCCCCCGCCTCCGCCTCCCGCGCCGCGCTGACCGCCGGACCCGCCGCTCCTGTCAGCCGAGAGCGAAGTAGCGCAGCCACACGTACCCGGCGGACAGCAGCACCGTGACCGCCGTGACCACCAGCCCGTACTTGGTGAACTGCCAGAAGGAGACGGGCTGGCGGTTGCGTTCGGCGATGCCGAGGACGACGACGTTGGCGCTGGCGCCGATGGCGGTGGCGTTGCCGCCGAGGTCGGCGCCGAGCGCGAGCGCCCACCACAGCACGTCGTGTCCGCCGCCTCCGCCGCCCGTCCCGGCCACCAGCCCGGAGGTGACCGGCGCCATGGTGGCCACGTACGGGATGTTGTCGACGACGCCGGACAGCAGCGCGGACGCGGTGAGGAGGATCAGCGAACCGCCCAGCCGGTCGGATCCGATGAGCTGCGCCAGCGCGTGCGAGATCGCCTCCACGACCCCGGTGTCGATCAGCCCGCCGATCATCACGAAGAGCCCGGCGAAGAAGGCCAGCGTCGGCCACTCGACCTCGGAGAGCACGCCGTTCGTCTCCACCTCGGAGATCGCGACGAGCAGCCCGGCGCCGAGCAGCGCGACGACGCTGGGCTGGTAGTGCAGCACCGGGTGGAGCACGAAGCCGGCGACGACCAGCACCAGTACGCCCAGGCCCTGCGCCAGCAGCCGCTGGTCCCTGATCGCCTCGCGCTCCTCCAACGCCATGATCTCCAGGGCGCGTTGCTCGTCGTACACGAAGGAGCGGCGGAACATCACCCGGCACAGGGCGAGCAGTACGGCGGTCAACAGCACGGCGAGCGGCGCCAGATGGACGAGGAAGTCGTTGAAGGTCAGCCCGGCCCGGCTGGCGATGATGATGTTCGGCGGATCGCCGACCAGGGTCGCGGTGCCGCCGATGTTGGCGGCGAACACCTCGGCGATCAGGAACGGCACCGCGGACAGCCCCAGCCGCTCGCAGACCAGCAGCGTGACCGGGGCGATCAGCAGCACCGTCGTGACGTTGTCCAGCAGCGCCGACGCGAACGCGGTGATCGCGACGAGCATCGCCAGCGCCCGGAACGGCCGTGCGCCCGCCCTCTTCACCGACCAGATCGCGACGTACTCGAACATGCCCGTCCGCTTCAGCACGCCGACGATCACCATCATGCCCAGCAGCAGGAAGACGACGTTCCAGTCGATGCCGGACTCGGCGGAGTAGAAGGCGGAGCGGTCGTCGGTCGCGCCGACGGCCAGCATCAGCCCTGCGCCGCCCAGCGCCGCGGCGACCCGGTGGATCTTCTCGCTGATGATGAGCGCGTACGAGCCGACGAAGACGGCGAGCGCCGCCCAGCTGTGCCAGTCGTTCACGGTCCTCCGTCACGGGGTACGGGCCGGGGCCGGTGCGGTGAACACCGCCGCGCGGGAGGGGAGTCGGGCCGTGCGGGCGTCAACGCGCCGCCGCGAGCAGGCGTTCCAGCAGGCGGGACGCGGTGATGACGCCCAACAGCCGCCCGTCCGGCGGCCGTTGGCCCTCTCGGGCGGCCGGCTCCGGCGCCCCCGCACCGCCGTCGCGCACGGCGCCGTCCACCACCGCCACCAGCGGGCTGCGCACCCGGGCCATCAGCGCCGCCACCTCCAGCGCGGTGTCGTCCGGGTGCGCGACCGGAGGCGCGGGCACCGCGTCGGACAGGCACTCGCGCACCGTGCGCCCGGACAGCTCCTCGCACAGCCGGTCCGCGTGGCTCTCGTCGACCACCGCGGCCAGCGTCGGATCCTCGCGTACGTAGTCCGGCACCAGCACCTCCCAGCTGGGAGGCGGGCAGGATCGCCGCGGGCGCACCGCGGCCGTCGACCACCAGCAGCGCGGGCAGCCGGTGTTCGGCCATCAGCCGTGCCGCCCGGACGGCGTCGCCGTCGATGCCGACCGATTCGTACCGCGTCGTCAGATCCCGTGCCCGCACGCCTCGTTACCGCCTCGCTCGGGGAAACCGCCGCACACAGCTTCACACGAACCGGGCCCGCCTCCGCGACCTCGCCCGCGGCAGGCCGATGACCTGGGCCCCTGGTAGGTTGCGGGCCATGGCGCAGATCAACCCCAGTATTCTCGCCGCCGACTTCGCGCGGCTCGCCGACGAGGCGGACGCGGTGCGCGGCGCCGACTGGCTCCATGTCGACGTGATGGACGGGCACTTCGTGCCGAACCTCACGCTCGGGGCGCCCGTCGTCGAGGCGTTGGGGAAGGCCACCGGCATTCCGCTGGACTGCCATCTGATGATCGAGGACCCCGACCGCTGGGCTCCGCAGTACGTCGAGGCCGGCGCCGGCTCCGTCACCTTCCACGCCGAGGCCGCGGCGGCGCCCGTACGCCTCGCGCGCGAGATCAGGGCCAAGGGCGCGCGCGCCTCGATGGCGCTCAAGCCGGCCAGCCCGATCGAGCCGTACGCCGATCTGCTGCCCGAGCTGGACATGGTGCTGGTGATGACCGTCGAACCGGGCTTCGGCGGGCAGGAGTTCCTGGACCTCACGCTGCCGAAGATCCGCCGCGCACGGCAGTTGATGGACGAGCACGGGCTGGAGATGTGGCTCCAGGTGGACGGCGGTGTCTCCGCCGCCACGATCGAGCGGTGCGCCGAGGCGGGCGCGGACGTCTTCGTCGCCGGCTCGTCGGTGTACGGCGCGGACGATCCGGCCGCCGCCGTGCGGGCGCTGCGGCGGCAGGCCGAGGAGGCCGCCGCCCGCCGGTGAGGCGGGCGTTCGCAGCGGACCGGCGCGCAGCCGGAGACGGTGGCCGACGGTGTACGGGCGGGCGCAGTCCGTACGCGGGAGGCCGGGAGCAGGCCGCGTCTGCGAGGATTGAACGCTCAGCGCCACGTGCGCACGTACAGCAGGACGGACAGTGAGGTGAGTGCGGTGTCCTCGGGTCGGACCACGCGTATGGGGCCCGCCGAGCTGATGCAGGCGGCGGCGATGGCACGCCGTTTCTACCTCGAGGGCAAGTCCAAGATCCAGATCGCGGACGAGTTCGGGGTGAGCCGCTTCAAGGTGGCGCGGGTGCTGGAGACCGCGCTGGAGCGGGACTTGGTGCGCATCGAGATCCGGGTGCCGGCCGAGCTGGACGCCGACCGCTCGGACGCGCTGCGTGCGCGGTACGGGCTGCGGCACGTGGTCGTCGTCGAGTCGCCCTCGGAGGCCGCGGACGACGGCGCGGACCCGGAGAACCTCGGCGAGGTGGCCGCCGGACTGCTCGGCGAACTCGTCACCGAAGGCGACGTACTCGGCCTCGCCTGGGGCCGCTCCACGATCCACATGGCCGCCGCGCTGCGGCAGTTGCCGCCCTGCACGGTCGTCCAGCTCACCGGCGTCTACGACGCGGGCACCGCGGACCGCGGCTCGGTGGAGGCCGTACGCCGGGCCGCCGAGGTCGCCGGCGGCGAGGCGCACCCGATCTACGCGCCGATGCTGCTGCCGGACTCGGCCACCGCCGCGACGCTGCGCAGCCAGACCGGCATCGCCCGCGCCTTCGAATACTTCGACAAGGTCACCGTCGCCGCCGTCTCCATCGGCTCCTGGGAGACGGGCATTTCGACGGTGCACGACATGGTCAGCGACGCCGAGCGGGACCACTACTCCTCGCTGGGCGTGGCCGCCGAGATGTCCGCGCACCTCTTCGACACCGAAGGCCGCCGTATCGGGCGGGACTTGGGGGAGCGGTGCATCACGGTCGAGGCCGAGCGGCTGCGCCGCATCCCCGAGGTGGTCGCCATCGCGGGCGGCCAGCGCAAGGCGGAGGCGATCGGCGCGGTGCTGCGCTCCGGGCTGGTGACGAGCCTCGTCACGGACACGGCCGCGGCGGACTTCCTGCTCACCGAGTTCGAGCCGGGGCCGAAGCCTGCGCTGGAGCGGGTGGACCCGGACGGGGCGCGGCCCGCTTCCTGAACCCGCCGCGGGCCGGCGGGAGTTGACGTCTTGCTACGGCGCACGGCCGGCGTGCGCGGCTGGCGGTGCGGCGCCTTGAACCGCCTTTTGTGAGCGGTGGCGCATGCCGGGAGCAAATCCGCGCCGCGAAACGTTGTAGGAGCGGAACCGCTCGACGGCAGACACCGGCAGCCGTCCGGCGCCGGGGTGCTGCGGGCGCGGGCGGACCGGCGGCGGAGCGGGCTTACGCTCGTTCGCGGCCGCAGTGCAGCGGCCGGTCACCGTGTTCTTCCGAGGAGGCATCAGGCAGCCATGACCACGCAGCGCACCAAGCTGCCGGGAGTCGGCACGCAGTACGACATCGAGACGCGTGCCGGCCGGCACATCTCTGTGGTCGCCCACCAGGACGGGCGGCGCTTCCTCGGTTTCTACGAGCCCGAGGACCCGGACGCCTGCCAGGCCACCGTGCCGCTGGACGCGGACGAGGCGTCGTCGCTCGCCGGGCTGCTGGCGCCGCCCGACACACCGCGGCTGGCCACCAACGAGATGGACCTCGACCTGGTCACCGAGAAGATCCCGGTGACGTCCCAGTCGCCGTACCGCGGGCGGCAGTTGGGCGAGACGCGGGCCCGCACGCGCACCGGCGCGTACATCGTGGCGGTGCTGCGCCGCACGGGTCCGCACCCCTCGCCGGGGCCGGAGTTCCGGCTGGAGGCGGGCGACTGCGTGGTGGCCGTCGGCACCCGTGAGGGAGTCGACGAGCTGACGCACATCATCTGCGGCACATAGAGGACCGAAGGAAGGACCGATGTCGGACCCGCCGGACGGCCGGCGGGTCCGACAGCACAACAGAAGGGGCGGGTCGACCGTGCACGACACCACCGTTCTCCTGATCGAACTGGGCGCCGTGATCCTCGGCCTGGGCCTCGTCGGACGTTTCGCCGGCCGGCTGGGCATGTCCCCGATCCCGCTCTATCTGCTGGGCGGGCTGGCGTTCGGCAAGGGCGGTGTCTTCCCGCTGTCCGCCAGCGAGGAGTTCATCGAGGTCGGCTCCGAAATCGGCGTCCTGCTGCTGCTGTTGCTCCTCGGCCTCGAATACACCGCGTCCGAGCTGGTCACCAGCCTCAAGACGCAATACCCGTCCGGCATCGTCGACTTCGTCCTCAACGCCACGCCCGGCGCGGTCGCCGGACTGCTGCTGGGCTGGGGCCCGGTGGGCGCGCTGGCGCTCGCCGGAGTCACCTGGATCTCCTCGTCCGGCGTGATCGCGAAGGTGCTCACGGACCTGGGGCGGCTCGGCAACCGCGAAACCCCCGTCATCCTCGGCGTCCTCGTCATGGAGGACCTGTCCATGGCGGTGTATCTGCCGCTGCTGACGGCGCTGCTCGCCGGGGTCGGCCTCGCGGGCGGCAGCGTCACGCTGCTGGTGGCGCTCGGCAGCGTCGGCGCCGTGCTCTATCTGGCGCTGCGGCACGGGCGGTTCATCAGCCGCGCGGTCAGCTCGGATACGCCGGAGATGCTGCTGCTGGTCGTGCTGGGGCTCACGCTGCTGGTGGCGGGGCTCGCGCAGCGGCTCCAAGTCTCCGCCGCTGTCGGCGCGTTCCTGGTCGGCATCGCGCTGTCCGGGGAGACGGCGGAGCACGCTCGAGCGCTGCTGACGCCGCTGCGCGACCTGTTCGCGGCGATCTTCTTCGTCTTCTTCGGTCTGTCCACGACGCCGTCCCAGATTCCTCCGGTGCTGCTGCCGGCGCTGCTGCTCGCCGTGGTCACGATCGTCACCAAGATCGTGACGGGTTGGTACGCGGCACGGCGGGCCGGGATCAGTCCGAGAGGCAGACTCCGCGCGGGCGGCGCGCTGGTGGCCCGCGGCGAGTTCTCGATCATCATCGCGGGGCTGGCGGTCGGCGCCGAGCCGCGCATCGGTCCGCTGGCGACGGCGTACGTCCTGCTGATGGTCATCGCCGGCCCGCTGGCGGCCCGTTGGACGGAGCCGACGGTCAGACGCCTGCGCGAGCTGCTGCGGCGCGACAAGGGGTCCCCACCGACGGACGGGGCGGCGCAGCCGGAACAAGCGCTGACGGGATAGCGGCCTGCGCCGCCGGCAGGCCGTACGGAACCGGCCCGGTTCGGCGCCAAGTCCGCGGTGTAGCGGCCCCGTTGGGGCGAGAGGGTGGTGGCGCCAGGCCGTCTCGCGAGTGGCCGGGTGGGCGCCGTCCGGCACCTCGTCGACTCCGTGGGCGATGCAGGTCACCGCCCCGGCGCGATCCGGAGCCGGCTCATGGAGGAGTGTGGTACGTCGATCGACAGACGCGGGAGCCACCGACTTGGTGGACTGGCGGCATGACGCCCCTGCCGCAGCAACTCCTCCGAGCTCTCGACCGGTTCAACGCCGCGCACCCCTGGGACCACAACGCCCACTACCACCGGTGGATCCTGCGGCAACTTCCCGAACGCTTCGACAGTGCCCTGGACATCGGCTCCGGCAGCGGTGACCTGGCCCGGCTCCTGGCCACCAGGGCGAACACGGTCCGGGGAATCGACGCCGACCCGGCGATCGTCTCGCAGGCGCGGACGCTGACTCCTCCGGCAGCCCCGGTGACCTTCGCGGTCGCAGACGCGCCGGCCGGAATCCCGGCCGCTTCCTACGACGTCATCACCTGCGTCGCCACGATCCACCATGTGCCCTTCACCGAAGCTCTCACCGTCTTCCGCCGGCACCTGGCACCTGGCGGAACTCTGGTGGTCCTCGGTCTCTTCCGGGCCCAGACGGCCGGAGACCGCCTGCTCGACGCCGCCGCCGGCCCGCTGAACGCCGCCACCGGCTGGCTCAAGAACAAGGGGCGCAAGGCACCTCGGCCCGTCTCGATGACCGCTCCGACCCGGCCCGCGGACATGACGTTTTCCGACATCGTCCGCGAGGCCCGTGACGTCCTGCCCGGCGCCCGGCTGCGACGCCGGCTGTTCTGGCGCTACACCCTCGTGTGGCACCGCCACTGAGCGGACCGCCAGGCCGCCCGCCCGCCGACAGCGCGCGTCGGGCGTCTCGCCAGATCCGGTCCTCGCAGCTCAACAGGCTGGCCGAGCAACTTCGTTGAGAACTGACGACGCCCTACGCAGGCGCTGCGTCCGGTTCCGCCGGCGCGGCCGGGAGCTTCCGGGCGCCGGAGCAACG
>Ga0164243_10007162_pt1 | contig 16703 bp, 19 predicted proteins | sample OricompcompostOP_FD_108781 | JGI IMG/M metagenome (GOLD analysis project Ga0164243, IMG submission 108781) | Organic Plus compost microbial communities from Emeryville, California, USA - Original compost - Organic plus compost (OP) | ecosystem: Engineered > Solid waste > Mixed feedstock >... | reverse complement strand
TCGCCCTGGTGAACTCGAACGGTCTGACCAGCATCGGCGATCCCGGCGCCTCGCCCGAGGATGCGGCGATGTACCGGAAGCTGTACGACGCCGGGCAGCTGACCGTCCGCGTGGACTTCTCCTACAGCGTCGATCCCGCCGCGCCGCTCGACAAGATCGAGGCCGAGCTAAAGACCTTCGGCCCCCCGGGCCAGAGCTGGGGCGACGGCATGTTCCGCTCTGATCAGCTCGGCGAGGTGGGGCTCGACGGGGCCGAGCCGCAGCAGTCGCAGCGCGAGCGGTTGCTGCAGTACAACGAGGACGACGTCCGCGCCACCCTCGCGATCCGCGAGTGGATGAGCTCGGACGCCGTCCTCGAGGTGCCCTGCGCCGAGGACCTCTGAGCGCCGCGGGCTCCGGTCAGCGCGGCGCCATCCGCAGCGCGCCGTCCATGCGGATGACTTCGCCGTTGAGGTAGTCGTGCTCGACGACGTCGAGCGCCAGCTGCGCGTAGTCCTCCGGCCGGCCCAGCCGCTTCGGGAACGGCACGCCCTCGGCCAGGCCCTGGCGGACCTCCTCGCCGACGGTGGCGAGCATCGGGGTGTCCACGATGCCGGGCGCGATGGTCATGACCCGCACGCCGACCGAGGCCAGGTCGCGCGCCGCGGGCAGGGTGAGGCTGGCGACCCCGCCCTTGGAGGCGGCGTAGGCGGCCTGGCCGATCTGGCCCTCGTGCGCGGCGACCGAGGCGGTGTTGACGATGACGCCCCGCTGGTCGCCGTCCGGTTCGGTGCGTCCCATGGCCGCGGCGGCCAGGCGCAGCACGTTGAAGGTGCCCACCAGGTTGATCTCGACGACCTTGCGGAACAGGTCGAGGTCGTGCGGGCCCTTGCGGCCGGCGACGCGCTGGGACGGGCCGATGCCCGCGCAGTTCACGGCGATGCGCAGCGGGCTGCCGGAGTCGGCGGCCCGGTCGACGGCAGTCTGGACCTGGTCGGCGTCGGTGACGTCGGTGGCGACGTGCGTGACGCCGTCGACGGCGGCGGCCTGCTCGACGACGTCCGGCAGGTCCAGGGCGAACACGCGCGCGCCGCGCTCGGCCAGGGCCCGCGCCGTGGCGGCGCCGAGGCCGGACCCGCCGCCGGTCACGATCGCCGCCGTGTCGTTGATCCGCATGGGCTCTCCCCGCTGGTCGTGGATCGGTGCGGGGTGAGCCTAACCGCGCGGACCGCCGGTGATCAGGGGTCCTGATCGCAGCGGCACGCCGAGTTCTCGCCGGTGCCGGCCAGCCCGAGCAGCGCGCGCAGCAGCACCGCGGCGAGCAGGGCCCCGAGGACGAACACGGCGACCATTCCCAGGGCTTCCATGCTCCGAGAATGCGCCTTCCGGCCCGGGTCCCGCTTCGGCCGAGGAGGCGCTCTTGCTCGCTCCATCAGGGCGTTGCGGGCACGGACCGTGGGCGGGACTGCCCCGGTCGGGTCAGCGGCGTCGGGTCAGCGGCGGCCGGGCGGGCAGATCTCGTCGATCTCCGCGAGGTCGTCGGGGCCGGGGCGCCACCGCCCGGCCGCGGCGTTGCTGCGGACCTGCTCGGGGGTGGTCGCGCCGCAGATCACCGGGCCGATCGCCGCGCGGGAGGCGAGCCAGCCGACGGCGACTTCGGTCATCGCCAGCCCGCGCCGGTCGGCGAAGCGGCGCAGCTGCTCGATGCGGTCCCAGGGGGCGTCGGCGAGCTCGCCGCGGTCCGCGGCGAGGCGGCTGCCCGGCGGCGGGTTCTGGTCCTGCCGATACTTGCCGGTGAGCAGTCCGCTGGCCAGCGGGAACGCGGGCACCACGCCGACGCCGTAGTGCTGGCAGGCCGGCAGCAGTTCGCGTTCGGCCTCGCGCTCCAGCAGCGAGTAGTGGGTCTGGACCGCGATCGGCGTGGCCCACCCGGCGGAGCGGGCGGCCCAGGTGGCGTCGGCGAGCTCCCAGCCGGCGAGGGCGCAGTGCCCGACGTAGCGGATCTTGCCGTCGCGCACGAGGTCGTCGAGCGCGGAGAGGGTTTCGTCGAGCGGGGTCAGCGGGTCGGCGCGGTGCACCTGGTGGAGGTCGATCCACTCGGTGCCGAGGCGGCGCAGGGAGGCTTCCACCGCGCGGCGCACGTAGCTGCGCGAGCCGCGGGCGCCGAAGTCGGGGCCGTTGGCGCCGCGCACGTCCGCGCCGAACTTGGTGGCGATGACCGCTTCGCCGCGCTTGCCGGCCAGTGCTCGGCCGAGGAGCTCTTCGCCGCGGCCGCAGGGCGAGCCGTACGCGTCGGCGGTGTCGAAGAACGTGATGCCGCTGTCGAGCGCGGCGTCGACGACGGCCCGCGCGCCTTCCGGGGTTTCGGTGGCGGTGCCGGGGCGGCCGAGGTTGTTGCACCCGAGGCCGACCGCGCTGACCGCGAGTCCGGAGCGTCCCAAGCGCCGCTGATCCACGGGTCGAGCCTAGGCCACGGATCCCGCGGCGTTGTGGACAACCGCGGAGCGGTCCGTGGATCGGGGGCGTGGTTGTGGACGCGTGCGGGGTGGACGTGGTGGGGACGTGTGGGTGGCCGCGAGCCGAGGGGGTTGTGAACTCCGGATGTCTTCGGTGGGCAAGTGGCTCTTCACCGCTGTCCCCAGCCGAAACGAGTTTTCCCCAGCTGTGGACAACTTCGTGCACATCCTGTGGATATGTGGATCGGGGGATGGTGGATGGTTGTGCACAGTTGTGGAGAGAGTTGTCCACAGGTGTGCACAACTCGGCGGTGGATCGCTGGGGACGGTGGACGGGCGGGAGGAGTCGGTGGGGGTCAGCGGACGCTCGGTGAGCTCACCGCCTGTTGATCGAGCACGTTCCGGAAGAGCTCATCCGCGCCCGATCAGCTGCCCGCGGACCTGGACGGTGCGCCGTCCACATGTGCGCACGCAGGCGGTGCGGAAGCTTCCGGCGCCGCTGGACGCGGCAGGAACGCCCGCGCACGAGCCCGCGGCCATCGGGCGCAGCAGCACCCGTTCCCAGTCCGCCGTCCGCACCGCGGCCAGAAGCGTCTGCAGTTGCCCTCCGGCAGGGCGTCCAGGGCTCCTCGAAGTCCGCCGGTGTGAACGGACCCGAGGCCGCGCTGCCACTCCGCGCCGCCGAGCCACCTGTCCACAACCCGGCGGGCCGGAGCGCGACCTGGGGAGCGGTCCTCGCAGCTCCTGCGGACCCGCCGAGATGAGCGGGCCGCTCAGCGAGCCGCTCGCCCCGGCGGAACCGGGGCGGACACGTCCGCCCCGGCCAGCGCCGGTCGCGGACCGGGCGGTTCGCCCGGGGCCGACCCGGGGGAGGAGTGCTTCGCCGGGAGGGACTGCGAGTGCGCACCCCGCGCCGGCACGACGGCGATGAGCAGACCGGCCACGACGATGCCGAGCACCACCAGCGACCAGAGCACCGCGGTCAGCCGGCGCCGGCCCTTCGCGGGGCGGCTGGCGGGTCCCGCCTCCTGCCGTTCCCGCTGGCTCCGGCCGCTCGCGGTCCGGTGCGGCGCGCCGCCGAGCGCCGGCCGGGCGCCGGCCGAGGTCGGCCGCGGGCGCGGACGGGACCGCACCCGGTCCGGACCGGGTCCGGCCTCGGGCGGACCGGCGAACGACACGATCCGCGCCCGGTCCGCGTCCTCCCGGGCCACCTGCCCGGGAACGACCTGGGCGGCCTCACCGGTGGCCGCGTGGGCCGCGGGCTGCTGCGGCTCGGACGAGACCGGGTGCAGCTGCGGTCGCGAGTCCGCCCAGCTGAACGCCGGCGGAAACGGCTGCTGGCCGCGCGGGCCCGCGGCGGGGCTGTGGCGGCCGCGCGCTTCGTCGCGGCGCGTCCGGTACTCCTCGGCGGAAATGCGTCCGGCCGCGAGTTCCGCGTCGAGACGCCGCAGCTCCTCTTGCCAGGTCACCGCTGTGCCCTTCCCGGATTTCCGACGTTTGCCGAATGTCGCGCACATTTTCGCACCGAGCCGCGCGCCGCCGACCCGCTGCCCGGATCTCCGGGCGAGCGCGGCGATTCCGCAGCTCGGGAACCCGGTTCTGGCGCGCGTATTCTCGGGGCATGGGTTTGTTCGGGAACAGGAACCGCGTCGTTGGCCCCGACGAGGCGCTGCCGGGGCGCTCCACCCCGATGCCCGTGCCGGAACGGCACGCGGTGCTCACCGACCGGCCGATCGCCCCGCCGTTCCCGGAAGGGTTGGAGACCGCGGTCGTGGCGATGGGCTGCTTCTGGGGCGCGGAGCGGACCTTCTGGCGCACCGAGGGGGTGTACACCACCGCGGTCGGCTACGCGGGCGGTTCGACGCCGAACCCGCTGTACGAGGAGACCTGCACCGGCCTGACCGGGCACGCCGAGTCCGTGCTCGTCGTCTTCGACCCGGCGGTGCTCAGCTACGCGCAGGTCCTGCGGGTGTTCTGGGAGAACCACGATCCGACGCAGGGCATGCGGCAGGGCAACGACGTGGGCACCGAGTACCGCTCGGCGATCTTCCACCAGGACGAGCAGCAGCGCGAGACCGCCGAGCGCACCCGCGAGCAGTACCAGCGGGCGCTGACCGACGCCGGCCGCGGGACGATCACGACCGAGATCGCGCCGCTGCAGCAGTTCTACTACGCCGAGGGCTACCACCAGCAGTACCTGTCGGAGGCCAAGAACCCGAACGGCTACTGCGGCATCGGCGGCACCGGCGTCAGCTGCCCGGTGGGGGTCCTGGGCTGAGCGGGCCGTGCCGGTTGGTCCAGGACTGGTCGGCCCAGGGCTGGTCGGCCCCGCGCTGATTGGCCCCCGGGCTCGGCCCGGGGCTGGGCGGTCCAAGGCTGATCGGCCCGGGGTTGATCGGCCCGGCGCTGGGCGGTCCGGGGCTGGGCGGTCCGGGGCGGACCAGTCCCGGGACGGACCGCCCCCGCAGGTGACCGGCCGGATCAGCCCCGCACCTTCGCGGCGATCTGCCGGGCCGCGTCGACCGTCCGCTGGCGCACCTGGTTCCGCCCGGCCGGGCCCGGCTGGGCGGGCGCGGTGTAGTTCACCGTGATCAGCACGTTCCCGTCGCGGAGCACGACGTGCCCGCGGCGGTCGGTGAACTGGCCGAACGCCTGGTCGCCGACGCCGCGCAGTCCCGATCCGCGGCCGGCGCGGTCGTGCTGCTTCCAACGGCCGTAGTCCTGCTTCGCCAGGTCGGTGCCGCGGACATCGTCCTGGCCGACCGGCGCGTTGCGCATGGTGACGGCGACGGACAGGACCCGCGGCGGCTGCGGCGGCGCGGGACGCCCGCGCGCCTTCTTCGGCGGAGCCGGCCACCGGCAGGTGGCGCGGGTGTCCGTCGGCGGTGCCTGCGGCCGGCCGCGCGCCGCGCCGGTGAGCTGCCGCGCCTTCTGCGGTCCGACGAGCTGGCACGCGTCCGGGGTGGTCCAGTAGCGGTCCGCCCGGTCGGGCTCGCCGCGGGTGGCGCAGGCGCCGAGCCCGCTCGCCAGCGCCACGACCACTGCGGGAAGCACGACTCGCGCGGCTGTGCCTCGGCGCACCACGTTGACTCCTCTGCTCGCCGTCAGGACCGCACCATCATGCGCGATCGGTCCTGCCCGGGGGTCCGGCGGGCGCGGGTGCGCGCCCGCCGCGGACGCGTGCGTCCGGAAAGCAGAAAACCTCCCGCGCAGCGGGAGGTTTTCGGAGGAGAGCGGATGACGGGATTCGAACCCGCGACCCTCACCTTGGCAAGGTGATGCGCTACCGCTGCGCTACATCCGCACATCGATTTTCCGCAACGTTCCCGACTCCGTTACCTCGCGGCGAGGTCGTCGTCGGTTGCTGCTCTGTTTTCGACGCGCTCAACGGTACAGGACGGGATGCCGCCGCCGAGCAAGGGGGTCACCCCGGTCCGGCCCGGGTCGGCGCGACCCGCACCAGCACCCGGTTCTCCCGGCGCATCGCCGCGCGGTAGTCGTCCCAGTCGTCGTGCTCGCCGGCCACGCGCCGGTAGTAGTCCACGAGCAGCTCGACGGCCTCCGGCTGGTCGACGATCTCCACCGCGCCCTCGACCTGGATCCACCGGCCGAAGAACCCGTCGGGCAGCACGCACAGCCACGCGCGCGGATCGCGCCGCATGTTGCGGACCTTGGCGGTGCCCGCGGAGGTGCTGATGATCACGCGTCCGGCCTCGTCGACCGCGGCCAGCACCGGGCTCATCTGCGGTGTCCCGTCCGCGCGCAGCGTGCTCAGCACTGCGCGGTTCTGGCTGCGCACGACCTCGCGTGCCGCGTCGAGATCCATCGCTTCCCCCTGCGCGAGCGACCGCTGCCACGTCGACGGTACTCCCGCGCGCGCCGCCGGCGAGCGCGCAGCTCTGGTCCCGCGGCCCGCCGTGATCGACAATGGTCCGCGGTGCGGCGCGGCGAGCGGTCCACAGGGCCGGTTCCGCGCGGTACCGTGCTCTCACGGTCGGTGATCAGCGCGGGGCCCGCGGTGGTCGCTGGCCGGCAGAACCGACCAGCAAGCCGCAGGCGACCAGCCCGGACGGGCGGGGAGGCGACGATGAACCGGGTGGTACGGGGCTCCGACGGCCGCATGTGGACCGTGCGGTCCAGCCTGGAGTGGTCCAACCCGATCGCCGGCGAGGAGTTCGAGCACGACGTCACCGGCGGTCCCGCTCCGGCCATCGTCATGGGCGGCGTGCTCGCCGTGCTGGTGCTGGTGCTCGTGTTCTGGACGCCGTCGGCCGTGGTCGTGCCGGACTGGCTGCTGCTGGCCCTGCTGCTCGTGGCGCTGTTCTTCCCCGCGCGCTGGCTCGTGCGGCGGCCGTGGTCGATCGTCGCCGAGACCCCCGGTGACGACGAGAAGCCGCCGGAGCGCTGGGTCGGCGTGGTGCGCGGATTCGTCGCGGTGCGGCAGGAGAGCGCGCGCGTGGCCCGCAACATCGAGGTGTACGCGGAGCCGGACATGAACGGTCCGCTGCAGCCCGTCGAGTAGGTCCGCGCGCTGGCAGGTCCCTTCCGGGGTTCGTCCCTGCTGCCGATGCCCGGGCTGCGGCAGACTGGAGGAGTGCCGGAGCTGCCCGAGGTCGAGGCGCTGGCGGAGCACCTCCGCCAGCACGCCGCCGGCAGCGCGCTCACCCGGCTGGACATGGCGACGTTGAACGCGTTGCGGACCACCGACCCGCCGCACACCGAGCTGCACGGCCGCGAGCTGCTGACCGCCCTCCGCCGCGGCAAGCACCTGGACCTGGACTTCGGCGGGCTGCACCTGGTGGCCCACCTCGCCCGCGCCGGCTGGCTGCGCTGGTCCGACCGGTTGCCGGCCGCGCCGCCGAAGCCGGGTCGCGGGCCGATCGCGCTGCGGGCGCACTTCGGCGGCAGCGGCTTCGACCTCACCGAGGCCGGGACGCAGAAGAACCTGGCGGTGTGGGTGGTGGCCGACCCCGGTGAGGTGCCCGCCGTCGCCCGGCTCGGCCCGGACGCGCTGGAGCTGACCGCCGACGGGCTGGCCGCGGTGCTCGCCGGCCGCACCGAGCGGATCCGCACGGTGCTCACCGAGCAGTCCAGCCTCGCCGGCATCGGCAACGCCTACTCCGACGAGGTGCTGCACGCCGCGCAGCTGTCCCCGTTCGCCACGGCGGGCAAGCTCGGGCGGGACGCGGTGGAGCGGCTGCACGCGCGGATGCGCGAGGTGCTGCTGGACGCGGTGGACCGCGCGCTGGAGCAGGACGTCGCCCGGCTGAAGGCGGAGAAGCGGTCGGCCGCGCGGGTGCACGGCCGCACCGGTCTGCCGTGCCCGGTCTGCGGCGACACCGTGCGGGAGGTGGCGTACGCGGAGCGCTCGCTGCAGTACTGCCCGACCTGCCAGACGGGTGGTCGCAGGTTGGCGGACCGGCGGATGTCCCGGCTCCTCAAGTGACTCACCCAGCGAATCACGCAGCCGGGGGAGCTCGTTCCCGCCGGCGGAACGATCGACCGCTCGTCGATCAAGAGCACGCACTGAACGTGGCGTTCTTGATCCGGCCCGTCCTCACCCCGAATACTGATCCCCGTGCCGGAGCTGTTGAGCGAGCGAAGCGTGCTGACCGTTCTCGCCGCGCTTGCCGTGCTCGGGATGTTCGTCATGTTCTGCCGGTCGCGGCGAGTGACCACCTCGGTGGACGACGCCACCATGGAGGCGCTGCACCGGGTGACCAGCGCGGCCCCGCACCTGCGCGACGGGCTGCACGAGGAGTCGGCGTCCCGGGCCGCCCCGCACCTGCGGGAACTGCTGGCCTGCGTCGCCGTCGGGATCGTCGACGCCGAGGGCGAGCTGCTGGCCTGGGACGGCGGAGCCGAGCAGCACCACGCCGACCTGCGCCGCAAGATCGAGCGGGTGCTGCGCACCGGCAAGCGGGAGTACGCGGACCACTCCGGGATCAGCTGCGAGCAGCGGCCCTGCCTCATGCGGCACGCGGTCGTCGTCCCGCTCGAGGTCGACGGCGAGCTCCGCGGCGCGCTGGTGATCCTCGGCTCCGGGGACCGCAAGCGGCTGCTGCGCGCGGCCGACGAGGTAGCCAACCACGTCGCCACCCAGCTCGAGCTCGCCGAGCTGCACGAGTCCAAGCAGCAGCTGGCCCGCGCCGAGGTCCGCGCGATGCGCGCGCAGATCTCGCCGCACTTCATCTACAACGCGCTGAACACGATCTCCTCGCAGATCCGCACCGACCCGGAGCAGGCCCGCGACCTGCTGCAGGAGTTCGCCGACTTCACCCGGTACTCGTTCCGCACCAACGGCCTGTACACGACGCTGGCCGACGAGATTCGCAACATCGACCGCTACCTGACCCTGGAGCGGGCCCGCTTCGGCACCGACCGGCTCAAGGTGGAGCTCAAGATCGCCCCCGAGGTGCTGCCGGTGGTCATGCCGTTCCTCGCGCTGCAGCCGCTGGTGGAGAACGCGGTGCGGCACGGGCTGGCCAACAAGCCCGGCGGCGGCACCCTGTCGGTCGTGGCCGAGGACAACGGCACCGAGGCGCTGATCAACGTCGAGGACGACGGCATCGGCATGGATCCGGAGCGGCTCGACTCGGAGCTGTCCAACGCGCACATCACCGGCGCGCACGTGGGCCTGGGCAACATCAACCACCGGATGCGGTCCACCTTCGGCAACGACTACGCCCTGGTCGTCGAGACCGAGGAGAACGCCGGCATGAAGGTCATCATGCGGGTGCCGAAGTTCGCCCCGGGCGTGCGCACGGTTCCGGACCAGTCCTTCGAGGACCCGGCCGGTGGCGTCGACGCCGAGCCGGCCGGCAGCCGGTAGCGTCGAGGCATGGACCCGAAGCTGCGCACCGCGAAGTCCCCCCTGGCAGGCACGTTGGCGGCCCGGGTGAGCTCGGCCCGCGACGCGTTCGGCGAGCGGCTGCAGTCCGCGGTGGCCCAGAAGCTGCCCGGCAAGCTGGCCGAGCGCGCCGAGCGCGGCCCCGTGGTCGCCGTCGTCCGGCTGCACGGCGTGATCACTCCGACTCCGCCGCCGGTGAGCCGCTCGAGCATCTCGGCGCAGAACACCGAGTCGGCGCTGACCCGCGCGTTCTCCCACGACCGGCTGCAGGCGGTGGTGCTGTCCATCAACTCGCCGGGCGGTTCGGCGACCCAGTCGGCGCTGGTGGCCGACCGGGTGCGCGAGCTGGCCGAGCGCAAGCGGGTTCCGGTGCTGGCCTACTGCGAGGACGTGGCCGCGTCCGGCGGCTACTGGCTGGCCTGCGCCGGCGACGAGATCCACGCGCACCCGACCTCGCTGGTCGGGTCGGTCGGGGTGGTCTCGGCCGGGTTCGGCTTCCAGCAGGCGCTGGACCGCGTCGGGGTGGAGCGCCGGGTGCACTCGGCCGGTGACCGCAAGGTGCGGCTGGATCCGTTCCGCGCGGAGAAGGACGAGGACGTGCAGTGGTTGCGCGGCATGCAGGACCAGCTGCACGAGCAGTTCACCGCGTGGGTGCGCGAGCGCCGCGGTGACAAGCTGTCCGGTTCCGCGGAGGACCTGTTCTCCGGCGAGGTGTGGACGGGGGCGCGGGCGCAGGAGCGCGGGCTCGTCGACGGGCTCGGCACGCTGCGCCGCATCGTGCTGGAGCGCTTCCCGGACGCGCACCTGGTGTCGGTGGAGCCGCGCAAGCCGCTGCTGGCCCGGCTCGGCGCGGGCGCTCCGGCCGCGCGCGCTTCGGCGGGGGCGGATTCGGTGCTGGCCGCGGTCGACGCGCTGGAGCAGCGCGCGATGTGGTCGCGCTTCGGTCTCTGACGGGATCCCGCTCGGTGTAGCGCTGCCCCGCGCCACGTCCGGTGGCGCGGATTCACCGGTTTGCCAGGGGAGTTTTCCGCGCCCCGGCGTTCCTTTCGGCGATCTCGCGTCGTAGGTTGGCCGGGCGGCGCGAGGAACCCGCGGACGTCGTGCTGCCCGGAGCCGTGGGAGGGCGACAGGTGCCCGGGCGGGCGCGGCCCCGGGGTGCCGCGAAGCTCGACCGTGGACAGTGCGCCCCTCGGCGCGGCAGGATATGGCGCTACAGTGAGTACTCAAGGACACACCTCGGGTCTCGTGGTCCTGGCTGTGGACGACGAGATGGCCGGGCTCGACGAGATGAAGTTCCTGCTCGACAACAACGCGCGCGTCGGGCGGGTGCTGGCGGCGTTCGACGCTGCCGAGGCGCTGCGGATGCTGCGCAGCGACGATCCGGAGCTGCGCGAGCGCGAGCCGAACGAGTCCATTGTGGACGCGGTGTTCGCGGACGTGTCCATGCCGGGGCTGAGCGGGATGGATCTGGCGCGGGTGCTGACCGCGTTCCGCAACCCGCCGGCGCTGGTGTTCATCACCGGGCACGAGGAGAACGCGCTGCAGGCGTTCGAAGTCGGCGCGCTGGACTACATCATGAAGCCGGCCAACGCCGACCGGATCGACCGCGCGCTGCGCACCATCGAGCGCAACAAGGCCGACAGGGTCGCGCCGGAACCGGACGGGGACGCGGCCGCCCAGCAGCGGCCCGCGGACGGCAACGGCAGCGGCAGCAGCAGCGCGGCCGCCGAGGACGAGGAGGTCATCCCGGTCGAGCTCGCCGGCACCACCAAGCTCATCCCGCGCTCCTCGGTGCGCTGGGTCGAGGCCCAGGGCGACTACGCGCGGCTGCACACCTCCGACGCCTCGCACCTGGTCCGGATCCCGCTGGCCCAGCTGGAGGAGCGCTGGGCCGACGCGGGCTTCATCCGCATCCACCGCTCGTTCCTCGTGTCCCTGGGCCTGGTCACCGAGCTGCGGATGTCCTCGTCGGGGTACTCGGTGATCCTCGGCGGCGGCGAGCCGAAGGAGCTGCCGGTCAGCCGCCGGCACACCCGCGAGCTCAAGGACCGGTTGGTGCGGGCGCCGCGGCAGAACTGGGACGGTCCCCAATGACGGACGCGGCCACCGGCGGGAACCTCCGCGGATGAGCGGTGCGAGCCGCGGCGCGGACTGGACCCCGCGCCCCCGCGGGTCCGCAACTCCGCGCCGCAAACGCGTGGTGCTGGCCGACCGCCGCCGCACGCAGCGCGGCGGGCGCACCCTCATGGAGCTGGAGGAGCAGACCAGCGTCGGTGAGGTGCTCGTGCAGCACCTGGTGCGCGCGCAGCTGCGCAGCGCCCTGCTGCTCGGAGGCACGACGGCGCTCGCGTTCGCCGCGCTGCCGCTGGCCTTCCGCCTGCTGCCGGAACTCGGCGGGATCGCGGTGCTCGGGGTGCGCGTGCCGTGGCTGCTGCTGGGCGTGGTCCCGTACCCGGTGCTGGTGCTCGTCGGCTACCTGAGCATCCGCGCCGCCGAGCGCAACGAACGCGACTTCATGCACCTCGTGGAGCGTTGATCCCGGGATGCTCGGCAACGTGTGGCCACTCGCGGGGATCGCGGCGCTGTCGCTCGCGACGCTGGTGCTGGGCGTGTGGGGGGCGCGATCGGCCCGCACGACCTCGGACTTCCTCGTGGCGCGGCAGTCGGTGCGCGAGCAGCGCAACGCGGCCGCGATCTCCGGCGAGTACCTGTCCGCGGCCTCGTTCCTGGGGATCGCGGGGCTGGTGCTCAAGGACGGCGTGGACGCGCTGTGGTTCCCGATCGGCTTCGCGGGCGGCTACCTGGCGCTGATGCTGTTCGTGGCAGCGCCGCTGCGCCGCTCCGGCGCGTACGCGCTGCCGGACTTCGCCGAGGCGCGGCTGGACTCGCTGCCGCTGCGGCGGCTGTCCACCGTGCTGGTGGTGCTGGTCGGGTGGCTGTACCTGGTGCCGCAGCTGCAGGCCGCGGGGCGGATGCTCACGCTGGTCGGCGCGGTGCCGTACCGCACCTGCATCGCGGTCGTCGGCGCGGTGCTGCTCGTGACCGTCCTCAGCGGCGGGATCCGGGCGGTCACCCTGGTGCAGGCGTTCCAGTACTGGGTCAAGCTCTTCGCGATCACGCTGCCGGCCTTCGTGCTGCTCGTGGTGTTCCTCGTGGACCACCCCGACGCCCAGGGGGGGATGAACGCCCCGCGGCCGGCCGCCTTCGACCACAGCACGACCGTCCGCATCGACGCCGACGTGCACCTGCAGTTCCGGCAGCCGGTGTGGATGACGGTCACCGACGCCGCCGAACCGACCGACGCGAGCCGGCCCGCGCTCGGCTCCGGCGACGTCTACGTGCAGCCCGGCGAGTACTCCGTGCCCGCCGGGGCGGCGCTGCGGTTCCCGGCCGGATCGCCGGTCCCGGTCGTCTCCGACGCCAAGGCGGACAACTCCACCTGGCTGAACCCGCAGCAGGAGGGCGGAGCCGGCCTGGTGCGCACCTACTCGATCATGCTGGCCACGTTCCTCGGCACCATGGGGCTGCCGCACGTGCTCGTGCGCTTCTACACCAACCCCAGCGGCTACCGCGTGCGCCGCACGATCCTGTTCGTGCTCGCCCTGCTGGGCACGTTCTACCTGTTCCCGACCGTCTTCGGGATGCTGTCCCGGCTGTACGTGCCGCAGCTGCTGGTCACCGGCCGCACCGACATGGCCGTGCTGGAGCTGCCGCAGGCGGTGCTCGGCAACTGGGTCGGCGGGCTGCTGGCGGCGGTCACCGCGGCCGGCGCGTTCGCCGCGTTCCTGTCCACCTCCTCCGGGCTGGTGGTCAGCGTGGCCTCGGTGCTGACCAGCGACGTGTTCCGGGGCCGGGTGCGCAGCGTCCGCGCCGTGTCGGTGGTGGCGACCGTGCTGCCCGCGCTGCTGGCGCTGCAGGTCTCCGACGAGGACATCTCGCTCAGCGTCGGCATGGCCTTCGCCCTCGCCGCCTCCACCTTCGCGCCGATGCTGGTGCTCGGGGTGTGGTGGCGCGGGCTCACCGCGGTCGGCGCCGCGTGCGGCATGCTCAGCGGCGGGTCGCTGGTGCTGGCCGCGCGGGTGGTCACCGCGGTCTGGAACCTGCCCAGCAGCGGGGTCACCGACCTGGTCAAGCAGCCCGCGCTGGTCTCGGTGCCGGTCGCGTTCCTGGTGGCGGTGCTGGTCAGCCGCGCGACCCCGCACCGCGTCCCGTCCTCGGTCCGGCAGGTCATGCTGCGGATGCACGCGCCCGACCGGCTCGGGTTCATGGACGAGCGGGCGGTGCCGGCGGCGAACTCGTCGCGCGGCGGCAGGCACCACGCCGACGACAGCTGAGCCCGCTGCGGCGAGGGCTCCGGCGAGCACCGCCGCCGTGGCAAAATCGCGGCGTGACTACGCCACCGAACGGCCAGGTCCCCGAAGCGACCCCGGACCAGCTTCCCGCGGAGTTCCCCGCCGACGGCAGCGCGCTGCTCGACGTCCGCGAACCCGACGAGTGGACCGCGGGCCACGCGCCCGGCGCCCAGCACATCCCGATGGCCGAGGTTCCGCAGCGGCTGGACGAGCTGCCCGAGGTGGACCAGCTCTACGTCATCTGCCGCTCCGGCGGACGGTCGGCCAAGGTCGCGGCCTACCTCAACGCCAACGGCTGGGACGCGGTCAACGTGGCCGGCGGCATGGGCGGCTGGGCCGCCAGCGGCCGGGTCATGACCAGCGAGAGCCCCGACGCCGAACCGCACGTGCTGTGAACCGCTCGGGCGCGGACCGGGCGGGGTGGGAGGCCACCCCGCCGGCCGGCGCCCGTTCCGGACGGTCCGGCCGCGACCGCTACACCGGGCCGCCGTCGTACCCGTCCCCGCCGCGTTGGGGATTCCCGCCGGTGGCCTGGCGGCGCCCGCTGCCGTTCGCCGGCCGCCCCGAGCCGGACCCGCTCGCGCGGATGTCCGCGCTGGCCGGAACGCTCGTGCCGCTGCTGCGGGCGACGGCCGCGGTGTCGGTGGTCGCCGCGGTCGGCGAGGTCTTCCGCTACGGGCTGCTGGTGCGCAGCCGCGACGACGCGCTTCCGCGGCCGCTCGTGATCGCTTCGGACGCGCTGGTGGGAGCGGGCGGCGGGTTGAGCGTTCCGCTCGGCGTGGCCGCCGTGGTCGTCGGGTTCCTGTGGGTGCTGCGGGCGCGCGCCGCCGCGACCGCGCGCACGGGAACGGCCAGCGCCCGGCCGGACTGGCAGGTGCTGCTCGGAGTCGTCACCCCCGGCATCAACCTCGTGGTTCCCGGGTCGGTGCTGGCGGAGCTGGAGCACGCGGCGCTGTCCGCGCGAGGAGCTGCCGGCGACCGGCCGCGCCCCTCGCGGCTGGTGCTCGCCTGGTGGGCGTCGTGGGCGGGCTGCCTGGCGCTGGCCGGGCTCGCGTTCCTCTGGGGATTCCGCAGCGGAACGCAGGCGTTGGCCGACGGCGTCCTGCTGCACGCCGGCAACGACCTGGCGGTCTGCGTCCTCGCGCTGGTGACCGCCCGGGTCGTCGACCACCACGTGCGGCTGCTGGCGCCGTCGAACCCGGACGAGCTCCCGCCGACGACCGGCTTCCGCATCTCGGGGGCGCCGCGGGCCCCGCGCGCCCCGCGTCCGCGCGGCAGCGTCCGCTGACGGTCCTGCTGATCGGTCCTGCTGAGGCCCGCGCGCCCGCTTGAAGCCTGTCCGCACCGCCGGCGGCACGTCCGATAGCGTTTCGTCGAGACCACGATCACCAGGAGTCACGAGGAGACAGCAGTGGCCAAGCGATCCGCGTCCCCGACCCGGCCGGCGCAGGGCGAGCCCGGGCGCCGCCAGCCCTGCCCCTGCGGATCCGGCAAGCGCTACAAGGCCTGCCACGGTTCCTCCGGCGGGCCGGCGAACGTCATGGTGGCCCGCCCGTTCGAGGGGCTGTCCGCGGAGTGCGAGCTCGTCGCGCTGCGCGAGTTCGTGCCCTCGGCGACCGCGCCGCTGCCGCTGAACTCCGGCGACGAGGTCACGGTGGCGACGGTGCTGCCGCTGGCCGCGGCGGCGCTGCGGCGCAACGACGGGCGCGCCTACGTCGGCCTGCAGGTGCAGACCCGCTCCGGCGACGTCAGCCGCGACCTGGCCCGCGCCGTCGAGTGGGTCCGCGAGGCCGAGCCGGGGCAGACGCTGTCGACGGTCGGGCCCGAGCCGCAGCAGCAGGAGGGGATGCCGACGCGGTTGCAGGACCTGGTCCCCGCGGACGCGGAGCTCGACGTGCAGCTGCACGACGACTTCGCGTGGTGGCTGCCCGACGGCACCGAAGCCACCGGCGAGGTCGCCACCTCCTTGGAGCGCGCGAACGCGGCCATCCTGCCGACGGCCCGCGTCGAGGCCCCCGGCGTCCGCTCGGCCTACTGGGTCGACGCGGGCGAGAAGGCGCACGTGCGCTGGGTGCGGCCCGAGCCGGAGGAGCGGCTCGTCGACGCGCTCGCGCGGCTGTCGGCGCGCGGGCAGCTGGCGCTGGACGAGGAGAGCCGGTTCGCCGGGTCGTTCCGCGCGCACGGACTGCTCGTGCCGGTCTGGGACGTGGACCGCGAGAAGCATCCGCGGGAGCTGGCCGAGCCGGTGGCCGCGCTGGGCCCGCGGCTGGAGGAGGCGCTGGCGTCGCTGGACGAGCAGCCGCTGGACGCGGCCGAGCGGCGGGCCCGCGACGGTCTCCGCGGTCGCCAGTTCACCCTGCGCTGACCCGCGATCCTCACCCGTCCGGGTGAGGTGTGGTGGTGCTCCGCGGTGTCCCGTCACGGCGCTGTCACCTGCGGCGATACAGCCGGCGTCAGGACGTGCCGACCGGTTCTCCGGTCGCGACGAGACGCCGGGAGGACACCGCGGGCACCGAGGACGACTTCGCCGAGTTCGTCCGGGCCTCCCTGCCCGGGCTGCTGCGCTACGGCCACGCGCTGACGGGCAACCCGCACGACGCGGCCGACCTGGTGCAGACGGTGCTGGAGAAGGTCGGTGCGCGCTGGTCGCGGATCGACCGGGACGGCGCGGACCCCACCGCCTACGTGCGCCGGGCGATGGCGAACGCGCACGTCAGCCGGTGGCGCCGCACGCGGCGGGAGACGCTGCTGGCCGAGTTCCCGGACGTGCCCAGCGCCGAGCGCCGCGACCGGCTGGAGGACGAGCCGGTCTGGCGTGCGCTGCAGCAGCTGCCGCCGAGGCAACGCGCCGTGCTCGTGCTGCGTTATTACGAGGAGCTGTCCGAAGCCGAGATCGCCGACGAGCTCGGCGTCACGCGCGGCACGGTCAAGAGCCAGAGCAGCAAGGCGCTCGCCACCCTGCGCCGCGCGCTGGGCCCGTCGGTCGAGGGAGGTGCGTGGTGAGCGGCGTCGAGGACGAGCTGCGCCGGTTGTTCCGGGAGGAGCGCCTCGACCTCCCCGTGCACC
>Ga0164243_10007161_pt1 | contig 16707 bp, 18 predicted proteins | sample OricompcompostOP_FD_108781 | JGI IMG/M metagenome (GOLD analysis project Ga0164243, IMG submission 108781) | Organic Plus compost microbial communities from Emeryville, California, USA - Original compost - Organic plus compost (OP) | ecosystem: Engineered > Solid waste > Mixed feedstock >... | reverse complement strand
TCATGGAAGGCCTCACCAACGGCTGGGGTCCCGCCGACTGGGCCGGCTCGTGGCAGATCGGCGAGGTCACCGAGGACGAATGGCAGGACCTCGTCGCCCGCCTCCGCGCCTCGTGGGAGACCATCCGCGCCTTCGCCGCCACCAACGAGCAGTGGGATGCCAACTTCGTCGGCGGCGCCTTCGGCATCGTCGCGCACACCGCCTACCACCTCGGCGAGATCCGCCTCTCGCTCGCCGCCCTCCACGTCCCGGAGCCGGCAGACGCACCAGAGGCATAGGTCACCCCGCCACGATGCCCGTCGCACACATGTGCGACGAGCATCACGCCTTCAGTAATCTCGCGTTCACGATTGCGTCGGTCGATCTCGGCATACTCCACGGCAACGACTCGTGATGGCCCACGCCATCGTTCCCCCCCTTGCCGAAAGGACCCCGACCATGCAGGTGATCGCCCATCGCGGTGCCTCGATCGAACAGCCCGAGAACACCCTTGCCGCCTTCCGCCGCGCCATCGAACTCCAGCCGCTCGGCATCAAGCTCGACGTCCGCCTCAGCAAGGATGGCGTCGCCGTCCTCATGCACGACAGCACCGTCGATCGCACCACCAACGGCACCGGGCTCGTCACCGAATTCACGGCGGAGGAGCTGCACGCCCTCGATGCCGGCAATGGCGAGCCAGTCCCGACCTTCGCCGAGGTCCTCGACCTCGTCGGCGATCAGCTGCACATCTTCGTCGAGATCAAGGCCGCCGAGGCGCTCGACGCCGCCCTCGCCGAGCTGGATGCCCATCCGCAGGTGCAGTGGTCGATTCTCTCCGGCTACCGCGAGGTCATCGATCGCGTCCACACCGAGCGCCCGGATGTCACCATCCTCATGAACAACCCGCCCACCTGGGAGGTCACCGATCCCGCCGAGATCATCCGCCTCACCCGGCAGGGCATCACCGATGCACAGGCCATCGGTGCGCAGATCCTGATGGTGCACGACAGCGCCACCAACGCCGAAACCGTCCAGCTCGTCAAGGATGCCGGCCTCACCTTCTGGGTGTGGACCATCGACGATGCCGACCGCATCCGCGCCGTCCGCGATCTTGGCGTCGAGATCCTCTGCACCAACGCCGCCGCCGACGCCCTCGCGATCCTCGCCGAGGCATAGGCCCACAAACGCGCAACGGGGATCGGTCGGGACGCCGATCCCCGTTGCATGCGATCAGTCCTGATAATCCTCCGGCTCCTGTCGCTCGTCATCACTGATCCCGGTCTTTCCCGGACCACGCAGCTCCGATGCCCCGTACTTCCAGCGCACCTTCAGCACCCCATCGACCTCGTGCAGACGATTCACGAACGTCAGCACATCCTCGGTGCTATCCCCCTGCACCGTGATCTCCACCGTCTCCGACTCCCCATTCGCCTTGCGATCGAACTCGATCGAGCGCAGGCGCGTCGTCGTCCCCGCGATCTGCGTCTGGATCTCCGGCAGCAGCAGGAACGCGTTCGTCGTCACCACCACGATCCGATGCTGGATCGCCTGATGCCGGAACAGCCGCCGCTCCAGCGGGCGCAATCCGCCCTGCACCAGCAGGATGAACGCCGCCCCGGCCGTCGCCGGCAGGTACAATCCGCCACCCGCCGCCAGCCCGATCCCGCAGACACCCCAGACGCTCGCCGCCGTCGTCAAGCCACGGATCACGTTGCGCCGCATGAAGATCACGCCCGCCCCGAGGAAGCCGACGCCACTCACCACCTGCGCCGCAATACGACTCGGATCGAGCGATCCCATCGCCTCCGTCTCCGGCGTCGGAAACCCGTACGTCGAGACGATCATGATCAGCGCCGACGCCACCGACACGATCGCGTGCGTGCGCATGCCGGCGGCACGCTCCAGACGCTCGCGCTCGATACCGATCGCGAGCCCGAGCACCGTCGCCAGCGCGAGTCGCCCGAGCACATCGATCAGGGAAAGATCACCCCAGTTCATGTGCATCGTCAGATCGAGATCCATCGGCGTTCACCTTTCATTAACACGCATCGGGCAACGACATCCCGTGTACCGTTGACGTCCCCTGCCGACTCCGTGGTCGGCGCGATGATGCATGGTCTTCCCCTGAGGGTACCCGATGATGGCGTGGTGGGGAAACACGGCGCGCCCCGTCTCTCACGGGAGACGAGGCGCGCTGATCGAATCGTGCGGGAAGAGCGACTAGCCCTTGAAGCCCGAGGTCACGAACGTCGAGATGATCTGCTTCTGGGCGATCGCATAGATCGCCAGCGGCGGAATGATCGCGATGGTGGCCGTCGCCATCATCGGTCCCCACATCTGGGCAGATTCGACATTGGCGGTAAAGAACTGCATGCCCGTCGCCAGCGTCTTGTTGTTGAAATCGTTCAGGATCAGCATCGGCCACATGTACTGATTCCACGCCCCGAGGAACGAGAGAATCGTGACCACCGCGATCGCCGGACGCACGTTCGGCAGCACGATCTGCCAGAGCAGCTTGATCGTCGAGGCCCCGTCCAGCTTCGCGGCGTCGATCAGATCCTGCGGCAGCGTCAGGATGCTCTGACGCAGCAGGAAGACATAGAACGCCGTTCCCGGGAGCGACGGCACGATGACACCCCACCATGTGTTGATCCAGCCGAGGTCGGACACCAGCACGTAGTTCGGAACCATGGTCACCACACCCGGGACGATCATGGTGGACACGACGATCGCGAAGAAGAACTTGTCCCCGCGGAACTTCAGGCGCGAGAAGGCGAACGCCGCCGGGAAGCTGATCGCGAGCTTGCCCAGCGTGGTCAGCACGCCGATGCCGAAGCTGTTCCACATCCAGCGCGCCACCGGGAACGTCTTGAACGCATCCGGGAAGTTGCTCAGAATCGGGTGATTCGCGACCAGGCGAATGTCCTTCGTGAAGATCTCGTCCGCCGGCTTGAAGGCCGTCGACACCATCCACACGAACGGGAAGATCGTCAGGAAGCAGATCGCGGCGACCAGGGTGTGCAACAGGATCCTGTTGATCCGGTCGCGCTGCTTCGCCCCGCTCGATTGCGGGGCAATGACCATGCTACCCATAGTGCACGTGCCTTTCGACGAACCGGAACTGCAGCCACGTGATGAAGATTGTCGCCAGGAAGATGACAATCGACACGGCACTCGCGGAACCGATCTGGAAGTACTTGAAGCCCTGATTGTAGAGATAGTAGATGATATTCGTCGTTGAATCGAATGGACCGCCTTCGGTCAACACATTGATGGCCCCGAACACGTCATCATTGACGGAAATAACCGTTGTCACCAGCACGAAGAAGAAGGTTGGCGAGATCAGCGGGAACCGGATCGACCACATGATCTGCCAGTTCGACGCCCCATCGAGCGACGCCGCATCGATGTAGTCGCCCGGCACGGATTCGAGCGCGGCCATGTAGAGCAGCAGGTGGAATCCGAGCGTCTTCCAGGTCGCCACGATGATCACGGACCAGATCGCCGTATCGCGATCGGAGAGCCAGTTGATGCGATCGAAGCCGACCTCCATCAGCACCTTGTTCAGCACACCCTGCTGCGGATTGAAGATCCACAGCCACATCACCGCTCCCACCGAGTAGGCAATCACCGTCGGCGAGAAGAGCATGATGCGGTACGACGTCTGCGCCCGCGACTTGCGGATCGGGAACAGGAGCAGCGCGATCACCAGCGGCAGGATCACCTCGATCGGGACCAGCGCCGCGAAGTACTTCCACGTTCCGTTCAATGCCCGCATGAACTTGGGATCATTGAACATGCGCGTGTAGTTGTCCCACCCGATGAAATCCTTCTCCGGACGCACGAAGTTCCAGTCGAAGAACGAGAGATACACCGAGTAGATCAATGGCCAATAGATGAAGACCATGATCAGGAGGATGAGCGGTGCAATCAGCAGATAGGGGGTTGCCCCTTCCGCAAAGCGATACCAGCTGAATCCCGATCGTGTGGTGGTCACCTCACGGGATGCCGGTGGTCGTGTAGCGGGCACGTGAGATTCACTGGTAACCGCCATGGAGACTCCTTGATGCACATTCAGTACGTCCGGACGAAAGAATCCGTACCGGCAATCAGCCAAATCCGACCTTATCGGGATCAATCCTGCCGGATGTTATCGGAACGTAAGGAGGCGAGCCGGATTCCATGCACATCCGTGCGCACTATCCGGCGATCGCCGCCAATCCTGACACCGCGACCGACGAGGACGATGCCAGCGCGAGCACCGCATCCGCCCCGCGATCGTCGATTACCAGCGAATGCACGAGCCCGCTCCGCAAGGCCGCGTTGATCGCATGGCGTCGCGAGGTCCCCGAGGTGATCGCGACGACTTCCTTCCCGGCACGCAGCGTGTCGAGCTCGATGCTGATCACGCGATCCTGCATCGGCGTGACGCACTCGCGGCCACGCGCGTCGTAGAAGCGCCCGCAGATCTCGCCGACCGCCCCCGCGGCCCGCAGGGCCTGCACATCGTGCGGGGCGATCACCCGCCGCTCCGCGAACACCGAATCCTCCAGCGAGCCGATCCCCACCAGCGTCAGATCCAGCGACGGGAACATCTCCCACACCGAGCGCATCTGCCCATGCGAGAGCAGCGCATTCCGGCTGCGGGTGTCATCCATGTACGCCGGCGCGTTGATCGTGTGGAATGCCCCGTGGAATCGTCGCGCCAGCGTGCGGCTCAGCTCCGAGGCATCGACACTGCTCGGCGCCGAACCGATCGTCCCCATCAGCTGGACCACGTTCAGGTGGTCATCATGCGGCTGCGGCTCGACGAAGTTGATGAGTTGCCCCAGCGTTCTCCCCCCGGCCACCCCGACCGATCCCGCGGAACGAATCCAGCACGACACCAGCTTCGCGGCGAAGTAGCCAACGGCTCGCCGGATATTCGCGTCGTGCCCCTCGATGCTCCGCACCACGATGGCGTGCTTCAGCCCATACGCCGCCACGAGCTGACGCTCGAGTTCGTGATGCTGCGGGTCGTACTCATCGACCGAGATACGCACGATCCCCCGATCGCGCGCCGTTGTCAGGAGTCGGGAGATTGTCGAGCGTGAGACCCCGAAGATATCGGCGATCTCGCTCTGCCCCATTCCTTCCAGGTAGTACATGCGCGCCGCCGAAACGAGCAGCGCGCCGTGTCCGTCCGCCATGGCTGGCGTGACCTCCCCCACAGGTGCACTTTTGTGCATGCACATTCGTTTGCCTCGTGGCCCTACGCTACCGAACGGCAGGGAACGACGTCAACAGCGGCGCTCGGGCGTGCACATCTGTGCATGCATCATTGTGCCGAACCTGCACGGCGATGTGGTTAAGACCTCGTTGACAAATGATTATGATCCTGTAAACGTTTTCATGTTTACAGATGCCAGCGATCCTGCCTCCCAGAACCCGCCATCCACAGGTCGGAGGCATCGAAGAGCCCCGGAGAGAGATGCTCCCTCCGGGGCTCTCGCACCGATCCCTCGCGGGATCAGCACCTTCGATTAGCTGCGAAGCGCGTCCATCTCGGACAGCGCATCGTTCAGCGCGCCCTCGACATCCGTCAGCTCCTCGTCCCAGATCGCGTTGACGTAGGTGTTCCACACGTCCGAGATCTCACCACCGCGCTGACCCGGCCACGGGGTCTCGGCGTTGATGCCCTCTTCGAGGGTGGCGTAGGCAGCCTCCTGACCCGGGAGGATCGGGAGATCGTACTTGGTGGCGTTGAGGTAACCGACCTGATTCCAGATCGTGTAGCCCTCGAGCGACAGCGCGAACTTCTCGAACTCGAAGCTCGCCTGCTGGCGCTCCTCCGTCGGCGCGAAGAGACCGACGAACGAACCACCGCAGGACATGAAGCGCTGCTTGTCGCCGAAGCTGGGCACACCAACCGTCCCGAAGTCCATCGTCGCGTTCTGGCGAACATAGCTCAGGGAGGCGATGGAACCGTGCCACGCCGGGATGCTGCCACCGAGGAACGCCTGCGTCTGCTCGGCGCTCGTACCGGCAACCTTGTTGCCCGCCGCGTGGATGCCCGCGATCGTCGCCATCGCCTCGATCGACTCCGGCATCGTGATACCGAACTCGCCCTCGTCGTTCAGCACGCGACCGCCGTTCGACTGGATGATGCCCTGGGCGATCCAGTTGCCCATCATCGCGAGGGTGCCGGCACCGCTCAGCTCGGAGAGCGGGGCAGCCTTGTCATTGAAGGTCAGCCAGTCGCTGAACAGATCCTCGACGTCGACACCGGCCTCCTCGAACATCGCGACGTTGTAGTACAGCGCCGGGGTCGAGAACGCGAACGGCGCGCCCATGATCTTGTCGTTCAGGGTCACGATCGGCACGACCTGATCGCGGAGGTTCGCGAAGACCTCGTTCACCTTCTCGGCACCGATCGTGTCGGTCAGCGAGAGCATGCCCAGGCCCTGCGTCGCCCAGTCCACATACGCCCACGGCACCGACACCATGTCCGGCGGATTGCCGGCGGCGAGCTCGGCCTGCGTCTTCTGCAGCACCGTGTAGTAGTCGCCCGAGTCCGTGCGGCTGATGACCTTGATATCCGACTGGCTCTCGTTGAACGCATTGATGAGCTGAACGCTCGGGTGCAGCGTCTCCGGAGCCTGCTCGCCCGGAGGCGTGCCCCAGATGTGGTGGAAGGTGACCTCGACCGGCGCATTCTGCGCGCGGATCACGGCCGGGGAGCTGTAGGTGCTCGACGCCGCGCCAGCAACACGGGCACCCGCGAGCGTGAGAGCAGCGGCACCGGAGGCGACCGATGCGTTGCGAATGAGACGGCGACGAGTCATCGAAGTGGTCACGCTGGTTTCTCCTGAGTGATCGTGGTAGTGCTCGGATCGGATGAACATCCGATCGGGACCCGGATTGGCATGCGCTCTGGCTGACTGCGCGGCCACAGGTATTCTGGGATGTGGGCAACCCGCGAATTGTAAACATGATTTTGCGAAAGCCCTGAAAATCCCTCCCAGCACATTCGTGCAATCATCACCCGCAACCACCTCACTACTCACGCTGTTTCTTCATTCAGATCTCCGGCACAAGTATCAGAGGATAACGGCACAAGGTCGCGATCTACACCATCACACGCGACCACATCAACGCATCTCACATGCACATGTTTGCAGATCGTGGCACCCATGCCGCAGGACTTCCCCGCGCCGTACCCGACGTGTCAGGCAAGGATCAGCCCTCCCCCGGAGCTCCTCGCCCACCCCGCGACATGACAGACACGTGTCGGGGAGTCTCCCCGGCGTCACAATCCCATGACACCGCCGATCGACATGGCCGAATGCCCTCGCGGAGTGCGATCATGCACGCATCCGGCAGCGGACAGCGGCGGACGGGGTCGGCGTGCCCCACGTACGGACGCACCAATCCGCCCGCACGAATCCCGGAATGACTGCCTGATGGGCATTGATCCCATGAATCCGCCCCCGGATAATCTCCCGCGGATAGATGGTCCACGCGCGTACTGAGGAGTGATGCAATGAGTGACCAGGGAACGAAGACGATCATCTGGCCAGTGGCGTACAAGGGTGCCTATGTGGAACTCGAGACGGTGTTCCATGGACGCGACGCCGATGTCGTGACGGTTGCCGGTTCGGATGTCCCGACCACGTCGATCGATGAGATCGTGAAGACCGCCGAGACCTTCGTGCTGCCGCGCGTCGCCGCGAAGCCGGACGATGCAACCTACGACACGCTCTACCGCCAGCCGTGGACGCAGGCGATGCTGGCGATCTTCGCCAATCCGGAGCACCTCGACACGCTCCAGGACGGCGCACGCGTGCGAGCCTTCCTCGTCGGTGGGCTGACCCCACCTCCGGGTCACGAGCTCCACTGGAGCACCGACAAGGTCATGGTCGTCACCGCGCAGATGCGCTGACCGGTCGACGATCGCGAACAGGGCGTGCAGGGGGATCTCCCCAGCACGCCCTGTCGCATTCCGCCCGAATTCCCCCACCCCACCCTCTTGCCGAAGTCGAACAGATGAACTACGCTACGGACGTGCGTGTACGTACGGTTTTCGGACCGCGCACACCACGGTCGACCCGGTTACGGGAATGGGGAGTTGCTCCCTCGTGAGGATGGCACGAGATGGCACCGCGCAACATGAACAGCAGCATCAGCAGGCGACCTGGTACGGACGATCATCCGACCGATCCTGCCGAGCTCACCATTGTCGATGCGCTCCAGGCGCGTACCGAACCCTTCCCGCCGGCCGATCTCATCGCGCAGCTGGAGGCCGCCGGATTCCCGAATCCGGACATCCGTGCGGCCATCTGGCGGCTGCTCGACCGGCATCGCATTCAGCTCACCGTCGATCTTCGCCTCACGATGCCCGATCACGTCATTGACCCCGCCGGGCAGATCGCCTAGATGGACACCCACGATCGGCTCGCCCGCTACTATCCGGAAGAACAGCACACCCCCGCTGGCGAGGATCTGCGCTCCCCGGCACGCCACGATCGCGATCGCATCCTCTACAGCTCCGCGCTCCGTCGCCTCAGCGGCATCACGCAGATCATCTCGCCCTCGGGCAATCACCCGTCACACAATCGCCTGACGCATACGTTGGAAGTCGCCCAGATCGGGCGCAGTCTCGCCGAGCGCCTGCTCGCCGCGCACACGCCGGAAGAGCTGCTGCCGTTCGGCGGGCTCGATCCCGATGTCGTCGAAGCCGCCGCCCTCGCCCACGATCTCGGACATCCCCCGTTCGGGCACATCTCCGAGCGCGAGCTCGATCGCCTCGTCAATGTCGTCCACGGCTATCATGATGGCTTCGAGGGGAATGCCCAGTCGTTCCGCATCCTGACGCGTCTGCTGGTACGGCATCGCGAACGCGACGGGCTCAACCTCACGCGCGCCACGCTCAGTGCCGCGACGAAGTACCCGTGGCTGCGCGCGCAATCCGGCGAGCACGCCCGCAAGTGGGGTGCGTATCACACCGAGGAGCACGCCTTCCGCTGGTCACGCGAGCATCTGCCGCAGCCCGAGGTGAAGACGCTCGAGGCCGACCTCATGGACTGGGCGGATGATGTCGCCTACGCCGTGCACGATCTCGACGACTTCTTCCGCGTCGGCGCGATCCCGCTCGATCGCCTCGCCAGCGACACGCGCGAGCGCGAGCGCTTCCTGACGGCACATCTCGATCGGCAGGGCGCCACACCCAGCGAGCAGGATGAGCAGCGCCGCATCTTCGAGGATCTGCTCACGTTTGTCCCGGTCACCGAACCCTATCAGGGATCGCGCGAGGATCAGGCACGATCGCGCAGCCTCGTCTCGACGCTGGTGCATCGCTACATCGCCCGCGTCACGATCGGCGCGACGGGACTCGAGATCGACCCGCAGGTGCGCGCCGAGGTGAATCTGCTCAAGGGCGTCACCTGGCATTATGTCATCGACAGTCGCGCGCTGGTGACGCAGCGCTACGGGCACACCCAGCTGATCCGCTCGCTCTTCACGGTGCTCTCCGAGGCGGCATCGGAATCGGCGCAGCGACAGGAGACGACGCGCATCCTGCCGGTCTTCTACCAGCAGATGGTGCGCGACGGGCACTTCGCCGACGCGGTGATCGTGCGCTGCGTGGCGGACTACATCGCCTCGATGACGGAGTCGCAGGTGATCGATCTGCATCACCGCCTCACCGGCATCTCGCTCGGCGCCGCCCTCGATCCCATCGTCCTGTAACACACACGCCCGGGATGCTTGGAGCATCCCGGGCGTCGTCGTATGGCGAGCAATCGCGACCTACGCCCGCGAGATGCGCGTGATCGCGATCGCCGGCGTCAGCGACTGCCCCTCCGACGGACTGGTCTGGATCGCGCGCACCACGTCCATCCCCGCCGTCACCTGGCCGAACGCCGCGAACCCCTGACCATCCTGATTGCGCTTGCCCCCGAAATCGAGCTCCGGCTGCGCGTTGATGCACAGGAAGAAGTCCGACACCGCACTGTCCGGCGTCAGGCGCGCCATCGAGATCGTCCCGTCGACGTGCTTCAGGCCCGTCTCCGAGGTGCGCTCCAGCGCGATCGGGCCACGCTGCTCCGCCGCGCGCTCCGGATTGATCCCACCCTGGATCACCTCGATCACGATCTCGTCGTTCGGCAACTGCGTGCGCGGCGCATTCGGATCGAGGCCGGCATCCGTCTCCGTAATGTTCAACCCCGCATTCGCGTTGTTGTCCGTGCGCACCGTGCGATGGAAGCGCCCACCATCGTAGAAGCCACCATCCACATAGGCGAGGAAGTTCGCCACCGTGCCCGGCGCCCGCTCATCGAGCGTCACCACAATGTCGCCGAGCGGCGTCTCGATCCGCACGCGCGGGGAAGTCTGTTCCGTCATGATGTCCTGCTCTCCAGCCGATTGGCCACATGGCACAAAATGTCTCTCACAGATCGTATCCTGTGCGCATCGGGACGTCGATGGGGAACCATCCCCAACGTCCCGCGTCACCACGGAAGGACAGACGCGCATGACAGATCAACGGGCTTCATCACCCGCAAGCGGCGGCCACGTGCACGAGGACAGTTCCATCTGGCAGACCCTCACCGAGGAGGAGCGCACCATCGTCCGGCAGACCGTCGCCGCGTGGAAGCCATCCCAGAGCATCAACGAGCTGCTCGACGCGAATGCCTCCCACGGCGAGCGCATCGCCGACAGGGTCGCCGCCGTCATCGGCTCGTGGAAGTTCATCATCATTCAGAGCGCGATCCTCTTCTCGTGGATCGTGCTGAACGTCATCGGCTGGATCAAGCATTGGGATCCGTACCCATTCATCCTGCTGAACCTCGCGCTCTCGTTCCAGTCCGCCTACTCCGCCCCCATCATCATGATGAGCCAGAACCGGCAGTCCGCGAAGGATCGCTTCACCGCCGAGTCCGACTATCACGTCAACCTGCACGCCGAGGTCGAGGTCGCCGCCATCGCGACCCGCCTCGACGATCTCGCCGGCAACCAGTGGAACGCGCTCGTCGATCTGCAACATCAGCAACTGCAGCTGCTGCAGCGCATCGAGCAACTGACCACGGAAGTGCATCGCCTCGCCAAGCTCGCCGGCGTCCCCGCCAGCGACGCCTCGCCCGACAAGGACCCCGCATGACGACCCGCACCATCGCGATCCTCCCCTACGATCCGACCTGGCCCGACGCCTTCCGCTCGCTCGCCCGACCGCTGCGCGATGCCCTCGGTGAGCGCGCCCTCCGCATCGATCACATCGGCTCGACGTCCGTGCCAGGGCTCGCCGCGAAGGACATCATCGACATCCAGATCACCGTCGCCGACCTCGACGACGACGCGATGATCGCGGCGCTGTCGTCGCTCGGCTACACGCTACGCGACGATATCACGGGCGATCACGTCGTCCCCGGCTGGCCGGATGATCCGGCCGAATGGGAGAAGCGCTACGTCCGCGTGCCGACCGATGCGCGCCCGTATCATCTGCACGTGCGGCAACAGGGCAAGGCGAATCAGCGCTACGCGCTGCTCTTCCGCGACTATCTCCGCGCCTCGGCCACGGCAGCCGGTGCCTACGCGCAGATCAAGACGGCGCTCGCGCGCCTGCATCCGCACGACGTGGACGCCTACTACGACATCAAGGATCCCGCCTGCGATCTGATCATCGACGCGGCGGTCCACTGGGCGAAGGATGTCGCCTACACCCCCGGCCCCTCCGACGCCTGACCCCGGCCAACGATCATCGCTGCGGACGCGCTGCCAGGAACGCGATCACGCGCTCCAGCAACGTCCGCAGCTGCGCCTGCTCCTCGGCGGTGAACTGCGCCGCGAGCTCCTGCTCGACGGCCAGGGCCTCGCGATCGGCCTGCGCGACCACATCACGACCGACCTCCGTCAAGGTCACCACCTGCACCTTCTGGTGCAGTGGAGACGCCTGCCGCGCCAGCAATCCTTTCCCCTCCAGATTCGCGAGGATCGTGGACATCGTCTGCGGCGTTACCGCCGACAGGCGCGCCAGCTGTGCCGCACTCATCCCGTCGGCATACGAGAGCGCCATCAGCGCGGCGTACTGCGGCACCGTCAACTCGAACGGCCGCAGCACGCGACTCTTCTCCGCGATCAGCACCTGCTCCGCGCGCTTGATCACATTGCCAAGCCGCCGCTCGACATCCTGCTGAAACGCGTCCAGTCGCTCATCCATCACATCGACCCATCTTGCGCATCACGCCATCATCCGCTACCGTATATCAGTACTCTGCTACATATCAGAGTACGATCATTCATCAGGAGCACACGCATGACCGCAACACCCGCCCGCATCCCGACCAGTCACCTCGATCTGCTCGAACGCCCGCTCTACGGGCATCTTGCGATGACGCGCCCCGATGGGCAACCGCAGGTCACTCCGATGTGGTACGTGTGGGATGGCGAGGTCCTCCGCTTCACGACGACCACCACGCGTCAAAAGTACCTGAATGCCCAGCACGAGTCACGCGTCGCCCTCTCCGTGAACGACCCGGAGCAACCGTATCGCTACCTCGAGGTGCGCGGCATCATCGAGCGCATCGATCCCGATCCGGAGGGGCACGTCTTCGATCAGCTCGCGGCACGCTACGGATATGCGGACTACCAGCCGCCCGTCGCCGATGCGCCAGATCGCATCGTGCTCGTCGTCCGCCCGATCGCGACCTCGAAGCAGTAGCACGTCTCACTGCGAACCTTCACCTGTGCCTCCGCCTGACCCGTAGCGGAATCCACGAAATGACGGGATAATCGCCTCCAGAGCATTCGCACGTCGTTCCGCTGGAGGTTCGCCTTTCCCATGACCGCTTCCGTCCTCGATACCCTGCTCGACCTCACCAACCTCCCCGGACCAACTGGCCAGGAGGGTCGCGTCCTCCAGTGGTGCCACGATCGCTGGAGCGATCTCGGCGCGCACGTCGAGGTGCAGCCCGTCGGCAACGTCCTCGCGCGCATCCCCGGCAACGGCCCCAAGCTCGTCATCCAGGGGCATGCCGACGAGATCGGCTTCCTCGTGAAGTCCATCGACGAGCGCGGCTTCGTCTGGCTCGCGACCGCCCAGGTCGGACCGCACCATCCGCACGCACGCTATCCCGTCGGGCAGACCGCCCTCATCCTCGGGCGTAACGGCGAGCAGATCCCCGGCCTCTTCACGACCGTCACCGGCCATATCCTCGCGACCCGCGCCGAGAAGCATCACCTCGAGGCGAACGACCTCTTCGTCGATCTCGGCGTCGAGTCGAAGGAGGAGGCCGAGACCCTCGGTGTCTATCCTGGCGCGAGCGTCATCTGGAATCCGCCCGTCCGCCACATCGGCAAGCGCTTCGTCAGCAAGGCCATCGACGATCGCGTCGCCCTCGCGCTCGTCACGCATCTGCTCGCCGAGGTCGATCGCGAGGCCCTCGCCTACGATCTGACCGTTGCCGCGACCGTGCAGGAGGAGATCGGCCTCATCGGCGCCACCTCGCTCGGCGAGCGTGGCGAGTTCGATCTCGGTATCGCCATCGACAACGGCCCGCTCGGCGACTACCCCGGTGTCGATCCGCGCGAGATGCCGATCCGGCTCGGTCACGGCCCGACACTCGTCTACAAGGACAACTCCGCGCACTACGATCGCCGCATCATTCAGCGTCTGCGCAACGTCGCGCTCGCCAACGACATCCCCGTGCAGGAGACCGTCGTGCAGGGCATGGGCACCGATGGCGCCGCGCTGATCCGCCGCGGCATCCCCACCGCGATGCTGATGATCGCGACGCGCTACACGCACTCGCCATTCGAGATGGGCGATGCACGCGATCTCGACGCGGCCCTCGCGCTGCTCAAGGCCTTCGTCACTACCCCGGCCGAGGAGCTCCCGATCGGCGCCTTCTGATTGCCAGAAACGCCGTTACGCACATCCGTAGGAGGCAGCCGGGCTGCCCCCTACGGATGTGTTCGTCACCCATCGTCCTCATCACGAAAGATCACGCATGACCATCATCTCTGTCCTCGGCACCGGCGCGATGGGATCGCGCATGACCGCGAATCTCCTCAAGGCCGGCCATCAGGTCACCGTCTGGAACCGCACGCCGGAAGCCACCGCCCCGCTCGTCGCCCTTGGGGCGACGCTCGCCCCGACCCCACGTGATGCCGCGCAGGGCGCCGAGATCGTCATGGCGATGGTCCGCGACGACGACGCCTCGCGGCAGGTGTGGCTCGATCCGGAGATCGGTGCCCTCGCCGGGATGTCCGCCGGCACCATCGCCCTCGAGAGCTCGACCGTCACCGCCGGCTGGATCCGCGAGCTCGGCGCCGCCACCGCCGCGCACGAGGTCGCGCTGCTCGAGGCACCCGTCTCCGGCAGCACCCCGCAGGCCGAGAGCGCGCAGCTCGTCTACCTCATCGGTGGCGATGCCGAGATCCTGCAGCGCGCCGAACCGGTGCTGCGGGCGATGGGATCTTCCATACAACATGTCGGGCCGCTCGGTACCGGCGCGCTCACCAAGCTGACGACCAACGCGCTGATGGGCATCCAGGTCGCCGCGCTCGCCGAACTCATCGGCATGCTGCGTCGCAACGGCACGGACACCGAGCAGGTGCTCGCCGCTGTCGGGCAGACGCCTGTCTGGAGCACGATCCTGGATCGCAACGTCGGGCTCCTCCTGAACGGTGCGCTCGATCCGCGCTTCCCGGTCGCATTGATCGAGAAGGACTTCGGCTACACGATCGACGCGACCGGTGCCGACGATCTCGCCCCGACGATCGCGGCGGCGCGTGCGGTCTTCCAGCGTGCGATCGACGCCGGGCTCGGCGAGGCGAACATGACGAGTGTCGTCCGCCTCTTCACCGACACCCCCATCGACTGATCGCATCCCCACGGCATGCGGACGCATCCTGTCCGCATGCCACCAGTACCATGACGATGCCAACTGTCACCTCTGTGGCCTCTTCATGGAAAGGGATGCGCATGGATCTGCTCGACCGCCTGCTCGTTCACGACGAATGGGCCACCGCCCACCTCCTCGCCTTCAGCCGCGATCTCACGGACGATCAGCTCGACCGGGAATTCGACATCGGGCATCGCACACTCCGCAGAACCTATGAGCACATCATCTTCATCACCGACTTCTGGACGCGCGTGATGACGGGATCGCCGATCACGCCACCGACTACTGGCCGCACGATCCCCGAGCTGGAGGTGGAGCATCCGCGCGTCTACGCCACGTTCGCGAGCTTCGCCCGTCAGATCCGGGACGAAGGGCGTCTCGGCGACCTCTTCACCGATCATCATGGCGAGCAGATGAGCTTCGAAGGCGCGATCCTGCACCTCATCCTCCACAGCGACGAGCATCGCACGGAGGCCGTGCACATCCTGCATCGCCTGGATGTCGGCGACGTCCCCGAAGTCGATCATGGCCTGTGGGACTTCGTCGTGCGCGGGAAGTTCAACGGCTACGAATCATAAGCCAATTACATCTTGACAGTGACTCACCGGTCGTGATTAACTGTGTCCACGGGACGGCGACGGCGTCGCCCGGATGATTGACATGTCCATCAGAGAGATACAGGTAGTCCACTCATGTCCACTTCGACCACCCTTTCCCCGCTCGTTCCGAACACCACCTTCGCCCAGCTCGCCACGCCGGAGCGCGTCGCGACGGTTGCCGCTGCGCTGACGGAGCGTGGCTTCCTCGTGCAGCAGGCCGAGACGGCTGCCGATGCGAAGGCCGCGGTCCTCGCGTATCTCGCACAGTTCCCGGCCGGCCAGACGGTGTACGACACGAGCTCGACCACGGTGAAGCAGCTCGGTCTCGAGCAGGCGGATCTCACCGCGACGGGTCTCGTATCGCAGCGCGAGCAGATCGACGCGCTCGACTATGCGACGCAGGGCGACGCGCGTCGCCGCCTGATGGCCGCGCCGGACGTGACGATCGGCAGCGTCCACGCGATCACGGAGGCGGGTCAGGTGCTGATCGGCTCGGCGAGCGGCAGCCAGATAGCGCCGTACGTGTTCGGCTCGGGCGCGGTGCTGTGGATCGTCGGCGCGCAGAAGCTGGTGAGCGATCTCAACGAGGCATACACGCGCGTGCAGGAGTACACGGTGCCGCTGGAGGACGAGCGCATGCGTCAGACGTACGGTTCGCCGACGACGTGGGCGAAGACGCTGATCGTCGAGCGCGAGGTGATCCCGAACCGCGTGACGGTGCTGATCGTGAACGAGAACCTGGGCTTCTAGTCTGGGCGCATCAGGACAACTGACACGATCGTTGCGGGAGGGGCGTCTCCCGGGATGATCGGCTGGCGTGGTGCACACCACAGGGGGAGGGCCGGGATCGACGATGATCCCGGCCCTCCCCCTGTCTTGCGTTCGGATGCTCGTCAATCCGCTTGACATCAGTCAGATCTCCCGGCATGATGGGACGTGGAACACCTGTATGCCCTTCGGGCAACTCCGACAATCACAGAGCGTCTCGACGCGTACTGATCGTGCATCATGCCGATCATGGCAGAGGTCCACGTATGTCACAGACCACGTCAGCCGCCTCGCCCTGGGTCCTCTGGGCGAAGACCGATCGCTCGGATCAGGAGCGCTGGCACGCGCTCCCCTACCACCACCTCGAGGTCGGCGCCGTCGCGCACGTCCTCTGGCGTGATGCCATCTCTGCAATCATCCGCCAGCGCTGGGCCGAACGCCTCGGCGTGGATGACGAGACCGCCGGTCGCTGGATCGCCTTC
>Ga0164243_10007160_pt1 | contig 16707 bp, 7 predicted proteins | sample OricompcompostOP_FD_108781 | JGI IMG/M metagenome (GOLD analysis project Ga0164243, IMG submission 108781) | Organic Plus compost microbial communities from Emeryville, California, USA - Original compost - Organic plus compost (OP) | ecosystem: Engineered > Solid waste > Mixed feedstock >... | reverse complement strand
CGAAGATGTCAAACTAAAAGCTGTGTTCCCGATACTGGAGGAGCGCGGCAAGATCCGGCTCATGTATAGCGAAGAGGGAAGCGCCCTGGAACAACTGGTGACCCTTGAGGTACAGGATACCCCTGTCCTCACGGTACTGGACATGCTGCTGGTTAATACAAGTCTGGAATACAAGGAGTTGGATAATGACCTGGTCGTTGTCCGGAATAAGGTCCTCCAACAAGAAATTACTGTGCGCGGCGTAGTCCGGGGTACCGATAACCAACCGCTAAGCGGTGTAAGTGTCCTTGTAAAGGGTACAACAAGGGGTGTTAGCAGCGACGAAAACGGTAACTTTACCATCACAGCACCTGCTAATGCCACGCTGGTGTTCTCTTATATCGGTTACGTGACCCACGAGGCGGCAATCAATGGACAATCATCCATGACGGTCACGTTGGATGCTGATGCGCAAGCGCTGGGGGAAGTTGTAGTCACCGCTTTGGGCATTACCAGAGAGCGTAAATCACTGAGCTATTCGGTGACTGAAGTGGCGGGTGAAGACTTGTCAAAGGCCCGCGAGATCAACCTCGGAAACGCCCTTACCGGCCGGGTTGCCGGTCTAAACGCAACAAGTACCGCGACTGGTCCGGGTGGCTCCACACGCATCGTGATTCGCGGAAATGGCTCATTGAACGGCGACAACCAGCCGCTGATTGTGGTAAATGGCATTCCTATAGACAATTCGAATCAAGGTTCGCCCGGGACTTACGGCGGCACCGACCGCGGTGACGGCCTCTCCAGCATTAACCCGGATGACATCGAGAGCATATCCGTACTAAAAGGTGGAACCGCTGCCGCACTTTATGGCTCGCGAGCTGCCAATGGAGTAATTCTTATTACCACAAAATCCGGACAGGCGCGCGAAGGAATCGGCGTCGAATACAACGCAACGTACACCCTTGAAACCCCCCGCAACCTCCTAGATTGGCAATATGAATACGGGGCCGGTACCCGAGGTGCCAAACCGACATCACAGGCCGAAGCCGTAGCCAATGGGCGGATGTCATGGGGGGCACCGCTTGACGGCTCCATGGTTGTGCAGCCAGATGGCCAGGAAAGACCGTATGTTGCGCAGCGCGATAACATCAAAAATTTCTACAACACCGGAAATACCTTCAGTAACACCGTCGCCCTGGTAGGTGGCAGTGAGGCGATTAATTTTCGGTTCTCTGCGGCAAATGTCGACAATAAAGGAATCGTTCCGAACAATTCCCTGAATATGAAGACATTCAATCTGAGTGTCAATGCTAACCTGGCCGACAAAATTTCTTTTGAAGGCCGGGCGCAGTATGGCATTCAGGAAAACGAAAACCGACCCCGGCCGGGTGATTTTGACCGGAACGTGAATACCGGTGTACAGATTATCGCGAATAGTATCGACGTACGAACCCTAGCGCCGGGATATGATGCCGAAACCGGAAATGAATTTGTCTGGAGTGACTATATCTACGTGACGAACCCGTACTTCGTGATTAACAAGGTGCGCAATGGGGATACACGCAAGCGGTTTATGGGATCTTTTGTTACCCGGTACAATTTTACCGATTACTTGTATGCTTCCGGAAGATTAGGCATCGACCGGTTCAATTTCGACGCCTTTGATATCATACCGTCCGGGATTGCGTTTAACAACCGAGGGCAAATGTCCACTGTCCAAAATTACCGTCAGGAGGTCAATGGCGAGTTAATTTTAGGATTTAATAAGACATTCGGCCGCATTTCCGTCAATGCCTTAGTAGGTGGCAATCAAATGCGGAACGCCATTGAGGGAATCTCCCTGAACAGTGGTCAGTTTAATGTGCCGTTCCAATATTTCATCGGAAACGGCAGCGCACAGAGCTTCGGACAAAACTTTAGCAAGCGAGCGATAAATTCCGTGTTTGGGTCGGCCGACATTGGGTACAACGATTACTTATATTTGACGCTAACGGCCCGTCAGGATTGGTTTTCTACATTAGCCATCGATAATAACAGCCTGGTTTATCCATCCGTCGGCCTAACGTTCGTGGCTTCTGAAGCTTGGGCCAGCAGGCCTGCCTGGCTAAACTTCTTAAAAGTCAGGGGATCGTGGGCCGAAGTGGGTGGCGGGGCGCCCTCACCCTATGGTTTAGACCTCACATACACGAATTCTGCCCAACAGTATATCAATGGCGCCACGTTAATGACCATCAACGGGAGTACCATTCCCAACAGTCTTAAGCCTTACACCTCGCGGACAACGGAGTTCGGTATCGAAAGCCGCGTGTTCAACAATCGCCTTGGTATAGACGTTACGGTGTATGATCGCACGACGACCAACGATATCGTGAATGCGTCTGTGCCCATCTCGTCTGGATACAGCAGCGTGGCGCTAAACGTCGGGCAAATCCAGAATCGGGGTATCGAATTGCTCTTAACGGGTGCCGCTATGAAAAAGACCAACTTCAACTGGGATATTGCCTTTAACATGGCATACAACAAAAATACCGTCCTAAAAATTGCGGAGGGGCTGACTTCGTTGTACTTGCCGGGCGCGACGACCCGGACATTGAATGGTTGGATTTATCATTTCGAAGGCGAACCATTTGGAATGATTGCCGGCAACCGCGCAGCGCGCAACGAAAATGGAGAAATTATTTACAACAGTGCAACGGGCATCCCCATACAGGGGCCGCTAGAAATGTTGGGGCAGGGCGTTCCGCCTTTAACGCTCGGTCTTACCAACACCTTCCGGTACAAATCGTTCAATATGAGTGTGCTTGTCGACGGCAAATTCGGGGGATCTATCTATTCAGCTACCAACGCGTATGGAACCCAATTCGGCCTGGACAAGCGTACCGTGGAAAACGGTGTCCGCGAAAACGGCGTGGAGGTGTCGGGTGTCGACCAAAACGGCAATCCGTATTCCGGAACGGTAGATGCCCAAACCTATTACTCCACGATTTGGTCTACGCTTACCGACCAATTTGTTACCGACGCGGACTTCATCAAGCTGCGTTCCATCACATTGGGCTATTCATTGCCGAGCCGTTTCCTGGAGCGGACACCGCTGCAGGCAGCTAATATTTCGTTTGTAGCCCGCAACCTGTTTTTATTGCTCAACAAGGCGCGCAACATCGATCCGGAGTCAAGTTATAGCAACGGTAATGCACAGGGATTGGAAAATTTTGGCTTGCCGACGGTCCGCAGCTACGGGTTGAATTTATCAGTCAGGTTCTAATCATTAAGAAAAGACTACTAATCAAACTACCATGAATTATATCAAACGAAAATTAGCTTCGACAATAGGGATGTGCGTGTTTATATCCTTGTTATTGTCGTCTTGCGATAAGGGATTTGAGGAGATGAATCGGAATCCCAATGCCTATACGGAACCGGTAATCGGTAATATGTTTACCACCAGCGTCATTCGCACCGCGGGAACAGGCACCAACGACCGAAATCGGACGAACATCAAATATTTTGCAGGTACCATGCAATACATGGCTTCGTTGGGCACGAACTGGTCTGGCGACAAGAATTTTGAGAACGGTCAATTCGGAGATCTGTTTTTCGAGATTTACAACTCACACCTGCCCGAGCTGGAAGAAGTCATCGCGTCTACCGAGGGCAACGCCGATATGGTCAATCACAACGCGATGGCCAATATTTGGCGCGTATATATAATGCACCGCGTTACCGATATGTATGGCGACGTACCGTATACGGAGGCTGGACAGGGTTATATCAATCAGATTCACAAACCCAAATACGATAAGCAGTCTGATATCTATCCCGACATGCTCGCCAAACTGGAAGCAGCGATCAACCAATTCGACACTTCAAAGTCGACCTTTGGCGTCAATGACGTGCTCTATGGAGGTAATATCGACAAATGGAAGCGGTTTGCCTATTCGCTTATGCTGCGTTTAGGTATGCGGTTGACGAATGTAGATCCCTCGCTGTCGCAGCAATGGGTGGAGAAGGCAATTGCCGGAGGTGTGATGACGAGTAACGACGATGTAGCCAAAGTGGAGCACAGTGCGGGCAACGGTAATACATGGAACTGGGATGCTTACGAGCTGAAACGCGAAAGCTTGCCCGAGTCGAATCAGGGCAAGGGCCCGGTAAAGCTGGCTAAGACACTGATCGATGCCCTACAAAACGGAAACGATCCCCGACTTCCGACTTACGCTACGCTGTGGGAGGGAAATATTCTTTCCCAGCAAACAAGTAAACTTCCGGCAACCACGGATCCGGATATTCAGCGAGGTCTACCCAACGGGTACGACGCCAACTCAATTGGGCAGGCGATCCCAGGTTTCACCAATGACATGCTCGCGGAGTTTTCTGAACCCAATACCGGCACCATAGCCAGTTTAGATGCTCCTTCAATGATTATGAGCTATTCGGAAGTCGAGTTTTTGCTTGCCGAAGCGGCGTTACGTGGGTGGGGACCCGGTACGGCGGCCGAACACTATAACAAGGCGATTACGGCAAATATGCAGTCCACCAGTATGTATCCCGAAGTGCAGGTACACGGAGGAAGCAGCGTTATCTCGCAATCGGAAATTGACGACTATCTTGCGGCACATCCATTAAACGCCGCCGGCTCATTCGAAGAACAAATGGAGCAGATTTATACGCAGTTTTGGTTGGCCCATTTTATGTACTACGACAACTTTGAGGCCTTCTCTACTTGGCGGCGCACGGGTTATCCGGTTCTGGAACCAACAAATTACCCGGGTAACTTTACCGGCGGACAACACCTCGTTCGCCTGCGGTATCCGATCGATGAATCGACTTTGAATACAGAAAATTACAACGCGGCAGTGGCCAATCAAGGCCCGGACCTGTATACCACACACGTTTGGTGGGATGTGGATTAAGATCTTAGTTAGTAGTTAGTTAGTTGGAGATGTCTTGTCCTGGGCGAGGCCCAGGCAAGGCATTCTTTAGCACATTCAACGCGAAACACCATGAATGACAACAGAAGAGATTTTATTAAAAAAAGTGCTTCCATGGCGGCAATGCTTTCCGTGGCAAGCTTGAGTTCGTGCTCCCAATCTGGCAGCGACCAAAATAATGAACCTGTGGCCGACGGTGCTGCCGCCGAATGGCCCATTACCGCAGGTGCGAATGCGCCCAAAATGTGCTTGGGATCTTCTCCCAAGGCAACCGTTGCCGAAATGCGCAAAATCAAACAGCTGGGCGTCGACCATGTCTTGATGGGCGGCCCACCGATACCGTGGACGGAAGAAACCCTCCGTGGTATTATGGACCGGTTTAAGGCTGAAGGATTGACCGTTATTAATATGATGATCGGTGGACATCCCAATACGATCTATGGTCGGGAAGGAAGGGACGAGGAGATCAGGCACATTCAAGACTCGCTGCGAGCTGCGGGAAAGGTTGGACTTCCCGTCGTGGAATATAACTTTTATGCACACCGACTGATGGCCGGGTATTACGAAGTCGAGGGCCGCGGCGGCGCGGGCATTACCGCTTTTGATTATGAGCGGGCCAAGGACATACCCAGCGATCCGGAGCCGCAAACCGCCGAAATGCTTTGGGACAACCTCACGTATTTCCTCAAAGCCGTGATTCCGGTAGCCGAAGAAGCCGGTGTGCGCATGGCCTTGCATCCGAATGACCCGCCCATTCCCATTGCCCATGGCCATGAGCAGATCATGGCCCGGTTTGAGGACTGGAAGCGCCTCATTGAAATCGTGGATAGCCCGGCTAACGGCATGACCTATGACTGTGGCGTATCGCGCGAACTTGGGGAAGATCCACTGGAGGTACTGCGTTATTTGGGGTCACGCGATCGCATTAACCACATGCACTACCGCAACGTCATCGTGGAAAAGCCCTATGAGAAATACCAGGAGGTTTTCATCGACGAAGGGCAGGTGAATATGTTCGCAGTGATGCGCGAGGTATTCAAACAGGGCTATCACTTTGGGCTGTACCCCGAACATCCGCGGGCACTTGATTACGACAAGGAACATCCCGCGGGCGTGCCCGATTTTTATCCGGGGGGCGGAGGATATGCCGCCGAGGCCTATAACGTAGCCTATACCCGGGCAATGATGCAAGCCGTCGCTTCCTTAGACGGCGTCAAGTGATTCACGTAAAAAATGTTGACCATGAAAGATAACAGAAGAAGCTTCATCAAGAAAGGTGCCTCGCTTGCTGCGGCACTTTCCATGGGCGGTGCGTACGCAGCCAGGGCTGGTCGCCGTATGCCAGATGAATCCATACGGGCCGTTGCGCGCGATGCGGGGATGAAATTTGCCCTAATGATGGGGCCCACGTCGCCGCGGGTACCCTATGCCAAGCAAATGGATGTCCTGCATGCGGTATCCGGTGTGCAGCGGATAGCTGGCCTTGACCCGTGGGATCCCAAAGCGATCTCGGCGACGCGGGATTCCTGGGAGCAGCTGGGCATGAAGTGGACGGTTGTGGAAGGCCCCCCGTCGCTTGGTTCACAAACCAAGCTCGGTTTATCCGGGCGTGACGAGGAGATCGCCAATTTTATTACCTTCATGAAAAACCTAAAACAGTACGGCGGCGTAGACGTGATCTGTTATAACTGGATGCCCGTAATCAGCTGGGCGCGGACAACAATGGATGCACCCGGAAGGGGCGGTGCATTGGTGACCATGTTTGACGATGCCGACATCCAGGGCCGGCCGTTGACGGAATATGGCGAGGTGTCTAAAGAAACGCTGTGGGACACACTCGAATATTTCCTGAAAGCCGTTGTACCCGAAGCGGAAAAAATAGGGATGAACCTTTCGTTGCATCCCGATGATCCGCAGGTACACAGCATCCAGGGCATATCGCGGATTATGAATACCGTTGAAAATTTCGACCGGATGCTCAATCTGGTTCCTAGCAAATATAGCGGGCTGACCATGTGCCAGGGCAATTTTTCACTGATGGGCGCGGATATTCCTGCCCTGATCAGAAGGTGGGGCAACGATGGCAAAATCAATTTTGTGCATTTCAGAAACGTGCAGGACCTAAGCGGCGTGCTGCCCAGCACGAAATTTACGGAGACGTTCCATGACGAAGGCCAGATTGATATGTATGAAGCCATGAAGGCCTACCACGATATCGGATTTAAGGGGACTATCCGGCCAGATCATGTTCCGACGATGGCCGGCGAAGAAAATACCCGGCCGGGCTATATGACATTGGGTACATTGTATGCCATCGGTTACATGCGCGGACTTGCAGAATCCGTTAGCAAACGGGCAGGCGGCACGTAAACATGAATGCAAGCGCGTACCCGTAAAAAAAATGAGAAGTGCGCGAACACTTCTCACAAAAAATTCTTTATCCGGGTAGGGAGATACCACGTTTCAGAATTTTTTTAACCAATAATAACCAAAATTATGAAAAATGAAGGACTATACAAACGGGTTCTTTATCATCCGCTATTCACGCATTTTAAACAAAAACTCTTTCTATTGAACTACGCAATTGTGCTAACGCTGTTATTAACCTGTAATGTGACAGCGAAATCGTATTCTCAGGGAGAAAAAATTGATTTGTCTATACACGGCGTCGCGTTGAAAGAGGTACTGCCCATGCTGGAGCAAAAGGGGAAAATACGGCTGATGTACAGCGAGGAAGGAAAAGGGCTCGAAAACCTGATTAGTATTGACGTGCGGGATACTCCCGTACTGGACGTGTTGGCACAGCTGCTCGAAAATAGTGGATTGCAATACCGCGAGCTGAAAAGCGGTTTATTCGTGATCCTGGGTGAGGAAGATGCCGCATTGCAAAATCCGGTAAAGGGTTCGGTGCGAGACGGGGATGGCCAACCCTTAGCTGGGGTAAGCGTCCTGGTCGCCGGCTCCGACATGGGAACAACCACCAATGCGGAAGGGCAGTTTACGATCAATGTGCCCGAAAACGGTACCCTCATACTGTCTTATGTGGGCTACCTCACGCAGGAAGTACCGGTAAATGCACAGACAACCATTGAGATCGTGCTTGAGGAAGATTCTTATGCGCTCAGCGAAGTGGTGGTGATCGGCTACGGGACGACGACCAAGAGCGACCTGACCGGTTCGGTAAGTTCGGTAAGTGCCGAGGATATTGAGAAAATGCCGGTTACTACGGTCGATCAGGCGCTTCAGGGCCGATCTGCCGGGGTTCAGGTGATGAACAATGACGGGTCGCCGGGGGCAGACATCTCCGTTCAAATCCGCGGCGTCGGTTCATTCGGCAATACCGCTCCGCTTTATGTGGTAGATGGCTACCCCATTTCTGGTGGCCTGGCCAGTATCAACCCAGCCGATATCCAATCAATCGATATCCTCAAGGATGCTTCAGCCGCAGCAATTTACGGCAACAGGGCTTCCAACGGCGTCGTGATCATCACCACAAAACGGGGCAGTAGCGCGGGGGGCGTTCAGATTTCCATCGACGCCAACACTTCCATCCAGTCGGAGCCCGAACGGTACAGCATGATGACGGCCGAACAATTTGTCACCGCTGCAAAGACCGTTGTCGAAACCGACAACTACAACGCACTGCAGGAGTGGATAGATAATCCGGCCTCTTCATTCCGGAATATTGACTGGCAGGATGCGTTCTATAAGACCGGATTGCGGCAAAATTATAGTTTAGCCCTGCGTGGGGGTGGCACGCAGGTACAATCGGCCTTTTCCCTGGGTTACTTCAAACACGACGGCATCGTAAAGTTCTCTGGATTTGAGCGTTATAACGCAGGTTTAAACCTGGATTACACACCGTTTAGCTGGCTGAAGGCGACCACGAGCATTAAATACACCCATAGTAACCGTGATGGCCGCGCGGCCAATCTTGGATCGTTTCTTTTTTTGATTCCCACGATGACCGGACGGCCCGGTGTCGATCAAATCAAGGACGAAAATGGTATCTATGGCTATTATACATTGGGCCAGCAGGCTACCGGCTCCGGCCAGACCAACCTCTATGCCGATCTGGAACAGCGCCAGGTTGACCGGCCGAGCAACTACCTCCTGACAACCGCAGCGTTGGAGGCCACGTTATTGCCCGGTTTGAAAGCCAAAACCAATCTTGGGGTGAATACCAGCAATTTCTCTTCATTGACATTCAATCCGGCGAACGACCGGAGCCTGAATGCGCCGTTGTCGAGCTTTGACCAAAGCGTGAGCACAACGGCCGAATGGTTGTGGGAAAATACCCTGTCGTACGCAAAGACCTTTGGCCAGCATACGGTTGATGTCGTCGGCGGTATCTCTGCCCAGCAGAATAAATTCCGTATGTCGGGCGTCAACGGCAATGGCTCGATCAGTAACGATGTGATCAGTGGCAGCAACGGAAACCTGACGGTCATTAACTCCACTACCGGTTTCACCGAACTGTGGTCACTTGCATCCCAGTTTGGCCGATTAACCTACAAATTTGCCGATAAATATATTTTTACGGGAACCATAAGGCGCGACGGGTCTTCGCGGTTTGGCGACGGCCAGAAATGGGGAATATTTCCATCCCTGTCTGTGGCGTGGCGGCTTAAGGAAGAAGGTTTCTTACATCATGTCGATGCCATCAGCGACTTAAAGCTGCGGGCCAGTTGGGGAAAGGCGGGCAACCAGGATGTCCCGCTCTTTGCCTACCAGGGTCCCTATACGCCCGGTCCGTCAGCCAACGACAACCGGGGATATGTCTTCGGCGAAGACAAAGCCTATTATCCCGGGCTGGTGTTGGATGCCCTGCCCAATCCGAATCTGACGTGGGAAAAAAATACACAGACCGACATCGGTTTGGATCTTTCCCTGTTTAACAACCGCATCCATTTTACAGCCGATTACTACAAGCGCGTATCTTCGGACTTCCTATTGAATGTCGACGTACCGGCCCAGACGGGTTTTTCGGCAGCCCAGCGGAATGTTGGGGAAATGCAAAACGAAGGCTTCGAACTGGCTGTCCAATATCGCAACGACAAGAACCCGTTTAAATGGAGCATTGGCATAAACGGCTCAACCATTAAGAATACGATCAACAGCTATGCTGAGGGGCTGACGCAAATGTACAACCAAAACCAGCTGGGCTTCCGCAACTACGGCGGTAATCAATGGACGCAATATAGCTTATCCCGCGTCGGGGGCGTGATCGGTGCTTTTTATGGGTTCAAAACCGACGGCATATTCCAGGACCGCGAAGAAATTGACGCCCTGAATACCGCTGCAGAAGAGCGGTACGGGGAAGGTGCTTATTACCAGGTGTCCACCACGTCGCCCGGCGACCGGAAATTCGTCGACCTGAACGGCGACGGCCGGATAACGGATGATGACCGTACCATTATTGGAAACCCGCTGCCTAAGTTTTTCGGAGGGCTCACGTTTGACGGGTCTTATCGGCAATTTGACTTCAGCGTGTTTGTGTACGCTTCGATCGGAAACGATATCCTGAACTATGCCCGAAGAAACCTCGAAAACTTTGATGCCGCTGCGGGCGTTGGCCTGCAGAATTTCGGTACGGACTTTTATGAAAACCATTGGACACCCGAAAACCGGTCCACGACGTATCCGAGACTGGTGGCTTATGACCAAAATGGCAATAACCGGGTTTCGGATGCCTACGTAGAAGATGGAAGTTTTGCCCGGCTAAAGAACGTGCAGGTTGGCTATACGCTGCCGGAAGCCGCAGCCCGTTCGCTGCACATGAGCCGGCTGCGGATTTATGTGAGCGCCCAGAACTTATTTACGATTACCAATTATTCGGGTTTGGATCCCGAAATCGGCAATACGGGGGCGGCAAACGGAAATAATGCGAACGCCACAGGCGTAGACCTGGGCAACTATCCAACCAGTCAGTTTTTCACGCTGGGCCTCAATGTGGGTTTTTAAGAACGCCAATTGTATCGATCAATGAAAATGTCTACAGCTATGAAAAAGATAAACCGATATATATGCATACTGGCACTGGCCCTTGCACTATTGCTGCCAGCCGGCTGCGGAAAAGATTTCCTGGAACAGCAGAATACCCGGGAAGCTACCGAGGGATCGTTATTTAAGACCGCCGACGATGCCCTGAAATTGGTAGCCGGAATCTACGATACCTTCCACAACAACGATTTTTTAATCAAATCTATTTGGTACCAGGCCAATTTCTTAACGCAGGACTACCAAAACTGGGGATCGGATAGTTTCTTTGCCACGTACGAGATTCCCACCTCGTTTGACGCCCTCCGCGTATTCTGGGAACGGTCCTATCAGGGTATTGCACGGGCCAATTCGGCCATACAGATTCTGGAGCGGATGAAAAATGACGGGATAATCACCGAAGAACTGGCCAACCGGTTGACCGGTGAAGCCTATTTCCTGCGCGGAGTGTTTTATTATTACATGGCGACGGTGTTTGGCGGCGTCCCGCTGGAGCTGGAGCTGGTTACTGACGACGGCCGGCATCCCCGGAATACCCAGGATGAGGTTTTCACGTCGGTGGCAAACGATATGACGACGGCCGCAAACCTGCTGCTGTGGCCCGAGGAAATGGATCCGGCCGATGTTGGCCGTGCCACAAAGGGAGCCGCCTATGCGTATCTGGGCGATGCGCTGATGTGGCTGCGACGCTACGATGAGGCCGTGGACGCATTCGATATGCTGGAGGGCCACTACCGCTTGGAGCCGAATTTCATGGACATCCATGACTTTAACAACCAAAACGGGCAGGAGGCCATTTTTTCAATTCAATATATCGAATCGGCCAATATGAATAATCCCACCAACGATACGCAGTGGCTATCGGCATTCTGCATGCCGGAAGAAATTACCACCATGGGCTATTCTTATGTGCACCCGAACTATTACCATTCTTTTGAGGAAGGCGATATCCGGAAAAGGGCTACCGTGATCGGTCCCGGGGAAACACATCCCGACCCCAAGATTAATATCTCCGAATATCCCAACGTCATAGCACGGTTTGACGGCATGAATACGGTGGGGACCGCGGATCGACCGTGGAAAGGCCAGGATGGTCAGCGGTCGGGTTATTTCTCGGTAAAGACCTGGCGGGATCCGTATGTGAACGGCCGGGCCGGTGAGCCAGGGCAAAACGCCTATCAGTACAGCTCGTTTAACCAGATATTGATGCGTTACGGCGGTGTACTGCTTTCCAAGGCAGAGGCATTGTTCAAAAGCGGCAACGAAGGGGCAGCTTGGAACATCGTAAATAACGTGATCCGGGACCGGGCCGGCTTAGGATCGGTGGGCGGTGATTTTATGACCGCGGTGACCAACGAATACCGTCATGAACTCGGTGGGGAATATGCCGTGTTCTTTTACATCAGGCGGCAGGGAGAGGGCGTAGCCACTGATTTTGTAAAGAAGCACTACGATATCACCATCCCGCCGGGCCATGAACTGATGCCGATACCGATCACCGCAATCGGAGCAAACTCTGAATTGGAACAAAACGACGGCTATCGGTAACATTACATGCACATTACACTTCGAAATAAAGTAAAGTCACATTAATGAAAGGGATTCCTAAATTATTAGCAGTTACGTTCCTGCTTGCAGCAGGGTGTTCAGATTCAAACGAAAAACGAAATGAGAAAACAGGTGAAAATTGGCCAGTTTATGGTGGCAACAATGCCGGGAATCGGTATTCCCCGCTTACCCAGATTAATAAAAACAATGTGGGATACCTGGAGGTGGCCTGGACGTACGATACCGGAGAGAATAGCGATTCATCCGAACGCGGGTATGAGATCCAATGCCAGCCAATTATCGTCGACGGCATTTTGTATGCGACCACACCGCAGCTAAAAGCGTTTGCGGTAAAGGCAGACACCGGCGAAGAAATCTGGAAGTTTGATCCGTTTGAACACGTGGAACCGCGATACCATCAGAACCGGGGCGTCACCTATTGGCGTAAGGGGGACGATGAGCGGATATTATACACCGCTGGGCCCTTTTTGTTTGCGTTGAACGCCAAAACAGGCACTCCGATTGAGGATTTTGGCGACGGCGGCAAAGTCAGCTTGTATGCCGGGCTGGACACCAATCTTGATCACGATATCAGTGACCTGATGGTGATCGCCACCACACCGGGCGCCATTTATAAAGACCTGCTGATCATGGGCTCCCGTGTGTCCGAATTTGGCGACGCCGTACCGGGTCACATCCGCGCCTTTGATGTGCTTAGCGGAGAAATGCGCTGGATTTTTCATACCATCCCGCAACCGGGGGAGTATGGGTACGAAACCTGGCCTAAGGACGCCTATAAATACATGGGCGGTGCCAATAACTGGTCGGGTATGGTGCTGGATGCCGGGCGGGGCACGGTATACCTGGGTACCGGGTCGCCGTCTACTGATTTTTACGGCGGAGGCCGGCACGGCGAAAACCTGTTTGGCAATTGCATCCTGGCGCTGGATGCCGAAACGGGTAAACGGAAGTGGCATTTTCAGACGATCCATCACGATCTTTGGGATCGCGACATTCCCAATCCACCAAACCTGATCACCGTCACGCACAACGGTAAACGGATAGACGCCGTAGCGCAGGCAACCAAAGACGGACTCATTTATGTGCTGGACCGCGATACCGGGGAACCGCTGTTTCCGGTTGAGGAGCGGCCGGTGCCGTTGGAGGGGGCCGTGCCCGGTGAAGCGCCGTGGCCCACGCAGCCCTATCCGGTCAAGCCGGAACCGTTTGCCCGGCAGTATTTTACGGAAGAGGACATCAACGACATGACGCCCGAGTCGTACGAGTTTGTGCGGAAACGCTTTTTGGAAACGCGCGCTGGAAACAAATTTATTCCCCCGAGTGTGGAGGGGACATTGGTATTCCACATCGGAGGCGGAGCAGAGTGGGGTGGTACAGCGGCTGACCCGGAAGGGGTTTTTTATGTCAACTCCAACGAGATGCCCTGGGACCTGCGCATGATGGACCTTTCCACGAGCATTAAGGAGCGTGAAAAAGCGATGGCTTCACGGGGTGAGGCGCTCTACATGACCAATTGCGCTTCGTGCCATGGCGCCGATCTCAAAGGGGGCGGTGCCAGGTTTCCGGCATTGGTCAACCTAAGCAAGCGAATGAGCCGTGCCGATGCACAGCAGATCATCGAATCGGGCAGCGGGATGATGCCGTCGTTCAGGCATCTTCCCGAATACCGGAGAAATGCTATTCTCAGCTATTTGTTCCATACCGATGAAAAAGTAGATTTGCATAATGCCAACGAAATGACGCAAGCTGCCGACAGTTCGAATTTCCCTTATGTCGCCCCGTGGGTAAACAACGGACAGGTACAATTCCGCACGCCGGATGGGTACCCGGGTGTAAAGCCGCCTTGGGGAACACTCAATGCGGTAGACCTGAATACCGGAGAATACCTATGGAAAGTGCCGCTGGGTGAATTTCCGGAGTTAAAGGCGAAAGGCATCCCGCCCACAGGCACGGAAAACCATGGAGGGCCAATCGTGACCGCAGGCGGCCTGTTGTTCATCGGCGCAACACAGGATGAGCTGTTCCGGGCGTTTGATAAGCAGACGGGCGAAGTGCTGTGGGAATATCGGCTACCCGCGGGGGGCTTTGCCACGCCGGCTACCTATGAGGTGAATGGCAAACAATATGTCGTAATTGCGGCGGGGGGGACAAAATACGGCCTCAAGCCGGGGGGAACATATGTGGCATTTGCCCTGTCAGATAATGCACCCAACGGCCAGTAGTACACGGCGTTTTTAAAACGGATTATAAACACATTCTTTTAATAAATTGTATAACCATGAAACATCCTATTTTATTTCTCACAGCAATGCTTATTTCAGGCGGTTTATTTGCGCAGACCCCGGGCGTTGGCGCCTCACCGGAGTATATCAAATCGCTGACTTCCCAGTGGCAGGGCGAGCGCTTTGCCGACGGCCGGCCCCATGTTCCGGATATCATGCTCCAGCGCCTGGAAAAATGCACGCTTGAACAGATTTGGGGTTACCTCGGTGCAAGAGGCTACCGTAACCAGGTGGCCAAGGACTGGATGATGCTCAATCCCGGCGAAACCATGGTTGGCCGTGTGGTGACCGCGCGCTTCGTGCCGTCGCGACCTGATCTGGATAGTCTGGTAAAGGCGGAGGGAAAGGCCGAAGGCCGTTCGCAAAGTGGAGGTATAAACATATGGCCGATCGATATCCTCACTAAGGGCGACGTGTATGTGGCCGATGGTTTTGGCAAGGTTAAGGACGGCACACTGATTGGTTCGAGCCTGGGCAATGCCATTTATGGCAAAACCGGAAAAGGGGTCGTATTTGACGGGTCGATCCGCGATATGCAGGAACTAAAGGAAACGGAAGGCTTCAATGCGTGGATCAAGGGCCATGACCCCTCTTATATCCGGGATATGACCCCCATTTCGATCAATGCACCGATCCGGATCGGTGAAGCGACCGTATTTCCGGGCGATGTGGTATTTGCTAACGATTATGGCGTGGTGTTTATCCCTGCCCATCTTGTTGCAGGCCTTGTCGTTTCATCCGAATTAACCGCACTGCGTGACGAATTCGAGCGGTTTTTGCTTCGTCAATCGAAATACCCGTCGGGAGAAATCCACGGTGAGTGGAGCGATAAGATCAAGGACGAATTCCGAACCTGGGTAGCGGAATATCCGGGTGAACTTACCGTGAGCGAAGATGACATCGAAAAATACCTGAGCAGGGATTAAGTAAGGCGACTGCCCTTGCGCAATGATATAAATCATTATTGATTAGGGTTGGAAGAGGGACCGGGGCGCGAGGTGTCATCTTGCGTCCGGCCTTTTCTATGAATACCAGGGGAATGTAAACACCGTATGAATAAAACTCCCGAAGATTGAAGTCCGCATATCGGCAATGAGCCGTTTTTAACAAAAAAGATACTTTCCATTAGGGACTTTTTCCGGAAGCGTTGTCTTAAGGTAAAAGGCCAAATTATAAGCCGTGGCGTCTTTTAGATTTTATGGATGAGAAAAGGATCATTTCGTTGCTGACGCGCAGGGTGGCAGGTGAACTAAGCGCGGCGGAACAGGCGGAACTACGGGAGCTACTGGCGGATCACCCCGACGGGGTGTATTACGAGGAGTTTGTGCGGGAGCTGTGGATTCGGTCGCCACAGGCGGATGTGGTGGACGATGTTGGGGTTTATTATGCCCGGCATAAGCAGCGTCAGGGGTCATCCCTTGAATTCGGGTCGGGTCCTGCCGGCGGGGGGCTGTTCCGGCGGTTGCTGGGGGCCAGGCGGCCGGTGGCAGCGGGTGTGGCGGTTTTGATGGTGGTTGCGGTTGTTTTTTGGGTGTTTCGGGGGGTTGAGGAGTCACCGTCGTCGGGGCAGGTTGAGATTGTTGCCGAGCGGGGAGTCCGCAAGCAGGTGGTTCTTCCGGACGGGACGAAGGTTTGGCTGAATGCGGACAGCCGGCTGCTGTACGACGGGCAGATGGAGACGGGTGACACGCGGAATGTGCGGTTGGAGGGGGAGGCGTATTTTGACGTGACGCGCAACAAGAACCGTCCGTTTATCATTACCACGGACAAGATTTCAATCAGGGTGCTGGGCACGACGTTCAATGTTAAGGCCTACCCGGATGAGTCGAAGGCTGAGGCGACGCTGATCAGCGGTCAGATCGAGCTGACGGTGAATGACCGACCGAAGGAGAAGATCCTGATGGAGCCTAACGAGAAGGTTGCCGTGGTTGACCATCCGGTGGCTGAGG
>Ga0164243_10007159_pt1 | contig 16708 bp, 17 predicted proteins | sample OricompcompostOP_FD_108781 | JGI IMG/M metagenome (GOLD analysis project Ga0164243, IMG submission 108781) | Organic Plus compost microbial communities from Emeryville, California, USA - Original compost - Organic plus compost (OP) | ecosystem: Engineered > Solid waste > Mixed feedstock >... | reverse complement strand
TTGCCGCGATTCCTCGAGCGTTATCGTATTCATTATTTATTGCGCGACCCCGATTTGCAGTTATTCGAGGGGATCGAGCCTCTGCTGGGCGAGCTGGCCAACCAGAAAATTCGCTTGGCCGTTGCGACCGGGAAAAGCCGCGTCGGGCTCAATCGTGTGTTGGCCGCTACTGGCTTGCGCGATATCTTTGATGCGACGCGCACGGCCGACGAAACATTCAGCAAACCGCACCCGGCTATGTTGCATGAACTCATGCAGGAATTGGATGTCGAACCCGAACGCGTGATCATGGTGGGCGACACCTCGCATGACTTGAATATGGCGGCTAATGCCGGCGTGCATGGTCTGGGGGTCGCCTATGGTGCTCATAGCCCACAAGAGTTGCTGGGGTGTACGCCCCAGGCTGTAGTCGATACCGTGCCTGCCTTGCGAGAGTGGCTATTGTCTCGCGTAGGGGCTTGATCGGGGTCTGACGCGCATCCTGGCGCCGTTTGCTTGCAGTGGTGGTTAGTCTGTTGTCATCTGTCGCGTCGTGTGGAACGGCGCCAGGAGATCTGGTCATGCTGATACGTAAGCCCCGTCACGAGCCCGCATCGTCCGAAATCACGCCCGAGGCGGTTTGGCAGTCGCGTCGCGAATGGATGGCACGCGCTGCCATGGCGGCAGCGGCCGCGGGTTTGCCGGCCTGGGCATCGCGCAGCGCGTTTGCCCAGAGCGGCGCCGAATTGCCAGGCCGGCCAAACCCCGCCTATTCGGTCATGGACAAGCCGACCGAATGGAAAGACGTCACCACGTACAACAACTACTACGAGTTCGGCGTCGACAAAGACGAGCCGGCAAAATATGCGGACAAGCTGCAAACCCGCCCCTGGACGGTGTCGGTCGAGGGCGAGGTGCTGCGTCCGCAAACCTTTGATATCGATACCTTGCTGAAACTGGCCCCTCTCGAGGATCGCGTCTATCGCCTGCGCTGTGTCGAGGGATGGTCCATGGTGATACCGTGGGTTGGGTATTCGCTGTCGACCTTGCTCAAACAGGTCGAGCCTACAGGTAATGCCAAATATGTAGAGTTCACCACGGTCGAGCAGCGGGAAAATATGCCCGGATTGCGTTATCCCGTCCTGGAATGGCCCTATGTCGAAGCGCTGAGGCTGGACGAAGCCATGCATCCGTTGGCGTTGCTGGTCTTTGGCTTATACGGAAAAGTCCTGCCGAATCAAAACGGCGCACCAATGCGCCTGGCCGTACCCTGGAAATATGGCTTCAAGTCGGCCAAATCAATTGTGCGTATTCGTCTGGTCGAGCGTCAGCCGACGAGCTCGTGGATGCAGGCGGCTGCCAACGAATATGGCTTTTATGCCAACGTGAACCCCGATGTGCCTCACCCGCGCTGGAGCCAGGCGACCGAGCGGCGGATCGGCGAGGGCGGTTTTTTCACGCCCAAGCGCAAGACACTGTTGTTTAACGGTTATGCCGACCAGGTCGCCTCGTTGTATCAGGGGATGGATTTGGTGGCGAACTATTGACGGCAAAATGGGTGTCTATGACTAAAGGCACTGCATCCATGGCTGAGCCCGCTGCGCGTCGGGCGCAATGGTCCGCGGCAGCGGTGGCGCGATTCAAGCCGCTCTTATTTATAGCGGGCTTGTTGCCATTTGCACGCTGGTTCTGGCTCGGTTTCAACGATGGCCTGACCGCCAATCCGATTGAGTTTTTGACACGTTCGTCAGGCACGTGGGCGCTGGTGTGTCTGCTGGTCACGCTGTCGATCACGCCTTTGCGCCGCTTACTCAGGCAGCCGGCGCTGGTGCGCTTGCGCCGGCCCTGTGGGCTGTTTGCCTTTTTCTATGGCGCGTTGCACTTCGTCGCCTGGGTATGGTGGGATCGTGGTCTGGATGTCGGGGCGATGCTGCAAGACGTATGGGAGCGGCCCTTCATCACCGCCGGCTTTGCGGCTTTCGTATGCATGACCGCATTGGCGCTCACCTCGACGCAGTGGGCTATCCGCAAGTTAGGGCGGCGATGGCAAACGCTGCATCGCCTGGTGTATCTGATAGGCATCCTGGCCATTGTGCATCTGTGGTGGCACAAGTCCGGCAAGAATGATTTTGAGCAACCCCTGATCTATGGCGCGATCCTGGCGGTGTTGCTGGGCTGGCGCCTAGCGCTGCGGCTCAAGTAGCGCCATGATGATGGCCCCCGTTTCCGCGTCGGGCTTGCCGTCGTAGTTGCTGGGGCGATAGTGCATCTGAAAGGCCGACAACACGTTCTGGGTCTCGCGATCGAGTCGGCCGTGCTGGGGGCAGGCGTAGCCTAATTTGGCCAGCCGTTCCTGGAACCAGGCCACGTCGGGTGTGCCCTGGCGTTGCAGGGTGACCCAATTTGTTGCAGCCTGCGCCTCGTTGTACCAACGCCCGATGCCAGCCTCGGCCAGTCGCTTCCATGGAAACAACGGGCCGGGGTCGGTCTTGCGCTGCGGGGCGATATCACTGTGTCCCACCACGTTTTCCGCACGGATGCCGTACCGTTTGGTCAGATCTTTTAACAGCAGAATCAAAGTCTGGATCTGGTGTTCGGAATAGGGCGCCCAACGGGTCTGCCCGCGTGCCAGGTCGGTACGGCCGATATTGACCAGCTCGATGCCGATGGATACAGGGTTCAGCGACACTTGGTTGTACCACCGGCTTTCACCAGCGTGCCAGGCGCTCTGGGTTTCGTCGACCAGGCGATAGATGCGGGGGCGCGCGTCGTCCGTGATCAGGTAATGGGTACTGACTTTGCCCTGTGCCAATAGCCTCAGCGAGTTCTCGGTGTCCGTCGAGGTGTAGTGCAGCACGATATACCGCACCCGGCTGTCATGGCTGACGGCTTTGATCGAATCGTCGACGTCCAGGCGGGTGGGCACGGGCTGGGGCCCTGCACAGCCCGCCAAGGCGAGTGCCGCACCCGCCCACATCAGTCCCATATGGAGTCGAGGGCGTGCGTGGCGGGAACCTAGGGATATCGGCATAGGGCGGACGTACGTGCGTTGAGCAAGCGGCGATGGTTACGGGTAGCAGGGCCGTCGGTCGTCCCCTGGGACGAGTTTACGCGCGCTGAGCAAGATATAGGAATAAGGTCGGCTGTTTGTCCAGTTCTGGCGCGGGCTGTTTTTTCCAGTCGGCGATGCTGTAGGTGCGCACCCATTCCTCGTCTGTCGTCAGAGATCGGGCGACGCATAGCCGCGTGTCGCCGCGCAGTGTCGAGAGCAGGGTCGCGAACATGGCGGCGTTGCGGTACGGGGTTTCGATCAGCAGTTGGGTCTGGTGATGGCGGGCGGAGTGCTGCTCCCAGGCTTTCAATTGCTTGGCGCGTTCGCCTGGGTCGACAGGGGCGTAGCCATGAAATGCAAAGCGTTGACCGTCCAGTCCGCTCGCCATCAAGCCCAGCAGAATCGACGAAGGGCCGACCCAAGGGCGCACCGGTATGCCGAGTCGGTGCGCCGCGGCGACCACCGTGGCGCCGGGGTCCGCGACGGCAGGGCAGCCGGCCTCCGATACGAGGCCGATGTCCTGTCCTTGGCGCACGGGGGCCAGCCACTGTTGTATCTGGCCCGCATCCGTTTTGGGGCTGAGGGTGTGAATGGTGATTTCCTGCAGCGGCCGTACCGTGCCGATCTGTTTGAGAAACGCCCGCGCGGTTTTGGCGTTTTCGGCGATATAGGTGTCCAGGCTACCGGCCAGGGCCCGGGCGTCCGCCGGTAACCAACGCTCGGGGCGCGCCGGTCCCAGTCCCACAGGGATGAGGTGTAGCGTGCCGCTCATGCTGCTTGCCCCGCGGGTTGCGCGTGCGTCAGTGGGTCCAGGCCAAAGGTGGCCAACATGCTGGTCAGTGTGATCAGGGGCAGACCGATGATGGCGGTAGGGTCATCGCTGCGGATATATTCCATCAATGCAATTCCCAGGCTTTCCGCTTTGGCGCTGCCTGCCGTGTCAAAGGGAGCTTCGGCACGCAGGTACGCGTCGATGGCCGCATCCGAAAGGGCGCGAAACCGGCATTGCGTGACGACATCGGCTTTTTCCACGCGCTGGCCATCGGTGACCGCCAGGGCGCTGTGGAACTCTACCGTTTGTCCGGCCAGCATCCGTAGTTGGGCTTGGGCCCGGCTAAAATCACCAGGTTTTCCGATAGGATTGCCATCGATGGTGGCGACCTGATCAGAGCCGATGACGATGCAACCCGGTCGTTGGCTTGCTATGGCCATGGCTTTGTCGACAGATAGGCGCAGCGCCAGTGCCGCAGGGGGCTCGTTGTCGTGCGGAGTTTCGTCCACATTTGGGGAAATTGCCTCAAAGGGCAGACGCAACCGGGACAGCAGTTCACGGCGGTATGGCGAGCTCGAAGCCAGGATCAGGCTAGGTGTGGAAATGGGCATGCGTTGTTTGACGGTTAGGCGTAAGTCACGGTATTATCTAACGTTTTGCGGGATTTTTGCACGGCGCCCGGGTTTCGGGCGCTGCGGGATGTCTGCGCTGCTATCGCGAAAATATGTTTTGCGATGCGTGCAGCACAGCTAAAACGACAGGGTTACGGAGTTCGCATGAATGACAAGCAACGGGCAGAAGCGGCATCGCCGCGCGCGTCCGTGTCGGCGGATACTGTGATCGATGCGTTTGCGCTGGCCAGGCAAGGCGATTTTGTTCAGGGCGAGATACCACTGGTACGTTTGACCCGGGCTGTGGAGGGGTTACCCGAGCAGCCCAGTGGCGAGGCGGGATTGGTCCGGTGGTCGGTCCAGGGCGAAATCGGCAAGGGTGTGATTGGAACAGGCTTTGCGTCCGGTCAGCCGCTCTTGCGCTTGCATGTGCAGGCGCATCCTGTGCTGATTTGTCAGCGATGCAATGCCCCGTTTGCTTTTGCAGTAGATTCCCAGGCAGTATTGCAGTTGGTCAAGTCCGAGGACGAGCTCGACGACGATCTGTCCTTTGATGCGCAAGACCCGGATGTTGCAGATTCGCTACCCGAAAAGGTTGTGGGTTCGCATCGTTTTGATCTGTTGGCCCAGGTCGAAGACGAGCTCATTTTGAGTATTCCATATGTGCCCAAGCATCCTGTATGCCCGGGCGCACAGGCCAAAGACGGCGACGCGCAGCAGGCGCCCGCCACCCAGCGTCCGTCGCCGTTCGCGGTGCTCGAACAATTAAAGCGTAAAGATTAGGTCAACATCGGGCGTGCATCGCGTACAATGCGCCCCGTTTCTAGGAGTCATCATGGCTGTTCAACAAAACAAAAAGTCCCCGTCCAAGCGTGGCATGCATCGCTCGCACGACTTTCTGGTCAACCCGCCCACCGCGATCGAGCCCACCACTGGCGAAAACCATCTGCGTCACCACATCAGCCCCAACGGCTTTTATCGTGGCCGCAAGGTCCTCAAGACCAAGGCTGACGAATAAGCCGCTGTAACAGCGCTTTCGCACTCACGGCAGCAGCTGTACTGCACCTGTGATACGTATCGCCATTGACTGCATGGGCGGCGACTTCGGTCTGCCCGTTACGATTCCGGCCGCGATCGAGTTCGCCCGGCAGTTCCCCGATTCAAAGCTATTGCTGGTCGGGCTGCCTGACGCTATCGAAGCGGCTTTGAACGAACACAAGGCCGCCCCGCGCGATCGCCTGGAAATCGTCCCCGCGACCGAGGTCGTCACGATGGACGACCCAGTCGAGGTCGCGTTGCGTCGTAAAAAAGATTCGTCCATGCGCCTGGCGGCCCAAGCCGTCAAGGACGGGCGTGCCGACGCTTGCGTGTCGGCAGGTAATACCGGCGCGTGGATGGCGATCTCGCGCTATGTACTAAAGACCCTGGATGGCATCGATCGTCCAGCGATTGCCACGTCCATTCCCAACCAGACCGGCCGGGCTACGACCGTGCTCGATCTGGGGGCTAACGTCGATTGCTCGGCGCAACACCTGTTGCAGTTTGCCATCATGGGTGCGGCGTTGACCCAGGCTGTCGATCATCGAGACAACCCATCGGTGGGTTTGCTCAATATCGGCGAAGAAGTCATCAAGGGCAACGAGGTCGTCAAAGAAGCCGCCGAGCTCTTGCGGCGCAGTCCGCTGAATTTCTACGGAAACGTCGAGGGCAACGATATTTTCAAGGGCACCGTCGATGTGGTGGTTTGCGACGGTTTCGTTGGCAATGTCGTACTCAAGTCCGTCGAAGGGCTGGCGAAAATGCTCTCCAGCGTGATCCGCGAGGAATTCAAGCGCAATTTGGTCACCCTGCTGGCCGGAGCCATCGCCAAACCCGTGCTCAATCGCCTGCGCGGCCGCGTCGATAATCGCCGTTACAACGGGGCTGCCTTGCTGGGCTTGCGTGGCGTCGTGATCAAAAGCCACGGCTCGGCCGACGTGTATGCATACGGGTTCGCCTTGCAGCGTGCACGCGAGGCCGTGGTGAGTAAACTGCAAGAACGTACCGCCCAGGCCGTGGCGCTGATCACTCAGCGCGTCCAGATGGGCGAAGCAGCCTCCGGCGCGTCCGAAACGGCCGGAGATACCGTTTGATGGGTAATGCAATGACATATGCCGTGATCGCGGGCTCTGGCAGTTTCCTGCCCGAGCGGGTCGTTTCCAACGACGAGCTGGCTGCCGAGCTGGCTACGCGCAATATTTCCACGTCCGACGAATGGATCGTCGAGCGGACGGGGATACGCCAACGTCACTTGGCCGAGCGTGGTGTGACTACCAGCCACTTGGCAACCGAGGCTGCCAAGCGTGCATTGGCGGACGCGGGCGTTCAAGCGGCGGATGTCGACCTGATCATCGTCGCGACGTCGACGCCGGATTTCGTCTTTCCCAGCACCGCCTGTCTGGTTCAGGCCAATCTGGGCGCTAAAGGCGGGGCCGCATTTGATGTGCAGGCCGTCTGCAGCGGGTTTGTTTATGCGCTCAGTACGGCCGATGCCTTTGTGCGGGCAGGCCGGGCGCGTTGTGCGCTCGTGATTGGCGCCGAGGTGTTTTCCAGCATCCTCGACTGGAACGACCGCAGTACCTGCGTGTTGTTCGGCGATGGGGCAGGGGCGGTGGTTCTCAAGGCCTCGGATCAGCCGGGCATCCTGGCCGCTCAGTTGCATGCCGATGGCTCTCAAACCAAAATCCTGTGCGCCGCGGGCAACGTCGCCTATGGCAGCGTCGTCGGCGACCCGTTCCTGCGCATGGACGGCCAAGCCGTGTTCAAGCAAGCCGTGACGGTACTCGATCGCTCCGCCCGGGATGTATGTGCAGAGGCAGGCGTGGACGTATCGGATGTCGACTGGCTCATTCCCCATCAGGCCAACGTCCGTATTTTGAATTTCCTGGCTCGTAAATTGCACGTGCCGACTGAAAAAGTCGTCATTACGGTCGATTCCCATGCCAATACTTCTGCCGCCAGCGTTCCGTTGGCGCTGGATGCTGCGCGCCGTGACGGGCGAGTCAAACCGGGGCAGCTGGTGTTGATGCAGGGCGTGGGGGGCGGTTTTACCTGGGGCTCGGTGCTGGCGCGCATGTAGTGCGGCACGTTCCGGAGTTGCCGGCGCCGCGAGGGCGGTGGCAACCTCAGTCGTCGCCCGATGTCGGGTATTCTCCCAAATCTGAAATCTGTTGATACTTCCATCATGAAAATCGCGTTTGTCTTTCCTGGCCAGGGTTCGCAGTCGGTCGGCATGCTCGATGCCTGGGCCGGTAATGCGGCCGTGGCTGATGTCATTGCCCGCGCAGGTCAGGCGCTCGGCCAGGATCTCGGAACCTTGATCGCACAAGGCCCTGCGGATCAGCTCAATCTGACCACCAATACCCAGCCCGCCATGTTGACGGCAGGCGTTGCCGTATTCGCTGCCTGGCGTGCTGCCGGCGGCCCCCTGCCTGCGCTGATGGCCGGCCATAGCTTGGGCGAATATGCCGCCTTGACGGCTGCCGGCGCGTTGGCTCTCGAAGACGCGGTGCGCCTGGTGCGTGTGCGGGCCGATGCGATGCAGGCTGCTGTGCCAGTCGGCACGGGAGGCATGGCCGCGATTCTGGGCCTGGATGACGATGCTGTGCGTGCCGCTTGTGCTCAGGCGGCGCAGGGCGAAATCGTCGAAGCTGTGAATTTCAATGCGCCTGCTCAAGTCGTGATCGCCGGTCACAAGGCCGCCGTCGAACGTGCCTGCGAGGCTGCCAAGGCTGCCGGCGCCAAACGTGCCTTGCCGTTGCCTGTATCGGCGCCATTTCACTCCAGCTTGTTAAAGCCCGCTGCCGACGTGCTGGCCGGCGCTTTGTCGCAAGCCTCCGTGTTGGCGCCGCAGGTGCCCGTCATCAACAACGTCGATGTCGCTGCGCCTGGCGAGCCGGACGCCATCCGGGATGCGCTGGTGCGCCAGGCATGGCATCCTGTGCGCTGGGTAGAAACCTTGCGCGCCATGAAAGCGCAAGGCGTGACTCACGTAGTCGAATGCGGCCCCGGTAAAGTACTGGCAGGGCTGACCAAGCGTATAGACAGCGAGCTCGTCGGGCTTTCAATCACCGATCCGGCTTCTCTCGAGGCCGCTATGGCGACGTTGGGGCAGGCCTGAGGCCGTTCGCGGCATCTTGCGCACTGACCGCCAGTCATTACGGAAACGGATATGGAACAACAATCAGCAGAATTGCAGGGCAAGGTGGCATTGGTCACCGGCGCCACACGCGGCATCGGCAAAGCCATTGCTCTAGAGCTGGCACAGCGCGGCGCCATCGTCGTCGGCACAGCCACCAGCGAGTCCGGCGCCCAGGCCATCGGCGAAGCGCTTGCTCCGCTGGGCGGGCGCGGCGTCGTGCTGGATGTTACCGACGCGCAGGCTTGCGATGCGCTGATCGACACTTTGAGCAAGGCGCCCGAGGGCGGCCCTCACATCCTGGTCAATAACGCCGGCATCACGCGCGACAATCTCGCCATGCGGATGAAGGACGAGGAGTGGTCTGCGGTGATCGATACCAACCTGGCTTCGGTGTTCCGTCTGTCGCGCGCCGTATTGCGAGGCATGATGAAAGCCCGTTGGGGCCGGATCATCAATGTGACCTCGGTGGTCGGCTCCAGCGGCAACCCCGGTCAGGCCAACTACGCGGCGGCCAAAGCCGGTGTTGCCGGAATGTCGCGCGCATTGGCACGCGAGCTCGGCAGCCGCAACGTGACGGTCAATTGCGTGGCGCCCGGCTTCATTGATACTGACATGACTCGCGCTCTGGGTGAAACCCAGACGGCGGCACTGTTGCAGCAGATTCCGCTGGGCCGTTTAGGCTCGCCGGCAGACGTTGCGCATGCTGTGGCCTTTTTGTCCGGCCCGCAGGCAGGTTACATTACGGGAACAACGCTGCACGTAAACGGCGGAATGTACATGTAAAGTCGGCCTGAAAGAGGGCGATTTTGGGGTGCGTCTCAGGGCGTACAGTTACTTTTATCACGGCCAGGCGTTTGCATTCCTCTACGCTTGGCTATAATTCGCGGGATTTTTCCCACTTGGAGATCTGCATGGAAAGCATCGAACAGCGCGTCAAGAAGATCGTCGCTGAACAACTTGGCGTTAACGAAGCCGAGATCAAAAACGAGTCCTCCTTCCTTGACGACCTCGGTGCCGATTCGCTCGATATGGTTGAACTGGTCATGGCGCTCGAAGACGAATTCGAGACCGAGATCCCCGACGAAGAGGCCGAAAAGATCACCACCGTGCAGCAGGCGATTGATTACATCAATTCGCACGGTAAGCAGTAAGCGCAGCCTATATTGTTCCCGGCGTTACCCCATACAGGGGTGGCGATCGGGAGTCGGGGCGGTTTCAGAGGTGTCGTGCGGTTCGCATGCAAGAGTATTGTTACGATATTCTTGCTTGTCTGCCGTTCGCACGGCGCATCCGAAAGCCGCCTTTCTTTTGTCTTTTAGGAGTCCTCCGTGAAGCGACGAGTCGTCATTACCGGCCTGGGTATCGTATCGCCCGTGGGCAACGATATCTCCAGCGCCTGGGACAATATCGTCAACGGACGTTCTGGCATCAGCCGCATCTCCCGTTTCGATCCTTCTGCCATCACCACGCATATCGCGGGTGAGGTCAAAGATTTCGACGTCACGCAGTACATGCCCGTCAAAGAAGCCCGCCAGATGGATACCTTCATCCATTACGGCATGGCTGCGGGCATTCAGGCCTGGCAAGACAGCGGGTTGGACGTTACCGAAGCCAACGCTGACCGCATCGGCGTGATCGTGGGATCCGGCATTGGCGGTCTTCCCCGTATCGAAGAAACGCAGACCGAGCTGCTCGCCAAAGGTCCGCGACGTATTTCCCCCTTTTTCGTACCTGGCTCCCTGATCAACCTGATCTCAGGCCAGTTATCGATCCGATTCGGCATGAAAGGCCCGAGCTATGCCGTGGTGTCCGCATGTACGACGGGCTTGCATTGCATTGGTGATGCTGCGCGCCTGATCGAATACGGCGATGCCGACGTCATGCTGGCAGGCGGTGCCGAGTCCACGGTATCGCCTCTGGGCATCGGCGGTTTTGCTGCCATGCGTGCATTGTCCACTCGCAACGATGATCCGACGACGGCGTCACGCCCCTGGGACCGCGATCGCGATGGTTTCGTGCTGGGCGAGGGCGCTGGCGTCCTGGTCCTCGAGGAATATGAGCACGCCAAAAAACGCGGCGCTCGCATTTACGGCGAGTTTGCGGGCTATGGAATGAGCTCGGATGCGCATCACATCACCGCTCCCGACAAGGACGGCCCGCGCCGTGGCGTGATCAACGCTTTGCGTAATGGCGGCATCAACCTCGACGAGGTGGATTACGTCAATGCCCATGGCACCTCGACGCCGTTGGGCGACAAAAACGAATCCGATGCGCTGAAACTGGCCTTCGGTGATCACGCCAAAAAGCTGGTGGTGAATTCCACTAAATCGATGACGGGGCACTTGCTTGGGGCCGCTGGCGGTATCGAGGCCGTGTTCACCACGCTCGCGGTGTACCACCAGAAATCGCCACCCACTATCAACATCTTCAACCAGGATCCCGAGTGCGACCTGGATTACTGCGCCAACGAGGCCCGGGACATGAAGATCGATGTGGGGCTTTCCAATTCCTTTGGTTTTGGCGGCACCAACGGCTCCATGGCCGTTCGCCGGGTTTAATTTGGCCGACCTCTGGGAACCCGGCCTGCGGACGCTGTGCGTGCCGGTGCGCGCGACGCGTCACGCGGCCGTGCGCGCGATCCGCGCGGTCGCAGGCAGTCGCCGCTGGCAGATCCGCCAGGGGCGGCGCTGGATTTCAGCCGAGTTGCAAGATAGCCATCGCGGCCCGTGCTGGCTGAGCCTGCGCCTGCAGGCCGATGCGTCCGCTGCCGGCCCTCGTGCGCACTATCGCGTTTCCATTTGGCAGTCGCGCATCTCCGCAACAGCCTGGCGTCGGCTTTGCCTGCTGGCAGGGGCCGCTCAGCGCCTGCGGACGTCACCCGTGCAGGGGGCGTCATGAGCGAGCGCGATGTCGACGCCGAATTGGTCGCCCGCGTACAACGGGGTGACAAAAAAGCATTTGATCTGCTGGTGCTCAAATACCAGCGCAAAATCCTGCGGCTATTGGGTCGCATGATCCGCGATCCCGCTGAAATCGAAGACGTCGCTCAGGAAGCCTTTATCAAGGCCTACCGGGCGCTGCCACAATTTCGCGGCGAGAGCGCCTTTTATACCTGGCTTTACCGCATTGCCGTCAATACGGCCCGCAATTGGCTGGCTTCTGCCGGGCGCCGTCCGAGCGCGCCAAATGCAATTGAAACCGAAGACGGTGAAACTTTTAACGAAACAGACAACCTAACCGATATCAGCACACCGGAATCCATGGTGGCTAGCCGGGAAATCGCCGAGACAGTGAACGCCGTCATCGAGGATTTGCCCGAAGAGCTCCGGACCGCTATCGTGCTGCGTGAAATCGAAGGTATGAGTTACGAAGACATCGCCCAAAGCATGGACTGCCCCATTGGCACGGTACGTTCGCGCATTTTTCGTGCGCGCGAAGCCATCGCCACCCGGTTGCGTCCATTGCTGGACACCGATGCCGAGCGTCGTTGGTAAGGAGCGGCAGTCATGCAGTCAACAGCAAAATCAGTGGTAGAGACCGAAGTTTCCCTCGAGGAATCGGTGTCGGCCTGGATGGACGGTGAGTCGTCCGATTTCAATTTTCCCGACCTTTCCACTGAGCAAGGCCGCCGAACCTGGGACACTTATCACCTGATAGGCGATGCCTTGCGCAATGCCGATCTGGCCGTCAGTCCCAGTGCGAATTTTCACGCGCGTCTGTCTCGTGCACTGGATGCCGAGCTGCCGATTGTTGCGCCGCAGCGACGCCGTTCTCCGTTACGTTTCGGGCTCTCCAGTCTGGCCGTTGCCGCCGCCGTTGCTACGGTGGCTTGGGTGGCACAGCCTTACATCATGGGCGGCAGCAGTCGGCCGGCCGATACCCGTACGTTGGCGGATGCGTCCATCAACGAAACGCCGGCGCTGCGTGACTACCTCGAGGCTCATCGCCAAATGGCGGGCCCCAGTGCGGTACGCCAGGTGTCGTTCGATGCCGGAGCTGGACGTTGATCGCGCAGTTACAACATTTCTGTCGCCCCGCATGGCATCGTGCCGGCTTGTTCCGCCGGCCGATACAAGGGGCAGGGTGGGCGTTGACTGCCGTTTTCCTGGTCGCGCTTTCCTCTTTGCATGACGCCGCCCGGGCTGCTGAGACTGCGGCGCCGGACTCGGCAGTACAACTGCTCTACGATATCCAGCAGGCTGCACGCAAGCAGGACTATGCGGGCGTATTCATGTACCAGCAGGGCGAGGCCATCCAGTCATCCCGGCTCGTTCATGTCATTGATGGCACGGGCGAGCGTGAGCGTCTGGAAATCCTGGACGGCCAGCCTCGCGAATACCTGCGCCACAACGACGAAATTCAATGCCTCATTCCCGAGCGCAAGACCGTGTTGATGGAGCCGCGTCGCGGTGACCGCTTCCCGGGCTTGCTGCTGGGCAATCCGACCGAGTTGGCGCAACATTACGACATTCGGGTGCAAGACAAGCTGCACCGTGTCGCGGACCGCCAATGCCGGATCATCACGATTCAGCCGCGCGACGGGCAGCGCTATGGCTACCGGTTGTGCGCAGATGTGGCCACCAATTTACTGCTCCGCGCGCAGACGGTAGACAGCGAGCAACGCGTGGTCGAGCAGGTCTCGTTCAGCTCTATCCGCTTGGGCGACAAGGTCGATGCGAATGAGTTGACATCGCCGTGGAACACGCGAGACTGGAAGGTCTTGCAGCCCAAGATCGAAACCATCGATCTGGCGGCCCAAGGATGGCGTATTCCTGCGCCGGCCGGGTTTGTCTCGGTCATGCAGGTAGTGCGTTCGATGGGGCGCAGCAATGTCAGCCAGCTGGTGCTGTCTGATGGGCTGGCCGCCATTTCCGTCTTTATCGAGCCCTATGATGATCAACGCGACCATCCCATGTCCAACGGAGCGGTGCGGCGCGGTGCGATCAATATCTATAGCACGCGCATCGCTGATTTCTGGCTGACCGCGCTGGGCGAGGTCCCGGCCGAGACGCTGGAGCAGCTTGCCACCTCTACTGAATACGTGCCTGTATCTTCTCAATAACAATAAAGCCTGCAAAAGGTATGGGGAGTTTTCGGAGTTCTCTCATGGAATCACTTTCAGTGTCGAAACCTTTTATCCGGCGCTTTGCCCCCGCAGTCATGTCAGCCGTTTTGCTGGCCGGCGCCTACGGGCCTGTTGCACAGGCGCAGACGCAAGCACCGGCCGCGGCCAGTCCCGCGGTAGTGCTGCCTGATTTCAGCGACGTCATTGCCAAAGCCGATCCTGCTGTGGTCAATATCCGCACGACGGAGACCGTAGCCGTACGCACACCGGGCGGTAGCGGCGATCCCTACGAATTATTCCGCTGGTTCTTCGGTCCGGATTTCCAAGGCCCAGGCATCCCGCAACAACCACGTCCTACGCCGCGCCAGGCGCCCGAAGAACGTAAAGTCCCCCGTGGCGTCGGTTCCGGTTTCTTCATTTCGGCTGATGGCTACATCCTGACCAACAATCACGTTGTCAGCGACGCCGCCGACATCTATGTCACGCTGACTGACGGGCGAGAGTTCAAGGCCAAGGTCATCGGGACAGACGAGCGCACCGACGTGGCGCTGATCAAGATCGACGCCAAGGATATGACTCCGCTGGCGATCGGCGACCCCAAACAGCTCAAAAAGGGCCAATGGGTGCTGGCAATCGGCTCGCCTTTTGGGCTGGATTCCACCGCAACGGCGGGTATCGTCAGTGCCATGAGCCGCGATACAGGTGAATACCTTCCTTTCATTCAGACCGATGTGGCGGTCAACCCCGGCAACTCGGGCGGCCCGTTGATCAACCTGAAAGGCGAAGTCGTCGGGATCAACTCGCAGATCGTCTCGCGTAGTGGCGGTTTCATGGGTATTTCCCTGGCCATCCCGATTGACGAAGCCATGCGCGTTGCCGACCAGCTGCGTGCCAGCGGCAAGGTGACCCGTGGCCGTATCGGTGTCCAAATCGGTGAGGTCGGCAAGGACGTTGCCAGCGCCATTGGTTTGCCCAAGGCCGAAGGCGCGCTGGTCAGCAATGTCGAGACCGATGGCCCTGCAGGGGATGCCGGCGTCAAGGCGGGCGACGTGATTACCTCATTCAACGGTGAAACCATCAAGCGCTGGTCCGATTTGCCTCGTATCGTCGGAGAAACCAAGCCGGGCACCCGTGCCGACATGGAAGTCTGGCGCCGTGGCAAAACCGTGACGCTGTCGGTCAAAGTTGGCGAACTCACTGCCAAGGCCGATGATTCCGAGGTGACCCCTCAGGAAGAGGCCCAGCCAGCCGGCAACGCACTGGGATTGGGCGTGGTGAATGTTCCCAATGACGTTCAGCGCAAACTGGGCATCAAAGGTGGCGTTCAAGTGCGCACAGCCAGCGGCCCGGCGGACGCTGCCGGTCTGCAGCCTGGGGATATTGTCCTGGCGGTCAATAACACCGATGTGACGGATGCGAGCCAGTTCAACAGCCTGGTCAGCAAGCTTCCCAAGGGCAAAGCGGCCGGTTTATTGGTCCGCCGTGGCGATCAAGCGCAGTGGGTGGCGGTCGAGCCGTCCAAATAAACGCCAAGACCGGCTAAAATGGCTGGTTGCCACAAAAGTGGCCGCCACGCCGTATCTGAGGTTTGTTGCTCTCGTAGGGGCTGCACATACCCCGGGAACGGCCAGGCGGCACAGCAGGGGGCGCGATGCGCCCCCTCGTTTTTGGCTGGTTCTTTTCTCGTGACCCGAGTGATATCGGGGCTCGGTATGGTGACCGCGGTCTTGTATGGCTTGCGTTTGTGTCTCTGTCGCGCACCGGCTTTACGTGCGTTTTGTCCCTAATAAATCCACTCTATGCAGCATATTCGCAATTTTTCCATCATCGCCCACATCGATCACGGCAAATCGACCCTGGCCGATCGCCTGATCCAACGTTGCGGCGGGCTGGCAGCGCGCGAGATGTCCGCTCAAGTGCTGGATTCGATGGACATCGAACGCGAGCGGGGCATCACCATCAAAGCGCAGACCGCCGCGCTGGAATACCGTGCCCAGGACGGAAAGGTCTACAACCTGAACCTGATCGACACCCCGGGCCACGTCGATTTTTCGTACGAAGTCAGCCGTTCGTTGTCTGCCTGCGAGGGCGCATTGCTGGTCGTGGATGCCTCCCAAGGCGTTGAGGCACAAACGGTCGCCAACTGCTATACCGCCATCGAGCTGGGCGTCGAGGTCTTGCCCGTACTCAACAAAATGGACTTGCCGCAGGCCGATCCCGATGCAGCCCGCCAAGAGGTCGAGGATGTCATTGGTATCGATGCGAGTCAGGCAGTGCTGGCCAGCGCAAAAACCGGGATGGGGATCGACGAAATCCTCGAAACCATTGTCTCGCGCGTGCCGGCCCCAGTCGGCGATCCGGACGCACCGTTACAGGCGCTGATCATCGATTCCTGGTTCGACAACTATGTCGGCGTGGTGATGCTGGTGCGTATTGTCAACGGTACGCTCAATCCTAAAGACAAAATCCTGCTGATGGCCTCGGGCGCCACGCATTTGTGCGAGCAACTGGGCGTTTTTACGCCAAAATCACAGCCGCGTACCAAATTGTCGGCCGGCGAAGTGGGATTCATCATCGCGGGCATCAAAGAACTCGCCAATGCCAAGGTTGGCGATACCATCACGCTTGCGGGCAAGCCTGCTCCCACCCCGCTGCCCGGTTTTAAAGAGGTCAAGCCGCAGGTGTTCGCCGGCCTGTATCCGGTCGAAAGCTCCGAATACGACCAGCTGCGCGACTCGCTCGAAAAGCTCAAGCTCAACGACGCAGCCCTGATGTTCGAACCCGAAGTCTCCCAGGCCTTGGGTTTTGGTTTCCGTTGCGGTTTTTTGGGACTCTTGCACATGGAAATCGTGCAAGAGCGCCTGGAACGCGAGTTCGACATGGACATCATCACCACCGCGCCGTCGGTGGTGTACGAGGTCGAACAGCGCGATGGCTCGCTGGAGATCATCGACAGCCCGGCGCGCATGCCCGAGGTCGGCAAGATCACCGACATACGCGAGCCCATCGTCAAGGTGACCCTATTCATGCCCCAGGAATACGTGGGGCC
>Ga0164243_10007158_pt1 | contig 16709 bp, 16 predicted proteins | sample OricompcompostOP_FD_108781 | JGI IMG/M metagenome (GOLD analysis project Ga0164243, IMG submission 108781) | Organic Plus compost microbial communities from Emeryville, California, USA - Original compost - Organic plus compost (OP) | ecosystem: Engineered > Solid waste > Mixed feedstock >... | reverse complement strand
TCGTCCACGCTCCGGTCGTCCCACGCGGACCCGAGCACGCGTAACGCCGCGCGCTCGTGGCCGAGCAGCACCAGCGTGGTGAGGACACCGGCGACGCGTGCGCGGGTCTCGGCGGGCGGCAGGAGGTCGATGCCGCGCACCGCGGTGTCCAGCCTCTGCCGCGCGTTCTCCCGGGCGCTCTCAAGCTCCTGCTGGCGGAGCAGGCCGGCGTTGTGGTTCCGCGTGGTCAGCGTCGCGATGATGGTGGCCGTCGTCGCGAAGGCGCTGGCGAGGAACACCAGGAACGTCCGGACCTCCTCCGGACTCAGCGGCCCGGAGGAGGTCAGCAGGCCCGAACGCGTGAGCAGCGCCATGGACGTCCACAGCAGCGGGGCGATCACGAACACCGTGAGCGCCAGCCACAGCCAGTTGCGCCGCAGGAACGCCCGTACGCTCGCCGCACTGGGTGTATCCATCACTTGGCCGTCGTTCCGCGCGGCCACGAGTGCAGCGAGCCGGTTTCGGCTTCGGGATGATCGCCGGCTTCGTAGTCGGCCTGCCGCTCCGTCAGCTCGCCCTGGCCGTTGCCTTCCGCGGCCACCGGCCGGCCCGCGACGGCGTCGGCCTGCTCCGCACTGAGGAAACCGACGAAGTCCTTACGGTGGCACGCGTCCAGTACCGCCATCGCGCCCTCGTACCGCGCCCGGTCCATGGTGGTCACGCGCAGGCCGATGCGGGCGGCCTCGGCGCGGTCGATCGGGAACAGGTGGTGCGGGTACCCGTAGACGAGCTGCCACGCGATCCGGTCCGTACGCGTACGGTCGCCGTCCTTGTTCTCCAGGAGCTTCCGGGCGTACTGCTCCCCGATGCGCAGGCTGCGGCCCCAGCCGCCGAAATCCAGCGCGGTGATCGTCTTCAGTACCGGGCTGATGGCGCCGAGGGCGAACGTGGTCGACGTGTCGATGAGCTCGCTGATCGGGATGCGCCGCTCCGTCGCGGTGACGAGTTCCGGCAGGACCGAGGTGACGGTCTTGAACCCGAAGTCCCGGACGTAGTCGACGCTTTGGTAGCAGTCGAGCGCGGACACCTTGTTCGCCGGGTTGCGCGGGTCGGGGATCTGGGTGTCCAGCGGTCCCAGCTCGCCGAACGCCGACATGTGCACCAGGTCGGCCCCCACCGCGAGAAGCGTGCTGGCGCTCTTGGCCCGGTCGGCGACATGGACGTGCAGGGTGCTCGCGTACGCGCCGAGGTACAGCATCGTCGCGTACGCGCTGTCGAGGCTCCCGCCCGGGCGTCGAAGCGCCCGCCGTCGCCCAGCGCCGAGGGGCCGGTGTCGTTGCCGTCCAGACGGCCGTGGCCGTCGGTTCCGTTCATGTGGTTCCCCCTCCACGATTACGCTCTGTTAGTGCACGTCCGGAGGAATTACGGGGTAAGGGTCTTCCGGCCCCGTTCTGACGGACCGTTGGCCGCTGTTCACCGGCCCGGGCCGACGTACTGAACGCTTTGTCGGGTTCTGGCCCTCAGGCCGACGTCCGTTCGTCACGTGTGGCTGGCTTCCGTTCACCTTCCGTGGGCATCCCGGGGTACGGGTCCGCGATCCGACACCCCTGGGAGGTCCCGTGCGCGCCCGTATCCCCGCTGCCACGTCCGCCGCCGCGGTCACCCTGACCGCCCTGCTCGTCCCCACCCTCCCGGCGCAGGCCGCCGGGCGGCCCGCGGTCATCGGGCACCGTGGGTACACCGGGTCGGGGTGTACGGAGAACACCACCTGCGCGTTCCGCGCCGCCCTGGCGCGCGGGGCCGACGCGGTCGAGATGGACGTGCGGTTCACCCGTACGGGCTATCCGGTGATCATGCACGACCCGACCGTGAACCGGACCACGCGCGGCTCGGGCAAGGTCAGCTCGATGACCCTCACGCGGTTCCTCAAGCTGCGCACCAACGACGGCGGGCACCCGCCGACGCTGGCGCAGGCGCTGTACGCCGTCCGGTCCAAGGGCGGCTGGGCGCTGGTCGAGCTGAAGACCGCGCCGACGAGCAAGCAGCTGGCGCGGTTCGACACCAAGGTCAAGAAGTCCGGGCTGGCGCGCTCACGGATCGTCGTGCAGTCGTTCTCGGCCAAGGCCGCCTGGACGGCCAAGCGCGACGGCTACCGCGCCGCGCGGCTGCTGACGTACGCGACCACCGCGTCGTGGACCTGGACGTACCACGCGATCGGCGTCCCGTACACGAAGATCACCAAGGGCGGCGTCGCCAAGGAGCACAAGCACGGCACCGACGTCTACGCCTACACGGTGGACGACCCGTCCGCGTGGCGGTCGCTGGCCGGCAAGAACGTGGACGCGATCGTCTCCAACCGCAGCCCCGCGCTGGTCAGGGCCGCGGTGGGCTGACCCGGGCTCAGCGCGTCTCCTCGCGCAGGAAGTCAAGCACCAGCGGGCCCGCCTCCGTACGGAACTCCTCGAAGTACGCGTGCCGGGCGCCCGGGATGAGCTGGAGCCGGGCGTTCGGGATGCGCTCGGCCACCAGCGGCGCGTTGGCCGCCGGGTTGAAGATGTCGTCGGTGCCGTGCACGACCAGGGTGGGCGCGGTGATGCGGGGGAGCGCGTCCCAGGCGTCGTGCCGGGCGCTGGCCCGCAGGTGCGCGCGGCGCGCGTGCGCGGGCATCGTCGGGTCGCCCAGCGTGTGGAACGGTCCATCATGGGTGGCCAGCCAGTCGGGCGTGTACATCAGCTCCAGCAGCGCGCGCCGGGCCGCGTCGGCGTCCGGCTGGGCCAGCGAGCGGCGTACCTCCGGGCCGCGCTCGATCCCGTGCGGCCCGCCCGGCGACGTGCAGCCGAGCACCAGCCGCTCGACCCGCTCCGGATGGTCGGCGGCCAGCCACTGCGCGACCCGCCCGCCCATCGACGTGCCGTACACGTACGCCCGCTCCGCCTCCAGCCGGTCGAGGATCGCCACCGCGTCCGCGGCGAACCCGCGGGTGCTGTAGGTGTCGGTGTCCGGCCGGTCACTGTCGCCGGTGCCCCGGTAGTCGAAGGTGACCGTGCGGAAGTACGGCTCGAAGTCCGGCCGGGCGGCGTCCCACCACCGGTGCGTGTTGGCCTGGCCGGCCAGCAGCAGGAGCACGGGACCGGCGCCGTTGACCTCGTAGTACAGCTTGACGTCGTCGCTCGTTCGTACGTACGGCACAGGTGATCGTAACGCCGATCTTGGTCGGGCCGCGGGCGAAGGGTTCAACGGCCGCTCAGTTGGAGGAGCTCGCCGACCGTGCCGAACCGGTAGCCGCGGGCGCGCACGCCAGGGCGCTGCGGTCCACCTGGCGGTAGGAGTACGGCCGGACGTCCCAGGTGACGGTCCGCCGGTGGGTCCGGTGCAGGTACGCGGGCAGGGCGACGAGCGCGACGGCCAGGAGGGGACTCGCCCACCGAAAGGGACTCACGGCCGGAGATCTTGGCAGACGTCGGGTGATGCGGCATATAGCCTGGTCAAGGGGGGGTGGTGCAGTGCCACGGGGGAGGCCTGCGAACGTACGCCGCAGCGATGACGTCCAGTCCCGGATCGCCGCCGCGGAGGCCGAACTGGCCGACCTGGACGCCGCCGAGGCGATCGCCGAGCGCCGGTACCGGGTGGCGGGGGAGTCGGTCCAGGAGGCCTGGGACGGGCTGGAGGCGGCGCAGCGCGAGCGCGACGACGCGCGCGCCGACCGCGCCCGCGTCCGCGACCAGCGCCGCCAGGTCCAGGCCCGCATCCGCCGCCTTCACAAGCGCGCGGGCGGCTGACCCAGGCGTACGGTCGCGGCCAGCTCGGCGCGCAGGGCGCCGGCGAGTACGGGCAGGTCCGGGCAGCGGTCCGGGTCGGCGGTGATCGTGACGGCGAACCGCCCGGCGTAGGAGAACGCGGCGAACACCACGGTGACGTTGCCGGTGGTCGGGCTGATCGCGATGACGTCCGCGATGGCCGCGCCGTCGAACGTGTGCCGCTCGGCCGGCCCGCGCAGGTTGGTGACGAACGTGTTGACCCGCCGCTGCGTGTCCATGATCCGCCGCGCCAGCCCCAGCGCCGCGCCCACCCGGAACGCCCCCGCCAGCACCCCCGCCGAGCCGCCCGGCACCCGGGTCTTGCGCGCCCGGATCACCGCGGCCACCCGCCGCAGCCGCCGTTCCGCGTCCGGCCAGGTGGGCACCCGTACCGGCAGCACGCCGACCCGGTTTCCGAGCCGCTCGTCCGGCGCGGTCCCGTGCCCACTGACCGAGATCGCGACGACCAGCTCCCCGGGATCCTCGCCCCGGGACCGCAGCAGCGTCCCGAGCGCCCCCGCGACCGCGCTGACCAGCACGTCGTTGACGGTCCCGCCGTACGCGTGCGCCGCCCGCCGTACGTCCTCGAGCCCCGCCCACACGGTGACCGCCTCCCGCCGGCCACCGGTCGGCACGTTCAGCGAGGTCAGCGGCGCCTTCCCGCCCCCGCTGCCGCCCACGACCTCCGCCCGCGCATCCCGCAGCGCCCGGATCCCATCGCCGACCCGCGCAAGGGCCCGCACCCGTTCGCGTACCGCGTCCCGTACCAGCTCCCACCGCCCCGGCATCCCCACCGGGCGATCGTCACCCGCGGCGGACGCCCCGCCGTCGACGATCCGCGCCAGCACCGCCAGCCCGCCCACCCCGTCCATGAGCACGTGATGGACGACGAACACCAACGCCACCCGCCCACCGCCGAGCCCCGTAACGAACGTGGCCCGCCACAACGGCCGGTCCACCGGCAGCCGCTCGTTCATCAACCCGGCCGCCACCCGCACCAGCGCCCCCTCATCCCCCGGCGCCGGACAAGCGACCCACCCGATGTGCCGCCCGACCGCGAACCCCGGATCATCCACCCAAACGGGCCTCCCCACCCCCACCCGGACCATCCGCTGCCGCAACCGCCGAACGCTCCGCACCCGCTCCCAGAGCACCCCCCGCGCCCGTTCGAACGACCACCCCGTCCCCACCTCCATGACCAGCACCCCGGCAACCTGCCGAGGCGTAGCCTCGGCATCAATCGCCAGCTCCATCAGATCAACCGCCCCGACCCGCTCCATACCTCCAGCGTCACCGCCCCCCGGCCATGCCCCTACGCCCGTTGGTCCCCGGGATCGCGGCCCGTTCGTCCGCCTTATATCTCGTCCCCAAGCGACCGGAACGGCCGCTTGGGGAAGCCGCTCGAAATGAGGACACGGACAACGGTCGATTCGTACGGCCAGCGCGCGACGCCGCCGTACTCGCCGAGATGGAGCAGCGTCCTGCTGGGAAGCGTCGATCCGATCTCCAAGGGGATCCCGGCCGCCGGTACGTCCTTCGGCGCGCGCAGCGGCGTCGGGGCGCCGTCGGGATCGGCGAAGTACGGGACTCCGGTGGACTTCTCACTGATGACCGTACGGCTCCAGCTCAGCCGGCCATCGCAGTCCGCGTTGTGCTGCCCGGGATCCACCTCCGCGGTGAACGGCTCGACCAGGGTGTCCAGGATCTGCTGATTCAGCGCCCGCTCCTTGTCAGGGAACGGGCACGCGCCGGTCGCGATACGGATCTGGGTGATCTCTCCGCGCATGACCATGTAGTTGACCCACCCGAACGCCGCCACCTGTTCCGGTGGCCAGCGCGATGGACCTCGGTCGTGCATCTGGCCGACCGTGTCGAGGTACTCCCGGTCCCACCGGCCGGTGCGAAGGCCGTCGTGAAGATAGGGCACCAGGTCTGCCGTCGCCGGATCGGCCGCCCACCTCTCGTGGAGCCGGTGGGCGACGTCGATGTGCAGGATGCCCATTTCACGGTTCCTGTCGGCTCGCGCGCCATTCGGGGGCCTCGGGGATTTCGGTGTACTCGATGAGGTGCTGGCCGCCGATCTTCTCGAGGACCTCGCGGACTTCGGCGGGGGTGGCGTAGAAGAACTCGCGGCGGAGGTTCACGCGGTTCACCCGCCGGTCGTCGAGTTCGTGGTGGAGGCGGGTCTCCAGGCCGACGGCGTCCTCGCTGAAGATCAGGGCGTGGGCGTCGAAGCGGAACGGGACCGAGGCGTCACCGAGCTCGCGGATGCGGTCCTGCGGTTCCAGGCGGCGCGTCATGCCGATCTTGATCATGTGATCGCCGAACGCGCCGATGTTGGAGATGATGTACACGTACCCGGCGCGCGTGTTGGCCTCGCGGCGCTCGACGCCGTCGATCGCGACCTCGATCTGGTCGAGCTTGGCGCGCAGCTCCTCCGCCTTGGCCGCGTCCCCGTTCCCCTGGACGCGATCGAGCGCGGACCGGTAATGCGCGCGCTCCTTCTCCAGGCGGGCCTTCTCGCGCTCGAACTCCCGTTGCGCGGCTTGCTCCTCGCGCTGCCGTTCGCGTTCGGCGCGGGCCAGCTCCTTTTCCTCCTCGAGCTTGTTCTGGTAGTCGGCGGTGAGCTCCAATTCCTCGATGCGCAGCTCGTGGTAGTCGTCGCTGATGCTGATGCTCTCGGTCTTGCCGAGCCGCGTGATCATCTCCCGCGACTTGTTCAGCCGTTCGATCGCCGAGTCGAGCCGGTAGGGACGCATGGTACGGACGAGGTTGTCGGCCTCGGTGTTGTAGGCGCGCAGCATCAGCCGCGAGTGATCGCGCAGCATCTTCGCGCCGGACCGGGCGGAACCGTTGACCGTCCACGCGACCGGGGTGAGCACCGCATCGCCGGCCCGGACCATGGCCTTCATCTTGTCCTTGACCGTCGCGAGCCGCGCCTTGTACGCGACGACGTTGCCCAGCGGATGCTGATACTCGTACAACCCGGCCTCCTGGAGCAGGAGGGCGTCCTCCGTCGTGACGACCTGTTCGCGCACGGTGGCCAGCTTCTCGGTCACCCGGCGCTCCTCGGTACGGAGCTTGCCGAGCCGCTTCTCGGCCCGCGCACGCTCCTGGGCCAGCTCGGTACGAACCCGTTCGGCCTCTCCGGAGAGCTCCGCGTGCACCCGCTCGGTCTCCTCGGCGAGGGCGGCGCGTTCGCGGGCGATGTCGTCGGCGAGCCGGCCGCGTACGCGCTCGGCCCCGGCGAGCACCTGGAACGGGTCGAGCGCCATGACCTGGTGCGCCCACTCCCGGAGCCGGGCGTAGTCGGCAGTCAGCGCCTGGTACCGGCCCTTGGTGCCGCCGCCGGCCGGAGTGGGCTGCGGCAGCGGTGGGAGGACGAGGGGTGTCGCGGGGGTAGGTCCGTTCGCCCCGTGATCGGCCGGCGGTTCCGGCTGGACGGGCACCCACAGCGCCCATCCGGGCGGCGGCGGCCCCCATGCCGGATCCGGAATCCAGCCCGGAGGCGGCCGCCAGCCCATCGGCGGCCGCGGCCAGTTGGGAGGTGGATTGAACTGTACGTTCGACTGACCTGCACTCTCCGTCATCTTTCCCGCCCCAGCGATCACCCGTAAGACCAACCCGAGCCCCGGAAAACTCCAGTTCATCGGATGAATACGAGCATTTGACGTTCGAGGGGCGAGTCGGGTCTACGTATCGGAAATGTCGTTTCCGTAACGCTCGGTGATCATGTGCACATGTGACCGGTTCACGTCCTTGATGTCGCGGACGCCCAGGAGGGTGAGGGCGCGTTCGATCTCCTCGCGGAAGATCGTCAGGATGTGGTCGACGCCTTGGGTGCCGGAGACGGCGAGGCCGTAGACGTAGGGGCGGCCGATGAGGACGGCGGTGGCGCCCAGGGCCAGGGCCTTGATGACGTCGGTGCCGCGGCGGATGCCGCCGTCGAGGAGGATCTCGGCGCGGCCGGCGATGGTGTCGGCGATCGCCGGGAGGGCGTCGAGGGTGGGGATGGCGTGGTCGAGCTGGCGGCCGCCGTGGTTGGAGACGACGACGCCGTCGAGGCCGAGGTCGACGGCGCGCTGGGCGTCGTCGGGGCGGAGGATGCCCTTGACGTACACGCGGCCCTGCCAGGCGTCGCGCATCCAGGCGACGTCGTCCCAGTCGAGGGTGGACTGGACGAGCTGTCGCTCCTGGATCTCCACCGATGCGACGGCGTCGCGGACGGTGCCGCCGGAGACCAGGCTGCGGCCGCTGATGCGCTGGTGGACCAGGGCGTCGTACGTCCAGCGGGGGTGGCGGGCGAAGTTGAGGGCGCGGCGCGGGGTGAGGACGGGGCGGGCCTCCAGGCCCTCCTTGCGCTCGCCTTCGCGGTTGCCGAGGACGGGGACGTCGACGGTGATGAACAGCGTGCGGTACCCGGCGTCCCAGGCGCGGCGGAGCAGGGAGCCGGCGAGGCCGGTCGAGCCGGGGTAGAGCTGGAAGACGTGCGGGCCGCGGGCCGCGCGGGCGACCTCCTCGATGGACCAGGAGGAGACGGTACTGAGCGCGTACGCGGTGCCGTGCCGCTCGGCGGCGCAGGCCGCGGCGACGTCGCCGGACCAGTGCGACAGGCCCGTCAGGCCGGTGGGCGCCAGCATCACCGGCATCGACAGCGTGCGGCCGACCGCCTCGGTGGACAGGTCGTGGGAGTCGTGGCCGGTCAGCACGCTGGGCGCCAGCCACCAGCGGTCGAACGCCGCCCGGTTGCCGCGGACCGCATGCAGGTCGTCGGCGCCGCCGTCCACGTACGTCCACACCATGCGCGGCAGTCGGCGGCGCGCGGCGCGGCGGTAGTCCTCGACGCTGATGAGCCGCTCCGGTGCCCGCAGCCGGCAGTCGAATCCGAAGGCCCGCATTCCGTCCTCCATCCCTTCGACGACACGCTCCGCGGCAACTGTAGGCATGCGCCATCCGCGGCCGGCGCACCGGCCTCCCGCCAAGTGATCTACAACGTAAAGGCGCCGCCTCGGGTCACCCCGGCGCGACGCCCCCCGCGCCCGGGCATAGCGTCGGGCGCATGGACGTGCCGGACTACGCCGACCGCTTCACGGCCGACAGGCCACCGGACCCCCGTACGGCCGAGGCCTGGATGCGGTCCGCGCTGGAGGGCGCCCCGGCCGCGGCCCGGGCCTTCGTCCGGTTCGGCTGGCGCGCGGTCCTGGGCTTCCGGCTCGGCCCGGCGCACTCGCCCGCGCACATCCTCGGCTGGCCGATCGCGCACGCGACCCCCGGCGAGATCGTCCTCAGGCAACGCTCCGCGCTGCTCACCGCGCAGCTCACGCTGCGCGTCACCGGCACCCGCCTGGAGTGGACCACGCACGTCCGGTACGACCACCGCGCCGCCCGCGCGATCTGGTCCGTCGCCCGCCTCGTCCACGTCCTCGTGGTCCCGTACGTCCTGCGCCGCGTCACATCCCGAAGCGGGCCCGGCGCACCGCCGCCACCGCGGCCGCCGGGCCGCTGAGCTCGACGCGCGCCGCGTCCCGCCGCCCGAAGACGTACAGGAGCAGCTCACCGGGCGGCCCGCTGAGCCGGGCCACCGGCGCGCCCCGCCGTACGGTCGCCCGCTCCCCGGTGCCCGCCCACGCGAGCTCCAGCCCGGCCCCGCGCAGCCGCCGGCTCAGGAACCGCCCGCCGCCGCGCGCGTTGCGCCACAGCCCGGCCTCCAGCGCCGGCGTCAGATCCTCGCGCGGACCGAGGCCGTTCGCCCGCCGCACGTCCTCCTGGTGGACGAAGAACTCGTTCAGGTTCGGGCCCGCGCGCACCCAGCCGATCCGGAACACCCCGGGCGGCGGCCCGGACCGCAGCCGCGCGACCAGCGACGCGTACGTCCGCGCCGCCAGCATCCGCGCCCGCCGCCGGTCGGCGAACCGCTGGAACGGCCTGGGCAGTACGAGGCACGGCCCGGCGAGCGGATCGCGCTCGCGCTGGACGAGGTGCCCGGCGACGTCCGCGGCCGTCCACCCCGGGAGCAGCGTGAGCGCCCCGGGCCCGAGCCCGTCCAGCAGGTCGCACAGCGCGCGGCGTTCCCGCGCGTCGAGCGGTAAGTCCGTCATGACCCGAATCTAGGCCGCCGGCCGCCCGGTTTTGCCCGAAGACGTCAGGGGTATGCGCGCATCGCGGGTTTTCCCAGGTAAGTGACCCGCGACTCGGGGGCGGGGGCCAGGTCCATGGAGTACGGAGCGAATTCTGAGGTCGGCCGACTACGCAAAGTGATCGTGCATCGCCCGGAGTTGAGCCTGTTGCGGCTCACGCCGGACAACAAGGACGACCTGCTGTACGACGACATCCTGTGGGTGAACCGGGCGCAGCAGGAGCACGACGCGTTCGTGGCGATGATGCGCGGCCGCGGCATCGAGGTGCACCTCCACGAGCGGCTGCTGGCCGAGGCGCTGGACGCCGATCCGCGGGCCAAGCGGCACGTGCTCGAACGCACGGTCACGCACCTGTCGGTCGGGCCCGCGCTGGTCGACGAAGTCCGCGCCGAGCTGTCCGGCTGGGACGGCGAGCGGCTGGCGCGGCACCTGATCGGCGGGCTGAGCAAGGCGGAGTTCGGCATCGGCCGGTACGACACCCGGTCGCTGGTCAGCGAGATGGCCGACCCGCGGGCGTTCATCCTTCCGCCGCTGCCGAACACGCTGTACCAGCGCGACCCGGCCGCCTGGCTGTACGGCGGGGTGGTGCTGAACCCGCTGTACTTCCACGCCCGGCGGCTGGAGACGATCAACCAGAGCGTGATCTACCACTTCCACCCGATGTTCGCCGGCGCCGGCGTGACGTACTGGTACCCCGAAGTCGGCGACGACGGCGGGTTCGACGAGGAGGACTTCGGCCGCGCGTCGCTGGAGGGCGGCGACATGATGCCGATCGGCCGCGGCGCGGTGGCCATCGGGATCAGCGAGCGGACCACGCCGCAGATGATCGAGCACATCGCGCTCGAGCTGTTCGCGCACGAGGCGGCCACCCGCGTCATCGCGGTCGACATCCCGCCCAACCGCAGCTACATGCACCTGGACACGGTGTTCACGCTGCTGGACGTGGACAAGGCCACCGGCTACATGCCGGTCGTGGAGTCCGCGCCCACCGCGTCGCTGCGGCCCGGCGACAGGCCCGGCACGCTGGACGTACGGCCGGAGCGCGACCTGGTGTCCGCGCTTGAGGACGCCCTGGGCATCGGGAAGCTCGACGTGATCCCGACCGGCGGCGACCCGGACCAGCAGGCCCGCGAGCAGTGGGACAGCGGCAGCAACTTCGTCGCGCTCGAACCCGGCGTGGTCGTCGGCTACCACAAGAACGAGTTCACCAACCGCAAGCTCCGCGAGCACGGCGTCGAGGTCATCGAGATCGAGGGCTTCGAGCTCGGCAAGGGCCGCGGCGGCGCGCACTGCATGACCTGCCCGCTCCTCCGCGACGGCATCTGACCGTGTCCGGCAGCGAAGCCGCAGGAGGAGCGCACATGAGTAGCACCGAGGCCGAGGCGCCGGCCGTACGGAAGTTCCCGCTGACCGTGCTGATCATGATGGTGGTCGGGTCCATGGTCGGCGCCGGGGTGTTCTCGATCCCGCGCAACTTCGCCGAGACCGCCGGCGTGTTCGGCGGGCTGAGCGCCTGGGTGGTGGCCGGCGCGGGCATGCTGATGCTCGCGCTGGTCTTCCAGACCCTCGCCGTCCGTAAACCGGACCTCAACGCCGGCGTGTACGCGTACGCCAAGGCCGGGTTCGGGGAGTTCCCCGGGTTCTTCTCCGCGTTCGGCTACTGGGCCAGCGCCTGCGTGGGCAACGTGAGCTACTGGGTGCTGGTCAAGTCCACGCTCGGCAAGGCGCTGCCGTTCTTCGGCGAGGGCAACACGATCATCGCGGTCGCGGTGTCGTCGGTCGGCATCTGGCTGTTCCACACGCTGATCATGCGCGGCGTGCAGGAGGCCGCCATCATCAACCGGATCGTCACCATCGCCAAGATCATCCCGATCGTGCTCTTCATCGTGCTGGTGGCCGTGCTGTTCAAGGCGGACGTGTTCCGCGCCAACCTGTGGGGCGGCGCGCACCCCTCGCCGTCCGCGCTGTACGAGCAGCTCCGGGACACGATGCTGATCACCGTGTTCGTGTTCCTCGGCGTGGAGGGCGCGAGCGTGTACTCCCGCTACGCCAAGCGCCGCGAGGACGTCGGCCGCGCCACCGTGATCGGCTTCCTCGGCGTGCTCGTGCTGTTCGTACTGGTCAGCGTCCTGTCGTACGGGATCCTGCCGCAGAGTGAGCTGAGCGGGCTGCAGCAGCCGTCGATGGCCGGCGTGCTGGAGGCGGCGGTCGGCCGGTGGGGCGCGGTGCTCATCGGCGCCGGGCTGATCATCTCGGTCCTCGGCGCGTACCTCGCCTGGACGCTGATGGCCGCCGAGGTGCTGTTCGTGGCGGCCAAGGACCGGGACATGCCGGCCTGGCTCGGCCGGACCAATGCGGTCGGCGTGCCCCGCGGCGCCATGATCATCACCACCGCGCTGATCCAGCTCGTGCTGCTCGTCACGCTGTTCTCCGACGACGCGTTCAGCTTCACCCTGAAGCTGTGCAGCTCGCTCAGCCTGATCCCGTACCTGCTGGCCGCCGGTTACGCGCTGCTGATCGGCGTCCGGCGGGAGACGTACGACGTCAACCCCACCGGCCTCGGCCGCGAGCTCGTCATCGCGGGCCTCGCCACGCTCTACACGGCGTTCCTCATCTACGCGGCCGGCCTGAAGTTCCTGCTGCTGTCCTGCATCATCTACCTGCCGGGCGTCATCCTGTTCTACCGCGTCCGCCGCGAACAGCACCGCCGGTTCCTGGGCCCCGCCGAGGCCGTCCTGTTCGTCCTCGTGCTCGCCGGCGCCGTCGTGGGCGTCGTCGGCCTCGCCAACGGCGCCATCACGATCTGACGGTCAGGCGGGGAAGCGCGCGTCGACCTCCGGGCCGGTCAGGCCGAAGTCGGACAGGGCGTACCGGTGGGCCGGGCCGCGGCCGGCCGCGCGGCTCTCGTCGTGCAGGCGGGCCATCGCCGTACGGGCCGCGCCGGTGAGCGGCAGGCGGAAGGCGGCGTACACGTCCTCGACCGTACCGAGCGGGTCGCGGACGAAGGCGGCGTAGTCCACGTCGAAGAACCGGGCCGGGTCGTGGCGGGCGCGCTCGGCGCGGAAGCGGGCGAGGCCGCGGCTCCACAGGTCCAGCTGGCTCCGGCCGAGCACCTCGCCGGTGAACACCTCCGACCAGCCGGCGGTCGCGTGCGCGGCGAGGCTGCACATCGACGCCATCGCGGTACGCGGGGAGCGGTGGGTCTGGACGACCAGCGCGTCGGGATAGACCGCGAACAGCGCGTCGAGGGCGAACAGGTGGCTGGGGTTCTTCAGCACCCAGCGCCGCCCGGCGTCGTTGAGGCCGATCAGCTGCAGGTTGCGGCGGTGCCGGCGGTACGCGGGCGTCCAGTCCTGGGCGTCCAGCCAGGCGGCGTACGCGGGGATGTGCGCCAGGCACGGGTAGGACACCGAGCGCATCGACTGGCGCAGCAGCTGCCAGCACTCCTCGACCATGCCGGCCGACAGGTAGTGCACGCCCATGAACTCCGGGTGCGCGACGTGGTGCCGCTCGCAGCCGGACTGGACGGCCCGGTAGACCGGGTCGTCCGGCCACGTGGCGCGGGGCGGGCGCGGCTGCGGCATCTCGGCCAGCCACAGCTCCAGGCCCTGGTGGGCCGGGTCGGCGGTGAGCAGGCGGTGCAGCGCGGTCGTCCCGGTACGGGGCAGGCCGGTGACGAAGATGGGCCGCTCGATGCGGACGCCGGCGTGCTCGGGGTGCCGCTTCCAGGCGTCCTGCGACAGCAGCCGGGCGACCAGCGCGCCGCGCAGCATCGCGCGCGCCGCCTTGTTGCCCGCCGGGGTGAGCGCCGCCTCCCGGTGGTAGGCCTCAAGCAGGACCGCGAGGCCGTCGGCGTACGGGTCGGCGCCGAAGTCGGACAGGCCGGTGAGCTTGCCCGCCGAGGCGTGCAGGTCCTCGACCGTGCCCACGTCGTCGCGTCCGGTGGCGGTCATCAGTGGTGCCATTCGCCGCCGTTGACGTCGAGGCACTGCCCGGTGACCGCCCGCGCGAGCGGCGAGAGCATGAAGACCGCGGCGTCGGCGATCTCGTCGGGTTCGGGGAGCCGGCGCAGGTCGAGCGCGGCGGCGGTCTCGTCGTACACGTCCTGCGCCGAGACGCCGCGCCGCTCGGCCAGGTAGCCGAAGTACCACTTCAGGTTGTCCGCCCAGATGTATCCGGGCGCGATCGTGTTGACGCGGACGCCCTGCGGGCCCAGCTCGGTCGCCAGGCTCTGCGCGAGGGCGAGCAGCGCGGACTTCGACATCTTGTACCCGCCGAACGTGCGCCGCGAGTGCCGCAGCACCGCCGAGTTGATCATGACGACGGAGCCGCCCTGCGCGGCGAGTGCCGGGGTGAAGAGGCGGGTGAGCCGTAACGCCGCAAGCACGTTGGTCTCGAAGGCGGCGCGTACGGCGTCGAGGTCGACGTCGGCCAGGTCGGTGAGCGGCGGGATCGCGAAGGCGTTGTTGATCAGGCCGTCGACGCGGCCGAACGTGTCCAGCGCCGCGTCGGCCAGCCGCCGGCAGGCCGCGTCGTCGGTGACGTCGGTCTCCACCGGCAGTGCGCGCCGGTCCAGCTGCGCGATCTCCTTGGCCACGCCGGCCAGCCGCGACCCGGTCCGCGCGGCCAGGACGACGTCGGCGCCGGCCCGGGCGCACCCCAGCGCCAGGCCGCGGCCCAGCCCCGGGCCGACCCCGGAGACGACGATGACCCGGTCCGCCAGCAGCATCAGCCCAGCATCCTTCGGGCCACGGCGGTCTGCCGCGCGGCGATGCGGCCGGACCACTCCTGCGGGCCCACCCGCTGCCGCTCGTAGTACGGAATGCCCGGCAGCTCGTCGAACCCCAGCACCCGTACGTCGGGGCCGTCGTCCGGCTTGAGCTCGCGGGACAGCCGCTGCCAGCGCATCTGCAGGAAGCCGCGCGGGTGGCCGGTGCGCTCGATCCAGTTGGCCAGCCCGGGGTCGCGCTCGCTGACGACGTAGCGGATCTTCCCGTCGGGGTCGGGGCGCGCCTGGCCGGCGGTGAGGCTGGTCTGGTGGTTGATGTAGTCCAGCGAGATGTACCAGAGGCTGCCGAGCTGGAAGCCCTGGTACGGGGCGTCCGCGGTGGCCGGCGCCGTGACCAGCAGCACCTGGTCCTCGGCGAGGTCGTAGTGGCCGACCGAGGAGTACTGCGTGGCCAGGCCGCCGGGCGTGGGCCGCGGTTCGGTCATCGTGTTGACCGGCAGGTCGAGGTAGTGCCACTGCGGGAAGGCGAGGAACGTGCGCAGCCGGGCGAGCAGCATCTTGCCGGCCACGTCGTACCGCTTGGCCATCGCCGCCGGTGCCGGCGGCGGGGGAGCGGACCCGAGCCGGTCGGTGCGGTGGATGCGGATCTCGCCGGGCCGCTCGGTCTGCCAGTCGCTGAACACCTCGCGGACCAGCAGCATCGCCGAGCCCGGCCCGAGCGTGAAGTCGTTCGGCCCCGGGTCCGGCCGCGGCGGGCCGAAGCGCAGCGTGTACGACCCGTCCGGGCCGGTCTCGAAGGCGCGGTCGTCGAAGGCGGCCAGGCTGTCCGGTGACCGGGCGGGCGTGTAGTCGCCGTTGAGCACCTGGAAGCTCAGGTCGGCGGTGCTGCCGCGGCGGCCGGTGACCACGTACTCGGCGTCGTCGCGCAGGTAGGCGTGGAAGTAGAGGGTGTCCGGGTTGTCCAGGCCGAGCTTGCGGTACGGGCCGGTCGAGCTCGCGAAGAACGGGAAGTCGCGGTCGTACGCGCGGGCCAGGTGCAGGCACGCCTCGATGCCGCCGGCCAGGTAGTCCAGGCCCTCGGCGAGGTCCTGCTCGGTGCGGACGTGCGGCGCCGAGCGGATGATCTCCTCGGCCTCGGCGATCGCCTGGGCGAATGACTCGGTGGCCACCCGGACCCCCTCGGTAGAACGTGTTCTAGATCGACTGGGGCGCGGTGAACTTCAGGCTCGGCAGATCGTCGAGCGACACCGTGTACTCATACGTCCGCTCGTATCCGGTGGCGCTGATCCGCCACCGTCCGTCCGGGCCGCGCCGGTAGGTGTCCTCGTAGAAGGCCGAGCCGCGGATCAGCACCCGGAACTCGGTGGCGATGATGGTGTCGTCGAAGGCCCAGGTGCCGGTGGCCGTGTCGCCGTCGACGTCGATCTCGGGCTGGCCGGCGAAGTGCGTGGTGATCAGCCCGGGGCCGAGGTTGGTGCGCAGGTAGTCGACGATGGCGTCGCGCCCGTCCAGCCGCAGCGTCTTGCCGAACACCCGGGTGCCGTACGTCGCCACCGCGTCCTCGGTCAGCGTGCCGGCCAGGTCGTCCCACAGCTTGCGGTCCACGCAGCGTAAGTACCGGTACTTCGCCCGGCGGATCTCCTCGAGCGCGATGAGGTCCATGGGCCCAGCATCCTCGCCGTGGCCGCGGCTGACAAGAACATGTTCTAGATTGTGTAGCCGCCGTCCACGTCCAGCATCTGGCCGGTGATGAAGCCGGCCCGGTCGGAGGCCAGGAACGCGACCGCCTCGGCGACGTCCGTCGCGGCGCCGAAGCGGCGCAGCGGGATGTTCCGGCGGGTGATCTCCAGGGCGGCCGCGTCCAGCTCGCCGGAGGCCATCAGCCGGGCGGCCATGCCGTCGGTCAGCATGCCGGGGCCCACGCAGTTCACCCGTACGCCGAACCGGCCCTCCTCGGCCGCCAGCGCCCGCGCCACCGCCTCCACGGCGGCCTTCGTGCCCGACGACAGCCCGTCGCGTACGGGGAACCTGCGGGTGGCGGCGGTGGTGACCGCGACGATGCCGCCG
>Ga0164243_10007157_pt1 | contig 16712 bp, 16 predicted proteins | sample OricompcompostOP_FD_108781 | JGI IMG/M metagenome (GOLD analysis project Ga0164243, IMG submission 108781) | Organic Plus compost microbial communities from Emeryville, California, USA - Original compost - Organic plus compost (OP) | ecosystem: Engineered > Solid waste > Mixed feedstock >... | reverse complement strand
TCTGTTTACAGCGCAGATTCCCGACTCTCTCTGCTCTAAAGAAGTATACCCGAGAACCAGAAGAAGAGACAAGAAACTGTTACACCGCTCAAGCCTCTTCTACATAAGTGCTGTAGGCTATTTTCTGCATGCTGTATTTACGCCATTTGTCAGCGAGAAATCTCATACGTGCTTACATCAGCCAGTATGTCTTGACCATCTCCCTCCGAAGCACGATAATCTCATCTGTGATAGGAAGCTGGCAAGTTCCCTTTCTCTCATCGTGCACCACGATCCGGGATAAACCACCTTGCGGACCCGCCGGGAGAAGTCATATACTGGGCTTCGACATGATGACGAAGCGCTCACAAGAGGCGCACAGGGAAGCCACCGGAGAAAGGAAACACATTATGCAGTGCGTCGTTCGAGATCTACCCCTCTTTTATGAGGTGCGCGGGACAGGGATGCCGATTCTCTGTCTTCATGGCTTTGGATGCGATCATCAGCAGATGACAGGCTGCCTGGAACCACTCTTCAGCCAACAGGCAGGATGGCAACGAATCTATCTGGATCTCCCGGGGATGGGCCGGACACCAGGAAGAGATGATATTACCAGTTCTGATGACATTCTGGCCCTCGTGCTTGATTTTATTGATGCCGTGATCGGAGACCAGCCATTCCTGCTCATCGGCGCATCCTATGGCGGCTATCTGTGTCAGGCTATCCTGCATCAGAGGTTCGCCCGGGTTGTGGGAATGGCCCTTCTCTGTCCGGGAGTGCTGATGGAGCGTGCGCAACGGGATCTCCCGGCTCAAACGGTACTGGTCGAGAACCCCGCACTCCTGGCCGAACTCGATGCAGCCGACGCCGAGGAATTCGCCTCGATTGCGGTAGTACAGGACAGAGCCGTCTGGGAACGCTTTCAACGTGAGATTCTCAGCGGGGCAAAACTGGCGGACGAGGCATTTCTACAGAAGATCAGCCAACGCTATAGCTGCTCCTTCGATGTGCGCAAGCTTCCCCAGCCGTTTTTGCGTCCGGTGCTTCTACTCACGGGTCGACAAGATCACGTTACGGGCTATCGCGATGTCTGGCAGATTCTGGAAAATTACCCGCGTGGGACCTTCGCGGTGCTGGATCGCGCCGGGCACAATCTGCCTGCAGAGCAGCCGCACCTGTTCACTGCCCTGATGCATGAATGGCTGGAACGAGTACAGGAAGCGCTGCAAAAGAGAGATGCATGACGGGTACAGCACATGAGATCAGGCAACAAGAGGAGGAAGAAACGCAGCAGACTAAAGCGGATGGCATGGGCTCAGGTCGAATGGCGCTGAATCAGGTGCGGCTTCAATGGGCTTGTCAGCTTCTCCGGGATCGCTTCCCCTTGATGTAACGCGTGGAGCAGCTCAGCAATCTGTTTGCCCATGTTTGCCTCGTCCAGATTGATCGAGGTGAGCGGCGGCCATGTCCCCTCAGCGAACGAGAGATCATCGGTCCCTACAACGCCCACCTCTTGTGGCACACGGATGCCTCGCTGCGCCAGCGCTCCAAGCAGAAACAGGGCATACTCGTCGTTGAACGCGTAGACCCCGACCCGGGAAGCTCGCCCGACAAGCTGCTTCTCGACAAAAGCCAGGGCAGCCTGTGCCGAGAGCTGAAGCGGCACAATATCCAGCGTAATCTGCTCGGCCTCGGGATGCTCCGCGATAGCCTCACGCATACCCTCAAGCCGCTGCTGAAACGGGTAATCCTGACCGATGTGCGCCTGATCTTCGGGACGAACCAGCACCAGATGGCGATAGTCCCGCTCCAGAAGATGACGCGCTGCCAGATACCCCGGCTCTCTCATTGGAAGGACCAGCGTGCAGGTGTGCGCAATCGGGACAGGATAAAAGCTGTAGAAAATGATATACTCGATACCATTGGCTCGCGCCTGCTCGACATCGGCTTCAGAGAAATGGAATGGGGTAGTAACGATTGCCAGCGGTCGACGTGCGAAAATACGCTGATATAGCTCCTGCCTCTGTTCGTCAGTAAGCCCCTGACAATAATACGTGGTTGGAATATACCCATAGCGCAGGGCTGCATTCTGGAAGGCTCCGGTCAGCTCTACTCCCAGAGGCGTTATCATGACATCGAGAATCCCGGCAACTTCTGGACTCTGCCCGGTCCGAAGCGTGCGAGCAAGCAGGTGAGGCTGATAGTGGAGTTCCTCAACAGCCTTCCAAACTTTCGCACGGGTTTCCTCGCTCACGTACTTGTTACGCTCCCCATCACGCTCATTGAGGACAAAAGAGACCGCGGTTCGCGACACTCCGGCTCTTTGAGCAACATCGCTGATTGTCACAGAGGAACGGCGCTTTTTTTCGCTCATGTTTTCCCCCTTCCACAGCATTGATACAGAAAAATAAATCGATTTAACCTGCAAAGTATTGCACGCCCGGGTATACTCTGTCAACAGACAACTCGATGTATATCCAGCATCTACAGCACTTCACGCGGAGAGAAACCAAACAGGAAAGCATGCTGCCGACCGCCTGGGAGGCTCAATACCTATTGCGATACCTGCGTTTTTTGCCCTAAGATATGAGCGAGGAACGAGCGAACAGCAATATATGCCAGTCCTTCAGGCTGGTGAAGAGGAGAAAAATGTATGGCCGATCCAGCACAGACCCGTCATGAAAGCACGATCCCGGAATATCAAAACAGCCAGCCAGATTATATTGACACAGAGGCTCATCAGCACGCTTCAGATATGCATCTCTGGCATTGATACCCCGCGAACTGGAAACGCATTCATGTGACGCCCGCGGAGCGCCGCCTTGTGATGAATGAGTTCAAGCATACATCGAGCGCATGACAAGAAAGCGTCAGGGAACTTCCCCGGCGCTTTCGTGCAATGTTTAACAACCAGCCGTAAAGAGAGCAATCTAGAGGGTGGCTTCAAAAGTCCCGAAAGTCGCTTCAAAGGCTGCAACCTCGATGGCTGGCACCAGTTCGCAGGTCATGCCCGCAGCCTCGGCGGCCTCTCGCTCTTTCTCTCCGACTCCAAGATACAGACATTCAGAAGGCGCTACCTGTAAATGTTGCGCGATCGTAAGGAATAAGGCCGGAGCGGGCCCGATCACCTGACTCACAAATAGAGCACCCTCCGGGAAAAACGATCCCAGTTCAAACGCTATCTGCTCGATCAGCCCCTGATATTGCGCGTCAGACATTCGCCTTCGGGCATTGGCGTCACCAAGCGAGATAAACCAGGGAACCCCGTAAAGCCCTAACTCCTGTGTTATCTCCTTGATGTTCGCTGCAACACGTGCTGGCACAGAGACACCGTCCGGCGAAAACGCCCTCTGCTCCGCTGTGCGCTCGATCAGCGTGTTCTGATTGGAGATAATCGCAAGGGGAATCCGCTGAGCAGAAAAAGAGGCAAGTCGCTCAGGGATGCCTGGTAACGGAATTGCACTTCCTTTCTGTACGAGGGCATCAAGATCAAGTATAGCTGCTTTTATCATATGTTGGTTCCTTTCGCTTCGACCTAATCCCCAAAACTCAGCGATGGGCGCTGATTTCCTCCTGTAGAGGTGACACGATTCAGGCCATATTGAAGTGGTAGTCCTACCTGTTAGTAATAATACGACAGAGGGAGGGAAAAAGAAGCAAGCAGTTTTTCCTCTACAGTATTGATTATTAAACGCCCTCCGCCCGATCATCATGCAATGCATGCCAGAAACAAACACCGAATCAGAATGGGAGCAATTTCCAGATATTTTCAGTCTGGCTAACAAGCGCTTCCCTTCTCTATACGGTATTTCACCCTCAGCCACTTCTTGTAATAGAAAACTCTTTTTACTTCTCTCTCATCAAATCATTTTTATTTTCTCTCATATCTATCATAGTCGGTTCATGCCCCTCGCCTGCGTTTTCAGCTCATTCAGTGGAACAACGACAATGAAAGAGATCTGGCGGGAGCGTTCAGCTTTCTCCCTGACCTGTTGCCACGCCTCTATCATCGCCTCAAAGGCATCCTGAAGCACGCGCCCAATAATTGCAGCGGCGTTCTGGTCAATGCCCGCACTCATCTTGATAAGCTCATAATCAAGCGCTTGCCAGCACTTGCGTAATGCACTGATAGATTCTATTGCCTCAATAACTTCAGTACGTAGCTCGTTCAGGCTCAGCGTGGCCTGTTCCAGACATTCAATAAAGCGCTCGGCCTGTTGCTCGCTCTCAGAAGCCCCCGTTATCTGCTTCTGGATCTTCTGCATGCATGCCTTCCATTCTGCGGCGAGGTCGTCATAGGTAGCGAGCATGCCCTGCGAAACCGAGGCCCCGATGAGCTGTATCCAGGCGTAATGCTCAATATCAGCAAACTGTTTGTAATACATCCGCTCATACTTCTTTGTGCCCTGAAGTAGCTCCTTGCGCACCTTCTCCACTTCCTGACGCATCGGGACCAGCGCTTTCACAATTCGGATCATACGCCTGTGATACTTGCTATAGAGCGGAATAAATGCACGTTTCTCCGTTTCAAGATCATCAAGTAACTGGGTATAGTGATCGATAACCTCTATAGTACGAGCCTCGTAGCGCTGGATATCTCCTCGAAGGCTGTCCAGCAGCGCCTGAAACTCACGGGCCAGCGCTTGCTTCTGTTCCTCGGCAGCAAGCAGATAGTCTTGCGCCAATGTGTAGAGCGCCCTATAGGAAATGGCAGTACTGCGGGCATAGGTGATGACATCGGTTGCGAGCGTAATATTCAACGGGAGGACATCCTTGAAGAAATGAGCGCAACATTCCTTGATCGAGCCATACACGCGTAACAGGTCATTGAACTCGATCGCCTTCTGCTCTGGAATGCCGGTCAGCGTTTCCAGCTCTTTCGGCGTAGCAGGAAGCCGTCTCGCCCCATCGATATAGCGCTGAAGGGCGTAGAACTCGGGCTGTTGAAGCACAAATGGGTCATCTGGCCTTTCCATCCCTTTGATATGTGGGCCAAGCTGAAAGGGGTTTCCATAGCGCACAGGCAGATTCCTTTCTAGAAACGAAGCGCAAGGTACATCTCCATTACAGTATACAAAGCCATCAAATCGATATGCCTCAATACGGCAGAGGTTCGGGCTGCTGTGCTATGATGATAGGGGAATATGATGCAGGAAAGGAATGCCTATGAGCGAAAGCAAGCAGTTGAACCATAGAGGGCGTCTGGCTGAGGTTGCCGGGGTCTTTTTGCGACTTGGCTGCACGGCTTTTGGAGGACCGGCGGCCCATATCGCCATGATGCGTGAGGAGGTCGTCAGGCGGCGTCGGTGGGTGGATGATCAGACTTTCCTTGACCTGCTCGGTGTCGTGAACCTGATTCCTGGTCCGAACTCGACCGAGCTGGCGATTCACCTGGGCTATGTACGGGCTGGCTGGCCCGGGCTGATCGTAGCGGGAGTCTGTTTTATCGTTCCGGCAATGCTCATCGTACTGGCGTTTGCCTGGGCTTATGTGACTTTTGGCTCACTCCCACAGGTAGGCTGGCTGCTCTATGGCATTAAACCGGTCATCATCGCGATTGTCGCCATATCGCTATGGGGACTGGGGAAAACGGTTCTGCGCGGCTGGTTTGCTGTGGTGATGGCGGCGCTTCTGATGGGACTCTACCTGCTCAATGTCAACGAAGTACTTGTGCTTTTCGGCGGAGGAATCGCCTATGCACTGTTGCGGACGCTTGGCAGAAAACTGCACCTGTTCTCATGCTCACTACCATCGCTGCTGCTGTTCGCACCCATGCACGCCACCCCTGAAGGCTTGCTTACGCTTTTCCTCACCTTTCTGAAAATTGGCGCGATCCTGTATGGAAGCGGCTATGTACTGCTGGCCTTTCTGCGCGACGATTTCGTGCTGTCGCTTCACTGGCTCACAGATCAGCAGCTCCTGGACGCGATCACGGTCGGACAGTTCACGCCCGGCCCTGTGTTCACCACCTCGACCTTTGTTGGCTATCTCATCGCGGGCTGGCAGGGCGCATTGCTGGCAACACTCGGCATCTTTCTCCCATCGTTCATCTTTGTGGGGCTGATACATCGGCTGGCAAGCACGCTTCGGCGCTTTGTATGGACCTCGCTGTTACTGGATGGGGTAAATACCGCGGCCTTTGCGTTGATGGGAGGCGTGCTTTTACAACTGGGGCAACAGGCGCTTCCTGATCCATTGACCTGGGGAATCGCGCTCGGTGCGCTGCTCATCCTGTTGCGCTGGAACGTCAATTCGGCCTGGCTGATTCTTGCGGGAGCTGCGATCGGACTGCTACGCTACTGGTGGTTCTGAGCACGTTGCGCGTCGGCATAAGAAGCAATGCCCTCCAGCAACCGTGTCAGTCCAAAGCGGAACGTCTCATCTGGTGAGCGCTCCTGAGCTTCAAGAATCGCTTTTGCCAGAAATGGATAGCGTCCGCTTTCAATCACCTGCTTTTGGATATAGGGATACATGCTATGCTGCCACTCTTCCTCACTCAAGCCGCTCCGCCGCTGCTCTTCCGCCTCCCCTATCTCATTCTGCACAAAGCCGAAAATGTAGGCATTGAACAGCTCCAGAATGTTCATGTTGGTGGTCATGTCAAGGCCAAGCTGACTGACCACTCCAAGCAGATAATCGGTCTTTTGCAGGGTATTTGGCCCGAAGGCAGGGCGATGACCGGCCAGTGAGGCAAACCACGGGTGCCGATGAATCATCTCGCGCATCTGGATAGCGAATGCTTCCAGCGAGGAACGCCAATCATCTGCGGGCTTCAGCAAAACCTCGCCATACACTGCATCAATCATCAGATCCAACACATCTTCTTTCCGCTCGATATACCAGTAGAGCGCCATCGCACTGACACCGAGAGCCGTCGCGATACGCCGAATGGAAATCGCGTTAATGCCCTCAGCGTCCGCCAGTGCCAGCGCGGTACTGACGATCTGCTCTCGACTCAAAGCAGGCCGCTCACGTCGAGGACGCTCAGGCCGTGCCCAGACAGGGACAGCAGCGCGTTCCGAGGCCGCTTCTTCCGCATGATGGTTGACTTTTTTTCTCATGGATGCTAGTATAACTACTATACAGTGTACAATTCAATATACGTCGTATAATAACTCCGTTTTAAGGAGAAGGAGAAAAGAGTATGACCCGGATCGCGATTATTGGGGCTGGCCCCGGAGGCTTAACCCTTGCTCGCCTGCTACAACAGCAGGGCTTCACACCAACCATCTTCGAGCGGGATACATCGCCACATGCACGTACGCAGGGAGGCAGCCTTGACCTTCACGCCGGCTCCGGCCTGGATGCCATCCAGAAGGCCAGACTTGAAGCCGAGTTTCGAGCACTGGCACGCCCTCAGGATCAGGCGCTACGCATTATTGATAAGACGGGCAAGTTGCTATTGGAAGATCACCAGGACACCACAGCGTTCATTCAGCCAGAGATCGACCGAGCCGAGTTGCGCTCATTGCTGGTCGCGTCGGTTGTTCCCGAAAGCATTCGATGGGGCTGGAAACTGCATAGCATTCATGCTGACGACAACCGGACGTATACTCTGCACTTCGAGAACGGACAGATCGAGACATTTGATCTGGTCATCGGCGCTGATGGCACATGGTCACGCGTGCGGCCCCTGTTGACAGACGCGACGCCTATCTATTGCGGTGTGACCTACATCGAACTGGGCATCGACGATATTGACAACCGCTACCCCGAGCTTGCTCGCTTTGTCGGGCGTGGCTCTCTGGTTGCTGTCGACAACAACAGAAACCTTACCACGCAGCGCAACGCGCACGGTCATATTCGCATCTATACCGCGTTCCGGGCGCTCATAGAAGATATCCACATCGATGATACGCACCCGGCACGAGCACGAGAGCAACTGCTTGCGCTCTTTGAGGGCTGGAATCCCGCACTACAGGAATTGATCCGTGTCAGTAATGATAAGATTACAACCAGACCGCTCTACATGCTTCCAACTGGGCTAACTTGGCCAGGCCGTCCAGGTGTCACCTTGCTCGGAGACGCGGCCCACCTGATGCCGCCGTTCGCGGGTCAGGGCGTTAATGGAGCGATGAAGGATGCACTTGAGCTGACAGAGGCGCTCGTTCAGCACACCACACTCGACAAGGCGCTTCATGCTTACGAGCAAGCAATGTTTGAACGCGCCAGAAAAGCGGCTCTCCTGACCGCCGAGGGGCTTGAGATGCTGCATGGTGACGACGCCGTTTCCACTACGGTCGCTTACTTTCGCCAGTTTATTGCAGAATAGGTGAGACTGGAGCTGTCTGGCGAAGGGTGCATCCTTTAGCGAAACGGCTCCGCTTCCTTATATATCAACCAGCACAACGCGCTTGCCCCTCGCTTTACTCTCTTCCATATAGCGATGTGCCTCAACAACGCGCGAACGTGGAACACCTGAGCAAGATTGACTGGATAGCGACCCGGCAGCCACGCAAGGAGACCGTCCCGATCAACTTCAGTACCGCATTGACGCCGCCATCGGTGCGCTTCTCGACCTCATTGGCGATATGCCCCGTATCGGTCACAACCTGATCTGCTTTGTTCTTATACAACTCCTCGTCTTCATGGGATTGCACATGGTCGAAAGGACATGCACCCCCCGATCTTTTGTCAGCGCTTCTGCATTAAAGAGGGCCTCTATCAGGAACGTTTCTCCTCCCCCTCGTCCCATGCATTACAGACGTTTCCCTTCTTCAAATAAATATTAAGGAACACACAGCTCCCTATTATGAATGCTCTCGAAGGGATTCTATCTTCCCGATTCTCGGCAACCTGGCAGCCAGTCCTAACAAGTGCGATAGCTCTTGTATTGAGCAGCGGTACAATACCCTTCAGTACTTTTTCCATGCTTCTTTGTAATTTTTAAGCGCTCAGACATCGTATACTACGAGGATGGAATTTAGGTAGTCTCGCTATTTTCTTCACCGGAAACAAGCAAGCACCCATGATCAACCAAATTCCACCAGTCGCTTCTTCTTGCATTATCGCGGGCTTGGACCCTTCAGCGAGAAGATGCACCTTTCATAGAGTATACTATAACAGCATAAAATTTCATAAAAAGAAGCAAAAAGCAAAGGAATACTTACATGCAATTATGGATCATTCGGCATGGTCATTGTGGGGACACCTCTCCAGACAGTGACCTTACCCCGCAAGGAAGGCAACAGGCCCACAGGACAGCGCAACGGCTCACACACGCAGACATTACCACGCTCTTGAGCAGTCCGCTTGTACGCGCACTGGAAACCGCAAGCATTATCGCGGAAACGCTTGATACTACCGTTGAAGTTTGGCCAGATCTACGCGAAGGGTTCAGCGGGCAGCATCAGGCATACAGCCGGGAGATCCTTCTTCAGCGATTCCCCCGAGCGAATTTGCCCACGGATTTCGCTGATCAGTCCACCGACCGAGAGAGGAGCCCACCCTGTGGACTGATCAAAATAGAAAGTGATATCAGATCAATGATACGCCATCACCTCTTGCAGGAGTTGCTGAGGTGGGTAGCAAGGCGTAGTAGTTCTGGCTTTACATGCGCTGCGAGGGCGGTTGAGCATCGAAGATGAAGCGCTTCGTTTGCCCGGCAGGCGCGTATTCACCGGTCTCAGGCACAAAGACGATATGATGACGTCGACAGTAGTACAGCGATTCCCAGACATAACGGGCACGAGCCCAGTGCGGTTGCCACTTTTGCAGGTATTGTCTCTTCTTCTTTTCTAGCATAACAATTGCCAGGATCACTCCCCCTAAAAGGAGTAGCATGAAAAGCATCACTGCACCATTCCCCGACGAGCATGCACAGGGTCCCCCAAATACCAGTAAGGGGATGCCTGCTCCCCAACTGAGGAAGAGAAAAAGATTATACATGGTCACATCAAGCGGAGGGAACGAGAGCATCTGTGCCAACGAACTCTGACTGGTGCTGGAAGAAAAGCCTGTCATTGATATATCGCTTTTGGTTCGATTGTCGTGGTAGGCCCTGCCAGCGTAGAAGGTGGAACCGCTGGTATTCACGGTCTCCTGATCTATGATTCCCGAAACTTTCTGGATCATATCATCATGACCATCAACAGGACAGCTACAGGAACTGCGATACATTGCTTCATCCTTTCGTACCAATATTTGCCTATACAAGAGATTCAGGCGCAGCTACTATAACATAGGTGACAGAAAAGAAATAGTGAAATGTTCACAGTTTGTACAATTGCGTCGTTCGTATTCTCCTGAGGCACCTCATGTGGATAATGAAGCCGTCACGGTACTGAACTATTGGGGCGCTCTTACGAGTCAAGTCCGTCGGAGAGCGGCTTTGCTCAACTTCACGCGCACCCCCCACACCAGCGAGCCTTTAGCCGCTGATACAGGGAGCAGGTAGAGGCAGGCACTCCATACTCCCCTTATCGGGAAAGAAGTATTCCTGTGGCTTCGCTTCAACAAGCATACGAGGCAAAAAACAGGGGATATTCTCTACGATGAGCGTGTTGTGCGGATCATAGAGCCATTGCAGCGGTTTCCATGCGAGAAGCCCTTCCACAACCACACGATCCTCATGCCATAGGGTATCGGGAGCGACCCATGCAAGAAAGACATACATCCCTGATCGGGATGCTGAATCGTTGGCACACGGCCAGGTGACGAGACCGGTAAAGCGCACCTTTGCCTGATGCAGATCAATCTCGGCTTCCTCCATTATTTCGCGATAGATATTGCATCTCGGCGTCTCGCCTCTCTCAATCTTGCCTCCAAGACCATTCCAGCGGTTCTGATTTGGCGGCTTATTCCTATACAACATGAGCACCCTATCACCACACAGACAGAAACCAAGCGTATATGGTAGCACTAACACATACCCCTCCCAGAGCTCTTTTTAACTTCTACACACCTCTTAACCGTTAAGTGCAGCTTTCCATAAGAAGAACGCTCAATAGGACTCCATATTGAAATCTGACCCCATATCATCTGAAGCATACAGCAAAGTGTGAGGCCGATGATAGGTTCTAGAGCGATACTGAGCGTACATTTTTGCATTTCGTACCCAGTATAATATACTGAGAAAATAAGAGCAAGTTTCTCAATATCTATTTTGAGAGGAACGATAATACACGAACAGCCAGCCACATAGACACCCTCAAAAGAGCGAGACATTGATGTCTTCTGAAGGAACGCACACCCGATATCATGCCGCTCTACGCCTTGTTTTGATCAATTGACTTCTGTTATACTCATTCTGTGAAGAAAAGGTATATTCTCACATCGTTCGCAAGGGAAAGGATATCCACCTCTGGTAGAAGCCGCCTACACCCTTAACCAGCCTGCTAAGACCCACCACCACCTTTTCTTATCGACTCCATCAGGACATGGAGCCAGAACGGCTATCGAGAGGAGCTATTCAAAACATGATGCTACTGTCAACGCTGCTGATTATTCTCGGAGGAATATGCACCGGCCTGTGTGCGGGCGTCTTCTTTGCCTTCCCGGTTGCCATTGTACCGGCACTGCGAGCAATGGAAGCGACACAGCATATCAAAATGATGATCGCGATCAACAAGAAAATAGAGAACCCGATCTTCCTTTTCTGCTTCTTCAGTCCGGCAATCATCCTGCCGATAGCAGCGTTTCTGCTTCGGGAAGATCCAGCCTTCTGGCTGCTGGTGATTGCGGCGATCCTGCATATCGTCGGATCTATCGGCATCACGGCACTGGGGAACATCCCTATCAATAAGCAAGTGGAGACCATTGACCTGACCACCACACCCGCCGCTGAGATCGAGCAACAGCGCACGCGCTATCAGGGACCGAACTCGCGCTGGATGCAGCTTCACGCGCTACGAACGCTTGCCGCAATCGTCGCGACCGGGCTGGTTGTCGCGGTCGGCCTGATCTAACCAAATCGAAATACAGGAATATTCTACGTTATCTGCATAGGCTCATGCACTGGTTTCTCTCCCAAAAAAAAGAGAAGGGCTGACGACAACAGAGTGCATCTCTGTGTCTGTCAGCCTTCTTTGGAAGCTTAATGAGATGGCACGAAGCCTTTTTGTTCCTGCGCAGCCACCTCTTCACTCTCCGCCGAGGAGCTCTCAAGCTCTTTGCGTCGATAGCCAAAGGTTAGCAGGAAGCTCACCAGAGCCAGCACGGCCATCAGCAGGAAGACCCAGAACAGGCTCTGCGCGAATGTGCTCCGAAGCTGATCGAGCACGTCCGACGAGAACGAAGCGTTCAGCTCAGGAGTCAGCAGAACCGTCACGGGTGAGTTCCCTTTCTGCATCTGCTCCGCCAGCGCCGGGACATGCGCCGCTATCTCTGTAAAGCGCTGCCCGATCTGCCCGTTCAGCACGCTTCCCATCGCCGCGACACCAACCGTTCCACCAAGCAACCGCACAAACTGCGTGGACGCGCTCGCCACACCAACCAGGTGCTTCGGCGCCGAATGCTGCACAATGATCGTATAGACGATATTGGCAAGGCCAAAGCCCACACCGATAACCGCCATCGCTACCAGCAGGTAGATCAGGCTTGTTTGCTTCTGCAAGAACAGGATCATTACAGCCGCAAGCAGCGTAACAAACGTTCCAGCCTGCGCCATTATGCGGAAGCCCAGGCGCTTGAGCACAAATGCCGCGCTCATCGAGAGAATAGACCAGCTCAAAGAATACGGGATGAGTACAACGCCAGCGCCCGTCGCGCTATCACCCTGTACTCCTTGCACAAACAGCGGAATATATGTCGTCAGCCCATAGAGAATCGCGCCGAGCAAGAAGCCGCCTGCCGTTGCCAGTGCAATCGGGCGAATGCGGAAGAGACTGAACGGAAGAATGGGCTCAGCGGCCTTCCGCTCAACAAGCCAGAACGCAACCCCACCAATCAACGCAACCAGGAACAGGCTCAGGCTTGGCAGTGATGTCCACGCCCAGGCACTTCCACCCTGAATTAACGCGAACAACAACACCAGTATAGTTCCCGTCAGCAGGATCGTGCCCGCATAATCCAACTGGTGCTTCTGACGCACAAATTGTTCTTTATAGAAGATGAACAGAAGAATCAGCGCGAAAATGCCCAATGGGATATTCAGGTAAAAGACCCAATGCCACGACGCATAGTCGACAAGCAAGCCTCCAAGCATCGGGCCGGTAACGCTTGAGACTCCCCACAGAGCACCCATCACACCCTGCATCTTCGCTAGCTCCTCCGGAGTAGAGGAGAGATCAGCAACGATGGTCAGCACCAGTGGCATAATTGCCCCGGCTCCAATACCCTGTATCGCACGAAACACAATCAATTGCTCCATTGATTGCGAAAGGGCACAAGCCAGTGAACCAAGTAAGAAAATGCCGGATCCAATAAAGAGTATTATTTTACGACCATACAGGTCAGCAAACTTTCCATATAAAGGAACGGTCGTTGTCGAGGTCAGAAGATAGGCCGAGAATGCCCAGGAATACAGCGTAATCCCGCCAAGTTGAGCAACAATGCTGGGCATAGCCGTCGCGATAACCGTTGATTCGAGCGTTGCCAGTGACATAACCAGCATGAGAGCGAAAAGAACAAGACCTTTTGTGTTCTTTGACATCGGAAGATCCTACCTGTTTCTATTCTGTCGTTTGCTATTCTACAGCGTCATTCAAGCAGCTTGATATATACCAACGTACATATCAACGTATAGAAACATAGAGTCTTGCCCTGATTCCTTGTATAGCTCTCATAACCTCAAAAACATCAATGTGTTCCAGGAATGCAAGGCAGACTCAGAACACGAAAGGCGGGCAGCGCAGGCAGCGTATATAACGGCAAAAGTCGATTCGCATTGCTTTTTTCTCATTCCTCTCATCAAAGTGTATCCATAGAATACCCCAAATACAGAGCGCTGTGTCCTGTCCATTCTCTCTAATATTCCCTGCCCAAAAGGACAGCTCTCCCCCTCTCTCATCTCCTTCTTTCCAGGAAATGGGCTGGAACAGAGGAATCAGAGAGCACTTTCCTTGTTTTCAGGAAAGCCAATAAAGCGTATACTGAACAAAAAAGGAGCCGAGCATGACTATCAATCAGCAGCAGGAAATGGAGGAACTTGTGCAGCGCTTCGGCACACCGCTCGTTCACCGTACCGTTCCATTTGGAACCTCCACTTACTGGACACAGCAGGCATGGAACCGCACGCGCGAAGTCTGCATGGTGATACGCCGCCCACATGATTGCCTGCTAACCTTCACAAAAACCTTCTATCCACAAGGAGTATATCGGCTTCTGACCGGGGGCGTTGAGTTCCATGAAACGGTGCTGGAAGCGCTACACCGGGAAGTATATGAGGAAACAGGGCTACAGGCCAGCGTTGAACGTTTCCTTGCTTGCATCTCATATCATGCAGAAGAGGACAAAGATTCGGCCATTCGCTTTACCACTTTTGCCTTTCTGCTAGACGGACGCGAGGGAACTCCACAGGTTATAGATCCGCAGGAGCAGCTTGCCTCCTATCAAGAAGTACCTATTGACGAAATCGGGCATATCGCTCAGCAACTGGAATGCCTGCCTGATACGCACTCCAGCATGCTCAAGGAAAGCTGGAAGCATTGGGGGCGCTTTCGGGCGGTGATTCATCGGGCGGTAGCGGAGAGCCTCCAAATGCTCTAAATCACCCGAGCCAGTTAAGAGCCATCGAGGATACTCAGGCCAAAGACACGAAAAAGCGGCCCTGTACCTCCACAGGGTCGCTTCATCAACACGATACGGAAGAGATAACGAAGGGCGAGAGAGTTGATAACACAGCCCCTCTAGCGGGATAAGGGTACCTGCTGCTGTACCGGATCGGCTTCAGGCTCTCCACCGGCCAACTGCACCCGATGACGCCGAATCTTGCGCCTGATAACAACCAGGCTTTGTTCTAATTCATCGATACTTGCTTGAACGTTTCGCTCATGTTCCTCAAGGAATTCCAGGCGCTCCTGAAGCGCAGCATCACCCTGGCGCCGCAGTTTCGCGAAAGCCTGCATCTGCCGAATAGACATGTTTGTTCTGCGCAAACACTGAAGGAACGCGATCCACGCCAGGTCGTCTTCTGTGAAGCGCCGATGCCCATTCGGCAAACGATGGACAGGATCGAGCAAGCCCAGGCGCTCATAATAGCGCAAAGCATGGATACTCAAGCCAGTTCGTTCCGCAACTTCTTGAATGCTGAGTTCTTTTTGCATGCTTACAGTATACTTGCTAGAGTGCACTCCAGGTCAAGAGGAGTTGCCAACTTCCACCACAAATGTTCCCACTTCTAGAAGGCGCTTTCCGGCGTTTTGTGAGAGAACAGCATTTCTGTTGGACTTTTGATGTATACATCCAGTTCGGGATCAAAGTGCCGCTCCTCGGTGGAGGCTGGCACATAAGCGTAAACATGTTGCTTCGGGTTATTCAGGCGCACAAGCAGGCCATCCAGATCCGCTTCATATCTGCCACCATTGACATAAGGAAACACATGGCTGTGCCCGTAAAACCAGCGCTCAACCTGATCCATCATGCCAAGATTTGTCAGCGTGCGCACAATGGCCTCCGGGTTGATGCCCCGACGTGAAGTCAGTTCAAAAGCGACCTCACGCAGTTTCGCGGGGTTCTCAAGGTCAGCTCGATTCAATGGAGCAAGTGGCAAGGTATGGCTGACAACAAAGTAGGAAGCACGGGCAAAGAGAGGCAGTTCGTGTTCAAAACGCGCCCACTTTTCCAGAAATGGTTGTCCCCATCCCTCACGAGCAAGCACCCAATCTCGGATAAGCTGCGACTCCCCTTTCTTGCCGGTCACGACAGGGCGTCCATCGACAAACACCAGTTCGCTATTTCGATACCTCAAACCGACAAATTTTCGGAAATCACCGGTCAGTTCCCCTGCAATGTCATCATGGTTGCCACGCAAGCAGTAAAAGTGATCGGGATAGTGGATCTTGAGGTACATGACCATCAGCGCCGTCCCCAGAGAGCGCACCATTTCCTTATCAAGCAGCTCCTCGCTCCATTCGCCATCATCGTTGATGACCCAGTACGCGCGCTCTTCGGAATGCATGATATCGCCCACACAGACCACATTGATACGCCCCTGCTGTAATAGCTCGAACACCTGCTGTCCAGCCAGGGGCCCCGTTTCAAGCCGGGTTTCGAGGATAGCAAGCAGCAGTTCCCGCCGCGCGTGCAGATCCGGGATCACAATCGTTGGCACATCCTGCAAGTCAATCAGACTACCTCTGGCAAGCATCAGCACCTGCTCAAGCGCTTCTGTATAGGTTTCAAGTGCTTCAAGCTGCTCCCGTTTGGCCAGATGACGGAATAATTCGAGCGACAGTACAACATCCTCTTTTCTCCCTGAATGTAGCACGATATAATACCTCAATCTTCTCTTTTTATTGAATTGCCCATAGTTTTTCATACTAGTATAAAGTGTCTTTCAGACACAGTCAATTCTCTCACACCACTTCAATTTCAATAGTATTGGATATGTATGCTTTTTTCATCTTTTCAGGATGCCTGCTTTCTTGCTTCTGTGAGGAAATAGATGAGCTTCTGCCCCATTTTCATCTATACATCTCCTTCTTTCTATTACCAATAGACGTTTTTCTCCTCTTTTTCATGCAGAAGAGAATAGTGTGAACAAGTTCATACCATCGCAACAAAAGAACTGGTATACTTCTGGAAGAAGAGGTTTCCTGTGAGGTAGCATCGTACAAATGTGATCCTATGTGTCG
>Ga0164243_10007156_pt1 | contig 16716 bp, 14 predicted proteins | sample OricompcompostOP_FD_108781 | JGI IMG/M metagenome (GOLD analysis project Ga0164243, IMG submission 108781) | Organic Plus compost microbial communities from Emeryville, California, USA - Original compost - Organic plus compost (OP) | ecosystem: Engineered > Solid waste > Mixed feedstock >... | reverse complement strand
TTGTCCCGGCGAAAGCCGGGACCGCTGGCCTCATCAGCCGACACCGAATTTCTTGAGGCCGTCATTCCGGCATTCGCCGGGGTGACGGCTGAATTTCAGCGGAGCAGTTCGCCGGCGTCGATCGATACCTTGGGAGCAGGGATCGCGAGCTTGGAAGCGAGGCCTTCGTCCGAAACCGGCGCGCGCGCGGCATCAGCGCCGAAAAGCACATAGATCGACATCGTCAGCACAGACAGGGCTGCAGCGATGGCCAGTCGGTCGCTCATAACGTGCCTCGTAATTCCTTAGGAAGGTTATTGTAAGCCTTGCTATTAGATTTTGCAATGCAGCAAATAGCCTGACCGCATTTAATGCGGCCTGAACGGGATACAAGGCTTGCACCTCGCGCGATTCCCGCCTTATCCGCTGAGGGATGAGCCGCCCACGTCGATCCTTGGACTGGGGCTTCCCCCGCTGGCGCGGTTATGGAGGCTCGCGCGAGACTGCGCGCGTGCGCCTTTGCGATCGGCACGGCTGTGATCAGCCCGGCGATTGTCCGGCGCCCAAATCGCCCAATAGCCCGGATCGCTGGTACTTCTGCCGGAAGCATGCGGCCGAATACAACGCCGGCTGGGACTATTTCGCGGGCCTGACGGCGGAAGAGGCCGCGGCGCGCGAAAGCAGCGAGCGTAGCGAGAGTTCCGGCTTCCGCGAAGCCGCGCACTACGGCTGGGCCGATTCGGGCGACGGCAGCCGCAGCCGCGACGAGCTGCGCGCGCTGGACCTGCTGGGGCTGGACCCCGATGCCGATTTCGAGGCCGTGAAGAAGGCTTGGCGCGCGAAAGCCAAGGAAGTCCACCCCGACGTCCGCCCGGACGATGAGGAGGCGGCCAAGGCCTTCCAGGCGCTGCAACTGGCCTACGAAGTTCTGCGCGCGGCCGAAGAGCGCCGCGAGTGGAAGGGGTAGGAGCGGCTGGCCCGAGCGCGAGTGCAGCGAGAAAGATGGCCACCCGTTTCAAATCAGAAGCTTAGATCAAGAAAGCGACGCCTCCAGAAGAGAGACGAGCGCCAAGGCATCCCCGCACAGGTATTCGTATCTCCGATCTTCCGAACTCAGAGCGCTCACAGGCCCCGAATACGCCAGCCGATCCATCTCGCTGCCGCGCGATACCACATCGACCGTGAACATCGCTGAATAGAAATGAGCGCGCGCCGAAGCGTTGAAATAACGCTTTCACCCCTCATGAAGTACCCATATCTTTTGCGCCGCAGCATGAATTTCTTGTCGGACTGCAAAAAGTGGCGACCGACGCGCAGGGGCCGGCGATGCACAGAGCCGCCTCAGACCGGGGGGTATGGTGCATGTCCGCACGAACAGGCGATTCGCTTCCTTCTTCCACGACATTGCCGGAGGTGCCCACGCTTCCGCCGCCGCCGGGAAGAAGCGGAAGGCTCGCGCATCTCGACGCCTTGCGCGGCATCGCCGCGTTCCTGGTGATGATCCAGCATTCAGTGACGATCATCGCTGAACATCCGCAGGCCCCGGGGTGGTTCCGGTTTGCCGCCCAGGCCTTCAACTCGGAATACTACAGCCCCGGTCGCACGGGCGTCGTCGCCTTCTTCCTCATCAGCGGCTTTGTCGTACCGTTCAGCCTCAAGCAGCCCCATGCGCTTCGCGGGTTCGCGATCTCGCGCTTCTTCCGCCTCTATCCCGCCTATTGGGCATCGCTGCTCGTTGCAGTGCTGGTGCTGCCCACCCTGGACATCAAGACGTTCTCGACGACACAGGTCCTGGCCAACGCAACGATGGTCCAGTTCGTCCTGGGGCAGTCCAACGTGATCGGTGCCTATTGGACGCTGTTCATCGAGCTGGTGTTCTACGTGATGTGCGCGGCATGGTTCGTGCTTGGCGTGCTGCGTTCGGCGCGGTTCCAGTTCGTGGCGATTCTCGGGCTGCTCGCCATCGCGCTGCTTGGCGCGACGATCCGATTCATCAATCCTTCGGCTCCTGTCCCGGTCGGCTACGTGAACTTCATCGCCGCGATGCATGTCGGCACGCTGGCGCGGCTTGCGTGGCTGGAAGGCGATACGCTTGCGCGCAAGCTCTTGCCGGTGGCCGTTGGCTGTGCGCTGGTCGGGGCGATCGCGATCAGCTGGCTCGCTTATTCGCGCAGCCCGGAAGTCGACCCCTGGATTTCCGGTATTACCGGGCTCTATGTCGGCTATGCGCTGTTCTTCTACACGCTCTATCGCCAGGCGTTCGTGACCCGGCTTACGCTGTTCCTTGGCGGCATCAGCTTCTCGTTCTACCTTTTCCACGGGCTCACGCTCAGCGTCGCGCGCTCGATAGCCTATACTTGGCCGTGGGAGATCGGCGGGCCGTTCATCCCCCTGTTCTGCCTGTGCACGGCGATCCCACTGGCGACCTTCGTGTTCAACTGGATCGAGCTGCCGTCGGTTCGGCTTGGCCACGCCCTGGCCCGCGCGACGAGAAAGCAGGCGGTGGGCACAGCCGCCTAGTGCCGATGCGCTTGGGTGTCTTTAACCCTCTCCTGTTCCCGGAACGGCAGGATGAGGCACCATTTCCTCGTTGGCCTTTTCCTCTGCGTTCGGCGGCCGTCCTCGGCCCAGCAGCAGCAAGGTGGCCGCGCCGATGATCACGGCCGTGCCGACGATCGTCAGGAACAGGTCAAACCCGCCGGTCCGCGCCAGAGTATAGCTGAGCAGTCCGGCACCCAGCGCGGCTGAGGTGGACATCACCGCCGTCATCAGGCCCAGCACCGAACTGTAGATGTCGACACCGAAATTGCGCGCGACAAGGAAGGCCACGATGTCCCCCTCTGCGCCGAAAGCGAAGCCCAGGCAGAACACGGCGAACGTCAGCACTGTCGGCGTGTCGAGGCTCGAGGCGATAAGGTACAGCCCCAGGCTGGGCAGGCCCAGCGTGATGAAGGACACGACGTAGGGGTTGAACCGGTCGAGCGCGACGCCGGTGATGAAGCGGCCGGCCAGCATGCCCAGCGACAGGGCAGTAAACATGATGCCGGCGCCTGTGCCTTCAATGCCGTTGTCGAGCAGCACCAGCTTGAGCTGGGTCAGCATGATGACTTGCGGCAGGTTGCACAGCAGCATCGAAACGGCGAGGATCCAGAAGGCCGGTGAGCGCAGGATGATCGGATAGTCCTCGCTGGCGCGCCGGCGGGGCGGACGCGGCGCGTCTCGGGGCGCGCGGTCGGGCGGGATCAGCAGGAAAGTCACGACGCCCGCGATAGCGGCGAACAGCGCCATGGCCTGATAGGCGTCGCGCCAGCCATGCGCTTCGACATAGGCGTTGAGGATCGGGCCGCCGATCGCCCCGGTCAATGCCGGCCCGGATGCGACGATGGCCAGCGCCAGCCCGCGTGCGCGCTTGACATATTGCACGGCCAGGCGGGTGTAGACCGTCGCCGTGGTCGTCACGCAGATCACGCTTTGCAGGATGAAGATGGCGATATAGGTGGAGATCGCCCCGCTCATCAGGCTGTAGGAAAGATAGATCAGCGGCAGGGCGACCTGGCCGATGAGCGCCGTCAGCCTGACGCCCAGCACATCGGCGATGCGGCCGGCGACGGGCAGGGCAGCGGCGGTGAACACAGCGACGCCCCCGATCGCCGCGAATTCGGCCTGCGACCAGCCATTGCCGGTGATCATGCTTGGCGCGATGGCGCTGGTGACGGTCCCCGCAAGCGAGAAGCCCGAACCCAGACCGATCACGGCGGCAAGCAGCGGACGCCAGTTCGTCCTCAGTTCGGCGAGGTAGCTGATCGTCTTCTCCCACGGTTGAACTGCTGTTCAGCGCCTTCCTATGCGGGCGGGTCCTCCCCCGGTCAATGAGCGAGTGCAGCCACGCCCCATATCACCCCGACGATGAGAAAGACCCCGGCTATATCCAGGAGAAAGCCCGCTTTCAGCACGCGGGGCAGGGCGATATGGCCCGTTCCCCAGGCGATCGCGTTGGGGGCGCTGCCGGACGGCAGCATGAAGCCCCAGCTGGCGGCCATGGCGGCCGGCAGCGCTAGCAGGATGGGGTCGGCGCCGAGCGCGGCGACCAGCGCCGCGATCACCGGCATGATGGCGCTTGCCGTCGCGACGTTGCTGGCGAATTCGGTGATGACGATAAGCACGCCAACCAGGACCAGGGCGACGATGGGAAGGGGCACCGCGGCCAGCGGCAGCATCTTCTCTCCCATCCAGCCTGCCAGGCCCGACTGGGTCATGCCCATCGCCAGCGATAGGCCGCCGCCGTACATCAGCACCACGTCCCAGGGCGCGCGGTTCGCTTCCTTCCAGACGAGCATCGGCCGCCCTGTGCCGTCGGGAATGAGGAAGAGGGCAAGGCCGAAGACGGCGGCGATCGTGCCATCGGTAATCGCACCTTCGGGGAACAGCGGTTCGATCAGCGGCAGCGATATCCAGGTGAGCAGCGCGAGGGCGACCACCGGCACCAGTCGCCGCTCCGGCTCGGTCCAAGCGGTTTCGCCCGCGATCGCCGCGCGGGCGGCGGCGGGATCGAAGCGATCCTCATGCAGGCGGTGAACACGGGCGATGATGAAAGCCGCGAGGGGGATGGCCAGTATGACCAGCGGCATGCCGTAGAGCGTCCATTCGGCGAACGTGATCCTGACGCCGAGAGTCTTCTCGATCAGGCCGGCGCTGATGGCGTTGGTCGGTGAGCCCACCAGCGTGCCGAGGCCGCCGATCGAGGCAGCGAAGGAAATGCCCATGGGCAGCGCGCCGGCGATCCCGTCCGTGTCCTCGGGCTTGACGCCGCCGGCCGCGAACATCGCCAATGCCATGGGCATCATGATGAGCGCGGTGGAGGTGTTGGAATTGATCGTCGAAAGCAGCGCTGTCGCGGCCATCACCGCCAGCAGCAGCCGCCACGGCGTATCGCCGGCGCGGCCGAGGATGGCGAGCGCCAGGCGGCGGTGAAGGCCCGTGCGCTCGATCGCCAGCGCCAGAAAGGCGCCGCCGATGAACAGGAAGATGACCGGCGAATAATAGGACGACGCGGTCGCATCGGCATCGGCCACGCCGATCATCGGCAGGACAATGAAAGGGAGAAGGGCGGTGGCGTAAAGCGGCAGCGCCTCGGTCATCCACCAGCTTGCCATCCACCAGACGAGGCCGGCAGTCGACCAGGCTTCCTGCGACATGCCGCCGGGCGCGGGGACGATCAGCGTCAAAAGGAAGCTGGCGAGGCCGAGGACGAAGCCGATGCGCGGTAAGGTCATGCGCCCCCTTTAAATTCGTCCCCGGCACGGGAGGGGGACCGCCGAAGGCGATGGAGGTATGGGAGCCTCCTTCGCGGACCTTGGCAAAGGGCGATCTAGCCGCCTGTATCCCTCCACCACCTTACGGGCGGTTCCTTCCCCCTGCAGGGGGAAGGAAAATCTTCCTACTTTGGTGCCAGCACCATCAGCATCTGGCGGCCTTCCATACGCGGATAGGCTTCGATCTTGGCGATCTCGGCCACATCCTCCTGCACGCGGCGCAGCAGGTCCATGCCGAGCTGCTGATGCGACAGCTCACGGCCGCGAAAGCGCAGCGTGACCTTCACCTTGTCGCCGTCCTCGATGAAGCGATGCACGTTGCGCATCTTCACGTCGTAGTCGTGATCATCGATGTTGGGACGCATCTTGATTTCCTTGATGTCCTGCGTCTTCTGCGTCTTGCGCGCGAGATTGGCCTTCTTCTGCGCTTCGTAGCGGAATTTGCCGACATCGAGGAACTTGCACACCGGCGGGTCGGCGTTGGGCGAGACTTCGACGAGATCCAGGCCCACATCGGCCGCCTGCTCGATCGCCTCGCGAGTATACATGACGCCCAGATTTTCACCGTCCCCGTCGATGACGCGAACCTTGTCGACGGTGATCATATCATTGTAGCGCGGCCCGCTCTTTACGGGGGGCGTCATCATGCGCCGGGGTGGGGGTGCTATAAGTGCTCTCCTGGCAATTGCTTCAATGGGTTTGCTTCGATGGTTGATTGCGCGCGTCCTTAGAGCGATTCGCGCGATCAAGAAAGGTGGGAATAATCACCCATAACGACAAGCCTTGGCAATCATGCGGCGGCTCGCCACAGCGGGTACTGTATCAGACGGCCCGCCGCGGGCAAAACCGCATCGATCGCCCTGGCGGGCTGCATCGCGGCCAGGATCGCCGGATCGGCCGCATTCATGCCGCCGGTCAGCGCGCCGTAGGCCGGCAGGATGATCCGCCGCTCGCTCATTACCGCGCAAGCGCGGGCGATCCGGCGGCCGCGAGTGCTGACGGTAAGCTTCGGATGGAAATGGCCGGAAAGCTCGGGCCGCAGTTCTCCCGCCTGGGCCTTGTGTCGCAGGACGAGCCCGCCGGTGATCGCTTCTTCGGCAAGCTCTCCGCCGACGGTATCGGTCATCTCGGCATCGTGGTTGCCGGTGATCCATACCCATTGGGTGGCGCGGGTTAGCGCGGCCAGCATGCCGGCGGCGTGCGGCTCCAGCCGGGCCTCTCCGGCGCTGTCATGGAAATTATCCCCAAGGGCGAAGACCCTGCGCGCGCCCGTCTCGCGAATGGCGAGAGCCAGCCGTTCCAGCGTTGCGCGACTGTCATAGGGGGGCAGCATCTGCCCGTGCTTTGCAAAAAAGCTTGCCTTTTCAAGGTGCAGGTCCGCGATAAGCAAAGCCTGCTCGCGCGGCCAGTACAGCGCGCGTTCCGGCAGCAGCCGCATTTCCTCGCCCGCGAACGAAAAGGGAACCATGGCTTGCCCTTGCCGCAGGCCCGCCGATTTGGCAAGCGCCGCCGAACCACAGAGAAAGCTTCATGACCGATTGGACATATCAGACCGACCGCGCCCGTGACTGGTTCGAATCGCTGCGCGATGCGATCTGCACCGAATTCGAGGAGATCGAGCGTGAGGCTGGCAGCGATGCCGCCTTCACCTATACGCCCTGGCAACGCGCCGCGGTCGAAGGCGGCGAGGCGGGGGAGACCGGCGGCGGCACGCGCGGCGTGATGAAGGGCAAGGTGTTCGAGAAGGTCGGGGTCAATATCTCGACCGTGGTCGGAAACCTGGCCAAGGACTTTGCCGGCACGATCAACGGAGCCTCGGCCGATCAGCCCGCGTTCTCCGCCACCGGCATCAGCCTCGTCGCGCATATGGCGAATCCGCATGTGCCCGCCGTCCACATGAACACCCGTTTCCTGACGACGACCAAGGCATGGTTCGGCGGCGGGGCCGACCTCAACCCGCCGATCTCCTATGACGATGACACGGCGGATTTCCATGCCGCGTTGAAGGCTGCCTGCGATCCATACGGTTGGGACTATTACGAGCGCTTCAAGAAATGGGCCGACGATTATTTCTATATCCCCCATCGCCAGGTCCATCGCGGCGTGGGCGGCATCTTCTATGACCATCTGGAATGTGCCGACGGTGCGGAGTGGGAAAAGAACTTCGCGTTCACCAAGGCCGTAGGTGAGGCTTTCCTGACCATATTCCCCAAGCTGGTGCGCCGCCGCATGGGCATGACCTCCACTCCGGAAGACAAGCAGCGTCAGCTCGAATGGCGCGGTCGTTACGCCGAATTCAACCTGGTTTACGACCGGGGCACACTTTTCGGCCTCAAGACCGGCGGCAACATCGACGCGATCCTGATGAGCCTTCCACCCGAAGCAGTGTGGAACTGAGCGGCTGCAGCCGCAGCCTGAGAAGATAGAGGCAGATCACTCTGCTGCGGCAAAGTCTTTCCCGGCAGGCTTTATTTCCTGCGCTTGTCCATGAATGAAAATGATTCTGTCGGCAGCTTCTATCGATTGCGTGCGGTGCGCGATGACCACGCAAGTTATGCCGAGCCCTGCGACCGCCTGCAGCACTGATGCTTCGGTCCGTGGATCGAGGTGGGCGGTGCCTTCATCCATGAACAAGATGTCGGGCTGAGCGTAAAGCGCGCGCGCAAGAAGCACGCGTTGCTTCTGCCCGCCGGAGAGGGTTGACCCCATGTCTCCCACCAGCGTTTCATAGCGCAGCGGCATGGCGCCGATGTCGTCATGGATGTGCGCCAGTCTGGCGACTTCCTCGACACGCTTCATGTCCAGATCGGGATCGAAGAATGCGATGTTTTCCGCCAGGGAGCCGGCATAGAGCATATCGTCCTGCGCGATCGATCCCATGCGCCCCCGCAGGGCCGTGCGCGCAAAATTCGTAATCGGACGGCCGCCGACAAGCACCTGGCCTTCGGTCGGCTCGAACAATCCCATCATGACCTTCAGCAATGTCGTCTTGCCTCCACCCGAAGGGCCGACGAGGGCGACCGTCTCGCCCGGGTTCACCGTGAAGCTGACCCCCTGCAGCACTTCCGCTTCGCCAAGGCCATAGCGGTAGCGAACGTCCTTGACCTCGATCTCCTGGCGCAGATCGGGCACTTGCGCCGGAGAAGCCGGTTCCTTTTCCTCCGGTTCGGAAAGGGCAATATCGGCAACCCGGCTTAGGTGAACTTCGACGATCTTGTAATTGAAGACCTGCTGAACCAATCGCATTCCGGCATCGAGGAACTGCTGCTTGTATGCCTGGTAGGCGAAGATCATGCCGATGGTGATTTCCGCTTTGATCGCCGCCGAAATCGCGATGTAGACGAACAGGACGCGCTCTATATTCAGAACCAGCTGAGAGGATGCGTCGAATGCGACCGTCAGCCGCTCCTGCCTTATCTGGGAATTGACGGCCTGGGCTTTCGCCTTTTGCCACATGCGCTGGCGATTGCTTTCCTTGCCGAATGCCTTGATCGCGGCGATGCCGCGGATCGATTCTATCAGCGCGCTGCTTTCGGCCGCGGCGGCCGCGATTGCTTCGACATTGCGCAGTTTCAACGGACGGAAAAAGACGATGCGGATGACGATGTAGATCGCCAGCGCGCCGGCGGCGAGCGCGCTGAGCGCGGGCGAATACACCAGCATGAGAACGAATGTCAGCAGGGCCATCGCGCCGTCGATCACGGCCGCAATCAGTCCTTCGCTCAGCAGTTTTGCGATCGGCTGGGTGGAGCCGAAGCGCGAAATGACATCTCCGACATGGCGCTTTTCGAACCATGGCAAAGGCAGCCGCATCAAATGGCGGAACAGGTTGACGATGATCTGATAGGAGAGCGCGTTGTTGAACGCGACCAGGACCAGCGAACGAAGCCAGTAGACCATGAAATTGATCACCGCCAATCCGCCAAAGCCCATAGCCAGAACGAACAAGAGGTCGCGGTCGAACGCGGGAAATACGGTATCTATGGAAATCTGCAGAAAGAACGGCGAGGAAAGCGCCGCGATCTGAAGTATGACCGACAGCACCAGCACCTTGCACAGGGTGTTGAGGACACCGCTTGTCGAGGACCATAGCTGCGTGATGCCAAGCCGGGTTTGCTCGGATCGGGGAACGAATGTTTCCGATTTCAATAGTTCGAGGATGACGCCGGAAAAATGCCGCGACAGCTCTTCGCGCGTGATGCGAACCACGCCGCGTGCGGGATCGTGCAAATGGTAGCGTTTGCCGTCGATGCCCTGCGAAATGCGCGTCAGCACCACGAAATGATTGAGATCCCAGTGCAGAATCACGGGGAGCGAAACATGCTTGAGGTCGTCTATTTCGCCGCGCATCGGTCGGGGGCTGAAGCCGATCTCCTCGGCGATCTGCATGACCTGGCGAAGCGTTGCGCCCTTCAGCGAGATGCCGAAGCGACGCCTAAGCGCGATCAGATCGGTCTCGTAACCATGATAGCTGGCCACCATCGCCAGGCACGCCAGCGCACACTCGCTTGCTTCGCCTTGTTGGACAAACGGCGTTCGCCGCTTTCCGCCCAGTTCGAGTGAATCGACAAACATGGCCTATTGCGCGCTTCGCTTGGACACGGCGTTGAAGGGATTCAGGAGCCAGGCAAGGAACGTCTGCCGTTCCAGCACCATATTCGCCTGAAGCGTCATGCCCGGTTGCAGGGCGAACTGCTCGCCAAACGCATGGACGTTCTGCTTGGCGAGCTTCACCGTCACTCTGTAAACCGGCTCTTCCAGCCTGATGGGGACGTCGCTTTCCCGCGGATCGATGGCTGTGCGCGAGACTGCCGCGATCGTACCCTGGAAGCTGCCGAAACGGGCATAGGGAAACGCATCGTATAGCAGCCGGGTCTCCTGGCCTGGATGGACCAGCCCGATTGCCCGGCTCGGCGCATATATCTCGGCCTTGAGCACAGAGGCTTGCGGGACGATCATCATCAAGGGAACGGTAGCGGTGGCCATCCGCCCTTCTCCCGTCTGGAGCGCCGTCACGCGGCCGGAAATCGGCGCGACGACGTCATAGGCCTGCTCCCCGCGCAATTGCGCGCGCTGCTGTGTCAAGGCCTGAATCGAAGAGCGGATCTCCGTCTTTTCCCGTTGCACTTCGATGGCAAGGCTGGCGAGTTGAGCGCGGGCTTGCCCGGCGTCGGCGGCGCGCGCGGTTCGCTCTTGCTCAAGCCGCCTCAGCGTCTGTTCGGAATTGAGCAGGGTTTGTCGTCGGCGTTCGAACTCGACCTTGCTGACGAAGCCTCTTGCGATCACCTCGGCAAGCTTTTCGAACATCGACCGGTTTGAGGCAACGATCTCGCGCTGCAATTGGATCTGCTGGGTCAGGCTGGCCGCTTCGCTTTCCGCTGCCGACGCCACTGAGCGCAGCCGGTCTCCTTCTTTCACCGCGCGTTGGTCGGCCAGGCCGACTTGCTCATTGCCGATTTCCAGTCGCGCTTCGACGGCCGAAAGACCTTCACTGGCAACGCCTTCGCCGAACTGCGGCTTGCGATCGACGCCGATCACCGCGAGCCGATCGCCCTTCCGCACGATACTTCCTTCGTGAACGAGAAGCTTGGTCACAAGGCCCGGCGTGGGGGCGATAATCTTGGGGCTGGGCTTGTCGGTGACGAGAATGCCGGGCGCGGTCTCGGTGCGGGCATAGGTTCCCAAGGCCACCCAAAGAATGGCGATGCCGACAAGAACGACCAGAGCCGCCACCATAAACGATATCGACAGGGGCTGGGCCAGGATCACCTCTCCATGAAGGCGATGGCGCGCTGTATGGTGCTCCAGCACTTCTCGTCTGAAAAGAGACATCTGCTTGGCGTGATCTTTTGAGTTATCGGGGTTCAAATAAAATCATCGCCATATGGGGGGCCATATGGCGATGAAGGCAGTGAAAATAGCAATCGTGTTTTTCTTTCGCACTGCTTCAATAAGGAGGCAATAAAAGCAGGCGCTTTTAGTTGATGCCTTCCTCAGATGGGCAGGCCGGGCAGTTCAGGCAGTCCGGGCAACCCAGGCAGCCCTGCGCCGAGAGAGTTCAGGATAAGTGCGGGAGTCAGGGCAACGCCCGTCCAGGCAGCAGCGATCAGCGCCGCGGCGCCACGCCCAAGCAGCGATCCACCGACAATGAAGTCATCGTAGGCATCGTCGAAGCTGATACCGCCGGCGACCAGATCGATTTCTGACGCGTCGAGTGCCCGAAGGGTGGTCGACGCAGGTGCGGTGTGAGAGGGAGTAATATGCATGTCAATTTCTCCATATTTGAGGTGACTTAACAATGCCTCCAAAAAACATTGGCCAATATTGTCTCATTTAAGATAATATTATGTGGAGTTGTGGTCTGTTGCTTGAAGGGTAACGTCTTAACGTCACTCGTTGATGTCGTAGAAAGTGTCAGAACCAGCATTCAGAACGGCTTTCCCGTGCCGTGGTGACCGATACAAGTTCGACGGATAGGAGCAGATGGGTAGGTGCGGCATTGACTTTGATCAAAACCGATAGCTCCGAATATACTCATAGACATAGGACTTCCCTCTATAGAGAGATGAAGCTCTGCGCCGATCCTTACTTATGTGGAGATTAAATATATCTCACATGTATCCCAAGGCTGCTTGTTGCCTGGGAATCAAATCGGACTGTTATTTGTATGACATTGCGTAAAGTCGCGTAGGTAGATTCACAACGACTAGAACGACATAGTTCCATTTTCGGAATCGATTCAGGCGAAATTATCGGATCGTCGCCGATACAGCTCCAGCTGCCGCACAAGTATCGCTTGGGACATCCACCGCCCCCGCAATCCGAACCGTGGCTGGACGGCACGCTCTACACCTGGCCGCAGCACGACCCGTTACGGCTAATGAAAGAGTTTGCGGCTGGCGAGTAGTGCTACGGCGCGATAGGCGTCGGGTTGGGGGTGCGCCTAAGAAGGCTGCAGCACGCCGCGAGACTGTCATCCGGACACTTGCACGAGCATCAAGGTGGCTGGCGTTCCCGGTGCCGGCAGGTTGAAGTGTGTGTCGGTGATCCATAGCAGCTTGCCCGAGGCGTCGGTTATCCGCGCCGAAACCGCATAGTTGCCTGCTCGCACGATCCGCGCCGGATCATAGTCGAGCGTGAAAGGGATCGGCACTTGCCGTCCCTCGGTCTTCATCTCGACCTCAGCAATGACTCGAGCTGGAGCATCCATACGGCTCACATCCGAAATCGTGACCTTGAGCCGCGCATCCGATGGCAAGGCGATGCGTTGGCGATAGGTCACTGTCCCATTGAGGGTCACGTTCGTCGCCGGAGTTGCTGAATTCGTGGTTGGCGATAGTTCAGTTGAAGTCTGGCAGGCAGAGAGCGCTGCAAGAATTAGCAGCAGCATTGGACGCATCATTATTTCCCTTGGATTTTGCCACATCGGCTTTCCCGCGGCGACAGGCGAATACTTGGAGGATTAGATGTTGCATTTATTCGCCGGAATGCATCGAACGTCAAGAAAGGGACAGCCCCTTTGGTGGGAGCGGTCAGGCGAGCGTCCGCTAGCCGGTCATAGATGCTGGGCGCTGAAATAGCCGGCGGGAGCCGCCAATCCTGCTCACGAGGATCGCCATTGTATTGCAACTGCGAAGCCTCTATGAGCCCCGGCTCGGTGCGAGCGAGCCTGGTTTGGCAGGCGTCCCGCCCATCACAAGCAAGAGCGATGACGTTCAACACTCATTCTGCGCTCCTATCGGAAGCGCTCATCACGCGTGGCTATACCACTCTGACGCCGGTGCAAGCTGCAGTTCTTGAGCCTCAGGCGGAGGGACGGGACCTAATCGTTTCCGCGCAGACCGGCTCGGGCAAGACGGTCGCGTTCGGCCTAGCCATGGCGCCGCAATTGCTGGACCAGGCGGGCAAACCCGTGCCGAACGACGCGCCGTTGGCACTGATCGTGGCGCCTACACGCGAGCTCGCTCTACAGGTCAGCCGCGAGTTGGCTTGGCTCTATGAGACGAGCGGCCTGCGCGTGGCGACTTGCGTTGGCGGAATGAACCCGTCCGTCGAGCGGCGGGCGCTCAGCCAGGGCGCGCATATCGTCGTCGGCACCCCCGGACGGCTGCGCGATCATCTCGAACGGGGCGCGCTGGCGCTGCATGCCCTTTCTGTCGTCGTGCTCGACGAAGCCGACGAGATGCTCGACATGGGTTTTCGCGAGGATCTTGAAGAGCTGCTCGATGCAACGCCTGCAGAGCGGCGGACACTGTTGTTCTCCGCGACAATGCCCAAGCCGATCATGGCGCTCGCCCGCCGCTATCAGCACGACGCGCTGCGTATCTCTACGATGAGCGAGGATCGCGGCCATGGCGATATCCGCTATCAGGCAATCGCGATAGCACCGGCGGATATCGAACGTGCCGTGGTCAATCTCCTGCGCTTGCACGAAGCCGACACAGCCATGCTATTCTGCGCGACGCGCGACAACGTCCGGCATCTTCACGCGAGCTTGACCGAGCGCGGTTTCGCCGCCGTCGCCCTATCGGGTGAGCACAGCCAGAACGAGCGCAATCAGGCATTGCAGGCCCTCCGCGACCGGCGGGCACGAGTCTGCGTGGCGACCGATGTCGCGGCGCGGGGAATTGACCTGCCCAGCCTGTCGCTTGTCATCCATGTCGAAATTCCGCGCGATGCCGAGGCGCTGCAACACCGATCGGGGCGTACCGGCCGCGCGGGCAAGAAAGGCACGGCCATCCTGCTGGTGCCCTATCCACGCCGCCGCCGGGTCGAAAGCATGCTGCGCGCCGCGCGCATCACGGCGGAATGGATCGCGGCGCCTTCTGCCGATGCAATTCGCGAAGCCGATAGCCGTCGCTTGCTGGATACGCTGCTTGCGCCGGTCGATATCGAGGACGCTGATCGCGCGCTGGCTGCGCGATTGCTCGCCGAACGCAGCCCGGAAGAGATCGCCGTGGCGCTCGTCCATGCCCACCGGGCGCGCTTGCCCGAGCCGGAGGAACTACTCGGCTCCGAACCCGCACCGTCGCCGCGCACCCAGCGTGAAGGCTTTGAAAGCAGCGCCTGGTTTCGGCTCAATCTGGGACGCAGTCAGAATGCAGAGCCGCGCTGGATACTTCCGCTGCTGTGCCGTCGCGGCCACGTCGGTAGAGGCGAAATCGGCGCCATCCGTATAACGGCGAAAGAGACGCTGTTCGAAGTGGCCGGGCCGGCTGCGACACGCTTCATGGCGGCGGTCCGGCGCACCGCGGCCGAAGATGATGACGGTGTCGAGATCGTACCGGTAGACGGCCCGCCGCGAGACGAAGTCAGGAACAAGCGCCACGGCCATGTTCGGCAAGCCCCGCGCAAGCCGAAGCATCGTCAGCGCGCTCCTAGGGAAAGAAACGAAAAACCTGCAGCCAAACCTTTTCGCAAGAAGGACGCCTCGCACAAGCGCCCTGATCGATGATCTGCATTCCCGGTGCTGCAGATCGTGTCGACGACCTTGCAGGTCTGCTCGCCGGCAGACATCGGCATCATGAGGATGCGGGGTGATCGATCGGCAACCTGTCAGGCCGTCTGCTAGTCCGATGTTATTCGGTGCGATGTCATAGCATGCACGTTTCCAAACCCCACGAAGACTGCAGCCACGGCCAGAATGCCGCTTGCGATCGTAAAGCTCAGGCCAGGCAAGGACTCGCTGGACATCGCGTAAACCCACCCGAAAAACGCTGGTCCGCTGATCCCGGCTACGCTGGCGAGGCTCTGCATTGCGCCTTGGAGTTGGCCTTGCTCGCTCTCGGGTACGCGGCGCGATAGCATCGACTTGAGGGTAGGCTCGGCCAAGCCCATGAGCGAAGCCGGAATCATCGCGGCAACGAACCATGCGGCACTCGATGCAAGGCCCATGGCGAGGAAGCTCAATGTGCCTCCAGCAAGGCCGATGATCGTCGTGCGCTGGTCGCCGAAACGCGTGGTCGCTGGACCGACGACGAGGCCCTGCATGATTAGGTCCAGCACGCTCGAGAACGCGAGAAGCGCCCCAACCTCCAGCGTGGAAAGTCTGTGTTGATGGCCAGCGAAAAGCACGAAGACCGTCATGAACAAGCGGTGCGAGAAGGTCAGTAGAAATACGCTGGATGCCAGCGCGCTGAGTTCTCGCCGCCCGAGGAGCATCCGTAGCGCCGTGACAGGATTGGCGGTGCGCCAGGCGAAGGGCTCGCGGCGTTCGGGCGGCAGGGACTCAGGCAGCACCACAAGCCCGTAAAGGAATGCTGCGCCGGAGAACCCGGCAGCGATCCAGAAAGGCAAACGAGGGGCAATGTCGCCGAGCACACCGCCAAGCGCAGGGCCAAGCACAAAGCCGGCCGAGATCGCTGCCCCAATCAGCCCGAAGGCGCGGGCGCGATTTTCAGGTGTAGTGATATCGGCCATATAGGCGAACAAAGCGGTCGCGCTCGCCGAGGTAATCCCACCTATGATCCGGCCGACGACAAGCCACCATAAATTCGGGGCGAGAGCCATCAGCGCCCAGTCGAGCGCAAGCCCGGCAGTCGAAATCAGGATCACCGGGCGGCGGCCGAAGCGATCGGACAGGCTACCGATCACCGGCGCGCAGACGAACTGCATCAGCGCCCACAAGCTGCCGATCAGCCCCGTCCAGATGCCTGCGGCGGCAAGCGAACCGGTCAGGTTCTCGATCAGGCCTGGTAGCACCGGCATGATGATGCCCATTGCCATCATGTCGAGGAACGCCGCGATCAGGATCATCCAGATCGCCGGCGGCTTGACAGCATTCACCATCATATCTTCTCGTTCCCTCTCGTGAGGAGAAGACGGAGCGCGAGCGTCGTTGTCAATTCCGAGACGCGAAAGTGGACCTTGATGCCTGGGCTAAGGCAACTCGCTTCCGGCGATGCGTCTAATGGGAATTGTGTTGAGCTTGACGCCGTTCGCTCACGGCGCGGCTGAAATATTCTCGCGTCATGTAGATGTTGAAGGTGAAATACTTATTTTCCGTTGCGTTCTTTGGCCGATAATTGTCAATTTTCCATAAAAGGTAGAGTAAATTTCCTTGTTATCGCTTTAATATTTCATTTGTATGTCGATATTAAATAATAATTTTCGGTGAATTAAGCATAATTATTAACAATAAATTATCTATTTTTATTTAATTTTCGCTCAGTGTTAAGCGAAGGGGGCATTAGGGTCGTGACTAATACGTCAGTTTACATACCTAACAATGCTGAAGACATCCGCGCGGCCGAGAGCTGGCTGGGGAGCGAGCTTGACGCCATTCAGCTTGTCGGGGGCTACGCAAACTGGTGGGACTGGAGCAATTCGCCGATGTGGATTGCCCAGCAGGTCGAAGGCGTCGCGCCGAAGATCAATTGGTCGATCGGCCTCATTCCTTGGGGCGCGAGCCTCGAGGAGGCGGGCA
>Ga0164243_10007154_pt1 | contig 16720 bp, 13 predicted proteins | sample OricompcompostOP_FD_108781 | JGI IMG/M metagenome (GOLD analysis project Ga0164243, IMG submission 108781) | Organic Plus compost microbial communities from Emeryville, California, USA - Original compost - Organic plus compost (OP) | ecosystem: Engineered > Solid waste > Mixed feedstock >... | reverse complement strand
GCTCAACGTGATCTGCGCCGCCGCTCGCCGTCCCGCCATTGCAGCCTCCCTCGCTCCCTGCGATGAAGCTGCCAGTGTTCGCACAATCTGACCCTGTGAACTTCTGACTCAGGACACTAGGGCATTTTCCTATCGGCTGGAATTGCACTCACTGATCCCCTCCCCCCTTGCGACAGCACCCGTCCGACCTGATCCTGCGGCTCCTGCTGCACGCGGCGGCGCTGCGTGGCCGAGATTGGCATTTTGCCTTCGCGTTACGCGCCGAAGCTCGGCAGCAGGTACCTCTTCACCAGGAACGCCAGGCTGCGTGTCCAGCTTTCGTCAGTGTTGCCGCGGATGTCGACGCTGCGCAGGAACACGAGTTTCCCGCTCGAAACGTCCGCCATGTATACATTCATGTTGAGGATGAGGTTCGAGACCTTCTGCACGTCGATCCAAGCGACCAGTTGCGTCCCGAGCTCTTTGCCATAGGCAAGCTCGCAGCCGCCGCACGCACCCACAGCCTGTCCGTCTGCGATGCGCTTTTGCAAGTCAGGTGGAATGGCGACAAAGCTGAACTTATGCGAATCCTGCAGTTGCGCCTTGAACAGCTCTTCGACCTTCGCCATGCGCGCGCGCTCAGCGTCGCTGGTCGGCTCAAAGGCCGCGTTGTCGTTCTGCAGATGCACGCCGAGCAATGCGATGCTCTGAGTGTCCATGGCCTGCGTAGGACCGGCTAGCGTCAAGCTCGTCGCCAGGAGCGCAACGGTTGTTATCCAACACGTCGCGAGCAGCATGAGGGGCCGTCCAGTCGGGGATCTTGATCGCATCGCTTCCTCCTCAAATCTTGGCCATTGCGGCTAAGGTGGCGGGCCGGCGCGCGATTTCCGCCAGCAATTTGCCTGCCGCCCGTCGGGCAATTTTCCCGATTTTCCGCCGCCCTCATTCTCTCTTCGGCGTGCTGAGGGCCTGCGCTCGTGCGCCGCGACGTCGCCATCAAGGCAAGACCAAGCCAAAGACAATGACAGCGTCGCCTTGGCGGAAGCCCCATATCTGGCTGCCGCCGGCCGCCACCGCAATGTACTGCTCGCCATCGATCTCGTAGCTGACCGGAGGCGCGTTGACGCCGGCACCGCAATTGAAGCCCCACAGCTTGGAGCCCGTCTTGGCGTCGAACGCAGAAAATTCGCCGCCGCCTTCACCGGTGAACACGAGACCGCCTGCCGTCGCCAGCACGCCGCCGATCAACGGCTGAGCGGTTCTAACCTGCCAGGCAATGCGGCCTTTGTTGGCGAGGTCCAACGCCGTCAGCGTTCCCCAGTTGTCTTCATGCGAAGGCTCGATGACGAAGTATGGCACTGCCGGCTTGCCGCCCTCGGCGGGCAATTCTGCCGTGCGATAGATCATCGGAATGTGCATGCCGGCGACGTAGACGATACCACGCGCAGCATCGAGCGACGCGGGCGACCAGTTGGAGCCACCCGCCGGTCCCGGCGTTATGCGGACGCCCTGCGGGGTTGGCGGCTGGAACAGATTGTCTTGCGGAACGAACGCTTCGGATTTGAACAGCAGCGCGCCGTTGCGCCGGTCGTGCACATAGTACCAGCCGAGCTTGCTCGCCTGCCCAACCGCGGGAACCGTCTTGCCGTCGACCGTGGCGTCGAACAGCGTCGGCGGGCTCGCAACATCGTATCCCCACATGTCGTGCGGCACCTGCTGGAAGTGCCAGACGAGCTTTCCCGTTGCGGCTTCGAGCGCGACGAGCGAGACCGTGTAGAGATTGTCGCCTGGACGCGTGCTATCGGCGGCCTGGGGCGAGGGATTGCCCACTCCGAAATAGAGAATGCCTGTGGCCGTATCGAGAGCCGGCGCGTGCCAGATCGATCCCCCGCCATAGCGCCAGGCGTCGGCATGCTCGGCGAGGCTTGCCCGTTCAGAGGCGACATCCCGATGCAGCGGAATGCCATCCGGCGTCGCGGTGCGGAATTCACCTTCCCAACCGCTCTGCGTCGTGTCGAATTTCCAGAGCTGCTTTCCCGTTTCGGCGTCGTAGGCGGCAAGAAAGCCGGGCCGGCCGTACCGCCCTGCCACGCCAACGACGGCACCCAGCGGCGCTCCAGGGCGTGAGCTGTCGAGATGCAATCCATAGCCGACACCCGTGATGCCAACGATCACCTTGCCGTCGTAGACCAGCGGCGCGATGACAGCGCCGACCCCCGTCGATCCAGTCACGTTTCTGCCGTGCAGCGGATCACCCGACGCCAGCGCCTTCATGTCCTCAGTCACGCCGGTTTCCTGCTCGGCGAGCGGCACGTCCCAAAGCGGCTTGCCGGTCGATTGATCGAGCGCAACGAGGTGAGCATCGACGGTCGCCACATAGACTTTGCCGTAACCGAGCGCTGCGCCCCGATTGGCCGGTCCACAGCATGTCTTCTCGGACGCGCGCTTGTGCTGGTAGCGCCAGAGCTCGCGGCCGGTCTTGGCATTAAGCGCAACGACGTTCGAAAACGGCGTCGTCAGGTACATCACGCCATCGGCAATCAGAGGGGAAGTCTGGAATGTCGCCGCAATGCCGGTCTGGTATATCCACTTGGGAACGAGCCGCTTCACGGTTGTGACGTTGACCTGATCGAGCGGTGAGAAGCGCTGCTGGCCATAGTCGCGACCATAGAGCAGCCACGCGCCTCTATTCTCCTTCGCCGCCTTCAAGCGGTCGTCATCGACACTCGCTGAGAATGCATCGGGTGCGCAGAGCAGCGAAAGTAGTACCGACAGCACGAGCCTGAATGTCCGTGGCCTCGACATGCTCGTTCCTCGCTCAACTGGCTGCAGCGACTATCTTAGCGCACACCTGAGGCTCCAGTTCCGCCACCGGCGGTTCGGTATATGCGGACGCTATCCATCGCGGAGCTGCCCCCACGAATTCTCGATCCGTCAGTGGAAGACCAGTGTTTTTCGCCCGAAGACCGCCGGGCAAATTTCCCATGACGGGTACGCTGGCACGCGAGGAGCCGCTGGTAAGCTCTCCATATCGGCACCTAACGATATGCCGCTATTGGAGGTGCGCCGGGAGATTGTCGGTCTGATAGGCACCAAGTTCGGGTGCAGCATTGCTCAGCGCCGCGCTTCTATGGTGCGACCACGGCGGTAGCCTCGGTCGGCCAGCGTAGCGTGGACTGGGCCGACCGAGGCGGACTTCCTGACGCCGGGGGTAGAGGCCGGCGACAGGATGGCGTCTGGATATCGCCGATCAGAAGCTGATCTTGGCGCCCGAGTAGACGGTGTCGAAGTCCTCGATGGACATTGCGGTGCCGGTCGTGCTTGTGGCGTCAGCCGAGTAGTGCCGATAGACGATGTAAAGGTCGAGCGCGGCGGCCTCGATGCTCTGGATCGCCGTGGCGCCCCACATATCTACGTCGGAGCTGGCGACCCGCGTGCCGTCAGTCCCGATTGAGGTGCCCGACCGGTTGGCGTAGCCGAAGTCGCCCTTGAAGTATTCGCCATAGACCGACGTCTTGCCGAGCGGGACGAACTTCTTCTGCACACCGGCCTGTATGTTCCAGTTCGAATAGTCGTTGTCGGCCGTTGCTGGAATGGAATTCGAAACGCCGGCCCGATGCGACAGCTCGGCTTCGCCGTATGCAAAGCTCGCAAACAGGCCAGAGTCGACGTGCAAGGCGCTGATCGAGCCGCCCTTGCAGGGTGTGAAGAGCCGCGACGCGAACCTTGACGAGATGGCGCACGTCTTTGCTGCGCCACGCGCACTGCGCATCACCGACGTCCTGCTGCCTCAGCTCGCCGCCTTTGTCCTCCCGGCGCTGGCCACGGCGCTGGCCTACGCCTGGAAGGTCGCGATCATGGCCGAGGTGTTGGTGGATCGCCATCATCCTCGCCTTCATTCTCGTCTCCGATGGGTTGCTGCTATTTCCATTGCGCCGCCACTTGCTATCGCTGGGTGCCGCCGCGAACAGCGCCACGGGCCACTGACGCATGCTGCGTTTCGAGGAGATTGCGTTTGCCTTCGCCGGAACACCGATCATCGACCACCTTGACCTCACAATCGACCCCGGCGAGCTCGTCGTCGTGCTCGGCCGCTCGGGCTGCGGCAAGACGACGACTCTCCGACTGGCTGCGGGGTTGTTGCCGCCTTCGCGCGGGCATCTTGTAAACACTTTCACACGCACCGCTTTCGCCTTCCAGGAGCCACGCCTCCTGCCGTGGACGAGCGCCATCGACAACGCCGCCTTCGGCTTGAAGGCGCTCGGCGTGATGCGCAACGGGCGACAGGAGCGCGCTGCCGCGTTGCTCCGCCGGCTTGGATTGGGGGATGACGATTTATACAAGCGACCCGGCGCATTGTCCGGCGGGATGGCTCAGCGCGTTGCCATCGCCCTCGCCGTCGAGCCGCAGCTGGTACTCATGGACGAGCCGTTTGGCGCCCTCGACACCGGCCTGCGGCGCGAAATGCAGGACATCATCCGCAGCGAGGTCAAGATCGCCGGTGTCGCCGTCCTCTTCGTCACCCACGACATAACCGAAGCCGTGCGCCTCGCCGACCGTATCGTCGTGCTCTCACCTGCCCCTGCCCACGTCGTCATCGATCTCGACAACACACCGCCGACCACGCAGGTCGAGGTCTATGAGGCGGCCGCTGCATTGCTCCGTCATCCGGCTGTCACCGGAGCACTTGCGGTCTAGGCCTGAAGCGTTCGACAACGGATCCCGGTCCGACGATTTGTTCAGCGTTGCGCGGAAGCAACGCCACCATGGAAAGCGGCTCGCAGTTGCTCCTGCTAGCCCGCAATCTGCAAATGCCCACGGCAGAGCGGCTAGGCCGCGGATATGCAATGAAAAAACATGACTATCGCGGTATAGTTTTGCGGTTACTCCCCGGCACGCGCTTAGAAGCGCTCCAGTTCATTCGCGTTGCGCGAAAAATCGCTTCTGATACGAGGCAATAGAGGCGCGTGGGTGGGACGGATGCCGCGCCGGATCGGGTTGGGGAAGAGCGGGCATGAGCGCGCGCACGGCAGAGCTGGCACTCCTTTACGCGTCGGAGCGCGGGCGCCTAGGCCGGCTAATCGATCGCATCGTCAGCAATTCGGCGACCTCAGAGGACTTGGTGCACGATACCTTCGTTCGCGCCTTGGGAGGTTTGAGCGAGGACATCCGCAACGACAAAGCCTATCTCGCGCGCATCGCACGCAATCTCGCCATCGATCACAAGCGCAAGGACGGCCGCACGTTCGATATCAGCGAGGAGGCGTTTCTTGCTTTCGTCGATCCCTCGCCCTCGCCCGAGACCATCGCTGCCGATAGGCAGGCTCTTGCCATTACTGTCGCCGCCATCGCTGCGTTGCCGGAGCGCACGCGCCGCGCTCTCGAAATGCATCGACTTGGCGATCACACGCTGGAGCAGATTGGCAAGGAGCTCGGCATCTCCATCTCGCTGGCGAGCCGTCTCGTCCTCGAAGGCTATCGCATCGTACACCAGCGCCTGCGCGAGGCCGGCGCCGCGTGATCGGGGGGGGTTGAAATCGCCCCGCCGTTTTCGTCATAGAGTTAGCGACTGCTACGAATCAGCCGCCGATTCGCTCGATGAGGTACGCACGCCGAGCCAATGCCAGACGAGAGCGACGATCTCTGGAACGAAGCGATGGCGCTGCTATTGCGCTGGCAGGCGGCACCCAATGATGTCAAGGCGCGCGAGGACATCCTGCGCTTTTGCGCCGAGAGCGAAGCGCACCTTGTTGCCTGGGACAACGCCAGGCGCCTCTATCGGTTGACCGGAGAAGCCACTGGCGCGCCCGCACGGGCCGCGGCACGCAGGCGCTCGCGCGAGCTCACGCGTCGCGCCGTCATCGGGGGAATTGGCGCGGCTATCGTCGGGGGCGCCGCACTCAAAGGCCCCGACCTGTGGCGTCGCTGGCAAGCCGACATGGTGTCGGACAACGGCGTTATTGCCCATCACGAGCTCTCCGACGGGACGAAGCTTACGCTCGGGCCTGACAGTGCTGTGAAGGTCGCCTACTCGCCAACCACGCGTAGCATCGATCTGCTCGATGGAATGGCGCTGTTCGCTGTTGCCGATGACCCGCGCCGGCCGTTCGAGGTCCGCACCGGTGACCTAATTGCCCGGGCCAGCGCCGGAACTTCCGTCGAGGTGCGGCAGAACAGCAGCAGCAGCCTCGTTGGTGTCGGCAGCGGGCGCGCATTCATCGAAAAGAGCGGTGAGACGGCCGGAAGCGAACTGGTGCCGGGCGATTGGGTCACCAGCACTGGCAGCGGCGGCAGCCCACAGCGAGGACACCGCGATGCGGCCCAGATCGCCGCCTGGCGCAACCGCCAGCTCATCGCCGACGAGGAGCGGATAGACGCCGTCGTCGCCGAGATTGCCCGCTGGCAAACGGCGCGCATCGTCATTGCCGATTGGGGACTTCGCGCCGCACGCATCAGCGGCCTGTACGATCTCCGCGATCCTGACGCGGCGCTACAGGCTGTCGTCAGTCCCTATGGCGGCCGCGTTCGGCATATCACGCCATGGCTGACGGTGCTCTCCGGCGTCTGAGCCAAATAATCTCTACTCTCGGTGTAGAAAAATCTCCGCCTACTCCGTCGAGACTTTAGGGGCTGCACAATGCTGGATGCCCAGCGGCGACCGGCTCCTTTGGTTGACTGCGGAGTGTTGCGTAAATGCGTATTGGTACCTCGCGTGCCGGCTGTTCGCCGGTCGATCTAAGTGTGCTGGCCTTGGCGTTGATACTGTCCACGTCGCCGGCATCGATTTGTGCCGCCCTGGCGCAGCAAAGTCAGACGACGCAACGCAGCTTCTCCATTCCTGCAGGGTCGCTATCTTCGGCGCTCGTGGCCTTTGGCCAGCAGGCAGGCATTCAGGTCAGCTATGTTCCATCAGTGGCTGCTGGCCTCTCCTCGCCCGGCGTCACCGGCACCATGTCAGCCAAGACAGCACTCTCAAAGCTGCTCGCCGGTACCGGTCTCTCGTTCGACATGGGCGGCGCCAACACGGTCGTTGTTTCGAAGCCTGCCGACGGCGCAGGCGCAACGATCGCCGGCGCGATTGCGCTCGATACAATCGACGTCTCGGGCGGAGGTGACCAAGCAGCGGCAGCTGACCAGCCATACCAAACGCCCGGATCGTCGGCGTACATCTCCGCCGAACAGATCGAACGTGTCCCGCCGATTTCGGCAGGCGATATTTTCCGCGAGGTACCCGGCGTCATGTCGGGCAGCAACCACAACGGCACAGCAGTGGATGTGAACATCCGCGGCTTGCAGGGGATGAGCCGCGTCAAGGTGATGGTCGACGGCACGCAGCAGGAGACATCGACCTACCGCGGTTATGCTGGCCCGGACAACCGCTCCTATGTCGATCCGGCATTCCTCGGCGGAGTAGAGATCGACAAGGGGCCGAGTGCCGGCCCCTATGGCTCTGGAGCCATCGGCGGCATCGTGAACATGCGCACGCTGGAGGCCAAGGACCTGCTCGAGCCCGGCAAATCTGTCGGTGGCCGTGTGCGAACCACTCTCATGGACAATACCGTCGATCCAAGGATCAACGCTGGGCCTGTTTACGATACCAATGGATTCATGTCTTCGGACAGCTGGAGAGGCAGCGTCGTCGCGGCTCTCAGGGGCGAGCAGATCGAATTTGTCGCCGGCTACGCGCGCCGCGAGCAGGGGAACTATTTCTCAGGCAAGGACCACGGCAGTCTGACGTATCCCTTCACGTACTGGAACGGTCGCCAGTGGGTCACACAGAACATTGCCTATTCCCGCGTGCAGCCAGGAGAGGAAGTTCCCAATACGTCCGCAGATACGACGTCGGCGATGGCCAAAGCCCGAGCACACTGGGACGACGGGCAGTCTCTCGAGTTCGGCGTCATCCACTACGAAAGTGTGGAGGGCGTCCTATTTCCCTCGAACGTAAGCTTCCGCCTGCCCCGGCAATATCCGCTCGGCGACGTGAGTAGCCAAAGGTACAGCGCCCGCTACAAGTGGAATCCGAGCGACAACGATCTCCTGAATCTGACCGTCAATGTCTGGGGCACGGTTATCGATTCGAAGGACCCTAACGACGATGCGATCGGCTACCGCGCGATCAACAATTCGAAGGTCTTCGGCGTCGACGCATGGAACAACTCGGTCTTGACCACCTCCTTAGGTGAGCTGAGGGTCACCTACGGTGGCGAATATTCTAGCGCCGAGGCCACGCGCGATTTCTCATATCCTCCATCGATTTTCTATAACGACGTGGACGGCGATCGCGACATCGGAGGAGTCTTTGCCCGCGGTACGCTAGACCTCACCAGCTGGCTCGCGGTCGACGCTGGGTTACGTGGCGATACCTTCCGGTCAGCGGGTGTAAGCCGCGACTCGGCGGGCAACTACGTCCACGGTCATCTGGAAGCCTCCGGCGTCTCCCCGAGCGTCGGACTGACACTGAAACCATTGGAAGGTTTGCAGCTCTTTGCCAAGTACAGCGAGGGCTGGCGTCCGCCAAGCATGATCGAGACGTTCGGTTCCGGCTCTGCCGCCGCCGTCCAGCCCAATCCGAACCTGCGCCCAGAGCAGTCCAAAGGTTGGGAGTTTGGCGCGAACCTGATGCGCGACGGCGTGCTGACGGAAAGCGATAGGCTACGCGTCAAGACCGCCTATTTCGACAACGACTACACCGACTATCTCGCGCGCGGCTATGCCAACGGCGTCAGCGGCATACCCATGTTCATCAACATCCCCGGTGCCAAATTGAGCGGCGTCGAAGGATCCATCTCCTATGACGCGCGTGTCGTCTTCGCGGAATTCGAGTTCAACTATTTCGACAATGTGGAGTACTGCTACAACGCACTTGCACCAGGGTATGGCATCTCCGGCTGCTCAGGACACTCCTATCCCGGTGATTGGCGTGGCGGTTATGTCCAGCCCAAATATTCGGGCTCGGCGACGCTCGGAACGCGTCTGTTCGATGAGCGACTGACGCTTGGGGCGCGGGTCAACTTCTTCGGTGAATCGGCGACGGGACTGCCGCCATGGAACGGCACCGACCTCCCGGTCATGTGGGCAGCCGAGCAGATCTACGACGCATTCGCAAACGTCAAGCTCAACGAGAACGCGTCGCTGAACTTCAGCGTCGAGAATCTGCAGGACCGCTACTATGTCTCTCCGCTGGCTGTCGCTCAGATCCCGTCCCCCGGCCGGACCGGAACGCTAACCTTGGACCTCAAGTTCTAGTCTAGTTCCTCCGCCGCATCAGAATGACGTTCACGGCAATGAAAGAAGGCATTGCTGAGCCCATGACGAAGTACGACCTTAATTCCGCTCAAGAGAACGTCGGCAGCTCAATCTTGACCGATAGCCCGCCGAGCTCTGATTTCCCGAGCGTTATCCGGCCTCCGTACAGTTGGACGAGGTCACGCACAATTGGCAGCCCGAGACCGGAGCCGTCTGAGCGCTCGCTCCACTGCTCGCCGATCTTGAACACAACATCCCACGCCTCGGGGGGTAGACCGGCTCCGTCGTCCTCGATGACCAGGCCGACAAAACCGGGCGCAGACTCGTTGTCGGTGCGCACAAGGACGCGCGACCTGGCGTGCTTGCAGGCATTGTCGAGAAGGTTGGCGAGCATCTCGTTCAAGTCCTGCACCTCGCAGGCAACCATGCACCCCCCAGGGATGGCATTATCGATCATAAGGCCACGGTCGACGTGCAGGCGCGCTAGTGCGCGGACCACCTGCTCAGCCGTGTCGCTAAGCGACGAGGCCGTACCCGGCCTCGCCCGCGATACTGCCGCGCGCGCACGCGCGATCTGGTAGTCGATCTGGCTCTGCATGCGCCGGCATTGTTCGCGTATGACGTCTGCCGACCGGGGCTCGCCCGCCCGCTCCAGCCGAAGTGCTTCATCAACGAGGATGGCGAGGGGTGTCTTGAGACCGTGCGCAACGTTTCCGGCCTGAGCCCGGGCGCGCTGCATTTGCTCGCGCGAGGTCGCAAGATGGCTGTTGAGGTCGTCGATGAGCGGTTGCACCTCGTCCGGAAAGCGGCCCCGCATATTCGGTGTCGCGCCAGACCGATAGCGTGCGAATGCGGTCCGCAGTTGCTCGATAGGTGCCATGGAGTAGGCGAGAAGCAGTCCTGCAACCGCGATCATCGACAATGCGAACAGCCCGAGCGACCAGATGAGCACTTTGTTGAACTCGTCGAGCACCTGATCGAGGATACGCTTGTCGGTTCCGACAATGATCCGCATCGGTTCGTTCTCGCCGCTGATCCAGCGCAACCTCTCGGCGATGAGCAGTTCGCCGGTAGGCCCCTTGATGCTATGCAGGTGCACCTGTGCGTTGGCTCCGGTGTCGACCGGCACCTTGAGCATCGGCCCCTCGAGCGAGTTCGAGCGGGCGGCGATAGCGCCATTCTTCTGGACCTCCCAATAGAACCCGGACAACGGGATGGAATAGCGTCGATCGCTCAACGCGCGTGCGACCTCTATAGGGTTATGTCCGTTGATGGCGACGACTCCCTCGAGTTCGTCGAGATGCTCATGGATTTCGTGCAGGAACTGCTCGGTAAGAAATTGCCTCATCTGCGAGGACAGTAGAAAGCCCGCTATTGCGACGCCTGCCACAACCCACACGGCAGCCACGGCTATGAGCCTCGCCTTGAGGCTATGCATGGTGGGAAGCAGTTGCATTCTTACCCCAAGCGATAGCCGAGGCCACGCACGGTCGTGATGAAGTCGCGACCGAGCTTGCGACGCAGACGACTGACGTAGACCTCGATGGTGTTCGACTCCGCCATCTCCTCGAGCGAATAGAGGTGCTCGGTCAGCTCGGTCTGCGAGATCACGCGCCCCGGTCTGTGCATGAAGTATGTGAGCATGCGCAGCTCTGAGGCGGTAAGCTCCACCTCCTTTCCAGCCACCGTCACCTTGCCGGCCGCGGTGTCGAGGCAGACGTCTTTGTGTGCGAGGATGGGGCTCGCCGAGCCGGACTTGCGACGTATCAGGGCACGCAGCCGTGCAATCACCTCGGGAATATGGAATGGCTTGGTGATGTAGTCGTCAGCGCCGGCGTTCAGTCCTTCGACTTTTTCCGTCCATGTGCCTTGGGCCGTCAAAATGAGGACGGGGAGCTCGCACTTCTGGGCGCGCCATTTGCGTAGAACCTCCAGCCCCTGCATCTTGGGCAGTCCAAGATCGAGGATCGCAGCGTCGAACTGTTCCTCGATGCCCATGATGACCCCATCCTCGCCATCGCATGCGCGATCGACGACAAAACCCTCCGGACGCAGCCCGGAGATGATCCGCCCCGCGATGTCGTCGTCGTCCTCGATCAGCAGGATGCGAATGTCAGCCTCCAGTCTCTCCATATCTAGGTCGCCGAGCTGAAATCCACATGAACGCCGCAAGTGTCTAAGCCTCGGTCGCCTTTCGGGACCGACCGACTGCTTTCAGGTTGATTTCAGGTAGGCATGCGACAGCCCGGCCGGGGAGAGGAGGACCACGGGCGATGCCTTTAGCCAAGATCCAAACGCTGGCCGCGGCGGCACTACTTCTGTTGGGAGCAACGCAGGCTGCCGGCGCCGAGATTGCCGTCTCGCAGGAGCAGATCGATCGCCTGGAGATTCGCCTCGAGGAGGTGCGACCGGCAACCGAAGAGGCCATCGCCCTGCTTCCGGGCACCATCATCCCACCGATGAACAGCCGCATCGCGGTTCCCGCCCCGTTTGCCGGTACAGTGGTGTCGGTCAACGTGCTCCCGGGCGAGGCCGTTGCTGCGGGCAGGACGTTGATGACAATCGCCAGCCGCGAACTGGTCGAAACGCTATCCCAATTGCGCCAGGCGGAAGCCAACCTTGCGGCAGCTCGGGCGGTGGCTGACCGCTACAAGGGACTGGCCGAGAAGAATATCGCCTCACCGACACGCGCCGCCGAAACGGAAGCGCAACGCGCCGGCCTCGAGGCCGTCGTCGAGCAGCATCGTCGCCTGGTGTCGCTCGGCAACATCAAGAGCAATCCCGATGGCACTTATGCGCTCATCGCACAGCGGGCGGGACGTGTCGTCGAGTCGAACGTCGGTCCTGGAGCCAGCATCGTTGCCATGGCACCTGCGATCGTCATAGACACGAGCGACGAGCTATGGGTGGAGGCCCAGCTTCCCGCATCGCTGATCGGGAAAGTGCGCGCCGGCGACACCATCCGTCTGGAAAACGGCACCAAGGGCAAGGTGCTGTCCGTCAGCCACTCTATCGATCCAAAGACGCGCTCTGCGAGCCTCACCGGCAGCATCCCCGTGCCGTCGGGATTCGTGCCGGGGCAGATGGTCACCCTCAGTATCCACCGCGAAGCAGCTGTAAGCGGGCTCGACGTACCCGCCGAGGCCATCGTCTGGCTCGATGGCAAACCGAGCGTTTTCGTGCGCACCGCCAAGGGTTTTTCGGTGCTCGCGGTCACCCTCAAGGGCAAGACGCTGCACGGCGCGACCATCGAAGGCGTGCTCACTGCTGGGCAGCAGGTCGCCGTCTCTGGTCTCGCGCAGCTCGAGAACCTGATTGCCGGTGAATAGGATGCTTCGCCGTATCGTTGAGTTCGCATTGACGCAACGCGCCTTCGTGCTGTTCTGCTCGCTGCTCGTTGCCATCGCAGGTGCCTGGGCGTTCCTGCGGATGCCCATCGATGCCTTCCCCGACATCTCGTCCGTGCAGGTCAAGATCATCATGAAGGCACCGGGCATGACCCCGGAGGAGGTCGAGACGCGCGTCATAGCGCCGATCGAGCTTGAGCTGCTTGGCATCCCCAACCTTTCGATCCTGCGCTCGTCAGCAAAATACGCCATCGCCGACATCACCCTCAACTTCGAGGATGGCACCGACATCTATTGGGCGCGCCAGCAGGTCGCCGAGCGGCTCGCCGACGCGAGCGACGCGCTGCCGCAGAACGTTTCGGGAGGGTTGGCGCCTATCTCGACGCCGCTCTCCGACGTGTTCATGTTCACCATAGAAGGCGGCAACCTCTCGCTTGAGGAACGTCGCACGTTGCTCGACTGGACCATCCGCCCCGCATTGCGCACCATCCCCGGCGTCGCCGACGTCAATGCCTTGGGCGGCATGGTGCGAACCTTCGAGGTCGTACCGGACAGCGCTGCACTCGCCGCTGCGGGGATCAGCATTACCGACATCAAGGAGGCGATCGTCGCCACCAACCGCAACGACGGCGCCGGTCGACTGTCGGACGGGGAGAAGGCTCTGGTGGTGCGAGCCGAGGGTGCCATCAAGACACCAGCGGATCTCGAGCAAGTCGTGCTGCGCTCCGAAGGCGGGAGGGTGCTGCGCCTGCAGGACGTCGCAACCGTTGGCATCGGCAATCTCACACGCTATGGCGCCGTCACGAAGGACGGGAAAGGCGAGACGGTCGAGGGGTTGGTTCTGTCGCTGCGCGGCGCCGATGCCAGCGCCATCGTGAAGAGCGTGCGCGCGCAACTCGAAGCATTGAAGCCCAGCCTTCCGCCTGGCGTCGAGCTGCACACGTTCTACGACCGCTCCGAGCTCATCGGACGTGCCATCGGAACGGTCAGCAAAGCACTCATTGAGGCGACAGCGCTCGTCGTCGTCCTGCTCGTCTTGTTCCTCGGCAACATGCGCGCGTCGATCGTCGTCGCCGCGACGCTGCCGATGGCCGCCCTTACCACCTTCCTATTGATGCAGCTGCTGGGCATGTCCGCCAACCTGATGAGCCTCGGCGGCCTCGCCATTGCCATTGGGCTCATTGTCGATGCCGCCGTCGTCGTGGTTGAAAACACCGTCGAGCGCCTCGACCATCATGCTGACGACGAGCGCATCCCGTTGCTGCACCATGTCTACATGGCCGCATCGGAGGTCGTCATGCCGGTTGCGTCCGGCATCCTCATCATCGGTCTCGTCTTCCTGCCGCTCCTGTCGCTCGAGGGTCTTGAAGGCAAGCTCTTCGCGCCCGTGGCGATCACCATCATCCTGGCGCTCTCGGCTTCGCTGCTGCTGTCACTGACGCTCATCCCCGCGCTGTCGTCTCTCGCCCTGCGTGGCAGCGCGCATAAGAGCCCCCTGCTGATGCGGATCATCGAGGCCGGCTACCGGCCGTTGCTGCGCTTCTGTCTGGCGCATTCTTTTCCCGTCTTCATTACCGCGGCTGCGGGTGTCGTCGCGATGGTCTTTGCCTATTTCGCGGTGGGCAAGACATTCATGCCGACCATGGACGAGGGCGCCGTCATCGTGCAGGTGACGAAGTTGCCGTCGATCAACCTCGACGAGAGCATCGTCGGCGATCTCCGCATCCAGCGTCTGCTGATGGAGCGGGTACCGGAAGTTGAGCAGGTCGTCGCTCGCGTCGGCAGCGACGAGCTGGGGCTCGATCCGATGAGCCCCAACGACACCGATACCTTCCTGGTCCTCAAGCCAAAGGATCAATGGCGCGTGCCTGAAAAGGAGTGGCTGCTGCAGCAGCTGCGCGACGCGATGGTCGACCTGCCGGGCATGGAATTCTCGTTTACGCAGCCGATCGAGATGCGCACGTCGGAAATGCTCACCGGCGCGCGCGGCGATCTCGCGGTAAAGATCTTCGGCCCCGATCTTCAGGAGCTTGCTGACCTTGCCGGCAGCATCAAGAAGGCGATCGCTGGCGTGCGTGGAGCCTCGGAGGTCTTCACGGCCTCCGATGCAACCGTCGACTATCTGCAGATTGACATGGACCGCATGACGGCGGGACGCACCGGGCTCTCAGTCACGCGCATCGAAGATGAGCTGCGCGCGCTGATCGAGGGCACGCGGGCCGGCATCGTCTCCGAGGCGCAGAAGCGCACCAACATCGTGATCCGCGGGCCAGAGACGCTGCGCAAGGCGCCAGAACTCTTCATGCAAAGCCAGCTCATGTCTGGTGACGGCGGTCTGGTGCGCCTTGGCGATGTCGCGCATCTGCGGCGTACGGCTGGTCTCGTGAAGGTTGATCGCGAGAACGCCTCGCGCTTCGCCATCGTGCAGGCCTACGTCTCGGGACGTGACCTCGTCGGCTTCGTCGAGGACGCGCAGAAAGCCGTCGCCGAGCAGGTGAAGCTGCTACCTGACTATCGCCTCGTGTGGGGCGGCGAGTTCGAGAACCAACGGCGCGCCGCCACCCGCCTTGCCATCGTTGTCCCCGTCGCGTTAGCGCTGATCTTCATCGTGCTCTTTGCAACGCTGCGATCAGTGCGCCAGGCGGGCCTGATCCTCGCCAACATCCCCTTCGCGCTCATCGGCGGAATGCTCGCACTCTGGATATCCGGCGAATACCTGTCGGTGCCAGCATCTGTGGGCTTCATTGCTCTGCTCGGCATCGCGGTGCTGAACGGGCTGGTGCTGGTCAGCTACTTCAACCAGCTGCTGGCGAGTGGAATGGCACTGAGCCAGGTCGTCTACGAAGGCTCGATGCGGCGCTTGCGGCCAGTCCTGATGACAGCGAGCATCGCCGCCTTCGGGCTTGTCCCGCTGCTCTTCGCCAGCGGTCCCGGCTCGGAAATCCAGAAGCCGCTTGCCATCGTCGTCATCGGGGGCCTCGTCACGTCGACGACGCTCACGCTGATTCTTTTGCCCATTCTCTTCCGCCGCTTCGGCGTTGCGGTGGGGACTGCACGGGATGAAACACGGAGCCTCCAATGGATCAATCCGCTTGCAAGGTAACGCTGATCTATCCGCCAGCCGCGGAAGCGCACATCACCGAAACATTGATGACCTGCGATCCGCCGCTTGCGAGCTTCACCACCTTTGCTGCAGAAGGTCATGGCCAAGGCTTCAGCACGGCGAGCACGCGCGAGCGCGTGCGTGGCCGCATCGCACGCGGGGTATTGGTGGCCGTCATGGCGCGCCGGCGCGTCGCGCCGCTGCTGGAGGAAATCCGCCTCAAGGCGGCGATCCCGGATCTCGTCTACTGGGTTGAGCCGGTGGAAGCCTTCGGGCGCCTTGCCGAGGTGGCTGATGGGGAGCGGCGCGTAGCATGCGCGACGGCCTGATGCTCGTCCTGGCCTACAGCCCTTTGCTTCTCCTGATCGCGGGCGCCTGCGCCGTCGCCACCTGGGCGCTCCGCCTACCGGATGCCCAGTCGCAACTCGTCAGCCGCCTGACAAGGCAAGCCGACGTTGCCAGCACGAAGGCCAAGCCAGGCTCGAAAGGCGTGAGTGGCAATGGCGAGTAATTGTAAGCTCACACTTGCGCTTTGTGTTTCAGCGGCGGCGTTCCTGATGCTTGACGCCGCTGCCGGAATGCTTTCGGCCCTTACTCCGAGCGAGCGCTTTTTCGCCGGCTCCCTGCTGCGTGTCGATGTGCGGAGCTACTATCACTGTCACAACACGCCCCGGCGCACCCAGTGCCACAAAACAGAAAGGCTGGCAGGAGTGCGGGCATCTGCTGACGCCAACCATCCACCGCGCCGAAAGTCATTCTTGCGTGGGAAGCGCTAAGTCTATTCCAACACGCGATCCAGCCGCTAGCGGCGTGAGCTGTTTCTGCGCATGCGAGGATGAACCGCTTGCGCATGCGGCAGGTGGCGTTTCGACGAGCATCCGAATGCACCGGAGAGTCGATGGCAAAGGCGACATTCAGTGGCTGCGTGCGAGCGCAGAGACTAGGCTGCGGTGACAATTTAACGAAGGGGGATTCCGTCGTCGGGGCAAATCAGATTCAAGGCTGACTTTTGGGGAGGTCAGCGATGGACGGCGAGGTTCTG
>Ga0164243_10007152_pt1 | contig 16722 bp, 13 predicted proteins | sample OricompcompostOP_FD_108781 | JGI IMG/M metagenome (GOLD analysis project Ga0164243, IMG submission 108781) | Organic Plus compost microbial communities from Emeryville, California, USA - Original compost - Organic plus compost (OP) | ecosystem: Engineered > Solid waste > Mixed feedstock >... | reverse complement strand
GACCGGGTGGACGCGCTGCTCGGCCCCTTCGACGTGTGGGAGATCTGCCCGCACGACGACGGCGACCGCTGCGACTGCCGCAAGCCCGCGCCCGGTCTCGTGCTGCGCGCGGCCCGGCGGCTCAGTGTACGCCCGGAGGACTGCGTGGTGATCGGCGACATCGGCCGGGACATGGAGGCCGCCCGCGCCGCCGGCGCCCGGGGCATCCTCGTGCCGACCCCGGTGACGCTGGCCGAGGAGGTGACGGCCGCCCCCGAGGTGGCGCCCGACCTCGCCACGGCGGTCGATCTGGTGCTCGGGGGAATTCCGCTCAGAGCTGAGGATGGTGAGGGCATGACCAGGGCAGATGGGTGAGGCGCCCGCGGGCGGAGGGCGCGGTGTTCCGAGGTCGGCACAACGACGGACGGGGAGCGACGCGATGAAGATCATGGTCTGGCATGTCCACGGCTCGTGGACCACCTCTTTCGTGCACGGGCGGCACGACTATCTGGTGCCGCTCACCCCCGACCGCGGTCCCGACGGGCGGGGCCGGGCCGACACCTATCCCTGGCCCGACAGCGTTCGGGAGGTGCCGTACGACCGGCTGGCCGGCGAGGACGTCGACGTGGTCGTCTACCAGCGCCCGCACGAGCTCGGCCTGGCCCGCGAATGGCTGGGACGCGACGTGCCGGGCGTCTACGTCGAGCACAACACGCCCGCGGGGGACGTGCCCAAGACCCGTCATGTGCTGGCCGACCGCGACGACATCCCGATCGTCCACGTCACCCACTTCAACGACCTGTTCTGGGACTCCGGCCGCGCCCCCACCCACGTGATCGAGCACGGCGTCGTCGATCCCGGCCACCTCTACACCGGCGAGCTGGCCCGGGCCGGCGTGGTCGTCAACGAGCCGATCAGGCGCTGGCGGGTGGCGGGCACCGATCTGCTGCCCACGTTCGCCGCGACGGCCCCGCTCGACGTGTTCGGCATGAAGGTCACGAACCTGCCCGCCAAGCTCGGCCTGGCCGGGGAGATGGAGGCGTTCGAGGACCTGCCGCAGGCCGCCATGCACGCCGAGCTGGCCCGGCGCAGGGTCTACCTGCACCCCTACCGCTGGACCTCGCTCGGCCTGTCGCTCATCGAGGCCATGATGATCGGCATGCCGATCGTGGCGCTCGCCACCACCGAGGCCGTGGAGGCGGTGCCGCCGGAGGCCGGGGTCGTCTCCACCAAACTGCCCACGCTGCTACGGGCACTCCACCGGTTCGCCGCCGAGCCCGAGCTCGCCGTACAGGCAGGCAAGGCCGCCCGCTCGGCCGCCCTGGCCCGCTACAACCTCGACCGCTTCCTCACCGACTGGGACCGCCTCCTCGGCGAGCTCGTCCCCGGATGAGCCGGCCGTGAGGCACACGCCAACGGAAAACCCGAAATCAAGAAAGCTACAGTCCGTAATATGGTACAAACGGATATCAATATGTCCATTGAGGCGATCAGTGCTTAAATAGTCGATAGATCGCGGGATTGCCTTCTCCTGCACCATCAGGCGGGACGCGGCCTGAGGCAACACGATTGCTTGGGCGAGGTGTGCCGAGAGGAGGTCCAGTGGGCGAAACCCCTGGGCACCGCGCGTGACGACGGTCCGGAATTCGCCGAGTCTGGGGTTTCGATGGAGAACGCGTCGTTTGGGACCGCACTCCGGAATCTACGCAGGGAACGCGGCCTTTCCCTGGCATCGCTGTCGGCGTTGACCCACTACAGCAAGGGCTACCTGAGCAGGATCGAGACGGGCGAACGCCCGCCCACGCCGCTGGTGGCCAGGCGCTGCGACGAGGTGCTCCGGGCCGAGGGCGCCCTTGCCGGGCTCGTCCCGGCGCGACACCGGCAGCCCGGAGGTTTCCTTCGTCCGGCACAGCTTCCGGCGGCCCCCCGCGCCTTCGCCGGCCGCTCGGCCGCGCTCGCCGAAATCGACGACACGCAGCAGGGCCACCAGGTGGTGATCGTTTCCGGCCCCGCCGGTGTGGGCAAGACGGCGACGGCGCTCCACTGGTCGCATCGCGCCGCCCACCGGTTCCCGGACGGATGCCTGTTCGTGGACCTGCGCGGCTTCGACCCGACCGGCGTGCCGGCCGAGCCGGCCGACGTGCTCGCCCGGTTCCTCCGTGATCTCGGGTGCTCCCCCGCGTCCATACCGGCCGGGCTGGAGCCGCGGTCCGTCCTGCTGCGCACCCTTCTGGACGGCAGGCGTACGTTGATCGTCGTGGACAACGCGGCCACGTCCGGCCAGGTGCGTCCGCTGATCCCCGGCTCGGCCGGATGCCGGCTGGTGGTGACCAGCCGGAGCCGGCTGTCCGGCCTGGTCGTCAGGGATGGCGCCGCGCGCGTCGTGCTCGCGCCGCTGCCGGAGCACGAGGCGCTGGACCAGCTCGGCCGCGCCATCGGCGGCCGGCGTGTCGCGGAGGAGCCCGAGGCCGCGGCGGAGATCGCCAGGAGGTGCGGCTATCTGCCGCTGGCGCTGCGGATCGCGGCGGAACGGGCGCAGGCACGCCCGTCGCTGCGGCTGACGACGCTCGCCGCCGAGCTCGCGGCCACCCGCGGGGTGCTGGATCTGCTGGCCACCACGGAAGACGAGGCGACCACCGTGCGATCGGTGCTCTCCTGGTCCTACCGCGCGCTCGCGCCGGACGCCGCCCGCATGTTCCGGCTGCTCGGCCTGCATCACGGAGGCGATCTCGGTGTTCCGGCGGCCTCCGCGCTGGCCGGGACCGGTCACCGGCAGGCGCGGCGGCTGCTCGACGCGCTGGCCGCCGTCCACCTGCTGGAGGAGACCGGCGGTGGCCGCTACCGCTTCCACGACCTGGTCCGGCTGTACGCTGCCGACTGCGCCGAGGCCGACGAATCGCCCGAGGACCGGTCGGCCGCGGTGCACCGGCTGCTCACGTGGTGTCTGGACGCCGCAGGCCGGCAGCCGGCGCGTGACGACGCCCCCGGCCGGCTCGACACCGAGGGCGGGAACCCGGCCACGGCGCACGGCGACCCGGACGATCTCGACGAGGCGCTGGAACGTTGCGAACAGGCCCTGGCGATCCTGCGCCGCGCCGGCGACCGGGCGTCCGGATGCGCCTGTCTGAACGACTCCGGCGACGTCTGACCCGCGCCGGACGATCGCTTGTGCGTCGCCGTCTCCGGCCGGTGTCCTCAGGCGTTCCTCCTGGCGAAAAGGCGGGCGCCGAGCGCCAGGCAGCACGCGGCGGTGGCGAGGGCGACCCCGGCGCCCACCGCGACGGCCGAACTGCCGTAATCGCCGTACAAGGCGCTGCGCATGCCGTCGATGACGTAACGGAACGGAGTGAGCCGGGAGAGGATGTCGAGCCATTGGGGCGCGAGCGTCATCGGGAGCAGGACCCCCGACAGGAGCAGCAGCGGGATGGCCGCCGCGTTGAGCAGGGGCGTGAACGACTCCTCCTGGCGCACGAGCAGGCCGAGCCCGTGAGACAGGGCGGACAGCCCGACCGCGATGGCCGCGACGAAGAGGAACATCAGGAGGAGACCGGCGACGGGGGCGCGCAGGCCGAACGCGTACGCCACCGCGAGCAGGACCGCCGTCTGTACGAGCAGGACCACCGTGTCCCTCATGACCCGGCCGGCGAGCAGGGCGAACCGGCTCACCGGAGTGACCCGCATCCGCTCGAACACCCCCGATCGCAGGTCGGCGATGATCGACAGGCCCGCGAACAAGGGGCCGAACAGGCCGAGCTGGATCAGCAGACCGGGCACGAAGAAGCGCCACGCCGCCCCGGCGGGCAGGCCGTCGACGCCCGCCCCGGCGACCCTGACCAGGAGCGGGCCGAGGAACGCCAGATAGAGCGCCGGCTGGAACAGCCCGATGATCGGCCACGCCGGGGAGCGCAGCGACAGCCGCATCTGGCGTGTGAAGATCAGCAGGCTCGCAGGGATGAGGGACACGCAAGCTCCTCCACGGTCGGGGACCGCCGCAGCGCCACGGTCACGAGGGGTTCTCCTTGAGCGAGGAACCGGTCAGGGCAAGGAAGACGTCGTCCAGCGTCGGCCGGGCGATGTTGACGGAGCGCAGGTCGAGGTCCGCCTGGTCCGCCGTCCGCAGCAGCCAGACGAGCGCCTGCTCGCCGCCGCGCGCCGTGAGCCGTACGGTCTGCCCGGACACGGCGATCTCGTCCAGCCCGGGGCACTCGGCGAGCACCGCCTTCGCCCGGTCGGCGTCGCCGCCGAGGGTCAGGCTGATCACGTCGCCGGAGATCCGGCGCTTGAGGGCGTCGGGGGTGCCCTCCGCGATGATCCGCCCATGGTTCATCACCAGGATCCGGTCGCAGAGCGTGTCGGCCTCGTCGAGGTAGTGCGTGCTGAGGAAGACCGTCGTGTCGAGGTCGTCCCGCAGGCGGCGGATGTGCGCCCACAGGTCGCTGCGGCTCTGCGGGTCCAGGCCGACGGACGGCTCGTCCAGGAAGACCAGCGGCGGTTGGTGGACGAGCCCGAGGGCGATGTCGGTGCGCCGCCGCTGCCCGCCCGACAGCGTCCTGATCGGCCGGTCCGCGAGCCCGGTCAGGTCGAGGCGCTCGCACAGGTCGGCGGCGCGGCGCACCGCGTCCTGCTTCGCGATGCCGTACAGCCGCGCCTGGGTGACCAGCTCCTCGGCCACCCGGCAGTTTCCGTCGGTGCCGCCGGACTGCGCCACGTAGCCGATACGCCGTCGGACGGCGCCGGGGTCGGCGCCCACGTCGGCGCCGACGACGACCGCCCGGCCCGCGGTGGGCTTGAGCAGCGTGGTGAGGATGCGCATCGTCGTGGTCTTCCCGGCGCCGTTCGGCCCCAGGAACCCGATGATCTCGCCGGGGCGCACCTCGAAGTCGACGCCCCGGACCGCCTCGACCTGCCGGCCGCCGACCCTGAAGGTATGGGCCAGCCCTGTGGCCTCGATGATGGGCACGGCCGCTCCCGATGCGCTCATGACCAGCCCGCCGCCACCGCGACGACCAGGTCGCCCTTGTGTGTGATCGAGACGTCGAGATGGCGCACCCCGGCGGCGTCGGCGGCCGTGCGGGCGGCGCCGTGCAGCGTGACCTCGGGGGCTCCGGAAGAGGCGCGGGCGACCACGATCTCGCGTGGCGCCACGCCCTGGAACAGTCCCATCCGGAACGCCTTGAGCACGGCCTCCTTGGCGGCGAACCGCCCGGCCAGGAACTCTCTGGCGCGCGCGTCCGACAGACCCGCGGCCTCCGAGAGCTCCGCCGGGGCGAACGCGTAGCCGTCGAACCAGCGGCGCGCGCGCAGCCGCTCCAGCTCGCCGACGGACATCAGGTCGACACCGACACGCATCAGATCACCCCTTCGACGGCACGTCCGGGACGGACGTCCCGGTCTCGCGGCGTGAAATAGTCGTCCCTCAACAGCCCCTGGAAGACGCCGCGGCGGTGGACGTTCCCGGTGCCCTCCATGAACTCGAACGCGCGCACGTCCCGGTAGAGCTTGTCCAGCCACGGATGCTCGACCAGCGACGCCGGGCCGAGCAGCCGGGCGGCCAGCATCGTGGCGTCCTCCGCGAGGTGCGCGGCGCGCATCTTGACGCCGCTGACCCGGAACGTGTTGGGCGAACCGGCGTCGATCTCCGCCGCCACCTCGTGGAGGAGGCGGCGCAGCCGCCGCAGCCGGTCGGCCAGGCCGTCGACCTGGGCGCGGTCCGCACCGGCGAGCGCGGGGCGCTGCTCCAGCACGTAGTCGCAGGCCGCCCGCCCGGCACCCAGGGCGAACGCCGCCACACTCGGCCGGAACCACAGCATGGCCTGCAGCGCTCCCTGCAGCCCGCGCCGGCTGCGCGGCCGGTCGCGGCCGAGTATCCGCTCGGGCGGAATGTACATGCCGTCGAACCTCAACCGGCTGATCCGCGCGCCGCGCAACCCGGTCATCGGGAGCATCTCGGCGTGGAAGCCGGGATCGCCGGTGTCCACCATGACGGCCTCGATGCCCCACGGTCCCGGAGCCCGCCGGCAGAACACCACACCGGCCCGCGCGTGCGCGCCGTTGCCGATGTACATCTTCTCTCCGGTCAGCACCCAGCCGTCGCCGCCGGGGGCGGGATCGAGACGGGCCGTGAGCTCGGTCGCCGCCGAGCCCTTCCCGGGTTCGGTCAGCGCGAAGAAGGACCACGAGGGCCAGTCGGAGGTCCTGGTGAAGAACCAGTCGCGCTGCGCCTCGTCGGCCAGTGCCCGCAGGACCGCGGTCGACAGGGCCGGACCCGGGCTGGCCAGCGTCATGCCCGGATCGCCGTACGCGAGCCACTCCGCCGCGAGCACCCACTCCGCGCACGAGGCCTCGGCGGGCACGAAACGCGGCAGGAGATCCCGGTCGCGGGCATACCGGGCCGGGGTGAGCATGTGCTGCTGGATCCGCACCGCGGGCAGGTGCAGGAACCGGGAGACGGCACCCGGATCGGCGTCGAGCTCCTCGCCCGGTCCGCGCAGGTCCCGCGCGACCTCCCGGAGGAAGTGTTCGAGCTCGCCCGCCCGTCCGCCGTACGTGTCCGGGAGATACGCCGAGGCCGTCCGGCCGGGCTCAGACATCGCCGTCACCCTCCTCGGGCTGGAGGTAGACGTTCCCCGTCACCTCGGCCAGGTACAGATCGATCCCGGGCCCCTCGGCGAGCATGCTGGAGCCGCCGAGGAGGCGCAGCAGGACCCGCCCCGCGCGGGTCAGGCGCATGTGGCGAGCCCAGCGGAGGTCGCGGCCGGTCTCCTCGGCCGGTTCCACCGCCGCCTCCCGCAGCTCCATCGCGACATCGGCCAGGTCGGCCTGGAGCTGAGGCCGCGTCAGCAGGCTGGTGCCCTCGCTCGTCCGCTCGCCCAGGCGCGCGATCGTGTGCGTCAGCGTCCGGTGGACGACCGTGCGCTGCAGCGTGAGCAGCCCCTCGGCGAACCGGCCGGCCGTCACGTCGTCCCGGGCGCTGCCGCCGGGTGCGGGCACGCACACGAGCCCGAAGCGCGTGAACCTCCGCGTCCCGTCCTCGCCGAGCGCCTGCGCCGACGCGAGGACGCGCCCGGAGGGCGAGGCGACGAGACGACCGGGCGCCACGTCGGCGTGCAGGGCGTCGAGCAGGGCCGGATAGTCTCCGAACGTCGCCGATGCGTCTGTCGTCATGGGTGCCCTCTCCGCTCGTTCCCGGCGGCGCGCTCGCGGCGGGTGAACGTCGCCACATGGCCGGCGCCGGTGCGCGGATCGACGTCGCCGAACACGATCGTCCGGTAGGCGTCGCGCCACTCCTCGTGGTGCCGGGCGAACTCCAGCCAGACACCGGTGCAGTAGGAGCCGGGAGGCGCCTGGTGCGCCTTCGGCCCGGCCGGCCCCAGGTCGAGGGAGTCACCCCACGAACCGGTCACCACCAGCCGCTCGCCGGGCCGCTCGTCCCGCGGCAGTCCCGGCGGGTTGCCGAGCAGATCCGCAAGGTCGCAGTGCGGGCCCGCGGAGCCGACCCCGGCCAGTTCCCAGCCGCCGCCGGGTCCGAGCGCCAGCAGCACCGCCGAATCCACCAGGCCGCCGTCCTGGGCGAACGGCTCCGGGTAGGGGAACGACGTCTGTTCGAGGATCAGCAGGACGACGCTGCGGCAGCGGCCGGAGCGCAGGTAGGCGTCGGCGATCCGCAGTGCCGTGAACGGAGCGCCGAGTCCCTGCTCGGAGACCGCGAAACTCATGGGACGGCCGTCGAACACGCGGGTGAGGTGCGCCGCCAGCGTCTTCTCCGGCGCGTGCGGGTCGGGCAGCGCGTAGGCGACGATCAGCAGGTCAGGGGCGGGCAGCGGGCCGAGGGCCGCCCGCAGCACCCCCTCCGCGAGTTCGAGGAAGGTCGTGTTGCTCCCGCCCGCCGCGTACGACGGATCGAACCGCATCCCGTACGGCGCGAGCACGCCCTCGTTGAACTCGAGGATGTCGGGTTCGAAGTGGCACGGACGGGTGACCCGCGGCACGTAGGCGACCGCGGTCTCCAATGACAGGGCCATGGCCGTGCGTCAGCCCGCGTTTCCGGTGGCGACGAGGTCCACGAGCCCCTGGAGGTAGTCGACCAGGGTGCCGACAGTGCGGAAGCTGTCCATGTCCAGGCCCTCGGGGTCGATCTCGACGTCCATTGTGTCCTCCACGGCCATGAGCAGTTCGAGGATCGACGTGGAGTCCAGCTGGAGGTCGTCGAACAGCCGGGTGTCCTCCGTCACGTCGGAGATCTCCCGCTGGAGGACCTCACCGATGGACCGGACGACGGCTGCGACGATCTCGGGTCGGGTCATTGCCGGGTTTCCCTTCTCACGGTGGAACTGTTCGCTGTGCTCGTCTCCTGGCCGCCGGCCGCCGGCACCGGCTGGTCGATGAGGACCTGCCGTCCCAGCAGGTCCTCGACGGTGTCGCGGTGCCGCACGAGGTGGGCGGTCGCGCCCGAGACGAGGACCTCGGCGGGATAGCCGTGGCTGAGGAACAGCACCGGCGACGAGGTGGGTCCGTAGGCGCCCGAGCGTTCGACGCCGATCAGGTCGCCCGGCCGTATCTCCGGCAGGGCCACCCGGCGGCCGAGCACGTCGTCGGGGGTGCACAGCGGCCCGGTGACGGTGTAGCGGCGGTCGGCGAGGGCGTCGTGGTGGTCGATCGAGCGAATGGGGAAGTTGCGCTTGACGAAACTGCCCACCCCCACGGCGGCCATGTGATGGTTCATCCCGCCGTCGGTGACGACGAACCACTCCCCCTTGGAGCACTTCACATACCTGGCCCGCACGACGTAGAGGCCGCAGCGGCCCGCCAGATAGCGGCCGAGTTCCATGATCACCCGGCAGTCCGGGTGCTCGGCCGTGAAGTCCGCGACGACCGCGTTGACCCCCTTGGTCAACTGGTCGAGATCGAGGTCCTTCTCGTTCTCGAAGTACGCGATGCCGAGGCCTCCGCCGATGTCGACGGTCTCGAGCGGGAAACCGAGCTCGGCGCTCAGCTCACGCGCGGCGGCGAGAATGCCGGCGGTGTTCTGGACGACGCCGTCGGCGTCGAGGATGCGGGTGCCCATGTACGCGTGAATCCCGACGACGCGGACGTTGCGCAGGGCGCGCAGCGACGGCCCGCTCTGCAGCAGCAGCTCGTGGTCGATGCCGAACTGCCGGGGTTTGCCGCCCATGGACAGCCGGGCGCCCTTGGTGCTGAACGCCGGGTTGACCCGCAGCAGGGCCCGGGTCCCCGGAGGGCTGAGCCGGTCGAGCGCGGCCAGCTCGTCGAGCGACTCGCAGACGACGGCCGCGATCCCATACTCCAGGCAGGCCCGCAGCTCCTCTTCGGACTTGCCCGGCCCGAGGAAGATGACGTCGGACGGCCGCGCGCCGGCCCATCGCGCCGTGGCGAGCTCCGCCAGGGAGGACACCTCGAGACCGGCGCCGAGTGACCGCATGACGGCGCAGACGCTCACGTTCGGGTTGGCCTTGGCCGAATAGAAGACGTCGACGGCCGGGTGGAGGCGTCGCCGGAGCGCGGTGTAGGACTCGGCCAGCACGTCGGCGTCGTAGATGTACAAGGGGGTGCCGAACCGGTCGGCGAGATCCGCGACCGGGATGCCCTGGACGGCGTACGCATCGGTCATGAGCCCTCCCTGGGCTGGAGCACACCGGCCAGGGCGGCCCGAGCGGCTTCGTCGAGCGCCGCCAGCCGGTCGTGGTCGGGAGCGGTGAGCAGGGTGTAGAGCCGGCCCTGGTGTGGCGGGCCGTCACCGGTGCCGGCGTCGACGGTGCCGGCGTTGACGGTGCCGGCGTTGACGGTGCCGAAGCAGGTGACGACGACCCGGCCGCCCGGCGCCGGGGACAGCAACGGGCCGAGCACCCGGCGCAGGTCGTCGAAGACGATCGGCGCCGCCGACCGCACCGGGTAGTGCCGGGCCAAGGCCACGTGACCCGGCTGGTGGAACAGCTCGGTCATCCCGCCCTGGTAGGTCGACATGTTGAGCCTGGCGTTGATCTCCAGGACCGGGTAGACCCGCTCGTCTTCCGCGACGATCGCGTCGATGCCCGCCACCCCGGAGAACCCGTCGGCGGCCAGCCGGCCGCCCACCTCCGCGGCGGCGCGGCGCAGCAGCGCGTGCTGGTCCGCGCCGAGCTCGGGAGGCATGAGATGCCCCTGGTGGACGCCGCGCTCGGTCAACGCCTGCTTGACGAAGTCGAACCGCACGTCGCCACGGCGGTCGACGGTGATCTGGTAGTTCAGGTCGGCGCGTTTGGGGATCCAGCGCTCGACCACCACCGCGAGACGGTCGTCACCGGTGCGGGCCGCGCGCCGCTCCACGATGCGCAGCAGCCGGTCGGCCTTGGCCGGGGTGTCGAGCACGACCAGGCCCTTGCCGGAGACGCCGTACGCGTCCTTGACCACCACCGGCTTCGAGGCGCCGGCCGCCTCGGCGAGCGCGTCCCGCAGCTCACCGAGCGACTCGCAGCACCATCCGGGCACGGCGGGCAGCCCGAGCTCCTCGGTGATCCTGCGGCTGTAGATCTTGCTGTTGACCCGCTCGAAAGTCGCCGCGTCCGGCACGGCCAGCGGCACCTGGGCGGAGACCGCCAGTTTCTCCTCGTGCTCCGAGGTCCCCATCGGCATGAGCTGCGCCCCGCGTCGGCCGAGAAGGCTCAGCCGGTCGAGCGCGCGCGGCGAGTTCAGCAGATCCTCCGCGGTCGATCTGTCCGGCGTGGTGCTCTCCGGCACGAGCACCTCCGGGAGGCCGACCCCGAGGTCCTCCTCCAGGTAGCGGAGGTAGCCCTCGTCCGGCGCGTGTTTGACGACGAGGACGTCGCCGGGCCCGGCGAGCAGGATGCCGAGCTCCTCCATCCGCTGGACGATCGCCGTGGGCGCCGCCGCCGGCGCGGGCAGGCCGACGTGATGCCGGGCCCACTGGGCCTCCACCTCGAAGTTGCACAGGAACGCCAGAGGCGTGGCCGGGTCTCCGGTCAGCGCGGTCTTCAGCCGCCGGAGGTAGTCCGTGCTCTCGCGTGTCACAGCGTGTTCCCCCTATCCGCCGATCACCATCGCGGCGTACGTGGCGCCCAGGCCGACGGCGGCGAGCAGATAGACGCCGTCGTCGCGCAGCCTGCCCTCGTCACGCATGGAGGCGAGATTGATGAACGGATCCGATCCGAAACAATGGCCATATCGGGGCACGTTGTCGAGATATATTCGCTCGACCCCGAAACCCAGCTCGCGAATCACGCCCCGCCATGACGAGTTGTTCACGTTGTGCGGCACGATCATCGTTATTTCCTGCGGACTCAGCCCGGCCTCGTGAACGGCCTGGCGAATGATCTCGACGACGGCCGGCGTATAGGAGGTGAAGAATTCCGCGAGCACCTCGGGCCGCGGGCGATACAACTGCGCGTATTCACCGCGGGTCCGCACCGCGTACGACCGGATACGCCGGCCGGCGCCCGCCACGCCGACCAGGCAGGCGGCCGACCCCTCCCCCATCACCGTCGTGTTGGGGATCACCGAGAAGATCCGCGACGACGCCTTCTCCCCGGTCACGACGAGGGCGCGCCCGCCGGGGTCTCCGTCCGCCAGCAGCAGTCGCACCGCGATGTCGACGGCGGCCAGCCCGCTGGCGCAGTTCTGCTGCGTGACCGCGAACGCCGTGGCCCTGGGCAGGTCCAGCCTGCGGCACAGCTCCTGCGCCGCGCTGACGTGCGCGGGCGCGACGTCAGGGGCGGTGTGCGCGTAGACCAGGTAGCGGATCCGCTCCCGGTCGGCCGCCGACGGGACGAGCGCCCGCGCCGGCGCGACGAGCAGGTCGATCAGGTCGAGGTCCGGATCCATGGGCAGCCGCGCCAGGCCGTGGACGCGCTGGAACACCCGTAGCTGGTGCCGGTTGATCCCCAGTCGATCGGCCACCTCCTCGATGGCGACCGACCGGCTCGGGACGAAACCCTGCACCGCCTCTATGGCCGGGACGAGGGCGGTGGGCATGAGACGTGCCTCCACATGGGTCACTTCGTCGAAACGATGCACAGGCTAGGCCCGACCACCCCCGGAGCAATATTGGGGTTTTCCCTACCCTTGCCCGCCGGACGGCGGGACGGGAGATATAGGGGTTTCCCCAATATGCCGCCGGTCCGCCGGAAAATTACTCTCCGCATCAAATTCGTAAAACGCCCGGGTGCTGAGTTCTCAGGAGGCGGCATGGGTGACCTGACTTTCACCGAGCGCATGCTTGTTGAATACGCCGGAGAACGCGCGGTGGATGGGCCGTTGACGCTCGGGCAGATCAACACCCTCGAATGGCTCGGCGACGACACGCGAGCCGGGCTCTACCGGATGATGGAGTGGGCCGTCACGGTGCCGGACGGGACCACGCTCGACGACGTGGCCGAGACGCTCGCGGCCCTGGTCGAGCGCCACGAGTCGCTGCGGACGTCCTGCGTCACCGGCGATTCGGCACGCCAGCGCGTGTCGGGATCGGGCCGGGTGGCCGTCGACGTGTACGAGACCAAGGCCGACGCCGGGTCGCCCGTCGACCCGGAGGAGGTCACCGATCTCATCGCGGCGCTCCAGGCCAGGCCCGTGGACGAGATGGGGAACCCGATGCTCCGCGCGGCGGTCGCCGTGCACGACGGCGCCATCCGGCTGGTCCTCATCGCGTGCAACCACCTGGCGGTCGACTGCGAGAGCCTGGCCGTGGTCGTGCGGCAGTTCGACCACATGATCCGCCATCCCGCCGAGCGCCGCGCCGGGCCGCGTACGCACCAGCCGGTCGACCAGGCGGCCGTCGAGCACTCCCCGCGCGGCCGGCGCCGCGCCGAGGCGTCGCTCCGATACTGGGGGCAGCACATGTCGCGGATGCCGCAGAGCGTGTACGCGATGCCCCGGCCGGCCGGCGGCGCCGAACGCGACGTGCGCCACGCCTACGCGGTGCCGGGCTCCGCCTCCGGCGAGGGCGCCCCGCTCGGCTGCTGGCTCGACTCGCCCGCGCTGCGGCTCGCGCTGCCGCACGTCGCGGCGCGCACCCAGACCACCCTCCCCATGGTGCTCTCGGCCGCGTTCTGCGCGGTGCTCGCCTGGCGCACCGGCAACACCGACCTGGTGTTCGCCTCGCTGGCGAACAACCGGATCGGCCGCGACCTGCACGACTACGTCGGCACCCTGGCGCAGGACACTCTGCTCGCGGTCGATGCCGACACCACCAGCTTCGACCAGCTGATCCGGCGGGCCGGCAGCGGGACGCTCCGGGCGGCAATGCACGGGCTGTACGACGTCAAACTGCTCCAGAATCTGCAGGCCGAGATAGGCGATCGCCGCGGCGTGCTGTTCCAGCGGGACTGCGCCTGCAACATCAACCTCTTCGAGAGCGAGGTCCGGCCGGCCGGGCCGCCGGAGGAGGCGCAGGCCGCGCTCGACCGGACCACCCTCCGCTGGCATGTGCCGCCGTACTTCCGGGTGCTGCTCCTGCTGCGGGTCATCGACTCCGACGGCGAGCCGCTGCTCGGCCTCACCACCGGTCACGCCGATCTGGTGCCCGCGGCCGAGATCGAGTCGCTGCTGCTCGGGATCGACCGGCTGCTGGCCGAGGCGGCCACCGGAGATGTGGATCTCCGCCGCATGACCGAGATCACCGGCCTGACACCGGTCGTCCGCGGCCCGGAGTGGCAGCGGGTGGACGGCTGCTGGATCGAGCTGCCGGAGGTGCAGCGACTGGTCGACGACGCCGTCCGGGTGCCGGCCCGGGTGTTCGCCGCCCCGGACGACCACGGCCGCACCGTCCTGACCGCCTACGTCACCGCCGGCGGCCCCGTACGTACCCCCCGGGAGGCTCACGAGGCCTGCATGAGCATGCTGACGGGCCGATACACCGCGATGGCTCCCGGCCGGTACGTGATCTGTGCCGGGCCTCCCGAGGATCCGGACGACCCGGCGGCCTGGCGCCGCAGACCCGTCCTCGCCGAAGGCGACGGCCGGAAGGAGCAGCGGTGAGCCACGTCGAACCGATCGCCGTGATCGGCCTGGCCTGCAGGCTCCCCCAGGCACCCGACCCGGACGCGTTCTGGCGGCTGCTGCGGTCGGGCACGGACGCGATCACCGATCCGCCTCCCGGCCGGCCGGAGGCCGCACCGGAACACCGGCGAGGCGGGTTCCTCGAAGGGATCGACGAGTTCGACGCCGAGTTCTTCGGGATCCCGCCGGTCGAGGCCGCCGCCATGGACCCGCAGCACCGGCTCATGCTGGAGCTCGCCTGGGAGTCCCTGGAGAACGCTCGGATCGCGCCGACCTCGATCAAGGATCACCCGGTCGGCGTGTTCGTCGGCACGATGTCCGCCGACTACGACACGGTGCTCCACCGCGACGGGCCGTCCGGGATCAGCCACCACACCCTGACCGGCTCCAACCGCGGCCTCATCGCCAACCGGATCTCCCACCACCTCGGCCTGCGCGGCCCGAGCTTCGCCGTGGACAGCGGCCAGTGCTCGTCGCTGCTGGCCGTCCACCTCGCCTGCGAGAGCCTGCGCGGCGGGGAGGCGGAGCTGGCGATCGTCGGCGGGGTCAACCTGACCATCGTGCCCGAGAGCACGGTCGGCGCGGAGCGGTTCGGCGCGCTGTCGCCCGACGGACGCTGCTTCACCTTCGACTCCCGCGCCAACGGGTACGTCCGCGGCGAGGGCGCCGCGGCCGTCGTCCTCAAGCCGCTGCGCCTCGCCGAGGCCGACGGCGACCGCGTGCACTGCGTGATCCTCGGCAGCGCCGTGAACCACGACGGGAGCGCCGGCGCGCTGACCGTCCCGAACCGCGAGGCACAGGAGCGGGTGATCGACCTGGCGACGCGCCGCGCGGGCGTCGGCCGGCACGAGGTCCAGTACGTCGAGCTGCACGGCACCGGCACGCGGGTCGGCGATCCGATCGAGGCGGCCGCGCTCGGCGCGGTCCTGGGGACGGGGCGGCCGGACGGCGACCGGCTGGCCGTCGGATCCGTCAAGACCAACGTGGGGCATCTGGAAGGCGCCGCGGGAATCGTGGGGTTGCTCAAGGTGGCCCTCAGCCTCGCACACCGGGAGCTCCCACCGAGCCTCAACTTCGTCACGCCGAATCCCGCGATCCCGCTGGAGCGGCTGGGCCTGCGGGTCCAGACCACGCTGTCCCCCTGGCCGAAGCCCGACCGTCCGCTGGTGGCGGGCGTCTCCGCGTTCGGCATGGGCGGCGCCAACTGCCACGTCGTGCTGGGCGAGGCTCCGCCGCGCCGTCCGGTGGCGCGCGCCGCCGCCGACGGCCTGCTTCTCCCGTGGGTGCTGTCGGCGGCGACCGGGCAGGCCCTGCGTGCCCAGGCCGGACGGCTCCGGAAGTTCGCCGAGGCGGACCTGCGGCTCGCACCGGCGGACGTGGCGCGCTCGCTCGCCATGACCCGGGCGCCGCTGCGGGAGCGCGCCGTCATCCTGGGCACCGATCCCGCGGAGTTCCTGACGGGCCTCGCGGCGGCGGCGCAGGGCGCGCCGGCCGGGAATCTCATCCGGGGGGACGCCGGTGAGGAGGCCAAGCTGGTCCTCGTGTTCTCCGGGACGTCATCCGGCGACGTCCTCGACCGGCTCACCGCCCCGGGCGGTCTGATGGACGCGGCCACGCCCCTCGGGCGGACGTTCCGCCGCCACCTGGACGAGTGCGCCGAGGCGCTCGCGCGGTTCACCGGCTGGTCGCCGCGCGACGTGGTGCGGAACGCGCCCGGAGCGCCCCCCGCCGAGACGCCGGAGGTCGCCCGGTCCCTGTCGTGGGCCGTCGCGGTGGCGTTCGCCGCGACGCTGCGGTCGTCCGGCGTCCGCCCCGACGCGGTCGTCGGCCACCGCGACGGAGAGATCGCGGCCGCCTGCGCGGCCGGTCTGCTGAGCCTCGGCGAGGGCGCCGAGCTGATCGCCGGGGGCGCGGGGCGCGGACCGGGCGCGCTCTCCCCGGGCCTGCCAGGCGGCATCCCCTGCTACTCGACGCGTACGGCCGGCCGGCTCGACCGGGCCGACGTCGGCTCCGCATCCGAGGACGCCCCCGATGGGCTCAGCGCTCTGATCGGCGCCCTGGTCCGCGAGGGGCACCGGGTCTTCATCGAGGCCGCGGCGCACCCCCTGCTGAGCGGCGCGATACAGGCCGCGCTCGACGCGTCCCGCGAGGACGACGGCATGGACGTCGGCAGGGAGGCCGGCACGGTTCTCGCCGCCGGGCCCGACCGCGCCGGTGTGCTGCGTTCGATCGCCCTGGCCCACGTGCACGGGGCGGACGTCGACTGGTCCGCCGTCTTCGGAGACGAGACGGCCCTGGTCGACCTGCCGACCTACGCCTTCCAGCGCACGTCGCACTGGATCGCGCCGGCCGCCGCCGTCACGTCGCCGACCCGGGCCGACGACGCCGACGGGTGGAGGCACGTGATGTCCGGCCTGCCGGAGGCGCAACGGCGCGAGGCGGCGATCGGGCTCGTCCGCGCGCAGGTCGCCGACGTCCTCGGGCACTCGGCGCCGGAGGCCGTCGACGTGCGGCGCGCCTTCGGCGACCTCGGCCTCGACTCCGTCACCGGCGTCGAGCTGAGCCACCGCCTGAGCGCCGCGACCGGGCTGCGCCTGCCGGAGACGCTGATCTTCGACCATCCCACGCCGATGGCGATCGGCGAACATCTGGCGGGGCGCCTGGCCGAGACGACGCCGGGCGCGGCGGCTCCGACGACCACCGCGACCACCACCACCGCGGCCAAGGCCGAGGCCG
>Ga0164243_10007151_pt1 | contig 16724 bp, 13 predicted proteins | sample OricompcompostOP_FD_108781 | JGI IMG/M metagenome (GOLD analysis project Ga0164243, IMG submission 108781) | Organic Plus compost microbial communities from Emeryville, California, USA - Original compost - Organic plus compost (OP) | ecosystem: Engineered > Solid waste > Mixed feedstock >... | reverse complement strand
TCCCCGCCGGGCTCACGCAGATCGTCTTCGCCCTCCGCGACGCCCTCTACGCCCGACTGGCCCGGTCGTTGCCCCCGGCCACCGGGGCCAAGGCGCCCGACGCGCGGACCCTCGCGACTGCCCTCGAACGCAGCCGTCCGAGTCCGCCCGACCCCGCGTCCGCGGCCTCGGGGTTGGAGGTGCGCGGCTTGGGCGTGCGATTCGGGAGCCACGTGGCGGTCGACGACGTGTCGCTCCGCGTCACCGGACCCGAGATCGTCGGGCTCATCGGCGCCAACGGTGCGGGGAAGTCGACGCTGATGGACGCGGTCGGCGGGTTCGTCCGGTCGACCGGTCAGGTGCTGCTCGACGGTCGGAACGTGTCCGGGTTCTCCCCGACGAAGCGGGCCAGGGCCGGCCTCGGCCGCTCCTTCCAGGACGGCGCGCTGTTCGCCGACCTCACGGTGCGGGAGGTGGTCGAGCTGGGCTTCGGGCCCGGCCCGGTGGGCCGGGAGGCGGTCGGCTGGCCGTCGAGCGCCCGCGCCGCCCGTGCCCGGCGCACCGCGGCCGAGGACCTGATCGCGTTCATGGGCCTCGGCCGCTACTCGGACTCGGCCATCGCCGACCTGTCCACCGGCACCCGCCGCATCACCGAGCTCACCTGCCTCCTGGCGCTCGAACCGCGGGTGCTGTGCCTCGACGAGCCCACCGCCGGTGTCGCCCAGCGCGAGGCCGAGGCGTTCGGGCCCCTCCTCGAGGAGATCCGGCGGGAGCTGGGCTGCTCGATGCTGGTGATCGAGCACGACATGCCGCTGATCATGTCGATCAGCACCCGGGTGTACTGCATGTCGGCCGGCACGGTGATCGCCGAGGGCACCCCCGACCAGGTCCGGGCCGATCCGGCGGTCATCGCGTCGTACCTCGGCACGGACGAGCGGGCGATCGCCCGCAGCGACCACGCGCCAGCCGGTCAGCTGGCGACGAGCGACGCCGCGGGCGCCTGACCGGCCGGTCGGTCAGCGCGTGCCGTAGGAGGCCCCGCACTGGGCCTCGCGCTGGCGGGTGGTGGAGTGGACCGGGTCGGTGTCGAACCGGGGGATCACCGTGGAGCCGAACAGCTCGTAGGACTCCCGCAGCACGTCCATGTCGTAGTCGCACACGGTCGAGGAGAACGTGAGCTGGTCGGCGCCGATGTCGACGAACCGCTGCACGGTGCGGGCGATCTCGTCGGGGTCACCGACGCAGCTCGCGGCGGCGTTGGCGCCCTCCCGCAGCTCCTCGAGGGTGGGGTCGGGCGGCAGGTCGGGCCACACCGGGAACCCCTCCGGGCGGGGGAACGAATCCAGGTACCGGAACACCAGAGCGGTGTGGTACTTGCTGTTGTTCGCCGCGAAGATCCGCCGGGCCCGGTCGCCGTCCTCCAAGCAGAGCATGTCGCCGGTGACCATGATGTTGTCGTTCACGTAGTCGCCCACCGGCTCTGCCTTGTCGATGTTCTTCTTGTAGATCTCGATCAGCGGGGCCAGCGTGTCGGGCGTGCCGAGGGTGAAGCACAGCACCCCGATGCCGAGGCGGGCCGCCTTCTCGAAGGTGCCGGGCGATCCCGCCGCCACCCAGATGGGCGGATGCGGGTCGGTGTACGGCTTCGGCAGCACCCGCCGAGGGGGCATCGAGAAGCTGTCGCCCTCGTAGGAGTAGTCGTCCTCGTCCCACATGCGCACGATCTGGGGTAGCGCCTCGTCGTAGAGCTCCCGGGTGCGCTCCATCGACTCGATGCCGAAGCCGTAGACCTCGGTGGACGACGACCCGCGCCCGGTGCCGAACTCGAACCGGCCTTCGCTGAGGTGGTCGAGCATCGCCACCCGCTCGGCGATGCGGGCCGGGTGGTTCACCGGCGCGGTGATGTTCATGATCGCCGAGCCCACGTGGATGCGCTGGGTGCGGGCGATGGCGTAGGCCATGAAGCTCTCGGACGCGGAGAGGTGGGAGTACTCGTCGAGGAAGTGGTGCTCGGCGGACCACGAGTACTTGAAGCCGACGCGGTCGGCGAGCTCGATGTACTCGAGCTCGTTGCGGAGCGTCTCGTGCTCCGTGCGGACCTTGCCGTCGCGCCAGTGCTTCGGGTGGTACATGTTCGTGAAGATGCCGAACTCCATCGGTGCGAGACCCCCCTCTCACCCCCGGCCACCGGTCGGTGCCGGTGCGGCGACGGTAGCGCCCGGCCCCGTCGCCCGCGCCGGCGACCGGCAGGGTGAGGTGCTGCAGACCTCGGGTTCAGTCGGCGGGTTCGACCGCCAGCTCCAACGACCTGACGGTGACCACGCCCACGTTGACGTCCAGCTCTGGGGCACCGATCGGCTCGATGGTCCGCCAGCGCCGGGTGAGGGCTTCGACGACGCCGCACATCTCGAGCCGCGCGAGGTGGGCCCCGACGCAGTAGTGGGTGCCGTAGCCGTAGTTGAGGTTCTGGCCCTTGGTCTCGCGGTCGAGTCGGAACGACGCGGGATCGGGGAAGGCAGACGGGTCACGGAGCGCAGCCGGCACCGTCACCCACACGGGGGTACCCGCTGGAACCTCCACGCCCGCATGGGTGAGATCGTCGTCGCTGACCTTGGCGTTGCACACGATCCGCGGCGCCACGCGGCAGGCCTCCTCCACGAACGCGGGGATGAGGCTGGCGTCGCGCCGTAGCTCCGCCCAGATGTCGGGTCGTTCGGCGGCGGTGTGCAGGACCAGACCCAGCTGGCTCGAGGTGTTGTCGGTGCTGGCCTCGAGCGCCTCGATGGCGAGCGCCATGAGCTCGTCGGTGGTCAGCCGTTCGCCGTCCTCCTCGGCCCGGAGCAGGCTCGAGATGAGGTCGTCCTCACGGGGCTCCCGGCGCCGGGCGTCGATGAACCCCTGGACGTAGGTCATGAGCTCGTGGGTGGAGGCCTCGATCGTCGGTGCCAGCTCAGGGTCCCGGGCGAAGATCTGGAGGATCTCGTAGGAGAGCCGGCCGATGAAGCCGGCATCCTCCTCCGGCGCGCCGATCATGCGGCAGAAGACGGCCGGAGGGATGTCGATCGCGAGGTCAGCCATCACCTCGATCCGACCGTGCTCGACTGCTCGGTCCGCAGCCCGGCCGGCCCGTCCGACCACGTAGTCCCGGAGGGAGGCGATCGCTCGAGGGGTGAACGCCGGCGAGACGAGCCGACGGAGCCGGTCGTGATCGGCGGGTTGGCTGCCGAGGAGGGCGGTGAGCCATTGCCGACGGACGACCGGATCGGAGATGCCGGCGTCGTCGAGCAGGCCGGGCGCACCCTGGTGGAACCGGGCGTCCCGGAGCAGGTCGAGGCAGCCGTCGTACGACATCACGTGCAGGCCCACGTCGCTGCGCCACATCGGCTGCTCCTGGCGGAGCCGGTCCAACTCACCGGCGTGGTCGCCGGATCGGAGCACAGCGGGGAGATCGAACCAGGAGACGTCGGTCAGGGGGGAAGGGACGGTGCCGAGCATGGGCCGAACCTAAGAGGCCGAGCTGCCGTTCGGAATGCCGGAGGAGCGATGTTCACAGAGCCGAGACGAACGAGACACGGGTGGTTCTCGCCGACTGCGCCCGCGCGTGCTCCGGCTGGCCGAGCAGTCGGGGCGACATGGGTGGGCGTGAACCCTCGAAGCCCCCGTCATCCGCGGCACCCCGGGGATCACGCAATCGGCACTGGTCAGACCTCTCGGCAGGCTCTAGCGTGCGCTGCACCGGAGGTCGGTGGAGAAGGGTGGAGCGTGGTCGTCGAAGCGAACGGGGTGGGCTCGGTGCAGGAGCGGCTGTACGAGGTCTGGGCGGAGACGGTGGCGAGTGGCTCCACCTTCCCGAGCGAGGTCACCCTGTCTGAGCGGCTCGGCGTGAGCCGCACCCAGCTCCGGGAAGCCCTCGTGCGGATGGAGGAGCGGGGGATGATCCGCCGTCGGCACGGGGCCGACACCGTCGTGAACCCCTGGCTCAACCGACTCGAAGGACGCCTCGACCGTCGGGCGGACTTCTCCGAGACGATCGCCCGAGCCGGCATGACGCCCGACCTCGAGGTCCTGGAAACCGGTGTGGCAGTGCTGGATGCCGAGGACGCGGCGGACTTCGACGTGCCTGAGGGCTCCAGCGCCTGGCGCACGGTCAAGCGCTGGCGGGGTGACGGCCGCACCCTCATGGTGGCCACCGACCTGGTGCCGCTGCACGGCGTGGTGCTGAGCCCGCTCCCCACCGAGTCGACCTCGCTGTTCGAGCTGGTCGAGCGGCTCTTCGGCACACCTCTGGAGTGGGAGATCGCCGTGCCGGGGGCCTGCTCCCTCGACCGGGTCGACGCCGCCCGCCTGGAGCTGGAGCCTGGTGCGGCCGCCATGACCCTGGACCTGTTGGGCATCGGGCGCTCCGGACGGGTCATCTACAAGGCCCTGGAGCTCCATGTCCCGGGCGCGGTGCGTAGCGGCTTCGTGCGCCCGGGCGGCGTCCTCTGACTCACTTGTATGAGGAGTGCAGTTAGCACGCCGTTAACACTCCTCTGACTCATCGGACATGTCTTGGTTCGATGATGGCGGCTCCATCACCGGAGAGGAGTCGCCGTGCGAAGCATCGGTCGTCGTGAGTTCCTGGGTCGTGCCGCCCTCGGTGTCGGGGCCGTCGCCGTCGCCCCTTCGCTGCTGGCCGCCTGCGGCAGTGATTCGAAGAGCTCGTCCGCAGGGGCGTCCGACGGAGGCTCTGGCCTCGAGAAGGTCACGTTCCAGTCGGCTTGGGTGAACGACGCCGAGTTCGCCGGCTTCTTCGTGGCGGCTGACAACGGCTACTACGCCGAGGAGGGGTTGAACCTCAACTACCTACCGGGTGGTCCCGACGTCATCCCTGAGGCGGTGCTCCTGGCGGGCCAGGCCGACGTGGCCATGAGCACGGTCGAGTCGACCGTGAAGGCCATCCTCGACGAGGGTGCGCCGTTCAAGATCATCGGCGCCCAGTACCAGAAGAGCCCGCTGGGCATCGTCTCCCTGGCCTCGTCGAACATCAAGACCCCGAACGACCTGGTCGGCAAGACCCTCGCCGTGCCGCCGATCAACGTGCTGACGGTCGAGGCCATGCTCGCCGCCAACGACATCGACAAGTCGTCGGTCAACATCGTCCCCTACGAGTACGACCCGACCCCGCTGGTGGAGGGCGAGGTCGACGCCACCGTCGACTTCACGACCAACGTGCCGTACTCGATCGAACAGCTCGGCTACGAGCCGGCGTCGTTCCTCATCTACGACTTCGGCTTCCCTGTCTACAACGACACGGTCATCGTCACCGAGGACACCCTCGCCGACCGACGCGACACCCTCGTCCGCTGGATGAAGGCCACCCGCAAGGGCTGGGTGGAGAACTTCAAGGACCCGGCGCACTACCCGCCGACGTTCGCCGACACCTGGTTCAAGGGCACCGGCCGCGACATCGAGAACGAGATCTACTTCAACGAGGTGCAGAAGCCGCTCATCGAGCACCCCGACGGCATCTTCTCCATGACGCCGGCCGACATCCAGAAGAACATCGACTCCCTCGCCGAGGTCGGACTCACCGCCACCGAGGACATGTTCGTGCTCGACATCCTCGAGGAGGTGAACGGGTGACGGTCACCGTGGCCGACCCCGTCCTCGATGTCGCCTCGGCCCCCGCCGCGGAGCTCGACCAGGAGCGGGGCGATGGTCTGGACGTGCGCGGCCTCACCGTCGACTACCCCTCCCGCAAGGGAGCGTTCCGTGCCCTCGAGGGGGTGACCATCTCGGCCCGACGGGGCAGCTTCACTGCTTTGCTGGGCCCATCCGGGTGCGGAAAGTCCACCCTCCTCAAGGTCCTCGGTGACCTCGAGGCGCCAACGGAGGGAGAGGTCCGCGTCAACGGCGTCACCCCCCGTGAGCTGCGCCGCAGCCGGAAGCTCGGCATGGCCTTCCAGGACGCCGCCCTGCTGCCATGGCGCGACGTCCGGCGCAACATCTCCCTGCCCCTCGACGTGCACCGCAAGCGGCCTGCCACCGAGCACATCGACCACCTGATCGAGCTCGTGGGCCTCACCGGGTTCGAACGGTCCCGCCCCGGTGCGCTCTCCGGTGGCATGCGCCAGCGCGTCGCCATCGCCCGGGCTCTGGTGAACGACCCGGACCTCCTCCTCCTCGACGAGCCCTTCGGGGCCCTCGACGAGCTGCTGCGCCAGACCATGTGCCTCGAGCTCCAGCGCATCTGGATGGACCAGACGCCGACCACGGTTCTCGTCACCCACTCGGTGGCCGAGGCGGTCTTCCTCGCCGACGAGATCGTGGTGATGGGGGCCAAGCCCGGCCGGGTGCTCGAGGTCGTCCCCGTCGACCTGCCCCGCCCCCGCTCGGCCGACCTGCTCGACTCCCCGGAGTTCCACGCCATGACCGCCAAGGTCGGACGCATCCTCGCTGGCCGCGGGGAGCGAGGCGTCGAGGCGCCCGCATGACAGCCGACGTCGGCCGCCGGGTCCTTCGGGCCACGGTGCCGGTGCTCGTGCTGCTCGCCGTCTGGGAGGTCGTCGGCCGCTTCGAGCTCGTCGCCAACGGCGCCCTCCCCGCGCCGTCGGCGATCGCCGCTCAGTGGTGGACCGACCGGGCCGACTACCCCGAGCACATCCGGGCGACGCTCACCAACGCGGCCATCGGCTTCGTCGGCGGCACCATCGTCGGCGTCCTGCTGGCGCTGGCCTTCTCGCTCGTCCCGGTGCTCGAGCGGATGTTCCGAGGCGTGCTGGTGACGGTTTTCTGCCTCCCCCTCATCGTCGTGGCCCCCGTGCTGGCGGTGGCCTTCACCAACCCGGTGCCCAGCCGGGTGCTCGCCGGCCTGGCGGTGGTGTTCCCGATGCTGGTGAGCACCCTGGTGGGCCTCCAGAACGCGAGTGCCTCGGGCCGCCAGGTCGTCCACGCGGCAGGCGGTGGGCGTCTCGCCTCGCTGCTCTACGTGCGGCTGCCGTCAGCCCGGCCCGGGATCGCCGCCGGCCTCCAGATCGCCGCCCCCGCCGCCCTCCTCGGTGCCCTGCTCGGGGAGTTCCTCGGCGGCCGCTGGGGACTCGGCATCTACCTGCTCGGCTCGATGAGCCGAGGCATCCCGGAGCGAATCTGGGCCATCGGCATGACCGCCACCCTCATCAGCGCCGCCGCCTACGGCCTCTTCGGGTTGGTGGGCGCGTGGGCCGCCCGGGCCAACGCGCAGGTCGGCAGCGACTCCGGACCCACCCCCGAGGCGCTCGGGGCGGTCAAGGGCCCTCTGGTGAAGCGGGTCGGCATGGCCCTGCTGTCGATCGCCATCGTGCTGGTCGCCTGGCAGGCGTTCATCGTGATCTTCGACCTGCCGCCCACCTTCGCCCGGGGCCCGGTCGAGACCTTCGAGTTCCTCTTCACCGCCCCGAAGGCCTCGGCCAACCGGGAGGTGATCCTCGACGCCATGGCCCAGACGGTGCCCCTGGCGCTCCTGGGCCTCGCCGTCGGGTTGCTGGCCGCCCTGGTGATGGCGGTGGTGGCCACCCTCCGCCCGGGCGTCGCCCGAGGGCTGATGCCGATCTGCCTGCTGCTCCAGTCGATGCCACTGGTGGCGCTCACCCCGGTCGTGGTGATCGTGCTGGGCCGTGATCTCGTCACCGTGCTGGCCATCTGCGCCTCGGTGACGTTCTTCCCCGCCTTCGTGACGATCTCCCAGGGGCTCGCCTCGGCCCCGCCGGCGACGCTCACGCTCATGCGGTCCGTCGACGCCTCGACGTTCACCACGCTCTGGCGGGTGCGGCTTCCCACGGCCGTGCCCCACCTGCTGGCTGCAGCCAGCCTGGCCGCCCCCCGCTGCATCCTCGGCGTGATGATCGCCGAGTACCTCGCAGTCGGTGGTGGGCTCGGCTTCCTGCTCGCCGAGTCCCGAGGGAAGTTGTCCTTCGGGATGATGTGGGCCATCGCCGCCATCGTCGTCGCCCTCTCCGTGGCGATCTACCGACTGGTGGCCGTGGCCGAGCACTGGGCCATCCGCCGGTTCGGACCCGCGTGACCTCGCGCGCCGCCGCGCCGAATCCACAACCACGAGGAGCTTTCCTGTGACCGACCTGATCTCCCACCTCGATCCCGACACCGACGTGCCGGCCGTGCCCGCCGAGAGCGTCGACGTCGGTGCGTCCTTCCAGGACAACCCGGCGCTCAAGGGCTTCTGGTACGCCGTCGCCCGCTCGGCCGACCTGGAACCGGGTGGCGTGATGGAGGCCCGGGTGCTCGCCACCGACATCGCCGTGTGGCGGACCCGGGACGGACGCCTCGGGGCCACCGACAACAAGTGCCCCCACCGCGAGGCGCCCCTGTCGATGGGTGAGGTCGGCGGCGACGGCTGCCTGACCTGCCCCTACCACGGCTGGCGCTTCGAGACCGACGGCACCTGCGTGGAGATCCCCTCGCAGCGACCCGAGCTGCCCATCACCTCCCGGGCGTCGGTGAAGGGCTTCCACGCCAAGGACCGCTACGGGCTGGTGTGGGTGTGCCTCGGCGAGCCGGTGCAGGACATCGTCGACATCCCTGAGGTGGAGGACCCCGCCTACCGGGTGATCAACACCGCCGGCTCGGTGTTCAAGTGCTCCGCCGGGCGGGTGGCCGAGAACTTCCTCGATGCCACCCACTTCTCGTTCCTTCACCGGCCCACGTTCGGCTCGGCGACCGAGCCGCTCATGCCGCCGCTCACGCTGATCTCCGACGAGCACCGGGTCGGCTACCGCTACGACTTCGACGCGGCCAACCCCGACTACGCCCGGGTCACCACCCTCCAGGACGGCGACGTGCTCCGCCGCCACATGACGATGAGCATCCACCTGCCCTTCGTCACCCTGAACATGGTCGAGTACGACACCGGCCTGCGCCACATCATCTTCAACGCCACCACGCCGATCGACGACGACAACACCCTCGTCTTCATGACGCTCATCCGCAACGACGACCACTCCGTCGACCCGGACGTGGCGATCACCCTCGACAAGGCCATCGTCGAGGAGGACAAGGTGATGCTCGAGCGCATCCCCGGCCCGCTCCCGCTGGATCCCCGGAAGCTGGTGCACGCCGGCGCCGACCGCGCCGCCGTCGAGTGGATGCGCCGCCTGCGGGCCCTGCTCGAGTCCGGTCTGAGCGGCGGGGCGGTGTGACCCCTCCCGCCCCCGCTCCGCCGTCCGTCGCGGCCGGCACCTCCACGGAAGTGGAGGTGCGGGTCGTCGGCGGCGGCGTGGGTCTGCTGTCCCGAGCATTCGAGGGCGACGCCGCCCGGGCGGGCGAGCCGACGCTGGTTGCCGTCGACGGCGACCCGCGATGGACAGCGATCAGCGGTCGCTGGATCGGTGCCGGGGTGACGCTGGCCCGGCTCGCCGCCGACCCTCGCATCGCCGAGGGCTGGCCGGCGATCGCCGTCGCCGCGGCGGCGACCGCCAACCCCAACCTCCGGCGTCGGATCACCGTCGGGGGCGTCGTGGCCGCTCGCCTGCCCACCAGCGACCTCGCCGCTCCGCTCTGCGCCCACGGCGCGATGGTCCGGCTCCACCGACCCTTCGACGACACACCGATCGATCTGCCGCTCGGCGAGTATCTGGCGGACGGCCCTGCCGGTGTGGTCACCGGGGTGGTGCTCGCCGAACCCGCCCCGAGCGCGTACCGGCGGGTGGCGGTCCGTCAGGGTCCGGCCCCGGCGATCGCCACGGTGTGCGCGGTGCAGGGCCCGACCGGCCTCCGCCGGTGGGCCGGGGCCGTGGCGACCGTGCCGATCGAGCTCACCGAGCACGGCGAGGTGCCCGCCGACGTCGTGCTCCTCTCCGACCACCGGGCGAGCGCCGACTACCGCCGCACGGTGGTCCGCAACCTGGCCGCCACCCTCCTCGTGCCGTGGGCGACGGCGCCCCCGTTGCCCGACGAGGTCGCGGCCGGCGCCGTCCCGCCCGACCTCACTCCGCCCGTGCTGCGGGTGCTGCCGCCGGTCCACCACCTCGAGGTGGACGGCCGTGTCCTCGACCTGCCCGAGCCGGTGCCGGCTGCGCAGGCGCTGAGCGACGTGCTGCGCAGGTTCGGCGTCCTCTCCGTGAAGGTCGGCTGCGAGGAGGGCGTGTGCGGCGCCTGCACGGTGCAGCTCGACGGGGAGCCCGTCCCCTCGTGCGTCCTCCCCGTCGGCACGGCTGCCGGCCGCAGGATCCGCACCGCCTCCACCCTGGTCGACACCGCTGAGGGGCGCCGCCTCGTCGAGGAGTTGGACGCCCGCTGCTCGTTGCAGTGCGGGTTCTGTGCCCCAGGGCTGGTGGCGACCGCCACCGCCCTGCTCCGCTCCGACCGCGACGCCCTCGACCTCGCCACCTGCACCGACGCCCTCGCCGGCCAGCTCTGCCGCTGCACCGGCAGTTGGCCGCTGGTGGAGGCGGTGCTCGCCGCCGCCTCCCCCGACCCCGACACCAAGGAGAACCGACCGTGAGTGACCGACCGGAGATCGACCCGACCCTGGAGGCGTGGGTCCGGGGCCTGCCCAAGGCCGAGGTGCACGTGCACCTCGAGGGCTGCATCCCCGCCGAGGTGGTGCGCCGTTCGGCGCTCGCCGCTGGTGTCCAGCCACGCGACGAGTTCGAGTTCTCCGACCTGGCGTCCTTCCTCGCCCACCTCGACTGGTCGTGCGCGCTGGTGACCGAGGCCGACGACCTCCACCAGATCGCCTACGAGCAGTGCCGCCGGGCTTCCGAGTCGGGCGTGCTCTACGCCGACGTGATCGTGAACCCGACCCACTGGCCGTCGTGGTCGGACCGCCTGGATGACTTCATCGACGCCCTCGACAGAGGTTTCGCCGATGCCGAGGCAGACGGCTACGCCCGAGCCGGCCTGTGCCCCAGCATCAAGCGGAACCAGTCGGCCAGCCAGGCGGTGGAGCTGGTGGAGTGGCTCCTCCACACCAACCACCCTCGGGTCGTCGGCCTCTCCATCGACGGCAACGAGGTGGCCGATCCGCTCTCGGGTGCCCGGTTCGCCGAGGCCTTCCGGCTCGCGGCCGACAAGGGCATGCGCCGGGCGGTGCACGCCGGCGAGTCCAGCGGGCCCGAGGGCGTGCGTGACGCCCTGGCCCACCTCCAGCCCGAGCGGATCGACCACGGCGTGCGCTCGGTGGAGGATCCGTCGCTGATCCTCGAGCTGGCCGACCGGGGCATCGCCCTCGACGTGTGCCCGACCTCGAACGTACTGCTGGGGGTGGCCGGGTCGTACGCCGAGCACCCGGTGGAGGAGTTCCGCAAGGCGGGTGTGCGCTTCTCGCTCAACACCGACGACCCGCTGCTGTTCGGGACCAACGTGTGCAACGAGTACTGCACCTGCGCCACCACCTTCGGGTGGGGCGGCGACGACCTCGAGCAGGCGGCCAGGGTGAGCATCGAGTCGTCGTTCTGCGACGTGCACCTGCGCCAGGCCCTGCTCGCGCAGCTCGACAGCTACGTGCGGGCCAACCCCTTCCCGGGCTGAGCTCGATGGTGGTCGGGGACGCGCGGCGGCTGGCGGAGGGCGAGGTCCGCTTCTGCGCCGACGCCGTCCCCCGTCCGCACCTCCACGCCCGGCTGGTGTGGGCGCCCCTCGCCCCGGCGCGGGTCGAGGTGGATCTGGCCCCGGCGCTGGCTGTCCCGGAGGTCGTGGCCGTGCTCGGACCGGAGGACGATCCGGGCGTCGGGTGGACCAACAACCCACACGGCGGCCCGCCCGACCTGCGGGTGCTGACCGACGCCCCCCGGTGGGTCGGGGAGCCGGTGGCTGCCGTGGTGGCCACGTCGCGCGCCGCCGCCGACCGGGCGGCGGACCGGGTGCGGGTGACGGTGACCGACGAGCCGGCCGCCCTGGCGGGATCCGCCGTGGAGGTCGTCGACCGGCTCGGTCCGGACCCTGCCGACCGTGCCGAGCCGCCTGCGGCCGGCGGCGTCGACGGTCTGGTGCTGACCGATCGGTTCCGCTTCGAGGCGGCGGCCCACGGCCCGATCGAGCCGCCGTCGGCGGGCGCCTGGTGGGACGCCGACGCGAGCCGGTGGCTGGTGTGCACCACCACCCAGACCCCGCAGCTGGTGGCCCAGGCCTTGCGGGCGCTCTACGGGCTCGCCCCCGACGAGCTCGACGTGGTCCCGGTGGCCGTCGGTGGCGGGTTCGGGCTGAAGGAGGACATCGGCCTCGACCCGGCGGCCCTGCTCCTGTCCCGGGCCTGTGGGGGTCGGGCGGTGCTGTTGGAGCCGACGCGCGGCCAGGTCGCCGCCCACCACCGACGCCGCTTCGCGGTGGAGGTGGAGCTGCGAACTGTCGCCGATCACGCGGGCGAGCTGCACCGCCGCGATCTCGACGTGCTCGTCGACGGCGGACCGATCCGTGGCCACGCCGCCGACCTCGCCGGCAACGGCGCATTCCTCGGCGCCTCCGTCCACCCGGCCCCGGAAGGTGTGGCGACGGCACGGGTACGGAAGAGCACGACCACCCCGGGCGCCGGGTTCCGCGGCTACGGGGGCCTCGAGGCGCTGACCGCGGTCGGCGTGCACATGCACCGCCTCGCCGCGGAGCTGGGCGTCGACCACGCGGAGCTCCTCGCCCGCAGCGTCCTGCGCACGGGCCAGACCGACGCCCGCGGCGAACCGGTTCCCGACCTGCGAGCCGCGGAGTGCGTGCAGCGTGCGGCCGAGGCCCTGCGGGCACGGCGTGAGGCGGTGGGGTCAGGTGCAGGGAGTGCCGACGGTCGGCTCATGGGTCGAGGGCTCGCCATCGCGGTCGACACCAGCGGGGCCGCCACCAGCCCCGACCGACCCGACTCCGCGACGGTCCGCCTCCGGGTCGAGGGAGGGCGGGTGGTGGTGGAGACCGCGGTGGTGGAGATCGGGTCCGGCGTGCACGCCCTCCTGCGGGTGCTCGTCGCCCGTCGGCTCCAGCTCCCGGAGGACCGGGTGGCGGTCGAGGTCGCAGGCGGTGCCGGCGGCGCGCCGGACAACGGTGTGTACGGCAGCCGCGGCGCCCACGTGACCGGTTCGGCCGGGTGCCGGGCCGCCGACGCGCTCCTCGCCCTCGCCAGGGAGTGGAGTTCCGAGCCCGCCTCGTTGGCCGAGGCGCTGGACGCGGGTCAGCTCGACGGTCGGGTGGTGGACGGCGTGCACGTGTCGACCGGCCCGGGGCTGAGTGCCAACGCGGTGGCGGCCGAGGTGTTGGTCGACCCGCTCACCGGCGAGACCGAGGTGACCTGGGTCCACTCCACGAGCGACATCGGGCTCGTGCTCGACCCCCGCCGAGCACGGGGCCAGGTGATCGGCGGCGTGATGCAGGGCATCGGGGTGGCCCTCCACGAGAGCGACGCCGGACGCGCCGCCGGTCGGCTCCTCGACCACGTTCTCCCCTGCGCGCGCTCTCACCCGGAGATCGAGGTCGAGCTCCTCGACATCGAGAGCGGCACCGCCCCTTCGGGAGCGAAGGGCCTCGGGGAGCTGGCGATCATGGCGGTGCCCGCCGCGCTGGCCAACGCCCTCGCCGACGCCACCGGATCGGTGCCGACCACCTTCCCCGTGACCCCCGAGCGGGTCCTTGCCCTCCTCGAGCGCGAGCCCAGCCGCGAGCACGGCGGGCGTGCGACGAGGGCTGCGTCGTCGTGATGGTCCCCCCACGGCGCGGCGGTCGCCGCTGCCACCGAGCGGACCTCCCACCTCGCGGACGGCCGCGTCGCCGATCGAGTCGTGATGCTCCTCCCGAGGGGCGAGGCCACTCGAACGGCACCTGGTCGGCCTGGCACACCGTCCCCGGGGCGGGGGTCTCGAGGTCCACGAGATAGCGCACCCGGGCGTCCTCGACGCACTGGCTTCGGTCCTTGAAGCTGAGGTGGCCGTACCCGTCGTGGGTCAGCAGGACCGCGTTGCCGAGACGGTGCTGGGAGCGGACGGCGTTCTGGTACGCGGTGTTGGGGTCGTGACGGGTGCCGATCAGGAGGATCGGGACCTCGGTCTCGGTGTTCCAGGGGCCGGTGTAGCGGTCCACCGAGGAAGCCGGCCACCCCGCGGCGCAGGGAGCCCACAGCCACCAGCCCCCGACGGCGCCGGTGATCGGGCTGAGCCCGGTGAGGTCGCCGATCACCGTCGGCCACGCCGAGACCGGTTCGGAGGCAGGCCCGTCGAGGCACGAGATGGCGGCGGACTTGGTGGCCTCGGCCCACGCCTGCGGCGCCTTCGCCGCGGCGGCGGCTTCTGACAGCGCCGACGGATCACCGGTCACGGCCGCTTCCAGGTCCTCGGCGTAGGCCGGCCAGAGCGTCGGGTCACGGAGCGGCGCGAAGGCGGCCAGCTGCAGGTCGGTGTGGGTCACCACGGTGCCGGGAGCGGCCCCGGGGACGGGCAGCGGGGCCTCCATCGCCCGGGCGAAGAGCCCTTCGACGCGCTGGGCGGCGGTCTCCCCGTGACCGGCGAGGGCGCAGCGGTCGGCGCCGGCGTCCTCGCAGCGGGCCAAGAACTGCTCGAACACGCCCTGCGATCCCACCGCGAAGTTGATGGCCCGGGTCTCGGCATCGGTCGTGTAGGCGACGGGGTCGACGATGCCGTCGAGCATCATCGCCCGCAGCCGGTCCGGGAACAGGTTGGCGTACACCTGGCCGATCACCGTGCCGTACGAGAACCCGACGTAGGTGATCTCCTCCTCCCCGAGGAGCTCGCGGATGCGGTCCATGTCCCGCACCGTGTCGGTGGTGGAGATGTGGGACAGGAGCGGACCCATCTCCTCGCCGCACCGACGGGCCAGCTCGGTCGCCCGCGCCGCGAACGCCTCGGACTGCTCGACGGTCTCGGGGATCTGGGCGCCGGCCCAGAAGCGGGCTGCGTCCTCCTCGGAGCCGAAGCAGTCGACCGGGCTGCTGGCGTAGGTGCCCCGGGGGTCCCATCCGATCCAGTCGAAGCGCCCGTCGCCCCAGGCGTCGAGCTCGTCGCCCGCACCTTCGACGAACCCCACACCGGTGTCACCGGGTCCCCCCGGATCGGTGAGGATCGTCCCGATCCGCCGGGCAGGGTCGCTCGCCGGGTGCTTGATCAGGGCGAGGTCGAGCGTCTCGCCGTCGGGGTCGCCCCAGTCGATCGGGACGGCGACGGTGGCGCACTCGAGCCGCACGCCGCACGGCTCCCAGCCGATCCCTGTGGTGGTTGCCCCGCCGGGTGCGGACGGCGAGGCGGTGGCACCCGAGTCGTCCGTGCAGGCCGAGCCGGCCAGGGCGAGGACGGATGTGGCGGCGATGGCGGCGCCGGCCCACCTCGACCGGCGGCGACGGCGCTCGAGCGGAGGTGGACCGGGTCGTGGGGACAGGTCATCGCGGATCATCGATCGCTCCTCCGGGTCGGTGGTGTGATGCGGTCGTCGGGTGGTGGGACCGGTGGGTCCGGCGTCGCTCCCAGGGGCAGACGGGCGCGCAAGACGTGGGCGGCGCGCTCGAGCCACCACGGGTCCACGACCTCGTCCTCCGGGCGCAGCGTCGCCGGGTCGTAGGCCGGGTCGAGGCAGTTGATCTCTCCCTCGAACCCGTCGGGGTCGTGGAAGCGCAGTGAGAGCATCGGGCCGAGACGGCGGATGTGGCCGCTGGAGGCGCCTGCCGCCAGCAGGCGACGGCGCAGCGCCTCCAAGGCCTCGGTGTCGGCAACGACGAAGCCGAAGTGGTCGACCCGCCCCCGCTCGGACATCGGCATCCGCGCAGGGTCGGCGGCACCCGGCACAGGCACCTCGAAGAGGTGCAACAGCGCGTCCCCCGCCACGAGGACCGCCTGTCGGCCATGGCCGGGACCGCTCCCGAGCACGAGCGTGGTGCGGAGGCCGATCGTGTGCTCGTAGAAGGCCCGGCACCGGCCGAGGTCCGCCGTGACCATCGCGACGTGGCTGATCCCGCAGGGGACCGGGGGCGGAGGGGAGGCGGGGTGGTTCACGCCCTTACGGCGTTCACCTCGGTGGAACGATCCGTTCCACGGCGCCGGGCGGCGTCTGTTCCCGCGGTCGTCAGGGGTTGGTGCGGTCCACCGTCCAGTCCACGGCTGCCGCCGGGTCGGGCAGGTAGATGCAGTGGCGGCCGGTGCGGACCGCCTCGTCGAGGTGGGCGCCGAGGAGCGGCGCCTGGGCCGAGATGGCGCTGATCGCCCGGCGGAGGCTGCGAGCGACGTTCACCCGGGCCCTCTCCGCGTCGGATCCGGTCGGGCGGTCGCGGCCTCCGAGCCCGACCGCCCGCTTCAGCTCCCGCAGCAGGGCGTCCACCTCGATCTGGGCCCGCTCGCCGCGCACAGGGTCGTTGGCCGCTTCGGCATCGTCGACCTCGGCCTGGAGGGCGAGGAGGCGCTGCCGGTACGCACGCTTGGCTCGGGCGTCCAGGACGGGGCCGAGGTCGGTGCCGACGGGGGCGGCAGCCCGACCGGAGAGGTCGAGGGCGCTGAGCTCGACGGCCGGCGCTGCGAGCAGCCGGGCGAGCTGGGCCACGCCGGTGCTGGAGGCGAGGCGGGCTCCACCCCAGGGCGAGCTGACGACCCACATCGGTCCGTCCTGCCGCATCGACGCTGTTCTCCTCACGGTCGTTCCGGGCTCGGCGGACGGCGGGTGCCCCGGCCGCTGCACACCGGTGGCGGCGGCGAGGGCGTCTGACTCGGCCCGCAGGCCGTCAGGGTCCTCCGCGTCAGGCCCGTCGCCCGCTCGCTCGACAGCATCGGCGAGGTGGACGAGGCAGGAGACGAGCAGTG
>Ga0164243_10007150_pt1 | contig 16725 bp, 15 predicted proteins | sample OricompcompostOP_FD_108781 | JGI IMG/M metagenome (GOLD analysis project Ga0164243, IMG submission 108781) | Organic Plus compost microbial communities from Emeryville, California, USA - Original compost - Organic plus compost (OP) | ecosystem: Engineered > Solid waste > Mixed feedstock >... | reverse complement strand
GCCGTGAGGCGTACGGGGTATTGCCGTGAGGCGCATAGGGTGTGGTGCGTGACTGTGCCGGACCGGGCTGCGGTGGTCGCGCGACTGCGCGCCGCTGGTTGCGTCTTCGCCGAGGACGAGGCCGACGTGCTCTTCGCGACCACCACCGACCCCACGCGGCTCGACGCGATGGTCGACGAACGTGCCCGTGGCGTCCCCCTGGAGCATGTCGTCGGATGGGCGGCCTTCGCCGGCATCCGCGTCGCGGTGCGGCCCGGCGTCTTCGTCCCTCGGGTCCGGACCGAAGCACTCGTACGGTCGGCGGTCGCCGTCCTCGCGCCGGGCGCCACGGTCGTGGACCTCTGCTGCGGCACGGGTGCGGTCGGCGCCGCGATCGCCGCGACCGTACCGGGGGTGACGCTGTGGGCCAGCGACGTCGACCCGGTCGCGGTGGAGTGCGCGCGTGCCAACCTCGCGCCGTACGGTGCCACCGTCGTGCGGGCTGACCTCGACGACGGACTGCCCGTGCGACTGCGCGACCACGTCGACGTGTTGGTGGCCAACGTGCCCTACGTACCCAGCCGCGACATCGCCCTGCTGCCCGCCGAGGCGCGACTGCACGAGACACGCGCCGCCCTCGACGGTGGCGAGGACGGCCTGGCTGTGCTGCGGCGGGTGGCTGCGCGCGCCCCCCGGTGGCTGCGGCCAGGCGGCTGGTTCTTCAGTGAGTGCGCGTTGTCGCAGGCGGCCGCCGCCCGGGCAGCGATCGGCGAGGCCGGTCTCGTGGCGGGCGTGCACCACGACGAGGAACTCGAGGTGGCCGTGGTGAGCGGCCGCCGGCCCACCCTCGCATGACAACGATGATTGCCGAGATATAACTACGACCGTGCGACCCGGGTCCTTCGCGAGGGTGACCACCCGGTGGCCTCACCGGTCGCGGCAGAGCCCGACCGCGTCCCATCCCCAGTCCACGTCGTCGGTTGACGGCAGGTATCCCAGCGACTGGTATGGAGCCCGTGCACCGGTGCGGCCGGGCATGACCGCGAGCACCGTACGTGTGAATCCTGCCTGGGCACTGGCCTCGTGCACGGCGTTCATCAGGAGGCGCGCGACGCCGAGCCGACGGTAGGGCGCGGGCACGTAGCGCCGCTGTACCAACGCATCCGAGGGCCGGCTCAGCGTGCTGCGTCTCATCGCGACCGTGCCGTGGACCTGCTCGCCGACGAGGGCGAGCAGCAGGGCACCGGGTGGTTGATGGCGTGCGGCGAGGGTCGCCACCACGTCCCGCAGTCCCGGTCCAAGCTCCGCAAATCCTTGTGGCATCGGCAATCCAGCCTCGTGGTCGGTTACCGCCAGGTATGCGACGGTGATGGCCTGCGCCTGCGCCAGCCGTGCGGTGGCGAGTGCGTCGACGACCTCCCACGGGTGCATCAGTGACCCCTGCCGTTCTGTCGTGGTGGTTACGTTCGGGTGTCCGACGAACGGCGTGCGTTGTCGCTGTGCGAGCCGGGATTCCTTGCGTACCAACGGTTTGCGCCGATGTCAGGGAACGGCCTCGTGATGGCTCGCCGGCACGCGACACGCGGTCGCACACCCCTGCACTTGATGTCACCTTTGGGAGTGTGCAGAATGTTGTCCGACCACTGTGGGCTGTTGACGACCCCGGACCGCGGTGCCAGACGGCTACCGTCTACAGTGGAAATCGCACGAGAATTCGTCGAAACGCTCGCGCGTGAGCGACTCACAGTGCACAGTGGTGAGAGAGCAGCAGCAGTCCTTGCGCGGTGCGCCCCGGCTTCAGGGCAAGCGTCAACGAGCAAGGGCACGAGGAGTAAGGCATGAGCGACAGCGGAGGTGGACCCTTCTACTGGTGTCTGCGGCACAGCCGGGTCGAGACGGATCGCAACGTGTGCGAAGCCTCGATGACGATGGGGCCCTACCGCAGCCCCGCCGAGGCGGAGCAGGCACTGGACAGGGTGGCGAAGCGCAACGAGCAGCTCGATGCCGAGGACGCGCAGTGGACAGGCGAGCAGCCCTGACCCGACCACGCCCGGCCCGCTGGACGACATGCCGGCTCATCGCGAGCGGCAACCCAACCCAACCCAATGCCTGAGGAGGCAACAATGGCCGACGCTAAGGCCACGAACCGCCCGGCCGCGAAGCGCGCGGCTACCACGACGGCCGCTGCGCCCGCAGCCAAGCGCACCCGCGCCGCTGCGGCGAAGACGACCACGACGGCTCCGGCCGCGAAGACCACCCGCGCCGCCGCCAAGGCGACGCCCGCCAAGAAGACCGTGAGCGCGGCCGCCCCGGCCAAGAAGGCGCCGGCGAAGAAGGCCGCCACCGCCGCGAAGACGGTGGCGAAGAAGGCCCCCGCGAGCAAGGCCACCAAGGCCGCCGCCGCCAAGGCCACCACCGCGTCGACCGCCGCCAAGAAGACCACCGCCGCCAAGGCGGTCGTCGCCAAGGCCGCGGCGAAGAAGACGGCGGCGACGAAGGCCGCTCCGGCCAAGGCCGCGAAGGCGGCGCCGGCCAAGGCCACGAAGGCCGCGCCCGCGAAGGCGACCAAGGCGGCCCCGGCCAAGAAGGCCGCGCCGGCCAAGGCCACCGCCACCAAGGCGACGGCGGCGAAGAAGGCCCCGGCCAAGAAGGCGACCACGGTCCGCAAGGCCGCTCCGGCCAAGAAGACCACCGCCGCCCGTTCGACGACCCGCACCGCCACCAGCGCTCCGGTCGTCGTGCCGAGCCCGGGTCTGGAGGCTCCGGCCCGCCGGGCTCCGCGCCGCACCTCGCGCACCAGCGAGAAGTAGGCCACACCAGCGACACCCGCGAGGCGGGGTGTCCGAGCGGGCCGCCAGGGCCCGGAGGACGGGTCCGTGATGACGCGACCCGCCCGGGCGCCCCGCACCGGGTCCGTCGGCGCGCGAATGCGCACGCACCAAACTCCGGGCTACGCCGCGAGTGGGATCCCCCTGACGGGTGTCCCCTCGCGGCGTTTGCGTGTTCTGGCGTCGTAGGTTCGCGGGTCGCGCGCGCCGGTCAGTCGGCCGGCCCGTCGGTGAGGTAAGCCGCGAGGTTGCGACCGTACTCGCAGAAGCCCAACCGCTCGGCAATAGCCATTGTGGACGGACTGGTGCTCAACGTCCGGAATCGCGCGAGGCCGTGCATGGCGATCGCCTGGCGGGCGGCGAGCGCGGCGATGCGGGTGCCGAAACCGCGTCCCCGGGCAGCGGGGTGGACGACGAAGCCGACGTCGGTGGACGCGTCCGCGTGGGCGGACAGCCCCGGACCCGGGGTCAGGTTCGCCGCCGCCACGAGTCCGTCGCCTTCGTCGATGCCGAACAGCAGGCTGGCCTGGCCGGTGAAGCCGGTGGCGACCCACTCGGTGGTGGGCACCGCGGCGCGCAGGCGGGCCAACGCGTCGACGTCGGTGGGGTTGAGCCGGCGACCCGCGGCGACCTCCGCCAACGCGTCGCGGCGGTCGAGATAGTAGTGGTGGATGGGACCGTACGCCTGAGCCGTCGGGCCCAGGATTTCCTGCCACGTCTTGGCCTCGAGCAGGGACTGTGGGTCATGTCCCGCGACGGCGCGCGTGATGTACTCGAGCTGGTCAGTCGGCGCGAACACGCAGGCACCGTCGAAAGCGAGCACGTAGATCCCGCGCCCGCCCTGCCGGGATGCGGGGTTCGGCAGCACTCGCACTCCATGCCCGTGCAGGTCGGCGACGCTGACCTCCAGCGTGGATGACCAGAACGCGTCAATGCGATCACGGGTTGTGTGCTCGACCACTGACTGAGGGTGCCACGTCCGAACACGGATCGGAAGACCCGTTGAGAGGATGGTCGCATGACATTTGACGAGAGCTCTCTGCCACCGGTGGCAGACCTGGTGGTGGGCATTCTGGGCGGAACAGGCGATCAGGGTAAGGGTCTGGCGTATCGCCTCGCCCGCGCCGGCCAGCGGGTGGTGGTCGGATCGCGCAGCCTCGAACGTGCCGTCGCGGCGGCCGAGGAGATCGCCGCGTTGCCGGGCGTTCCCGCCGGTACGGTCTCCGGTGCCGACAACGCCTCGGCCTGTTCGTCGTCCGATGTGGTCATCATCGCCGTGCCGTGGGAGGGGCACGCGGCGACGGTGGCGTCGCTCGCGACGGAGTTGGCCGGCAAGATCGTGGTCGACTGCGTGAACCCGCTCGGTTTCGATGCCAAGGGACCGTACGTGTTGCCGGTGCCTGAGGGCAGCGCGGCGCAACAGGCAGCCGCCCTGCTGCCGGATTCTCGGGTATGCGCGGCGTTCCATCACGTCAGCGCCACGTTGTTGGCCGACCCGCAGGTGGAGCGGTTCGACCTCGACGTGCTGGTGCTGGGCGACGATCGGGACGCGGTGGCCGTCGTACAGGCCCTCGCGCTGCGCATCCCGGGTATGCGGGGTGTCCACGGTGGACGGTTGCGCAACGCTGGCCAGGTGGAAGGCTTGACCGCCAACCTCATCGCGATGAACCGGCGTTACAAGGCCCACACCGGCATCCGCGTCACCGACCTCTGACCCTCGCCGCGATCTTGGGGTTTTCCGCGTGAGTCGATCTCCGATCACGCGGAAAACCCCAAGATCGGCGCAGGTTAGTGGTGGGTGTGTTCGGCGGCGGGGAAGGTGCCGGCGCGGACCTCGGCGGTGTAGGCCGTCGCGGCCTCAAGCAGAGCGGTATGGAGATCCGCGAACTTCTTCACGAACCGTGGCATGGGTCCGCTGCGGAGCCCCGCCATGTCCTGCCACACGAGCACCTGCGCGTCGCAGTCCGGGCCGGCGCCGATGCCCACCGTCGGGATCGCCAGGTCGTGGGTGATGCGTTTGGCCAGCTCGCCCGGGACCATCTCGAGCACGACCGCGAACGCTCCCGCCTCGGCGACGGCCAGGGCGTCGGCGTAGACGTCCTCGGCCGCCTCACCCCGGCCCTGCACGCGATAACCGCCGATCGTGTGTTCACGCTGCGGGGTGAAGCCCACGTGGGCCATGACCGGGATGCCGGCCTTGGTGATGGCCGCGATCTGTGGTGCGACGCTGCGGCCGCCCTCCAGCTTCACGGCCTGGCAGAATCCTTCCTTCATGAACCGCACCGCGGTGCGCAGCGCCTGCGTCGGCCCCTCCTCGTAGGAGCCGAACGGCATGTCGCCGACGACGAGGGCATGCCTCGTCGAGCGCACCACCGACCGTACCAGGGGAAGAAGTTCGTCGATGGTTACCGGCAGCGTGGTCTCGTAGCCGAAGACGTTGTTCGCGGCCGAGTCGCCCACGAGCAGGGCGGATACCCCCGCCTGGTCGAAGATGGCGGCGCTGTACTGGTCGTAGCTGGTGAGCATGGCCCACCGCTCGCCGCGTTGCTTGGCGGCGACCAACTTGCGGGTGGTGATGCGCTGGCTGGTGGGCCCGCCGTAGAGCGACGGGGCCGGGGTTGCTGGTGGGGCGGGATCGGTCGCCGGCGGGGTGGGACGGGCGGAGCCGGGCGTGGGATCCGTCATGGCAGTCTCCTCAGACACTCCTCGAGGCCGCTGGGCGCGGTCCCCGGGTTGACGCGATCGTCCCACCGTGCCCGGTTTCGCGCAGGAGCCGCCGGCGGAATGTCGCGCGTTTCACTCCCCGCCGAGGTGTCGCCAGAGGAACTCGAACGCCAGGGCGCGCTGGAAGGCCCGTTGCGCGTTGTCGGCCGCCGCGCCGTGGCCGCCCTCGACGTTCTCGTAGGAGAAGACCGGCTGCCCCAACTCCCGCAGCCTGGCCGTCATCTTGCGCGCGTGCGCGGGATGGACCCGGTCGTCCCGGGTCGACGTGATCCACAGGACCGGCGGATACGTCTGTCCATCGTGGACGGAGCGGGCGTTCTGGTAAGGGGAGTAGGTGCGCAGGAACTCCCAGTCCGCCGTGTCGGGGTCGCCGTACTCGGCCATCCAGGAGGCGCCGGCCAGCAGCAGGTGGTACCGGCGCATGTCCAGCAGCGGCACCAGGCCGACGATGGCGCCGAAGAGCTCGGGGTAGCGGGTGAGCATGACCCCCATGAGCAGGCCACCGTTGCTCCCGCCGAGCGCGCCCAGCCTGCGGGGCGTGGCGTGGCCGCGGTCGATCAGGTCCCGCGCCACGGCCGCGAGATCCTCGAAGGCGCGCGTACGGTTCTCGCGCAGCGCGGCGTGGTGCCAGGCGGGTCCGAACTCGCCGCCGCCGCGGATGTTCGCCAGGACGTAGTTGCCGCCCCGGGCCAGCCAGGCGCGCCCGAGCCCGCCGTCATAACGGGGCATCAGTGAGATCTCGAACCCGCCGTAGGCCTCCAGCAGGGTCGGGCCGCTGCCGTCGGGGTGGCTCACGTGGAAGTAGGGCACGCGGGTGCCGTCGGCGGAGGTGGCCCACCGCTGCTCGACCCGAAGATCAGAGGAATCGAAGAATGTGGGTTCCTGGAACAGTGGCGTGATCCCGCCGTCGACGGTCCCGTAGCGCAGCGTGGCCGGGGTGGTGAAGCCGGTCGTGTTGACCAGCACCTCGTCGCTGTGGTCCGGGTTGGTGTCGACAACCGAGTTGTGGCCCAGCGTGGGCAGGTCCGGAATGACCGAGCGGGACCAGCCATCGGCCGGATCCAGCACCACGAGTTCACTGTGGACATTGCGGAGCAGCCCGAGCACCAGGCGATGGCGGGTCCACACCCAGTAGTCGAGGGTCACGTCCGGGGCCGGCTCGAAGAGCACGGTGAGGTCGCGTTGCCCCGCCTGGAACCGTGCCAGGTCGGTGGCGAGCAAGGCACCGGCCGGATAGGTATGCTCGTCGACCGTCCACGGTGTCCGCAGCTGGATGAGCAGCCACTGCCGATGCTGATCGAGGTTGGCGTCCCGGGGCGCCTCGATTCGGGAGAGCGTTCCGTCGCTGCCGAGGAGGTACTCCTCCGCTTCGTAGAACGCGATCTGCCGGTGCACCACGTCGCGCTCGAAGCCGGGCGTCGGATCGTGCACGGCAAAGGCGCGCATGTCGTCCTCGCGCGCCTCGAACACCGTCGTCGCCTCGGACAGCGGCGTCCCGCGCCGCCACCGCTTCACCACGCGGGAGTAGCCGGAGGTGGTCAGCGTGCCCGGCCCGAAGTCCGTGGCCACGAAGAGGTGATCGCGGTCGATCCAACTCGTGATGCTCTTGGCCTCCGGCAGCACGAACCCGTCGGGGAGGAAGCCACGTACGGGATCGAACTCCCGCACCACCACGGCGTCCGCGCCACCGCGCGAGAGCTGGATCAGGAAGCGCTCGTAGCCGGGCCGTAGGCCCTGCGCACCAGCCCAGACCCAGTTCTCACCCTCCGCCTCGGCCAGCGCGTCCAGGTCGATCAGCACCTCCCAGGAGCCCGATCGCACACCCTCCACCGTGGCGCGTCGCCACAGGCCACGCGGATGTTGCTCGTCCTGCCACAGGTTGTAGAGGTACTCGCCGCGGAAGTAAGGCCACGGGATCTTCTCCGCCGAGTCCAGCACCTCCCGGATCTCGTCGCGCATCCGCTCGAAGCGCTCGCCCGCGGCCAGCCGGGCGAGGGTCTGCGCGTTGTGTTCGGCGACCCAGGCCAGCGCGCGCTCGCCGGTCACCTCCTCCAACCAGAGGTACGGGTCGTCGTCCACCATGACCGCCATCCTGCCCGAGGGCCGCGATCATCGGGCACCGACGGTGGCGCCGGTCAGCGCCGCATGGGAAGGATCGCGGGGAAGCCTTATTCGGTCGGGCCGCGGCGCTGCCACAGTCGGCGCAGCGCGAACACCGCCACCACGACGATCAGCGCGGCCAGGGCCGCGAGGCCGATCCACCAACCCAGGTTCGAGCCCGAGGTCGGCGCGGCCGTGGCCGGTGGGACCTGGGTGTCGATGACCGGGGGAGTCGTCGCCGCAGCGGTCGTGGGGGCCGTCGTCGTCGGAGCCGCGACCGCGCCGGTCACCCGCAGCACCGGCGCCGGCATGTCCGGGTTGGGCACGCTGGCCGTCGGGATGTCGATCCAGCGGTCCACGCGACCGTCGCTGTAGGTCTGCAGCGTCTTGAACGTCAGCGTCTGCGACGTCGACGGCAGTTGTGCCACCCGCACCCGGACCTCGGCATCCTTCCGCACGGCCAGCGCCGTCCCGCCGACACGGAACCCGTCGTTCGTCGGCTCCAGCGACCAGCCGGAGGGTCCCGAGACGAGGCTGACGTCGGCCGGCGCGATGCCCTCGGGCAGGACGACCTGCAGCGAAACGATGCCCGCGCTGCTGGACTCCGACTCGGCCGTGAACGTCAACGTGACGTCGGTGGCACCCGCCTGCGGCTTGTCGGCCGCCACCTCGACATGCGCCAGGCCGGGGGCCGCCCAGCCGAACACCACCACGGCCGTGACCGCGACGAGCATCACCAGTCGACGCACCACCCGAACCACATGCACCTCCGCCATCGCGGCCACCGTCCGTACGGCGGTTGGTCTGCCGGTACGCCGTCCCAGTTCCCGCGGCTGAGCCTCGGTGGCCGCTACTCGCGGCTGAGCCTCGGTGGTCCGCTACTCGCGGCTGAGCCTCGGTGGCCGCTACTCGCGGCTGAGCCTCGGTGGTCCGCTACTCGCGGAAGCGGTTGGTGATCGGCAGGCGGCGGTCGCGGCCGAACGCCTTGATGGAGATCTTCGTACCGGGAGCGGACTGGCGGCGCTTGTACTCGGCGATGTCGACCATCCGTGCGACGCGGTCGACGAGTTCGGGGTCGTGGCCGGCCGCCAGCAGGGCCTCACGCCCGAGGTCGCCGTCGATGTAGTCGGCGAGCAACGCGTCCAGCGCCTCATAGGGCGGCAGCGAGTCGGTGTCGAGCTGGCCCGGTCGCAGCTCCGCGCTCGGCGGCTTGCTGATCGAGTTCTCCGGGATGGGCGGTGTCTCGCCGCGCCGCACGGCCTCCTCGTTGCGCCAGGTCGCGAGCTTCCAGATCATCGTCTTCGGCACGTCCTTGACCGGGTTGAACCCGCCCACCGAGTCACCGTACAAAGTGGAGTAACCGACGGACAGCTCGCTCTTGTTGCCGGTCGTGAGCACCAGGTGGTTGTCCTTGTTGGACAGTGCCATGAGGATGACGCCGCGCACGCGGGCCTGCAGGTTCTCCACCGCCAGGCCTTCCAGCGCCATCTGCGACAGGAACGCGTCGACCATCGGCTGGATCGGCTGCACCGCGTAGTGCAGTCCGGTGCGGGCGGCCAGGTCGGCGGCGTCCTCGCGCGAGTGCGCGGACGAGTGCTCGGAGGGCATCGACACGCCATAGACATGCTGCGGACCCAACGCGTCGACCGCGATCGCGGCCACCACGCTGGAGTCGATGCCCCCGGACAGCCCGAAGATCACCGACCGAAAGCCGTTCTTGCGGACGTAGTCGCGCAGGCCGAGGACGAGCGCCTGCCACACCTCGGCCTCGTCGCGCAGCCGCCCGGCGACCAGACCGGGCAGGCGCTCCCCGCGTGGTGGGCTCAGCCGCACCGGCAACGTCACCCGCTCGATGCGCATGCCGGCCGCGGTGGCGGGCACGGGGGTGTCGCCGGCGGCGGGCAGATCGAGGTCGAGGATGAGCAGCTCCTCGCTGAACTGCGCCGCCCGGGCGAGCAGCGTGCCGTCCGCGGTCACCACCATGGAGTCGCCGTCGAAGACCAGCTCGTCCTGCCCGCCGATCATGTTCACGTACGCGACGGTCGCCCCGGCCTCCGCGGCCCGGCGGCGCACCAGGGGCAGCCGGATCTCGTCCTTGTTCAACTGGTACGGCGACCCATTGATGTTGATGATGAGGCCCACCCCGGCCTCGCCGGCGGCGGTGAACGGACCGCCGGCCTGCCACATGTCCTCACAGATGGTCAGCGCGATGTCGACCGCACCGGCGTCGCCCGCCAGCCGCGCGATGGTGAGGGTGTCGCCGGGGACGAAGTACCGGTCCTCGTCGAAGACGCCGTAGTTGGGCAGGTGGTGCTTGAAGTAGCGGGCGCAGACCCGGCCGGCGGCGAGCACGGCGGAGGCGTTGCGCGGGCCCCGCCCCGGCGTCGCTTCGGCGCTCATCCGCGGCGGCCCGTCCGCGTCGAGGTAGCCCACCAGCACCGCCACGTCGCCCAGGCCGTCCTCGGCCAGCTCCTGCGCCAGTGTCTCCAGCGTCGCCTGCGACGCGGCCACGAACGACTCGCGGAAGACCAGATCCTCGACGGGGTAGCCGGTCAGCATCATCTCGGGGAAGGCGACCAGGTGTGCCCCGGCGTCGGCCGCCTTGCGGGCGTAGCCGCGCACGAGGGCGGCGTTGCCCCGCAGGTCGCCGACGGTCGGGTCGATCTGGGCCAGCGCGAGTCGCAACGTAGGCATGGGGCCATTCTTCCTCCCGCTGCCACCGCGCCCGCCGGCCTGGGGCGTAGCCCACGGATGGAGCACACGTCCCGCCGATGTCACGTCAGCGCGGACGTTGGTGGTTGTTCTGACGACCACCAGGTTCCGCGATCACGCGAGCGGTCAGTTCAGGCTGAGCACCGTGGCGCCGAGGAAGAGGACCAGGGCGACGGCGAGCAGGCCCAGTTGCGCCCCGCGCTGGCCATAGGACTGCAGGACGCCGGCGAACCAACCCGGTGCGCGCTGCGGTGACGCGCTGGCGGCGGCGTTGAGGCGTTCGCGCACGCGGGCCGCGATCGAGGTGACCGGCTCCGGCGTCCCGGCGGGTGGAGCCGGGGCCACCGGCACGCTCACCGGCGTGGCCAGTTCGCCGCCGCGGGCCAGGGAGTCGACCATCCGCACCCGGCCGCGCATCTCGACCAGGATGATCCACGTCGCGACCGCCACGAGCATGGCGCCGAGCAGCATCATGACCAGTGCCAGCAGCCCCCGGCCGCTGGGCGCGGCGGAGAGCGCCTGCCGGTAGAGCACGATCCACAGCGGCAGCGTGACGACCGTGTAGAGCACCAGCGTCACGGCGGCGGCCCCGTAGGCGAAGCGCGGCTGCCACACCAGGTCGTCGGTGCGGACCGGGCCCGCCGCCCGTCGGCGTCGCATCGCGATCACCGAGCCCGTGGGGCTCGGCGCCACCGACCGTACGGGCAGGGCGCGTCGCGGTCGGGGCCGCACGGGCACGACTGGTACGGTCTGGATCACCGGCGCGGTCGCACCGGGCAAGGGCGGGATGAGTCGCACGTCCGGCGTGGGGCGAGGCAGCAGCTTGCCTGGCCGCGTCGGGGTGGGGACCGGCGGCACCACCGGCCAGTCGCCGGTCGTCGGCTGTGGATCCATGCGTGGTCCTCCCCTGCGGGCGGGGTCGCTGTGCCACGATGATAGGCAACGGCCTGCTGTCGCGGAAGTCGCGCTTTGTCCTATTCCGTGGCCCTGCGCGACCGCGGGCGTTCGCGCAACGGCGCGCCGTAACACGCTCGAAATGTCATGACGCAAGGATCGGCCGACACCCCGGACCGGGGCCGGCGCTGAGCACAGGAGACACCATGGACCGTCAGCAGGAGTTCGTACTGCGGACCCTGGAGGAGCGGGACATCCGTTTCGTCCGGCTGTGGTTCACCGACGTGCTCGGCACGCTCAAGAGCGTCTCGGTGGCTCCCGCCGAGCTGGAGGCCGCCTTCGAGGAGGGGATCGGGTTCGACGGCTCGGCGATCGAGGGATTCGCTCGTGTCTATGAGTCGGACATGGTGGCGATGCCCGATCCGACCACGTTCCAGGTCTTCCCGTTCGAGGGCGGCGCCGGTGGCGAGGCCGCTCGGATGTTCTGCGACATCCTGCAGCCCGACGGCTCCCCGTCCTGGGCCGACCCGCGCCACGTGCTGCGGCGGGCGCTGTCGCGGGCGGCGGAGAAGGGCTTCACCTTCTATACCCACCCGGAGATCGAGTTCTTCCTGCTGCAGGACCTGCCGGCCGACGGCAGCGAGCCCAAGCCGGTCGACTCGGGTGGCTACTTCGACCACACCACGCACTCGGTGGCCCGCGACTTCCGCCGGCAGTCGATCCTGGCCCTGGAGCGCATCGGCATCTCGGTGGAGTTCAGCCACCACGAGGTCGCGCCCGGCCAGCAGGAGATCGACCTGCGGTACGCCGACGCGCTGACGACGGCCGACAACATCATGACCTTCCGGCACGTGGTGAAGGAGGTCGCGCTCTCCCACGGGGTGCACGCGACCTTCATGCCCAAGCCGTTCACCGACCAGCCCGGCAGCGGCATGCACACCCACCTGTCGCTGTTCGAGGGGGAGCGCAACGCGTTCCACGACGCGAGCGACCCCATGAAGCTGTCGAAGGTCGCGCAGTCGTTCATCGCCGGCCTGCTGGCCCACGCCCGCGAATACGCGGCGGTCACCAACCAGTGGGTCAACTCGTACAAGCGGCTCTTCCCCCAGGCGCTCTCCGACCGCATCACCGAGGCGCCGGCCTATGTCTGCTGGGGCCACCTCAACCGGTCGGCGCTGGTCCGGGTGCCCGCCTACGGCAAGCCGAACTCGGCCCGGGTCGAGGTGCGCTCGCTCGACTCGGCCTGCAACCCGTACCTGGCCTTCGCGGTGCTGCTCGGTGCCGGCCTGAAGGGCATCGAGGAGGGCTACGAGCTGCCACCGGGTGCCGAGGACGACGTGTGGGCGCTGTCGGCCGCCGAGCGCAAGGCGATGGGCTACGAGACCCTGCCCGAGAACCTCTCCCAGGCGATCGACGTCATGGAGAAGTCCGAGCTGGTGGCCGAGGTGCTGGGCGAGCACGTCTTCGACTACTTCCTGCGTAACAAGCGCAGCGAGTGGGAGCAGTACCGCCGGCAGGTCACGGCCTACGAGCGGCGCCGTTACCTCAGCGCCCCCTGATCGGCCCGCCCGTACGGTCCGTGTCCGTACGGTCCGTGTCCGTACGGATCGCGCCCGTACGGGTTCGCGCCACCGGCGTTGCGGGTCACGCCGCGGCGTCGGGTCGCCACTAGAGTCTGCTCGTGACCCGATCCGCGTCCCGTGGCCTCGCCGGCGCGTTCCGTCAGGACCCGTACGGCGTGGTGTTGCGTGTGATCCGGGAGGCCGACGCGGGCCTCACGGCGGCGCAGGTCAAGCAGACGCTGGTGGCCCAGGGCGTCGCGGCCGTGGACAAGCAGGTCTGGGACCGGCTGCAGCGGCGGCTGCGCTGGGACGAGCATGTGGTGGTCGAGCCCGGTTACCGCTACCGCTGGGTGGAGCAGGCTCCCGCGCCGGCGCCGATCGACGCGTTCGCCGCGATCGTGCGGGCTGCCGGCGCTCGGGCCCGACCCGGCGACGTGGCCGTGGTCGAGGAGGCGCTGGTCAACACGCCCTCGCGGGCGGACTCGTTGGCCAAGCAGCAACAGGTTCGCATGGATGGGTTGCGGGCCCTGGCCGACCTCGCCGGCGAGGTGGAGGAGCTGCTGGCGAGCCAGGCGTCGGAGCGGGCGCTGGTGCACCGGGTCCGCAGCCGGGTCAAGGCGGCCGGGCTGCATCCGATCGAGCGGGCCGGGGAGACCGTGCCGTTCGACTTCCGTCGGCATCAGCCGATCGGTCCGCCGATCGCGGCGGGCAAGCCGGTGCTGGTGATCCGACCAGGCTATCTGTGGAAGGCGCCGGCGGATCGCGGTCGTGAGCGCGGCGCGGACGAGGAGATCGTCCTCGCCAAGGCGACGGTTCAGGAATAGGGGTATCGACACGTGTCATCAGTGCGGCGGCCCACGGCCGGCATCGACTTCGGCACCTCGACCACGCTCTTCGCCACCAGTCGGGCCGGCGTTCTCGGCATCGGCGTAGGCGACCGCCAGTGGATGCCGTCCATAGCGGGGTTCGACCCGGCCGGTCAGCTCGTGGTGGGCGAGGTCGCGGAGGCGGTCGAGGGCAGCGCGGAGGCGGCGATCCGGCGTTCCGTCAAGCGCGCGATCACGGAGGGGGCCAACTCGGTCACCCTCGACCTGCCCGACGGCCGGCATCACGTGCGGGCCGACGACCTGATCGTGGCGTTGCTGCGGTCGGTTGCCGAGCGTGGCCCGGTCGTCCGTGCGTTGGAGGAGGGCGCCACGCTGCGGCTGGCCTGCCCGGCCATGTGGGACGCGCAGCAGCGGCGCCGGCTGGTGGCGCTCGCGCAGCAGGCGGGGCTGCCCGTCGACCTCGCCTCGATGGTCGAGGAGCCGGTGGCGGCGGGCATCGCCTGGCTGATGGACAACCCGGCTCCGACCGACCGTCCACTGAGGATCGTCGTCTTCGACATGGGCGGCGGCACCCTCGACATCGCGGTCCTCGACGTGCGCGGCAAGGAACTGTCGGTGCTGGCGGCGCTGGGCACCCCGGAGGCCGGCGACGCGTTGGACGCCCGCGTCGCCGAGGACCTGGAGCTCGAACTCGCGCGGCTGGGCGTGGACGTGGAGAGCCTGCCCGACCCCGGGGGAGCCCGCCAGCGGCTGGTCCGCGAGGCGCGCACCCTCAAGGAGGTGCTCTCCGACAGCGACGAGGAGTTCATGACCGTCGACCCTCGGATCTTCGGGCGAGCCGGCGAGATCTGGTATGCCCGCGAACAGCTCGCCGAGGCGTTCGCGCCGCAGCTGGACCGGGCCGAGGAGGCGATCGAACTCGCGCTGCGGGTCGCCCGGATCTCGGCCGGGGCCGGTTCCGCCGCGGCCATCGCCCGGACGGAGGTGGACGACCTGGTGCAGGGCGTCGACGTCGTGCTGCTCTCCGGCGGCATGACCAACATCCCGTACGTCCGGCGCCGGCTGCGCCGCTACTTCCCGCAGGGCACCCGGGTGGAGCACGCGTACGAGCCGCCGGAGCTGGCGGTGGCGGCCGGGCTGCCCGGCGCCGGATCCTTTGTCCGCGTCAACGTCTTCCGGCCCGCCTTCGACGTGCTGGTGGAGTGGGGCGGCGAGTCGCGCACGCTCTACGAGGCGTTCACCCCGCTGGTCGGGCGAGCGCAGATCGTCGGCGGCGACGAGTTGCGTTATGTCCGCACCGGCCGGGAGTTGTCGCTGCCCGTGGAGGGGAAGGGCAAGCTGAAGGTCGTCTCGTACAGTGGCAAGAAGCTGCACGCGAGCCTCGGCGACCGATCCCTGGACGGCCACCCGGTGAGCTTCAGTGACAAGTTCGAATTTTCGATCTACCCGGACGGTCGGATCCGTCTCATCGACGGAGGTGGCATCGCCGATGGCCGGGTCGAGGACTGGCACCACCTCGACGATGCCGACAAGCCCTGACGCGCCGACCTGAGGATGGCCGCCCATGTCCCCCCACCGAGCAACCACCTGGGCCGAGGTGTCGGCCTACGTCAAGCACGTCTATCCCGTGCAGCATGAGTGGCCCGGTCAGGGACTGGCGATCGTGCTCAACGGGATGGCCGCCAACCACCCGGTGCTGGTAGCCATCGAGAACCCGGGCTACTGGGGAGTCGACCACGTGACGGTCGAGGCGAACCTGGGGCCCGCCGGCGGGGTCGACGTGCTCGCCGCCACCAAGGCGGCCGGCAGCATCCCCATGGCCGGGGTGGTCTGGCGCGAGGAGCAGGTGGCCGTACGGGTGAGTCGTTGCCTGGCGACGCTGACGCTCGACCACCTCGCCGCGACGATCGGCTCGTTCGGCGGTGCCCTCGACGGCTATGTGATGATCCGCGGCCGCTGACCTCGGGCGCGCGTTGTCGTACCCGCGTGTGATCCTGTCGCGGTGATCGTGGAGTTCGACGCGCAGTTGTGGGAGTGGTCGGCGCGCTCCGACTCGTGGACGTTCGTCAGCCTGCCGGTCGACGACTCCGAGGAGATCCGGGAACTCATGGCGGGGTTCGACTCGCCCCGGCGCGGGTTCGGGTCGGTGCGGGTGCGCGCCCGCATCGGCACCACGACCTGGCAGACCTCGATCTTCCCGGACCGTGGTCGTGCGGCCTACGTGCTGCCGGTCAAGCGAGCCGTACGCTCGGCCGAGGGCCTCAAGGTGGGCGACACCACCAGCGTCACCATCGAACTGCTGGACCTGTAGTCTCCGCGCGCTCACGCCCGGGCGGAACGTCTTCCCCATACCCCGCAGGAGTGTGAGCGCTTGCGGTGGCTGACCAGCATTTTGGCAAGATCATCTGTTCACACTCGACGGGCGACGCGAGCCGTGTGAACCGACACGCCCACGACGCCCCGGCGCGCCGCTCACGCTCGAAGCGCCAACGGGCCGGGGGGTGTTGGGAGGCGTACGGGCTGATTAGCGTGACGTCATGCAGCGAGCTCGCGTCCCCCTGGTCGTCACTGGCGTCACCGCCGTGGTCACGTGTGGGTTGCTGGCCGCGGCCCTCGCGTGGGGGTGGCTGGGTCCGGACGTCGGGCGGGGTTCGGCGTTCTGCGAGGCGGCCCGGGACTGGGTCGTGCGGCAGCCGGCGAACACCTTCTCCAATCTGGGGTTCGTCGTCGCGGGGCTGCTCATCGCCTGGCACGCCAGCAGACCGGGCGCCCTCGGGTCGACGCTGGCCGCGCGGCGGCACCTGCCCACCTTCATGGCGTGCGTGGTGGTCTTCCTCGGGCCGGCGAGCGCCGCGATGCACGCGTCCCAGTCGGCGCTGGGCGGTCGGCTGGACATGCTGAGCATGTATCTGGTCGCCTCGCTCGCCGCCGCCTACGCGCTCACCCGCCTGCTGCGGGCGGGCACGGCCACCTTCGTGACCGTCTTCCTCGCCGGTGTGCTGCTGTGCGAGGTGGTCGAGACGATCGGGGGCAAGGTTCCGGTCGTGCAGAGCGCGGGCAACACCGCCTTCGGGTCGCTGCTGCTGTTCGCCATCGCCG
>Ga0164243_10007148_pt1 | contig 16728 bp, 12 predicted proteins | sample OricompcompostOP_FD_108781 | JGI IMG/M metagenome (GOLD analysis project Ga0164243, IMG submission 108781) | Organic Plus compost microbial communities from Emeryville, California, USA - Original compost - Organic plus compost (OP) | ecosystem: Engineered > Solid waste > Mixed feedstock >... | reverse complement strand
CGCTCGGCATCACGGCTGCGTTTGTCGGTCCGCTCGCCTTCGGCGTCACGGAACAAGTTGATGCGGTCGAGGAGTTGAGCCCTTTTCTCGGTGTCCCGGACGCCGAGCCCTTCCTCGGGGGCGAGCGCGAGCACGCCGACCTTGCCCTGGTGGACGTTGCGGTGCACGTCGTACGCGGCCTGGCCGGTCTCCTCCAGCGGGTACGTACGCGACAGCGTGGGGTGGATCTTCCCCTTGTCGATGAGCCGGTTCGCCTCCCACGCCTCGCGGTAGTTGGCGAAGTGGGAGCCGACGATGCGCTTCAGGGACATCCACAGGTAGCGGTTGTCGTAGGTGTGCTCGTACCCGGAGGTGGAGGCGCAGGTGACGATCGTGCCGCCCTTGCGCGTGACGTAGACGCTGGCGCCGAAGGTCTCCCGGCCGGGGTGCTCGAAGACGATGTCGACGTCCTCGCCGCCGGTCAACTCCCGTATGCGGGCGCCGAATCGCTTCCACTCGCGCGGGTTCTGGGTGCGCTCGTCCGTCCAGAAGCGGTAGCCCTCCGCGGACCGGTCGATGATCGCCTCCGCGCCCATCCGCCGGCAGATCTCCGCCTTCTGCTCGCTGGAGACGACGCAGACCGGGTTGGCGCCGCCGGCGAGCGCGAACTGCGTTGCGTACGAGCCGAGTCCGCCGCTCGCGCCCCAGATCAGCACGTTGTCGCCCTGCTTCATGCCGGCGCCGTTGCCGGAGACCAGCTGCCGGTACGCGGTGGAGTTGACGAGGCCGGGAGCGGCGGCCTCCTCCCAGGTGAGGTGGGCCGGCTTCGGCATCAGCTGGTTGGACTTCACCAGCGCGATCTCGGCCAGCCCGCCGAAGTTGGTCTCGAAGCCCCAGATCCGCTGCTCGGGGTCGAGCATCGTGTCGTTGTGCCCGTCCGCGGACTCCAGCTCGACGGACAGGCAGTGCGCCACGCACTCGTCGCCGGGCCGCCAGGCGTTCACGCCCGGGCCGGTGCGCAGCACGACGCCCGCGAGGTCGGAGCCGATCACGTGGTACGGCAGGTCGTGCCGCTTGGCCAGCGGCGACAGCCGCCCGTACCGCTCCAGGAACGCGAACGTGGGCAGCGGTTCGAAGATCGACGTCCATACGGAGTTGTAGTTCACCGAGGACGCCATCACCGCCACGAGGGCTTCGCCGGGCCCGAGTTCGGGCACCGGCACCTCGTCCACGTGCAGCGACTTGCGCGGGTCCTTCTCCCGGGAGGGCAGGCCGTCGAACATCTCGGCCTCGTCCCGGTGCACGGTCACCGCGCGGTACGACTCGGGCAGGGGGAGCCGGGCGAAGTCCTCGCTGGCTGACTGCGCTTGGATGGCGTCCAGGATCTCGTTCACGGTATGCCTCCGGCGAAGCGGTCGTCGGGTGTGAGGCAGGAGCACCGTCGGTTCGGCGGACTGGTCGCACGGGGTGAGTGCGGTGCCTGTGACGCAGGCGCCCGGGCGAAGCGGCGTGCCGCTGGGACAGCGCCCGAGCACGACCCACCGTATGACACCCAGTGCCAGAGGACAAGACACTGCGTGCCAAAATTCTCATCTGTCTGGCGAGCGCGCACGGTTGAGCGCACCGTTCGCCAACGGGCGGGCGGCCAGGGGGAGTTGGGGGCACGGGGCAGGCGGGGAGACCGGCGGGCGCGGCGGCCGGCACGGCCGAGGCTCGGCCGTCACGTACCGAAACAGCCCGGGTACGGGCCTCAACCCGCCGCCGTGCCGGCCGAGTTCAGCTGCCAGCGTTCAGCTGCGCAGCGCGTCCTCGATCGTGCGCATGATGTCGTCCAGCGACGCGTCCGTACGCGCCACCGTGACCAGCACGTCACCGCGCCGGGTGCTCTCCGCCGCGGCCTCGGAGCGGCCGGCGGGCTGCTGCCGGCTCGGCACGAAACCGGTGCCGAACGTGCGCCGCACGATCGCGAAGGCGTGGTCCAACTGCGCCTCCACATCGCCCACTCCGCCGCCGCGCAGCCAGCGCCGTAGCACGTGGTTGTGCGCGGTGACGACGGCGGACGCGGCGACCTCCGCGAGCAGCGGCTCGTCGAAGTCGCTGACGCCGTCGCGGTGCGCCGCCTCGTCGAAGTGGCCCAGCAGGTAGCGCGTGAACAGCCGCTCGTAGCGGGCCACCGAGGCGATCTCCGCCTCGCGCAGCGCGGGCACTTCGCGCGTCAGCTTGTACCGCTCCACGCTGCCCTTGGGCGAGGCCGCGTACATCTTCATGACTTCCTTGATGCCGCGGCACACCGTGTCCAGCGGGTGCTCGTGCGCGGGCGCGGCCTCCAGCACCGCCTGCGCCCGCACCAGGGTGTCGTCGTGGTCCGGGAAGATCGCCTCTTCTTTGGCGCGGAAGTGCCGGAAGAAGGTGCGCCGGGCGACGCCGGCCGCGGCGGCGATCTCGTCGACCGTCGTCGCCTCGTAGCCCTTCGTCGCGAACAGTTCCATCGCCGCGGCCGCCAACTCGCGGCGCATTTTCAGCCGTTGTGAGGAGGCGGCCTGCGAGGAACGGGACGGCTTCACGGAGTTGGGCATGTGGGGAACGTTACACGCCGTGACGGGTTCCTGCTCCGGGCGGTGCTCGCCGGCCCGTACCGGGCGTACGCGGTCACGGCCGCGCGTACTCGTGGAAGCCGCGCCCCGTCTTCCGGCCGAGGCAGCCGGCCGCGACGAGGTGTTCCAGCAGCGGCGCCGGCGCCAGCCCCGGATCGCGGAACTCCCGGTGCAGCACCTGCTCGATCGCGAGCGACACGTCCAGGCCCACCACGTCGAGCAGTTCGAAGGGCCCCATGGGATAGCCGCCGCCGAGCCGCATCGCCGCGTCGATGTCCCCGGGCGAGGCGTAGTGCTGCTCGACCATCTTCACGGCGTTGTTGAGGTACGGGAACAGCAGCGCGTTCACGATGAACCCGGCCCGGTCCCCGCAGTCCACGGCGTGCTTGCCGACCACGGCGCACACCTCGTGCACGGTGGCGTGCGCCTCGTCGCCGGTGAGCACCGTACGCACCACCTCCACGAGCTTCATCGCCGGCGCCGGGTTGAAGAAGTGCATGCCGACGACGTCCTGCGGGCGCGACGTCGCACGGGCGCAGGCGACGACCGGCAGCGAGGAGGTGGTGGTCGCCAGCACCGCGCCCGGCTTGCACAACTCGTCGAGCCGGGCGAAGAGTTGCCGCTTGACCTCCAGCTCCTCGGCCACCGCCTCGACCACCAGGTCCGCCCCGGTCAGCGCCTCCAGCGTGCCGGCCGCGGTGAGCCGGCCCAGCGCGGAATCCCGCTCCGCGGCGCCCAACCGCCCCTTGCGCACGGCCCGTTCGAGACTGCCGGCGACGCGCTCCCGGGCCCGCTGCGCCTTCTCCGCGCTGCGCCCGGCCAGTACGGTCGCGTACCCGGCCTTGGCGAAGACCTCGGCGATGCCGGCGGCCATGGTGCCCGAGCCGGCGACGCCGACCGTGCGCACCGGCCGTCCGGCGGCGGCGGTCCGCGCGCCCTGCCGCGTCTGCGCGTCCGGCACGATCGCGGCCGCGCCCGCGCCGCCCGCCGCCTCGTAGGTGTAGAAGCCGCGGCCCGCCTTGCGCCCGGTCAGGCCCGCGTCGGTGAGCTGCCGCAGCACGGGTGCGGGCGCGTGCATGCGCTCGCCGGAGCCGGCGTACAGCGCCTCCAGCACCGTACGGGCGGTGTCGATGCCGATCAGGTCCAGCAGCGCGAGCGGGCCCATCGGCAGTCCGCAGCCGAGCCGCATCGCGGCGTCGATGTCGTCGCGGCCGGCGTAGCGCGCCTCGTACATCGCCGCGGCCTGGTTGAGATAGCCGAACAGCAGCCCGTCGGCGACGAATCCGGGCCGGTCGCCCACCGCGACGGGCTCCTTGCCCAGCTCGCGGGCGAGCGCGGTCACCGACGCGACGGCGTCCGGCGAGGTGAGCACGGACGACACCACTTCGACGAGCTTCATGGCGGGTGCGGGGTGGAAGAAGTGCAGGCCGAGGACGCGTTCGGGCCGGTCGGAGTCGGCGGCGAGCCGGGTCACCGACAGCGCGTTGGTGCCGGTGGCGAGGATGGTGTCCGGTCCGACGACGGTGTCCAGGCCGGCGAACACCTGGCACTTGGTGTCGTAGTCCTCGGGCACGACCTCGATGACGAGTTCGGCGCCGGCGGCGGCGTGCAGGTCGCGGGAGGTGCGCAGCCGGGACAGGATCTCCCGGCGCTCGTCCTCGCCGATCCGCCCGCGCCGTACGGAGCGTGCGGTGGAGTCTTCGAGCGCCTGCACGGCGGCGCGGGCCGCCTCTTCGCTGGTGTCGATGCCGGTGACCCGGCGTCCGGAGCGGGTGAGTACGTCGACGATGCCGGTGCCCATGGTGCCGAGGCCGACGACGGCGATGTTCTGCGGGGGCGGACGGTCCATCACGGGACTCCATTGGTGACGACTGAGAGAGACGACTGAGAGGGGACTGCGAATCGAGGTGCGCGCCGGGTGCGCGTCGGCGCCGAGCCGCGGCGAACGCACGCGTGCGGCCGTGGAGTTGGGTGCCGGGCGTCCGGCCTGCCCCTGGCCGGGCCGCTGTTGGAACTGGAGCGATGCCGTCCGGTGCGGGCGCTGGTGCGCGCCCCGCTTCCGGATGCCGCCGAGCCTGCCGTGCTCTCAAGGCGGCTGCGTCACCAGGCCGCCTGAGCGGGTATGCCGCTCTGACGAGCACCGTAACTCGTGGGTAACCAATGCGCCAGGGGTATGGGCTTCCCCAAGGGTGTGGCACTGACCACGTGGGGGAGGGAGGCGTAAGTGGCCGACGCATTCCGATCGTTGACCGACCGCGTAAGGGCAGAAGCGGACCCGTCCGAGTACGAGCGTCTGGTCGCGCTCGCCCGGGAGGACTCCCAGGACGCGCGCGACCAGCTCGCCGCCGTGCTCACCGAGGGCCAACGCCCGCTGTGGGCACGCGAGTTGGCGGCCTTCGCACTGGGCACCGCGGGCGACCGGCGGGCGTTCGAAACGCTGATCTTCATGCTCAACTACCGCGATCCGGTGCGCTGCGCCACGGCCGCGCACGCGCTCGCGCGGCTGCGCGACCCGCGCACCGCGCGGGCCGCCGCCGCCCTGGCCACCAACGAACTGCGCACCGCCTACGCGCTGCACGCCGTGCGGCTGCTGACGGCGCTGCGCGCGCCCGAATCGGTGCCGACGCTGATCTCCGTGCTCCAGCGGCTGTTGATGGGCCCGGTGCACTACTGGCCGATCGCGGAGGCATGCGTGCAGGGCCTCGGGGCGCTGGGGGACCGGCGGGCAGTGCCGGTGCTGGGTGCGGCCGCCGAACACCACCGGCTGTCCCCGGCGGCGAAGGCCGCGCTGGCCCGCATCCCGGCGGCCCGCCGCAGCCGCCCCCGCAGCCGCCCGGTCAGCCAGGGGCCCGGGGGCGGGTAGCGGGACGCCTGCGGCTCAACTCCGGTCACTGCGCGGCCCGTTCCCCCAGCGGCCGTACGTAGCGCACTTCGGGCACCTGGGCGCCGGCGACGTCGCAGACGGTCTCGGCGCCGTCGGCGGCGCAGCCCATGTGCGCGTAGAAGCCGCGTGCCCGCAGGTTCTCCCGCAGCACCCACAGCCGGAGCCGCGGGTGGCCACCGGCGGCGAGCCGCCGTACGCACGCGGTGAACAGCTCGCGTCCGAAGCCGCCGCCGACCAGTTCGGGGCGCACGTAGAGGGCGTACAGCTCGCCGTCGCCCGCGAGTTGGGCGTCGCCTGCGGTGGCGCCCGTGCGGTACGGGCCGAACGCGGCCATGCCCGCGATCTCGCCGCCGGCGTCCTCCGCCACGAGGTCGGTGACCGTGCCGTCGGAGGCGGCGCGCATCTCCCGGCGCCGCTGCGCGTCCCGCTTCGGTGACAGCGCCGCGAGGTGTTCCTCCGGCATCAGCCCCGCGTACGCGAACCGCCAGCTGTGCACGCGCAGTTCGGCCACGGCGTCGAGATCGGCGTCGGTCAGCTCCCGTATGCGCATGGAGCGCATCGTGACAGTTTCCGCAGCGGACCACAGCGCATTTCCCGCTCGTACCCCGCACACGAAACGGCGCGGAAACCGGACAGAAGATGTCGGCTATGGGCGCGAGGCTGTCCGTATGACACATCGATGGGCGGACTTCCACGCCGAACAGCCGCGCTTCGCGGACGCCGTGCGCGAGCGCTTCGCACGATTCCGGCACCACGTGCTCGGCACGCTGCGCCCCGACGGCGCACCCCGACTGACCGGCCTGGAAGCGGACTTCCGGGACGGCGAGCTGTGGCTGGGCATGATGCCCGGCTCCCGCAAGGCGCTGGACCTGCGCCGGGACCCGCGCTTCGCGCTGCACGCCAACCCGGGGCCCGGCGCGGAGATGGAGAACGGCGACGTACGGGTGTCCGGGCGCGCCGTCGAGGTCACCGACGAGGACACCCTCGCCCGCTACCTCGCGGGCGCCCCGGAGGACATGCCCGCGCGATTCCAGCTGTTCCGGGCGGAGTTCACGGAGGTGGTGCGGGTGCACATCGAAGGCGAGGACCTGGTGTGCCGGGTCTGGCACCCCGGTCGGCCGCTGCGCACGATCCGCCGCGGCGCGGACGACAGTCCGCCGCGCGAGGACGAGTGACAGCCCGGGTGCGGGGCCGGCCGCCCGGCCCCGCACCCGCGACGGCGCGACCGGCTCTATCCGCTGACGACCGCGAACACTTCGGCCTCCAGCAGCAGTTCGGGCCGCACCAGCGCGGCCACCTGCACGGCGGTGCTGGCCGGCGGGCGGGAGGTGTCGATATGGGCGTCGCGTGCCGCGCGTACGGCGGGCAGGACGGCCGGGTCGGTGTAGAAGAAGGTCAGCTTGACGACGTCGGCGAAGGTCGCGCCGGCGGCGTCGAGACAGCGACTGAGGTTCGTGAACACCTGGGCGGCCTGGGCGGCGGGGTCGCCCGCGCCGACGACGGCGCCGTCCTCGTCGAGGGCGATCTGGCCGGAGACGGCGATGAACCGGCCCTCGCCCCAGACGACATGGTCGTAGCCGTTCGCGGGAGCGACGCCCGACGGGGCGGCGATGTGCGTGAGTTCGGACACCCGGCCAGCCTATGCGCCGGTCTGTGCGCGCCGTTGCCGGCCCCGGGCGCGGCCCGTCCCGCTGCATTCGTCACAGCAGCGTCAACTGCTGCCCCTGCGCCGGGTTTTCGACGGGCGCACCCTCGAACAGGCCGTACCGCTCGGGGTCTTGCGGCGCCTCCCGCGGCGGCGCCCCCGGGCCGGCGGCGCCGTCCGTGCCCGTACCGACCCGGCGGTGCCCACCCGCAGCGGCCGGCCCGATGCCGTACTCGGCGGCCAGTTCGTGTACTTGACGCGTGATGCGCCGCTGATACCACTTGGGCGCGTACGCACCGTCCGCGTACAGCGTCTCGTAGTGCCGCACCAGACCCGGGTGGTGTGCGTGCAGCCAGCGCATGTACCACTCGCGGGCGCCGGGGCGCAGATGCAGTGCGAGCGGGGTCACGGACGCGGCGCCCCCGGCGGCGATCGCGCGCACTGTGGTGCGCAGCTGCTCCGGCGAGTCCCCGAGGAAGGGGATGACCGGGGCCATCAACACCCCGCAGGGGATGCCGTGTTCGGCGAGCGTGCGCACGACGTCCAGGCGGCGCTCGGGCGCGGGAGTGCCCGGCTCCACGGTGCGCCACAGCTCCTCGTCGGTGCTGCCGACGGAGACCGATACGGCCACGTCGGTCACGGCCGCGGCCGACCGCAGCAGTTCGAGGTCGCGCAGGATCAGCGTGCCCTTGGTGAGGATCGAGAACGGGTTGGCGTAGTCGCGCAGCGCGGTCAGGATGCCCGGCATCAGCCGGTACCGGCCCTCAGCGCGCTGGTAGCAGTCGACGTTCGTGCCCATGGCGATGTGCTCGCCGTTCCAGCGGCGTGCGCCCAGCTCCTTGCGCAGCAGCTCGGGTGCGTTGACCTTCACGACGATCTGCGAGTCGAAGCCGGCGCCGGTGTCGAGGTCGAGGTAGCGGTGCGTACCGCGCGCGAAGCAGTACACGCACGCGTGGGTGCAGCCGCGGTAGGGGTTGACCGTCCACTCGAACGGCATCCGGGAGGCGCCCGGCACCCGGTTCACGATCGAGCGTGCGCGGACTTCGTGGAAGGTCACGCCGCGGAACTCCGGGGTGTCGAAGGTGCGGCTGACGACCTGCGTTCCGAACAGCGCGGGGTGCTCCGCCGCACCGTCGCCGCTCAGGTTGTCCCAGCGCATGGAGCCTCCTCGTACGGTCCGCTGCTACCTTCCACCACAATAGAACAGCTGTTCCCATCCAGGAGTCAAGGTGGATTTGGGCGGGCGGCCGGCAGGTGATTGGGTTGACGGCGCGTGCTCCCGGCCGTTCGCCGCCGGGCGCCGTACGCGGGCGCCATCCCGGCGCCGATGGGGCGAGCCCGCCGTATCCGTGGACAGGCGCCGGGACAGGAGGAGCAATGGCGCAGGTCGAGGCGGTAACTCAGCGGGAGATCGCGGCCGGCCCGGAGGACGTGTTCGACGCGCTCGCCGACTACGCCGAAGTGCGGCCGAAGGTGCTGCCCGCCCAGTTCAGCGAGTACGAGGTGCGCGAGGGCGGCGACGGCGAAGGCACCGTCGTGCACTGGAAGCTTCAGGCCACCAGCAAGCGCGTCCGCGACTGCCTGCTCGACGTCACCGAGCCCGGCGGCCCGGACGACGACGTGCTGGTGGAGAAGGACCGCAACTCCTCCATGGTCACCACTTGGACCGTGGTTCCGGGCAGCGGCGAAGGCCGCGCCCGGGTCACCGTGCGCACCGTGTGGAACGGCGCGGGCGGCATCGGCGGCTTCTTCGAGCGGACCTTCGCGCCGAAGGGACTCGCCCGCATCTACGACGAGTTGCTGGCGAAGCTGGCCGCGCAGGTGGAGAAGTAGCCGCGGTTCACGGCCGGTTCGAGCGAGCCGGTGACCGGGCGGGCGGGGGCACGGCAACCGCGCCGGTCACCGGTTCGGGTGTTTTTCCCGACGGGTCCGTGTGTGCGCGGATCCGCTGCGGCATCCTCTCCCGCCGCGAAACCCGCAGCTGAGCGCACGGCCGGCGCCCCGGGCGACCGGCTCGACCCCGCATCCGCCCATCTCCCGGGCCCCGCGCCCGACTTGAACGCCCTTGTCGCGTAATGCGAGAAATGCAGCTCGGTGTTGGCGGCGCGAGGTGCGAGGAGTGCGATGGCCGGGACGGCTCTGGGCGACAGGGACGAGCAGGTCCCCGCATCGGTCCAAGTGAGCCTGGAAATCCCGGAATACGGACCGTGGAGCGGGCCCGCCGCCGCGCCCCAAGCCGGGGTGCTGTCGAGAGCCGCAGCGGACAACTGCGCGGACCCGCACCGCCCGTACGCCGCGCACCGCGCGGAAGACCCCCGCGGCGCACCTGTCCCCGCGCTCGGCACCGCGCGCACCCGGCTGATCTTCCTCGGCCTCGTGCTCGCCCTGCTCCTCGCCGCGCTCGAACAGACCATCGTCGCAACGGCGTTGCCCAGGATCGTCGGCGAACTGCACGGCCTGGACCGCATGTCGTGGGCGGTGACCGCCTACCTCCTCGCCGCCACCATCGGGCTGCCCGTCTACGGCAAACTCGGCGACCTCTTCGGCCGCAAAGGCGTCTTCCTCTTCGCCCTCGGCCTCTTCACCGCCGGCTCCGCGCTGGCCGGCTGGTCGCGCACGATGAGCGAACTGATCGCCTTCCGCGCCGTCCAAGGCGCGGGCGCCGCGGGCGTGTTGACGGGCGTACAGGCCATCATCGCCGACCTGGTGCCGCCGCGCCGCCGCGGCCGCTACATGGGCCTGACCGGCGCCGCCTACGGAGTGGCCTCCGTCGTCGGCCCGCTGCTCGGCGGCTGGCTCACCGACCGGCTCTCCTGGCGCTGGTGCTTCTACCTCAACGTGCCGCTCGGGCTGGCCACTTCGGCGCTCGTCGCCGCCGCACTGACGCTGCCGCGCCGCCGCGCCCGCCGGGCCCCGCTCGACGTGCCCGGCGCCGTGCTGCTGACCGCGTTCTCCAGCTGCCTTGTGCTGCTGACCAGTTGGGGCGGCACCGAGTACGCGTGGAGCGACCGCGTCGTCCTCGCCCTCGCCGCGGGCGCGGTGCTCAGCGGCGCCCTGTTCCTCCTCGCCGAGCGCCGCGCCGCCGAACCGCTGCTGCCGCTGCGCCTGTTCCGCGACTCCGTGTTCAACGTCACCGGCATCCTCGGCGCCGTCAACGGCGCCGCCGTGTTCGGCGTCGCCAGCTACCTGCCCGGCTATCTGCAGATGGTCTACGGCGCCAGCGCCACCGGATCCGGGCTGCTGATGCTGCCCATGCTGGGCGGCATCGTCGTCGGCTCCACCGTCTCCGGGCGGCTGATCTCCCGCACCGGCCGATACCGCAGCCACCCGATGCTCGGCTGCGCCCTCGCCGCGGCCGGCATGTGGCTGCTGTCCGGACTCGGAACGCACACCGGCCGCGAGGCGTACGGACTGTGGACGGCGCTGGTCGGCCTCGGCGTCGGGCTCGCCATGCCGGTGCTGGTGCTCGCCGTGCAGAACACCGTGCGGCCCGCCGACCTCGGCACGGCCACGAGCGCGAGCAACTACTTCCGGCAGATGGGCGGCAGCATCGGCGCAGCCGTCTTCGGCACGCTCTTCGCACACCGGCTCGGCGAGGCGCTGGCCCGCGATCTGCCGCACGCCGCAAACCGGCTGCCCGGCCGCGCGGACGGCCGACTCGCGGGCGCCCGGGGCGGGTTGAACAGCGGCGGCCCCCTCGACCCGGCCTCGCTGGACCCGACGTCCATCACCCCGCAGCTCGTGCACGCGCTGCCCGCGCCGCTGCGCGACGGCTACGTACGCGCCTACGCCGAGGCCATACCGCGCATCTTTCTCTACCTCGTCCCGGTGCTCGTGCTCGGGCTCCTGTTCGCCTTCTTCCTTAAGGAGAGACCTCTGGTGTCCCAGAACGCTCCCGTGCCCGACGCGCGCAGCGGCGACGGCCAGGACAACGATGCGCGCGCGGCGGCACCCCCGCTTCCCGTACGGCCCGTCAAGTCCGCACCGCAGCCCGGCGCGGAGGAGGCGTCCGCGGCGAGCGCGCGACACGGCGCGCTCGTGTGCGGCAACGTGCGCCACCAGGACGGCAGTTGCGTGCCGCGCGCCGCGCTGACGCTCATCGACACCGGCGGCCGGCAGGTCGGCAGAGGCACCGCCGGCGAGGACGGGCGCTACACCCTGAACACCCCGGGCCCCGGTTCGTACGTGCTGATCGCGGCGGCCGAAGGGCTCCAGCCGCACGCCGTCGGCGTCACCGTCCGCGCCTCAGCCGACCGGCCGGTCGAACTCGACGTCGTACTCGGCGGCGCGGGCCGCCTCGCGGGACGGGTGACGGAGGCCGGCGGAACCCCGGTGCGGGAGGCGACGGTGACGCTCACCGACGCCGTGGGAGAGGTCGTCGCCGCGGCCCGCAGCGGACGCGAAGGCGACTACGCGGTGGGCGAGTTGGCGGCCGGCGAGTACACGCTCACGGTCGGGGCGTCCGCGCACCGCCCCGTCGCGCTGCCGGTGTCCGTGCAGCCCGGCCGCGAGACCCGCCAGGACGTCGAACTGGCCGGCGGCGCCGTCCTGCGCGGCACGGTGCGCGCGGGCGGCGGCCGGCCCGTCGACGACGCCAGGGTGACGCTGCTCGACGCGGCGGGCGACGTCGTCGGCACCATGACCACGGGAGCCGACGGCGGCTTCCGGTTCGCCGACCTCTCGTCAGGCGAGTACACCGTCATCGCCGCCGGGTATCCGCCCGTCGCCACCGTGCTGCGCGTCGCAGGCGACGACGCCACGGAGCGGGACCTCCAACTCGGCCACGACGACCGGCAGTCGGGCCCGCCCCGAGCCTGAGCACCGCCGCCGGTGACGCCCCGGCAGGTACGCACGACGGGTACGCACGACGGGTACGAAAGCGCACCGTGCGGCGGGTGCGGGCGGAGTTATCCACAGGGGTGTCCGGACCTGCGGCCACCGCGTAACGTTCCCGGCATGAAGATCCTCATCAGCGCCGACATGGAAGGCGCCACCGGTGTCACTTGGCCCGCCGACGTGCTGCCCGGGACGCCGCAGTGGGAGCGCTGCCGGCCCCTGTTCACCTCGGATGTGAACGCGGCGGTCACCGGCTTCTTCGAAGGCGGCGCCGACGAGGTGCTGATCAACGAGGCGCACTGGTCGATGCGCAACCTCCTCCTGGAACAGCTCGACGACCGCGCGCAGATGCTCACCGGACGGCACAAAGGACTGACCATGGTCGAAGGCGTCCAGCACGGAGACGTCGACGGCATCGCGTTCGTCGGATACCACACGGCCGCGGGCGACGAAGGAGTGCTCGCCCACACCTACCTCGCCAACTCGATCACGGGCGTGTGGGCCGACGGCGAGCGCGCCAGCGAGGGCCTGCTCAACTCCCTCGTCGTCGCCGAATACGGCGTGCCCGTCGTGCTGGTGACCGGCGACGACCGCACCGTCGCCGACGCCAAGAGATACGCCCCCGAGGCACGCGGCGTCGCCGTCAAGGACTACGTCTCGCGCTACGCCGCGGTCTGCCGCACCCCCGCCCGCACCGCGCAGGACATCACCGCCGCAGCACGCGAAGCGGCCAAGCTCGCGGTGCGCACCCGGCCCGCAGCGCCCCAACAGCACACTGTGGAGCTGGAGTTCGACGCCGAACACCTCGCCGGCGCCGCCACCGTCGTGCCGGGCGTCGAGCAGAAAGGAGAGCGCCGCGTGGCCTACACCTCACCGGACATGTACGAGGGCATCCGCACGTTCAAGGCCGTCACGACCGTCGTCTCGGCAGCGGTGGAGGAGCAGTATGGCTGAGCACATGGACCAGCGGACGCTGGACGAGACGGTGACCTTCACCTCCGACCTGATCCGCATCGACACCACCAACCGCGGCCACGGAGAAGGCAACGAGCGCCCCGCCGCCGAATACGTGGCGGAACGGCTCGCCGACGCGGGTATCGAGCCCACCCTGCTGGAGAGGGCGCCGGGCCGGACGAACGTCGTCGCGCGCATCCCCGGCAGCGACCCGTCGGCCGACGCGCTGCTCCTGCACGGGCACTTGGACGTGGTGCCGGCACAGGCGGCCGACTGGAGCGTCCACCCGTTCTCCGGCGAGATCCGCGACGGCGTCGTGTGGGGCCGCGGCGCCATCGACATGAAGAACGCGGACGCCATGGTCCTCGCCCTGGCCCGATCCTGGGCCCGCGCCGGAGTGCGCCCGCGCCGCGACATCGTGCTGGCCTTCACCGCCGACGAGGAGGACAGCGCCGACTACGGCTCCGGCTACCTCGCCGACCACCACCCCGGCCTCTTCGAAGGCTGCACCGAAGGCATCAGCGAATCCGGCGCCTTCACCTTCCACGCCGGCGGAGGGCTGCGGCTGTACCCCGTGGCGGCCGGCGAACGCGGCACCGCCTGGCTGCGGCTGACCGCACACGGCAAAGCCGGACACGGCTCGAAGGTCAACAAGGACAACGCGGTCAGCCGTCTCGCCGCCGCGGTCGCCCGCATCGGCGAACACGAGTGGCCGGTGCGCCTGACCCCCACCGTGCGCGCCGCGCTGACCGAACTGGCCGCGGCCTGCAGCCTGGAGGAGCCCGACCTGGACGCACCCGGCTTCGACGTCGACGGCCTGCTGGACAAGCTCGGCCCCGCCGCCGACCTCGTCCAGCCCACGGTGCGCAACAGCTCCAACCCCACGATGCTGGACGCCGGATACAAGGTGAACGTCATCCCCGGCAGCGCCTCAGCCTCCGTCGACGGCAGGATGCTGCCCGGCGGCGAAGACGAGTTCCACGAGACGCTGGACCGGCTCACCGGACCCGACGTGGACTGGGAGTTCCAGCACCGCGAAGTCCCACTGCAGGCGTCCGTCGACTCGCCCACCTACGCTGCCATGCGCGAGGCGCTGGAGCACTTCGACCCCGGCGCCCACGTCGTGCCCTACTGCATGTCCGGCGGCACCGACGCCAAACAGTTCTCGCGGCTGGGCATCGCCGGATACGGCTTCACCCCGCTGCGGCTGCCCGAAGGCTTCGACTACCAGGCGCTCTTCCACGGTGTGGACGAGCGAGTCCCGGTGGACGCCCTGCACTTCGGCGTCCAGGTGCTCGACCGCACCCTGCTGTCCCTTTAGTTCCGGAAGGCGTAACCCCCACTCATGGCGACCACCACCGCACCGTACGGAAACTGGCCCTCTCCCATCGACGCCCGGCTCGTCGCCGCCCGCGACGGCCGCCCCGAATACCTCGGCACCGTCGGCGACGAGGTCTGGTGGATCGAGCCCCGCCCCGAGGAAGGCGGCCGGCGCACTCTGATGCGGCTGCCCCGCGACGGCTCCACCCGCGCCGAGTCGGTGCTGAACTCCCCCTGGAACGTACGGAACCGAGTCATCGAATACGGCGGACTCCCCTGGGCCGGAGCAGCCCGCGACGAAGGCGGCCCGCTCGTCGTCTTCACCCACTTCGCGGACCAGCGGCTGTACGCCTACGAACCGGACGCGCCCGGCGCCGAGCCCCGGCCCCTCACCCCGCTCTCCGCCGTCGTACGGGACGGCCTGCGCTGGTGCGACCCCGTGGTGCTGCCGGAGCCGCCCGGCGGCGGGCCAGGCGAAGTCTGGTGCGTGCTGGAGGAGTTCACCGGCGAAGGACCCACCGACGTACGCCGGGTGCTCGCCGCCGTGCCGCTGGACGGCTCCGCCGCCGACGACCGCTCGCGCGTGCGCGAACTGACCGACGACACGCACCGGTTCGTCACCGGCCCACGGCTGTCCCCGGCGTCGCCGGAGCCCGCCGCGCCGCGCCGCGTCGCCTGGATCGCCTGGAACCACCCCGACATGCCGTGGGACAGCACCCTGGCGCGCGTCGCGGAAATCACCCACGACGGAACACTGTCCGCGCCGCGTACGGTCGCCGGCGGCCCCGACGTATCCGTGGCACAGGTCGAATGGGCCCCGGACGGCGCCCTGTTGCTGGCCTCCGACGAGACCGGCTGGTGGAACCTGCGACGGCTCGACCTCGACGCCGGCACCCATGCCGAGCCAGGCGCGCAGGACGAGCCGGCAGCAGTCGAACTGTGCCCGCGCGACGAGGAATTCGCCGGCGGACTCTGGCGGATCGGACTGCGCTGGTTCGAGCCGCTGCCCGACGGCACCATCGCCACCCTGCACGGCCGCGGCTCCATGACCCTGGGCATCCTCGACCCCGCCGCCGGCACCCTCACCGACGCCGGCGGCGCCTGGACGGAGTGGGCCACCCTCGCCGTCGCCGGCACCCGCATCGCGGGCATCGCGGCCAGCGCCCGGACCGCCTACGAAATCGTGGAATACGACACCGGCGGCACCGGACAGGTCCGGGCCGTCGCCTCCCGGCACGAGGACGCCGTCGACCCCGCGTACTATCCCGAGCCGGAAGCCCGCACCTTCACCGGCCCCGGCGGACGCGAAATCCACGCCCACATCTACCGCCCGCACCACCCCGAACGCACCGCACCCGACGGCGAGTTGCCGCCGTACGTCGTGTGGGCACACGGCGGGCCCACCAGCCGCGCCCCGCTCGTCCTCGACCTGGAGATCGCCTACTTCACCTCGCGCGGCATCGGCATCGCAGAAGTGGACTACGGCGGCTCGACCGGATACGGCCGCGAGTACCGCAACAGACTCCGCGAGCAGTGGGGCGTCGTCGACGCCGAAGACTGCGCCGCCGTCGCCCGCGCACTCGCCGACGAAGGCAGCGCGGACCCGGCGCGGCTCGCGATCCGCGGCGGCAGCGCCGGAGGCTGGACGAGCGCCGTATCGCTGACCTCGCCCACCGCCGACGACCTGTACGCCTGCGGCGTCATCACCTACCCCATCCTCGACCTCACGGGCTGGGCCACAGGCGAGACGCACGACTTCGAGTCGCAGTATCTGAGGTCGCTGGTAGGCCCGTTGGAGGAGGTGCCCGAGAGATACCGGGACCGCTCGCCCATCCGGCACGCCGACCGGATCTCGGTGCCCTTCCTGCTACTGCAGGGCCTGGACGACGTGATCTGTCCGCCGGTGCAGTGCGAGCGGTTCCTGGAGCAGCTGGCCGGACGCGACGTGCCGCACGCCTACCTCACATTCGAAGGCGAGGGGCACGGCTTCCGCAGAGCGGACACGATCATCAGAGCCGTCGAGGCCGAACTCGCTTTGTACACAGAGGTGTTCGGCCTGGACCGCACGGACGTGCCGCCGCTGAAGCTCACCTCATGACCGGCAGCCGCGCCGGCAGCGGCACCGGCGGTGACACCGCCGCCGGCCCGGACACCGGAGGAGTGCCGGAACTGCCTCCCGGCGAGCCCGACCCCTCGACGGCCGGCCCGGCGAGCCTGCTGACGGGATACCTCGACTACTGCCGGCAGACGCTGCTGCGCAAGCTCGACGGCCTCTCCGAGGACGAGCTGCGACGCAGCCGGCTCCCGTCCGGCTGGACACCGCTGGATCTGGTGCGCCACCTGACGTATGTCGAACGCCGGTGGCTGTGCTGGGGGTTCGCCGCCGAGCCGGTGCCGGACCCGTGGGGCGACGACGGCGAGGACGGCCGGTGGCACGTGCCGGCGAACGCCACAGTGGAGGAGGTGCTGGCCGACTTCCGGGCCCAGTGCGCACGTTCCCGGGACATCGTGCGCGG
>Ga0164243_10007147_pt1 | contig 16730 bp, 17 predicted proteins | sample OricompcompostOP_FD_108781 | JGI IMG/M metagenome (GOLD analysis project Ga0164243, IMG submission 108781) | Organic Plus compost microbial communities from Emeryville, California, USA - Original compost - Organic plus compost (OP) | ecosystem: Engineered > Solid waste > Mixed feedstock >... | reverse complement strand
TCTACAACATTCCAGGCCGCTCGATTGTCGATATGTCCGTCGCGACGATGGCGCGGTGCTACGAGTTGAAGAATGTGGTCGGCGTCAAGGATGCGACGGCTAACCTCGCGCGGCCGTCGCAGATTCGTGCCCTCCTCGGGCCGGAATTCTGCCAGCTTTCCGGCGAAGACGCGACGGCGCTGGGCTTCATGGCTCACGGCGGCGCGGGCTGTATTTCCGTAGCATCGAACGTCGCGCCGCGGCTTTGTTCCGACTTCCAGAATGCCTGCATGGCGGGCGATTTCAAGAAGGCGCTTGCCATACATGATCGGTTGATGCCGTTGCACGAAGTTCTTTTCATCGAAACCAATCCTGCGCCCGTGAAGTATGCCGTTTCGCGGCTTGGTTTTGGAACAGCAGAGATGCGCCTGCCGATGGTGCCGCTCACCGAAGCATCTCGGCGTGCGATCGACAAGGTGCTGAGCGATCTCGATCTCGTAAGTGCGAAAGCCGCCGAGTAGGGACTGCTGGAAAGCGTTACATCATGGCCTCCAAACGCGACGACGGTACGACGCTTGTCGCCGAGAACCGTAAGGCGCGGCACGAGTATTTCATCACCGACAGCTGGGAAGCGGGCATCGCCCTTCTCGGGTCGGAGGTGAAATCGCTTCGCCGCGGCCAATCGAACATCGCGGAGAGCTACGCCTCCGTCGAGGATGGCGGCATCTGGTTGATCAACAGCTACATCGCGGAATATCCTGGCGCTGCGCTCTTTCCACATGAGCCTCGCCGCAAGCGGCAGCTTCTTTTGCACGCCAGCGAGATCCATAAAATCGGTATCGCGGTCGAGCGGAAAGGGATGACGCTGGTGCCGCTCGAACTTTATTTCAATGAGAAGGGGCGCGCCAAGGTGAAGCTTGGTCTCGCTCAGGGCAAGAACCACGCGGACAAGCGGCAGGATGCGGCCAAGCGCGACTGGAACCGGCAAAAAGCGCGCCTCATGCGTGAAAAAGGCTGATGTTGCCTTTGGTGCGCAGAGCTGGCGACCGTGTGGCTATGAATGGAAACAGAGCAAATGCAAGCAACCTCGCCCTGGCCGGCGCCGGTCGACGATAACGGGGCCAGGCATCTGATTGCCGGCACGCGATTGCCGGACATTGCTCTTCCAGCGACGCGGGGTGCCGACGTCAATCTTGCGCGGTACCAGGAGCGCGCCGTCGTTTTCGTCTATCCGATGACGGGGACACCCGGTGTCGCCAATCCGCCGAACTGGGACCTCATTCCGGGAGCTCACGGCTCGACCCCTGAAGCGGAAGGCTTTCGCGACGCCTATTCCGAGCTGGAACTGATGGGATACGAGGTCTTCGGGCTCAGCGCGCAATCTTCGGAGGATCAGCACGCGTTTGCCGTTCGTGCGGGCGTTCCGTATTTACTTCTGAGCGACCAAACGTTGGCCTTTGCTGATGCACTCGAGCTGCCTCGGTTTTCCACTGGAGGCGCTACTTATCTCAAGCGTCTCACGATGATCGTCCGAAACGGCGTTATCTATCGGGTTATTTATCCGGTCTACGAGCCCGCCCGGCACGCGCGCGAACTGGTGACGTCGCTCACATCAACTCTTGCGCGATAGCGTCGAAGACAGCGTGAAACATCTCGGTTGTCAGCCGCCGCGTGTTGGTATTGTAGCGCGAGCAATGAAAGCTATCGTACAGCACTAAACCTTTTGAAAGTTCGTGGCGTGCGCCATGCGCGAACGGATGAAGCGACTTCCTTTTTTCTAAAGCGGCGAGCGTCTGTTCGTGCGCGATCCGCCCAAGCGCGAGAATGATTTTAAGCTTCGGAAGTGTTGCCAGCCGCGCCTCAAAGAACGGCCGGCAATTGGCAATCTCTTTCGGCTCCGGCTTGTTTTCAGGCGGGACGCAGCGGACGGCATTCGTGATCATGCAGTCGCGCAGCTTGAGGCCATCGTCCACGCGCGCATGGTATTCGCCTTCGGCAAATCCGTAATCGATCAGAGTTCCATAGAGTAGATCGCCGGCATAATCTCCGGTGAACGGACGACCCGTGCGATTGGCGCCGTTACGTCCGGGCGCGAGGCCCACAATCAACAGGCGCGCGTCGCGGGTTCCGAATGACGGCACGGCGCCGTTGAACCACTGGGGCTCCTGAAGCTCATTTTCCTTGCGATAGGCAACAAGTCGCGGGCAGCGCGTGCATTTCGGAGGAGCCTCAGGGCCAAATGGAATTTTGGCCGCTGCGGCGCCCATCGATCCGTGCTCTTATCGATTGCAGACGGCTCAGACCTCTTCTTCGGCGAAGTCGTCGTCACCCTGATATGTCGGCTCCCGCGATGCCAAAATGGCGCCGCGGCCCGAGTGACCTCGCCCTTCACGCGTGGAGCGGCCGCCGTTGGGGCTGCCGCCCCCGCCACCGCCCTGTGCTCGTCCGACTTGGTCTTCGAGCTCGGCGAGATCGATGAATTGGTCGGCTTGGCGGCGCAGCTCATCGGCGACCATTGGAGGCTGCGTCTGCAGGGTCGAAACGACACTGACGCGCTTGCCCTTCTGCTGCAGAGCCGCGACGAGGCTGCGGAAATCTCCATCGCCCGAGAAAATGACGATGTGATCGAGGCTATCGGCCAGGCGCATGGCATCGACCGCCAGTTCGATGTCCATGTTGCCTTTGACTTTCCGCCGACCCGTCGTGTCCGTGAATTCTTTCGTCGGCTTCGTCACCATCGAGAAGCCGTTATAGTCGAGCCAATCGATCAACGGGCGGATAGACGAATATTCCTGCTCCTCCGCGAGGGCCGTGTAATAGAGCGCTCTGATCAAGTGGCCCTTCTGCCGGAACAGTCCCAACAACCGTTTATAGTCGATATCGAACCCCAATGACTTCGCTGTGGCATACAAGTTCGCGCCATCGATAAAGAGGGCGATACGTTCGGTGGGGTAAAAATGCATTGTCGTTTCCTGAGTAGAATTCTCACTAAACAGCGTCCAGAAACCTCGCTTAGAAGATCGTTGAGAAAACCACTTCGCTCCAGGCTACAAGGACTTGATAATCGTGGCGGATGGGCTTTCTACGGCGTAGAATTCCGCCCTTGCAAGGGCTATCAGATTTGCGTGTCAATCAACAATTGTGACAAATAGTCTGTATCGAAATTTATGCATCAAATTTTCAGTTTTACCAGCTTCTTTTTCACCGATCTAGAGTCCCCGCACTTGATAAAGATGATTAAACGTGGCAAGGAGGCACCAACGTGGCGCTGAAAGGCTGTCTCGAACCCTCGTTTGCGCCCATAACGCCCCTTTAGAGCACTGTTTTTACCAAGGGAAGGTCCAGCCCATGGCTCGCGTCACCGTCGAAGATTGCGTCGACAAAATTCCAAATCGGTTCGAACTGGTGCTTCTCGCAGCCCACCGCGCGCGCGCGATCACAAATGGAAGCGCCATCACGATAGCGCCTGACAATGATAAGAACCCGGTTGTCGCCTTGCGCGAAATTGCGGAGCGCACGCTCTCGCCCGACGACATGCGCGAAACATTGATCTCATCGATTCAGAAGAACACGGAGGTCGATGAACCTGAGGCGGTCGCCGCACCGTTGTTGCCGCCGGAGAGGCGCGCGCCGATGCTCGGACGAGACGATCTTTCTTCCGATACGCAGGTCGATGTCATGACGGAAGAGCAGCTTTTGCGCGGACTGGAGAGCATGACACCGCTCGAGCCTTCGGCCAACATCGGCTCGGGCTCGGGGCCGCGCGAACGGGATCGGGATCCGCGCGACCGTTCGCGCTGATAAGTCTGCGGAGAAATCCCGCTCGCGACGTCACGCACGTCCTGTTCCACTTTAATCCGTCCTGCGTCTTCGGTTACGCTTGCGCCCAGAAGGAGTGCGGCGGGTCATGATGCGGCAATACGAACTCGTCGAGCGGGTTCTCAAATACGATCCGAAGGCGGACGAGGCGTTGCTCAATCGCGCCTATGTCTATGCCATGAAGGCGCACGGGAACCAGAAACGTGCGTCCGGAGCTCCCTACTTTTCCCATCCGCTGGAAGTCGCAGCGATCCTGACGGATTTAAAGCTCGACGACGCGACGATTGCGACGGCGCTTCTCCATGACGTGATTGAGGATACCGATGCGACCCGGGCCGAAATCGATCAGATGTTCGGCCCGGAGATTGGCACCCTCGTCGATGGCCTGACGAAGATCAAGCGGCTCGATCTCGTATCGAAGAAGGCAGAGCAGGCGGAAAATTTCCGTAAGCTTCTCATCGCGATTTCGAGCGACATCCGCGTGCTCCTCGTCAAGCTGGCTGATCGCTTACACAACATGCGCACCCTCGAGCATATGAAGCCCGAGAGCCGGCGGCGCAATTCGGAAGAAACTCTCGATATCTACGCGCCTCTTGCCGGAATGATGGGCATGCAGGCGCTTCGAGAGGAACTCGAAGACCATGCCTTTCGTTGGCTACACCCCGAGGCCTACGAGGCTCTCACAGAAAAGCTCGCGGATATGCGCGAGCGCAATGGGGGCCTGGTTGAGGAGATCCGCCAAGCGATTGCCCGCAAGTGCGAAGAGGCCGGAATCAAGGCGGATACGTCCGGGCGCGAGAAGAAGCCCTACTCCATCTGGAGCAAGATGGAGCACAAACAAATCAGCCTTGAGCAGCTCTCCGACATCTATGCATTTCGCGTGATCGTCGGATCGATCGCAGACTGCTACAGGGCCCTTGGCATCGTGCACACGACCTGGAGTACGGTTCCGGGCCGTTTCAAGGATTACATCTCCGCGCCGAAACGAAACAATTATCAGTCGATCCACACGACGGTCTACGGTCCGAGGCATCAGCGCGTGGAGCTACAGATCCGTACGCACGAGATGCATCACATTGCCGAGTACGGCATCGCTGCGCACGCGCTTTACAAAGCTCAACAAAACGGCCTGATGAACGGTCATGGCGTTGGCCAAGATGAAGAGGTCGATGACAGCCCATACGGACGCCTGAGAAGCATGATCGCATCGCTTCTTGAAGCGGCCAATCCGGAGGAGTTTCTCGAGCATACGAAACTCGAGCTGTTTCACGATCAGGTCTTCTGCTTCACGCCGAAGGGACGCCTGATCGCGTTGCCGCGAGGGGCAACGCCGTTGGATTTTGCGTATGCGGTTCATACTGATATCGGGAATGAAGCGGTGGCGGCGTATATCAACGGTCGGCACGTCCCGATCGATACGCATCTGCGCAACGGCGACGAGGTCGTCATCGAGACCTCAAAGGGGCATGTTCGGCCCGCGGCATGGGAAGCTTTCGCCGTTACCGGGCGGGCGAGGGCGGCCATCCGAAGGGCGGCTCGGGAGGCGGAACGCAAGCGCTTCATCGAACTCGGGCGTCAGCTGGTGCAATCGACACTGGCGGGCATCGAGGTCGACTATTCAGAGGAAAAGGTCAAAGCGGCCGCGCCGAGGGTCGGCTTCCGGACGGCCGACGATCTTCTCGCCGCGGTTGGGCGCAATGACGTGCAGCTGCCCGACGTCCTTGGTGCGATCCTACCGCAGGGTCAGGCGCTCGGGGACACTTATAAGCCGACGCGCCGCTTTGGTCGCGCCCGGGAGCAGGACGGCTGGTTCAATATCGACAAAGTGAAGAGCCTTAAATTCCGCACGTCTGAGATTGACAGCATGACTGCCGTGTCGATCGGCGGGCCAAGCCAGGACCTGCCGGTCGCGTTTGAGCCCGGCGGGGCTGTGCCGGGCGACAGGATCGTGGGGGTGATGGCACCCGGCGAGGGTATCCGGGTTTTCCAAATCCATTCGCCTCGGCTGAAGGAATACGAGGAGGAACACTGGATCGACGTCACATGGGATGTCGACCCCGAACGGCCGCAGCGATTTCCCGCCCGAATCAGCGTTACGGCCGTTAACGCCCCGGGATCGCTTGCAGAAATCGCCAAAGTGATCGGCGAGACCGGCGGAAATATCGACAATATTAAAATGGCACGACGTGCGGCAGATTTTACGATCATGCACATCGAGCTTGAGGTTTTCGACTTGGTGCATTTGAACCACATCATTGCCGGGCTTCGCGCGAAATCGTCCGTTGCCAAGGTGGAACGGCTTTTCGAGTAAGCTATGGTGCGCCCTTCGTGCAGCGGCACGGACGAGGCAGCCAGCAGGATCGTAATCGTTTGAACGACAGGCATTCAGCGTTGGCAGACCGTGCAGCCGCCTGGCCGTCGAGCATCGTGCGGCTGCGTTCGCGATTGCGCTTTTTTTGGCGCAAGGTTCTTCAGGTTCGCGCCACGCCCCATGAGGTTGCGTTGGGCTTTGCCATCGGTGTTTTCACGGCGTGCACGCCGTTCCTCGGCATTCAGACCATTCTCGCTTGCGCTCTCGCATTCCTGCTGCGTGTAAGCATGCCAGCCGCGCTGCTCGGAACATTCATCGGAAATCCGCTGAGCTGGCCCGCGATCTGGAGCGCCTCGTATCTTGGAGGTGCGCTGTTGCTGGGCCAGGATCCGAGCTATGCCGCGGATCATTTTGCCGAGACGGCGAACATTCTCGGAGCAACCTTGATGGCTCCCTCGCAAGATACCTTCGGCATGGCTCTCACCAATCTGTCACCCATCGTTGAGCCAATGATTGTCGGCGGACTTCTGGTCGGCTTGATAGCGGCTGTCTTCAGCTACTATCCTACGCGCCGTGCGGTGCGCGTTTTTCAAAGGCATCGGAAGGCGGCTCGTGTTTAGACCGTCGTAGATCGGCAATCGCCATTCTAATGACCGGTTTCATCAGGACGTAGGCATTACCCGCATGGCAATGGAAGTAAGCCCGAGAATGATGCCCATGCGCGCGTTGCGATTGGGCGTCAACATCGATCATGTCGCGACGCTTCGAAATGCGCGAGGAGGGCTTCATCCCGATCCGTTGCGTGCAGCCCACCTCGCGATCGAGGGGGGGGCTGACGGGATCACTGCGCACCTTCGCGAGGATCGCCGGCATATCTCGGATGCGGATATTACACGGTTGAAGAACGAGCTGACGCGTCCGCTCAATCTCGAAATGGCGGCAACGGAGGAGATGCAGCGGATTGCGCTTCGCCATGTGCCGAACGCCTGCTGCCTTGTGCCTGAGCGGCGGGAAGAGCGAACGACGGAAGGCGGCCTCGATGTTCAGGGAGCGGCCAAAACGCTTAAGCCGTATGTGGCGAAATTGCGAGACGCAGGGATCAGGGTCTCGCTCTTCATTGAGCCGGATTTAAAAACCATCGAAGCGGCTGCGGCCGTTGGTGCGGACATCGTAGAACTGCACACAGGCCGTTATTGTAATCTTGCGCTTGAACACGATGTGGCTGGTGTTGCTCGTGAACTCGAGCGCCACAGGATGGCGGCGTCAGTGGCAGCCTTGGCCGGATTGGAGGTCCATGCGGGGCATGGCCTCACGTATAACACAGTCAAACCGATTGCAGCGCTTCCAGAAATTGTCGAGCTTAATATCGGGCACTTTCTGATCGGAGAAGCGATCTTCGGTGGCCTCTCGATGGCCGTTCGGCGGATGAGAGTACTGATGGATGAGGCGCGCGAATCCATGACGGCTGCGGCGTCTCGCGTTCAATGATCATCGGCATCGGCAACGATCTTTGCGACATTCGGCGCATCGAAAAGACGATTGCGCGTTTCGGAGATCGCTTTCTTGAGCGCGTGTTCACCGCCGAAGAGAGGCGCAAAGCATTTTCTCGCGCCCATCCCGCCCGAACGTTCGCAAAGCGTTTTGCAGCAAAAGAAGCTGCGACGAAGGCTCTGGGCACGGGTTTCCGCGCCGGGGTTCATTTCAAGGATATCGGGGTGGTCAATGCGCTTTCGGGGCGGCCGACGCTGGCATTGACGGGAGGGGCGGCGCGCCATCTCGCTCGGCTGGTGCCCGCCGGTTTCAGTGCTCGAATCGATGTCACACTCACCGATGAATACCCCATGGCCGAAGCGATCGTGATCATTTCGGCCGTACCGGATGGCTGGAGGAACCCTGTTTGAGCTCTTTCTACGCACGAAAAGCAGCGGAGATGGCGGCATTTTGGCGATCGCGAACAGGAGGGAGTCGCTGTTTGCCTTAACGTTTGGTCAGGTTCATGGCCATCGTTGCGGCATCAGAGCAAACTCGCTATAGCGAACCGCTGACACGCAGCTAGCCCCGGCCAATGCCGCTCGGCGGCGCAGAGGAGCCCCCTGAATGAGCGTTGGTACCAAGGCCTCGAAGTCGAGCTGGGCCGAGACCGTCATCATCATCGTCGAGGCGCTCGCGATCGCCATGTTCGTGCGCGTTTTCTTCTTCCAGCCCTTCAATATTCCGTCGGGCTCGATGAAGGAGACGCTCTTGATCGGTGATTATCTCTTCGTCTCGAAATTGTCCTACGGCTACAGCCGATTCTCCTTTCCCTTCAGTCCAAATCTCTTTTCGGGACGGATATTCGGGGCCGAGCCGCAGCGTGGCGACGTCGCTGTCTTCAAGCTGCCGCGCGACAATTCAACCGATTACATCAAGCGCGTGATCGGGCTCCCGGGCGACGAAATTCAGATGCGGAATGGGCAAGTCTTCATCAACGGACAAGGCGTTCCGAAGGAGCCCGCCGGAACATTCACGACGTGGGAGGACGGCAGGGAACGGACGATCCCAGTGTTCGAGGAGACCTTGCCGAACGGCGTGAAATACAAGGTTCTCGATAGCGATCCGAATGGCCCCTACGACAATACCGGCGTCTATAAGGTGCCGCCCGGCCATTATTTCATGATGGGCGATAACCGCGATAATTCCACGGATAGCCGCTTCCGAAGTGCGGTCGGCTATGTTCCGTACGAAAATTTCATAGGCCGAGCGGAGATTATCTTCTTCTCGGCGAAGGTCGATGGACCTGACGCGATGCATTGGTGGGCTCCCTGGAACTGGCCATTTGACATCCGGTGGAACAGGTTCTTCACTCTCGTGCGGTGACCGCGAAGCGGCATTGGCGCCATGCTCAGACCACGCAAATTCAAAGAACTCGAGACAAAGCTGGGGTACAAGTTCAAGAATCCCAATCTGCTTGAGCGTGCGTTGACGCATGCCAGCGTGCGCGGGGGCAAAGTTGCCCGATCGGACAACGAGCGTCTCGAGTTCATCGGAGATCGTGTCCTCGGCCTCGCGATCGCGGAAGCACTGAACAAGCAGTATCCCGAAGCCAACGAAGGCGAACTCGCTCGGCGGTATAATCGTCTTGTTCGCGGGGAAGCCTGTGCCAAGGTCGCACGCAACATCGGACTTGGAGCTCATCTTATTTTGTCCGACAGTGAGGCGGACAGCGGCGGTCGCAACAAGACGACGATTTTGGCGGATGCGGCCGAGGCGCTGCTCGGCGCGGTCTTTATCGATGGCGGTTTCGAGAAGGCGCGGGCGGTCGTGAACAAGCTCTGGCAGGATCAATCGGAACCGGTGCCGGAGGTTGCCGTCGATGCCAAGTCCGCGCTGCAAGAGTGGGCGCAGGGGCAAGGTCTCGCTCTTCCTAAATATACGGTGGTTTCTCGTAAGGGTCCCGATCATGCGCCGCGTTTCACCGCTGAGGTGCTGATCGCCGGCCGAGCGCCCGCTCAAGGCGAGGGCGCTTCGAAACGCATTGCGGAGCAGGCCGCAGCAAGCGCCCTTCTTTCGCGCGAGGGCGTCGGAGCGCATGTCGGCGATGTCTGAAAGCAGCCTGCCATCAAAGACGGCCGAAGGGGAAAAACGCCGGTGTGGTTTCGTCGCCGTCATCGGGCCGACGAACGCGGGCAAGTCCACGCTGGTCAATGCGCTGGTTGGCGCCAAGGTCGCGATCGTTTCGCATAAGGTTCAGACGACGCGCGCGCCCATCCGGGGCATCGCGATGGAGGGCAATAGTCAGATCGTCTTCATCGATACCGCAGGCATCTTCAATCCGAAGCGCCGGCTCGACCGGGCGATGGTCGACGCCGCATGGGGCGGGCTGGAAGACGCGGATGGCGTCCTTCTGGTTCTTGATGCAGCCGCGGGTCTCAGCGATGACGTGGCGGGTATCATTGAGCGCCTCAAATCCGTGCGGATGCCCAAAATCGCTGTTCTGAACAAAATCGACCGCGTCGAGGAGAAGCCGAAGCTTTTGGAACTCGCCAAATCTCTCGGCGACCGGCTCTCGCCAGATCGCGTGTTCATGGTTTCCGCGCTGGAGGGGCAGGGCGTAAGAGATTTGCGGACTTATCTGGCCGATCTCGTGCCGGAGGGGCCGTGGCATTATGCGGAAGACGATGTCACGGACGTGCCAATGCGGACGCAGGCCGCCGAGATGACGCGCGAGAGCATCTATCGCTTTCTGCACCAGGAACTTCCTTACACGACGACCGTTGAGACCACGGATTGGAAGGACCTGAAGGATGGGTCGGCCCGCATCGAGCAGACGATTTATGTCGAGCGCGATGGGCAGAAGAAGATCGTGCTCGGCAAGGGCGGCGAAACGATCAAGAAGATTTCAAGCGCCGCACGGCGCGCGATTGAGGAGATGGCGGGTCACCGCGTACATTTGTTCCTGTTCGTCAAAGTGCGCGAGAACTGGGAAAGCGACCCCGAGCGGTATCGGGAAATGGGTTTGCCTTTTCCCAAATCCTGAGACGCCTGCTACGAAGCCCCATGCAGTGGACCGATGAAGGCATCGTTCTTTCAGTCAGACCGCACGGCGAGACCGCGGCGATCGTCGACTTGTGGACGCGGGCGCATGGGCGGCACATGGGGCTGGTGCATGGCGGCCGGTCCCGGCGGTTACGCCCCATTCTCCAAGCCGGAAACCACGTCGATGCCGCGTGGAAGGCCCGGCTCGCCGATCAACTCGGGTCTCTGACGGTGGAAATGCGCCGCGCCTTCGCGGCGGAAACACTGGACGATCCGCAGGCGCTGATGGCGTTGTCGTCGATTGCGGCGTTGACCGGGTTGTTGCCGGAGCGTGATCCGCATCCCAATCTCTACGAGATCACGCTTTTCGTTCTTGGATTTCTGAATGACGCAACGGTTTGGCCGGCGCTGCTCGTGCGGTGGGAATTGGCTCTGCTTGATGAATTGGGGTTCGGTCTGGATCTCAGCCAGTGCGCTGCGACCGGGGCCAACGATCAGCTCATCTACGTTTCGCCAAAATCAGGCCGTGCCGTTTCGGCATCGGCGGGCGAACCCTATCGCGATAAGCTTCTTGCGCTGCCTCAGTTTCTTACAAAGCAAAGATCTGGCCCCGTCACGGCGCAGGATATTTCCCTCGGTTTCGCATTGACCGGACATTTCATCGAAAAGCATCTCCTGTCGCCTCGTGGCGAGATCTTGCCGAGTTCACGAACACGCCTCGTCGCGCGCTTGGCAGCCGAGTGCGGCGTATGAGTTTGCGATGTTTTTCGGGCTCTTCGGTGAGCGGCGACGGAAACGCGAATGCGCAGCGTTTCTTAGTTTGACTGCGAGTTTCCTGTGCCTTTCATTCAATCTCGTGGTCACGTGAATGCGTCGGCCGGGCTCTTGCCTTTGCTGAGCCGGATGGCGCGCTGCAGACTGGCCGTGCATCGTGACCCACACCACCGCATGCCTGGCTAGAGATGCCCGTTCGGATCCCCCCTCCGAGCGGGCTCCTTTCGACGGGCCTTTTTCAGCAATCGTTCATGAAGGTGCGCAGACAACTCTCTGGATTGTTCGCTTCCAATTCCCACTGTGCATGCGGGAGTACGGTGGGCTAACGGGACCGCAGCGGGGAGCTGCGGTCCCGATACATCATGGACATGGCATGCCGCCACGAGGGGCCGGCCTCGCTTTTTTCAATTTCCGACGGAGCTTAAGGAGCAATTAAACATCGTTGCCTACGCTTATCGGCATTAGTCGTGGCGTGGGGGACGAGCGATGGGTGGGCTAAGATCGCTGCCGGTTAACGAGATTTTAAAACGGCAAACGATTGGGTTTGACGATGTTCTGCTGCTAAAGCGCGTCTTCTACGAAGACGGTATCGTTTTGTCCGACGAGGCCGATCTTCTGTTCTCGATGAACGACGCATGTTCGGTGCAGCATGCTGACTGGCCGGATTTCCTTGTCGAGGCGATCACCGACTATCTGGTCTTCCAAGAACAGCCGCGCGGTTACCTGACCGCGGCAAATGCAAATTGGTTGGTCGATCGCATTTCCGTCGATGGCAAGATCCGGAACAAAGTCGGTTTTGACCTCATCCTCAGCGTCCTCGACAAAGCGCGCTGGGCTCCCGCAAGTCTGTCGAAGTTTGCACTCTCGCAAGTCAAACACGCCGTCGTTACGGCCAAAGGGCCGCTTCGCCAGGGCAAACACCTTGCGCCTGGAAAGATCAGCGAGGGTGAAGTCGAGCTGCTGCGGCGGATTCTTTATGCGTTCGGGGGCGGTAGAAACGTGGCGGTAACCCGTGACGAAGCCGATGTCCTGTTCGACATCGATGAAGCTGTGGCTGGCTCGCTACCCAATGCCGCTTGGACCGATCTCTTCGTCAAGGCCGTGGCGAATGTGATGATGTCGGCCTCGGGATATTCGGTGCCATCGCGGGAAGAGGCATTGAGGCAGGGAGCCGATGTGGACGAGGACAGCGACCAAGTTTCACTTCTCTCGTCGCTTCTTTCGATGGTGCAATCGAACCTTTCCTCGATGCAAACGGCCTACCACGACCAGAGCATCGAAGAGCGCGCGCTGGCGCGGCTTGAGCATCAGCGCATTGAGATCATCACGCACGAAGAGATCGCCGATGCCGATCCGGCTTGGCTCGTCGGCCGCTTGGGCCGCGGCGGCCGCCTGAGCCCAAGCGAGAGAGCGCTCATCGCGTACCTGAATCACGAAGGTCCAAAAATCCACCCCACTATCACAGAAGCCGTGTGCCGGTTGGGTCGGGCGGCCTAGGACCTCTATCCCCTCTCCACTGAACGCCTCTCGTGTCGCCGACGGCCGGATCGTCGGCGACTTTCGTTGTGCGGCAGCGGATCGCAGAGGCGACGGCATTTCAGGCGCTTGCGGCTTGTTTACGTGGCCTTTCTCACGCTCTAGAACGGCATGTTGCCTTGCGACAAGCTGCGGCAGCCAAAATAGAGACGGGAAGGACCGGGACGCGCCGATGTTCAAGAAAATTCTGATTGCCAATCGTGGAGAGATCGCCTGCCGCGTCATCAAGACGGCTCGCAAGATGGGCATCAAGACCGTTGCGGTCTATTCGGACGCCGACCGAGATGCGCTGCACGTCGAAATGGCGGACGAGGCGGTCCACATCGGCCCGGCGCCTGCGGCCGAATCCTATCTGGTGATGGACAAGATCATAGCGGCCTGCAAAGCGACGGGCGCTGAGGCCGTTCACCCCGGTTACGGTTTCCTTTCCGAGCGCGAGGCCTTTCCGCTGGCGCTTCAGAAGAACGGCATTGTCTTCATCGGGCCCAACGCCAAAGCCATCGCGGCAATGGGCGACAAAATCGAGAGCAAAAAGGCCGCCGCCGCAGCCAACGTTTCGACTGTCCCGGGGTATATGGGTGAGATCAAGGACAGCAAGCATGCCGTCCAGATCGCCAACGAGATCGGCTATCCGGTCATGATCAAGGCCTCGGCCGGCGGCGGCGGCAAGGGCATGCGCATCGCCTACAACGCCAAAGAGGCGGCGGAGGGCTTCGATCTGGCGCGCTCGGAAGCGAAATCTTCGTTCGGAGACGACCGCTGTTTCGTCGAGAAGTTCATCGAAAATCCCCGCCATATCGAAATTCAGGTGCTCGGCGATAAGCACGGCAATGTCGTCTATCTCGGCGAGCGCGAATGTTCCATCCAACGGCGTAACCAGAAAGTCCTGGAGGAGGCGCCGTCGCCGTTGCTCGACGAAAAGACCCGCAAGGCGATGGGTGAGCAGTCGGTCGCGCTGGCGAAGGCCGTCGGTTACGACAGCGCCGGAACGGTGGAGTTCGTCGCCGGCCAAGACCGCTCGTTCTACTTTCTCGAAATGAACACTCGTTTGCAGGTCGAGCATCCGGTGACGGAACTCGTGACGGGAATTGACCTCGTCGAGCAGATGATCCGCGTGGCGGCTGGAGAGAAGCTGCCGTTCAAGCAGTCGGACATCAAGCTGAACGGGTGGGCTGTCGAAAGCCGCGTTTATGCCGAGGACCCGTTTCGGAACTTCCTGCCGTCGATCGGCCGCTTGATTAAGTATCGGCCTCCGGCGGAAGGCACCAAGGATGGCATAACGGTGCGTAACGATACCGGCGTCTTCGAGGGCGGCGAGATCTCGATGTACTACGATCCGATGATTGCGAAGCTCGTGACGCATGCTCCGAGCCGGCTTGAGGCCATCGATGCTCAATCGACGGCGCTTGATGCGTTCTATATCGACGGCATTCAGCATAACGTCCCGTTCGTCTCGGCCGTGATGCAGAACCCGCGTTGGCGGGAAGGCAAGCTCTCGACCGGCTTCATCAAGGAAGAGTTCCCTGACGGCTTTCTGCCGCGAGAACCCGAAGGCCAGGATCTGATCACGCTCGCCGCAGTTGCCGGAACGATCGATCATCTGAGCAACACGCGCCGTCGTGACATAAGTCACCAGATGTCTGGGCATGCCGTGAGCTTCGCGAAGCGGCGGGTCGTCAAAATCGGGTCGGCCACGGTCGAACTGGAAGTGTTGGGGGTCATTCCCGGTCCCTATTATGTGTCGATGCTCGGAAGTGACGGGCAGCCGTCCAAAACGATGGAAGTCACTTCAGAGTGGTGGCCAGGCGAGCCTGTTTGGTTCGGGACCGTCGATGGCAGGGAAGTAGCCGTTCAGGTGCGGCCCATTCTCAACGGCATGACGCTCTCCTTTAAGGGCATCCAGGCGCCGACTTATGTCTATACGCAGCGCGAATCGGAACTGGCGGCGTTGATGCCGGTGAAGGTTCCCGCGGATATGTCAAAATTCCTGCTTTGCCCCATGCCGGGGCTCGTCAAAGCTGTAAACGTTGCGGAAGGGCAAGACGTGAAGGCAGGCGACAACCTCGCCGTCGTCGAAGCCATGAAGATGGAAAACATCTTGAAAGCCGAGCGAGACGGCAAGGTGAAGAAGATCGCGGCGAAACCGGGCGACAGTCTCGCCGTAGACGCCGTTATCATCGAGTTCGCTTGAGGCATTCGGAACCGGGCGCGAAATATCGTGTTACATCCGTGATTGCGGCGTCAGCTGAGCTTAGCTGCGGCGCGCCGCAATCCGCGTAAGATCGGCTCGTACGCTTCTTCGTTCCGGGTCTCCGGATAGACCATATAGACGGGGTAGACGAACTTACGTGCCCGCTTTGGTTCACGGACGCGACCTCGGCTGATGAGCTTGCGGACCATCCGGGCTGGGAAATAGCCCGAGCATTCGTTGGCCAAAAGATAATCAAGCCCCATCGGTCCGAGATCGAGGCTTATCGCGGGATTGGCATGCTCCGGAAAGGCGGCAGCATGGTCCTGAACGAAATCCATCCCCCAATCGACAAGCAGATAATCGTTCGCACTTCGGCGCGCTGAGGTTTTTGCCGATGAGACGAGGACGAATTCCTCGTCGAACAGATGTTCGATCGTGAGACCCGGTGGTGGCGATGGCCGGTACATGATCGCCAAATCGAGCGTTCCCTCGATGAGCCGCTGGCTCAGCACCGGAGAGGGCCCGGCGGTCGCGGACACCGCGATTCCGGGGATTTGGACGCGCAATCCGGCCGCCCACTTCAGCAAAAAGCCGCTCCAAAGGCTCAAAGGCGCACCGACCGAGATGTGCTCGGGGTGTTGGTCGGCGAGCGATACCTGGAGCTGCGCCTGCTGCCACACGCGCACCATGGCCAACGCGTGCTTCTGAAAGAGTTCGCCGGCGCCCGTCAGTTCCGCTCCCGATTTGGAGCGCGTGAAGAGAGGCCGGCCGAGCAGATCTTCGAGGCCTTTGATGCGTGCCGAGACGGTCGACTGCGTAATGTTCAGCTTGCGTGCAGTGTCGACGAAGCTTCCCGTCTCGGCAACAACGAGGAAGGTGCGAGCGAGATTGACGTCCATCGCGTGAGATCCTCATCGATGAGGCAGTAACTCATCTATCGAAATTTCCGATATCACCAAACATCAAATTTCGTTTGTGCATCGTCTTGAATTTCATCAATGTCAAAATCGACCCGACTCGAGTCAGGTCGACAGACGTGTGTCTGTCAATGATCAAACGGAAGGACGATCTAAAATGGCTAAAGCTGCAAAGAAAGCCGCCAAGAAGGCCCCTGCCAAGAAGGCAGCTAAGAAGAAGAAGTAATGTCATTCTGCCGTGATCGCAGGAGCTGCCGTTTCGACCCTTGGGGCTTAGCGGCTAGCGCGATCGCAGTTCTTCTTACGACCTCAGCTGTTTCAGCAGCCACGATCGCCAACCGAGGTGACAAAGAGGTCAAGCTCACCATCACCGAGGGCTCGTCCGTTCAGGATGAAGTCCTTCCAGCAGGGAAGGTGGTCGTCGGGGTCTGTCAGAAGGGCTGTATCATCCGCCTCAACGACAATGCGAATGACGAGTACGAACTTGAGGGTTCGGAAAGCGTTTCGGTCGAAGAGGGTTTTCTCTACTACGATTCTCCAGGCGACGGAGGCGCGCCGCCCGTTGGCAGCACCCCCGGAGACCAGGACGGAAGATGAGGTAGGGAGAAGATTGCGGCAACGTTTATCGGGCGCTTGTGTCCCCCTCGGGTGCAAGCGCCTTTTCTTTTGATCTTTGTTCAGGGCTCAT